>Ga0209066_10004883_pt1 | contig 14372 bp, 12 predicted proteins | sample All_14_2_FD_187198 | JGI IMG/M metagenome (GOLD analysis project Ga0209066, IMG submission 187198) | Freshwater microbial communities in response to fracking from Pennsylvania, USA - Allegheny Zone_MetaG_DW_15 (SPAdes) (version 2) ...
GATCTGGTCTGGACCCTGGGTGGTCGCCCTTTCCTCACCGCGCCGGGCCCCCTGGTGGATGCCGTGCGGGTGGCTATTCACGCTGAGACGGGGTTGAATACCCAGCTCTCCACCACCGGCGGCACCAGCGATGGCCGGTTCATTGCCCAGGTCTGCCCGCAAGTGATTGAGCTCGGCCCGCCCAACGCCACCATCCACAAAATCGACGAATGTGTGGCCGTGGCCGACATCGAACCCCTGAAAAACATTTACCGGCGCACCCTGGACAACCTGGCCCGTGCGGCCAGCGCCAGCCGCTGAACATTCCTCTGAACGCTCCCATCGGAACCCCTTTGAAACTGCAACAACTTCTGGCCGAGGCGGTGAACCACCTCGACGCCGCGCAACTGGCCTACGGCCACGGCACCACCAACGCCCAGGACGAAGCCGCCTGGCTGGTGCTGTGGCAGCTGGGTCTGCCGCTGGACAGTGACCTGGACGCACTGGCAGAGCAGCCCGTTTCACCCGAACAGCAAACCGCTGTGCGCGCACTCGTGCAGCGCCGCATCGACACCCGCGAACCTGCGGCCTACCTCACGCAAGAAGCCTGGCTGCAGGGCGTGCCGTTTTATGTGGACCGCCGCACCATCGTGCCGCGCAGTTTCATCGCCGAACTCATCGCCGAAGGCAGCATTGACCACTGGCTGGGCGCGCACACCCGCATGGTGCTGGATCTGTGCACCGGCAACGGCAGCCTGGCCGTGCTCGCGGCTTTGGCCTGGCCCGATGTGCAGGTGACCGGTGCCGATATTTCCACCGACGCCCTGGCCGTGGCCCGCATCAACGTGGACCAGCATGGCCTGCAAGAGCGCATCACCCTCACCGAGTCGGACGGCTTGGCGGCCTGCCCCGGCCCCTGGGACCTGGTGCTGTGCAACCCGCCGTATGTGAATGCCGACAGCATGAGCGCTTTGCCCGCCGAATACCGGGCCGAACCCGCACTGGCCCTGGCCGGTGGTGCCGACGGCATGGATTTCATCCGCTCCCTGCTGCGCGACCTGCCCGCGCGGCTCAGCCCGCAGGGCGTGCTGGTGCTGGAGATTGGCAACGAGCGCGAACATTTCGAAGCGGCCTTCCCGCAACTGGAAACCGTCTGGCTGAGCACCAGCGCAGGCGACGACCAGGTTCTTCTTCTCACCTTTGACTCCCTTTCGGCGCTGGCAGCATCGCCCTCGCCCCACCCATGATCACGCTCAAAAACCTTGTCCTTCGTCGCGGCACGAAGGTCCTGCTCGATGGCGCCTCCTGCACCATCAACCCCGGGGAAAAAGTCGGCCTGGTGGGCCGCAACGGCGCCGGCAAGTCCAGCCTGTTTGGCCTGCTCAACCACACCCTGCACGAAGACAAAGGCGACTTTTACGTGCCCGCCCAATGGCGCATGGCGCAGGTGGCCCAGGACATGCCCGAAACCGACATGCCGGCCACGCAGTTCGTCATTGAAGGCGACGTGACCCTGCTGGCGGCCCAAACCGAAGTGGCTGCCGCCGAAGCCAGCGGCGACGGTGAACACATGGCCAACGCCTACATGGCGCTGCACGACGCCGGCGCGCACGACGCGCCCGCCCGCGCGCAAGCCCTCATTCTGGGCCTGGGCTTTCGCACCGACGAGCTGGACCACCCGGTCAACAGCTTTTCGGGCGGCTGGCGCATGCGCCTGCAACTCGCCCGTGCCCTGATGTGCCCGAGCGACCTGCTGCTGCTGGACGAACCCACCAACCACCTGGACCTGGACGCACTGGTCTGGCTGGAGGCCTGGCTCAAGCGCTACGAAGGCACCATGCTGGTCATCAGCCACGACCGCGAGTTTCTGGATGCTGTGACCGACGTGACCATCCACATTGAGCGCGCCCAACTCACGCGCTACGGCGGCAACTACAGCCGCTTTGAAGACATGCGCGCCGAACAAATGGCGCTGCAGGCCACCGCCTATTCCAAGCAGCAGGACAAAATGGCGCACCTGCAGAAGTTCATTGACCGCTTCAAGGCCAAGGCCAGCAAGGCCAAGCAGGCGCAGAGCCGCGTGAAAGCGCTGGAGCGCATGGAGAAGATCGGCCCGGTGCTGGCCGACGCCGAATTCACCTTCGAGTTCAGCGAGCCACAAAACCTGCCCAACCCGATGCTGGCCATGCAGGACGTGAGCTTTGGCTACCCGGCGGCGGTGGAAGGTGGCGAGCCCACGCTGATCGTGCGCAACGTCAGCAAATCGGTGCTGGCCGGTCAGCGCATCGGTATTCTGGGTGCCAACGGCCAGGGCAAGTCCACCGTGGTCAAGACCATTGCGCGCGATCTGCAGGCGCTGGCTGGCACCATCACCGAAGGCAAAGGCCTCAACATTGGCTACTTTGCGCAGCAAGAGCTGGACGTGCTGCGCCCGGCCGATACGCCGCTGGAACACATGATCCGCCTGGTGCGCGAGTGCACGGCCGAAGGCCGCCTGAGCGGCCAGGCCACGCGCGAGCAAGACCTGCGCGGTTTCCTGGGCAGCTTCAACTTCACCGGTGACCAGGTGAAGCAGGCCGTGGGCAGCATGAGCGGCGGTGAAAAAGCCCGCCTGGTGCTGTGCATGATCGTCTGGCAGCGCCCCAACCTGCTGCTGCTGGACGAACCCACCAACCACCTGGACCTGGCCACGCGCGAAGCGCTGTCCATGGCGCTCAACGAGTTCGAAGGCACCGTCATGCTGGTCAGCCACGACCGCGCCTTGTTGCGCGCCGTGTGCGACGAGTTCTGGCTGGTCTCGCGCGGCGGCGTTGAGCCGTTTGACGGCGATCTGGACGACTACCAGCGCTACCTGCTCGACATGGCCAAACAGTCGCGCGAAGCACAGCGCCAGGAACAGCGCGACCAGCAACGCAGCAGCGCGCCTGTGGCAGCACCGTCCCCTGCGCCCAGGGCCAACGACAAGGCGGCCGTGGTGGCTGCAGCGCCAGCGCCGGTTTCCCAAGCGGTGGATCTACAGTCGCTCACCAGCCGCAGCCCGGAGCAGCGCCGCCAAGACGCCCTGCGCCGTCAGCAAGTGGCCGAAAAAACCCGGCCCCTGAAGAAAGAGCTGGAACAGACCGAAAAGCGCATGGCGGTACTGGCACTGGAAAAGACCAGGCTGGAAACCGCTTTGAGCCAACCGCTGAGCAGCAGCGACATCGCCGATTCCGGGCGCCGCCTCAAAGCGGTGAACGACGAAACCGACACCCTGGAAGCCCGTTGGCTGGAACTGACCGAAGCCATCGAAGCGGCCAGCGCCTGAACATCGAAGTGAGCAGGATTTGTATGAGAAAGCTGGCTTTTTGGTGTGCACTGACAACGGTTGTCGTCCTGTCGCTGATGCCTGGCCCCATGTTGCCGTCTGCCATCAACTTCTGGGACAAGGCACAGCATGCCCTGGGTTTTTTTGGCTTGACCTGGCTCGCTTTGTTGGCCTACCCCAGAAAGTCGCTGCCCCAGCTCGGGGTGGTCTTACTTTTGTTGGGCGGCGCCATCGAACTGGCCCAATGGGCGACAGGCTGGCGCCAAGGCGACTGGCTGGACCTACTGGCTGATGCGGTGGGCATCTCTACCGCGCTCGCTCTGTGGCTGCAATGGCGCAACCAGTCCACTGAAACCTTGAAACCCTAAACCCCAGCCGCACCATGCCCATGCGCCAGCCTACCCCTGCATTGGCCTGGCTGGAGCCGGGCCAAGCGTTTCCACCAGTTGAAACCGCGTGGGGTCCGCAAGACCCGGCACCGGGTTTGCTGGCAGCGGGCGGCGTGCTGGACGTGGCCACCCTGGTGTCGGCCTATTCACAGGGCATTTTTCCTTGGTACAGCGCGGGTCAGCCCATTTTGTGGTGGAGCACCGATCCCCGCATGGTCTTGCGGACCGATGCGTTTCGTTTGCACCGTTCGCTGCGCAAGAGCATCCAGAGCCTGCTGCGCGCCGGCCGTCTGGAAGTGCGGTTTGACCACGATTTCGAACAGGTGATTCACACCTGCTCGCACATGCCTCGTGCCGGTCAGAGCGGCACCTGGATTCTGCCGGCCATGGTCCATGCCTACATTCGATTGCACCAGGCGGGTGTGGCACACAGCGTGGAAACATGGATCGATGGTGAACTGGTCGGTGGTCTCTACGCCATCAACTTGGGCGCGATGGTGTTCGGTGAATCCATGTTCAGCCGGCAAAGCAACGCCTCGAAAATGGCCCTGGCAGCCCTGGCCGCGTTTTGCCGAGCCCAACAAATACCCCTGATCGACTGCCAACAAGATACACCGCACCTCGCGTCGCTGGGTGGGCAGCTGATGCCACGCCAAACGTTCTTACAACACGTGCAAAAGACGACGCAACTGGCCACACCCAACTGGAAATTTGAACCGATATACTGGCAAAACCTACTTGGCGAACACAGCCCACCCGCGTGACGCACCTCAAAGAACTCCCGCTACAAGCGCTGCAGTTTTATGCCACGGCGCCCTACCCTTGCAGTTATCTGCAGGGGCGCCAAGCCCGCTCGCAAGTGGCCACGCCCAGCCACCTCATCCACAACGATGCGTATTCCGATCTGGTGAGTCGCGGGTTTCGCCGCAGCGGCATGTTCACCTACCGGCCCTATTGCGATGGGTGCAAAGCCTGTGTGCCGTTGAGGGTTCCCGTGGCCAGCTTCACACCCAGCCGCAGCCAGCGCCGCAGCCTCGTTCAGCACGCGGCGCTGCAAACCCGGGTGCTCAAGCTGTGTTTTGTGCCTGAGCATTACCAGCTGTACCTGCGTTACCAGAACAGCCGGCATGCCGGCGGTGGCATGGACCACGACAGCATCGACCAATACACCCAGTTCCTGCTGCAAAGCCGGGTCAACTCCCGCTTGGTCGAGTTCTATGAAACCAGGCCGGATGGCACGCTGGGAGCGCTGAAAATGGTGTCCATCGTCGACGTTTTGAACGATGGACTGTCTGCGGTTTACACTTTTTATGAACCCAACGACAAGGCCAGTTACGGCACCTATGGTGTGCTGTGGCAGATCGAACAGGCCCGTACCTTGAGACTGCCCTATGTGTACCTGGGTTACTGGATCGACCAAAGCAACAAAATGAATTACAAGGCCGGCTATCGCCCCCACGAGTTGCTGATCGACGGCGAATGGCTTCCTGCCAGCCTATAAGCATATGCCGATGTAACGTTATCGGAGCGGGACAAGCTGCTGCGTAACGCCGCTTGAACGGGCCGTCTGACGGTGTGCAATTTCATCTCGTAAAATAAAAACAACCATTCTCGAGCACATGACCAAACGAACCGACAACCTGCCCACCACGCCCACCGTTCAGGTGATTGAACGCATGTTCAACCTGCTGGAGGTGCTGGCCTCCCGAGAAGAACCGGTATCGCTCAAGGAAATCAGCGAAAAAACCGGGCTTCACCCCTCTACCGCGCACCGCATCCTGAACGATCTGACCATTGGACGCTTCGTTGACCGGCCTGAAGCCGGCAGTTACCGTCTGGGTATGCGCTTGCTGGAACTCGGCAACCTGGTCAAAGCCCGGTTGAGTGTGCGCGATGCAGCCTTGGTGCCTATGCGCGAATTGCACAAGTTGATTCAACAACCCGTGAATCTGAGCATGCGCCAAGGAGATGAAATTGTGTATGTCGAGCGCGCCTACAGTGAGCGCTCTGGCATGCAGGTGGTGCGCGCCATTGGTGGGCGGGCGCCTCTGCACCTCACCTCGGTGGGCAAACTGTTCCTGGCCGCTGACGAACCACAACGGGTTCGCGCCTACGCCACACGCACAGGTCTCGTTGGCAACACCCGCAACAGCCTGACACAGCTGGCCACCCTTGAGCGCGAACTCAGCCAGTGCCGCCAAGCCGGCGTCGCCCGCGACAACGAAGAACTGGAATTGGGGGTGCGTTGTATGGCCGCAGGCATTTACGACGATCAGTGCAAATTGGTTGCGGGCCTGTCCATCTCGGCCCCAGCCGACCGGATCGATGAAAACTGGGTGCCCAAACTGCGTGCCACGGCCGCTGACATATCGGCAGCACTGGGTTGCCCCAAGGCCCAACTCACAGCAAATCGCCGCTAAAAGCTGTTCTGCGATAACCCCAAAAATGCTTCTGAAGAACGATTTTTGGGGTTATCACAGCGCTTGACACAACGTCAGCCCTGAGGCCTCACAAACACAGGCCGGTGGGGCTGCCCTTCAACCCAACGCCGAACACGTTCGGCATCCTGAACACGGCTGAGTTTGCCAGCAGAATCCAGGAACACCATGATGACCTTGCGACCGGCCACCTTGGCTTGCATCACCAGACAACGACCAGCTTCGGCAATGTAGCCCGTCTTCTGCAAACCAATATCCCACTCCGGATTGCGAATCAGGCGGTTGGAGTTGTTGAACTGCAGGGTGCGGCGGCCCAACTCCAACTGATGGCTTGGCGAGGTAGACAAGTCCCGCAAGATGGGGCGTTCATAGGCAACCGACACGAGTGTCGCCAGATCCCTGGCACTGGACTGGTTTTGGCTCAGCAAGCCGGTAGGTTCAACGTACCGGGTGTCGTTCATGCCCAACTCCCGGGCCTTGCTGTTCATGAGCGAGACAAAATGCTGCAGTCCTCCCGGGAAGGTGCGTCCCAGCGCGTGGGCTGCACGGTTTTCACTCGACATGAGCGCCAGGTGCATCAACTCACCACGGCTGAGGGTGGTGCCCACCGCCAAACGCGAACGGCTGCCCTTGTAGACGTCCACATCGTCTTGTGTAATGGTGATGGCTTCGTCCATTGGCAGATTGGCATCGGCGATCACAAGACCTGTCATCAACTTGGTCAGCGATGCAATGGGCAGCACGGCAGAATCGTTCTTGCTGAAAAGCACTTCGTTGGTGTCTTGGTCTACCACCAACGCCACGCTGGAGCTCAGATCCAAAGCATCTTCGCTTGCCCGCAAGCCCAGTCGCTCTCCTGCAGACAATCTGGAAGACTGATCCATCTGCGATGCGGCAGAAACGTTGCCCACAGCCACCTTGCTGCTTGTAAAGCTGCTCTTTTTGGCGTCCGTTTGCCGCAGAACAGCAAACGCGCCTTGGCTGTTTTTCCCGATCACTGCACGCACACGGTTTGAATCCGCGTTGAGATGCTGGGGTTTTACTTTGGCCTGTGCTGGCTTCTTGGGCGGAGACTTCAGCGCCTGCTTGGTTTTGGCCGGTACCTTGGCTAAAACTTTTTTGCTTGGCTTGGATACAACGGTTTTTTTGTGCCCAGAAGAAGACTTGCTGGCCGTATGCGTCGGATTTTTCGTTGCCGCAGCAAACACCGTCGCAGGAACCGCCAGCGCAACCACCAATGCAACAAGGACGTACGTCAAACAAGTGGCTTTTTGAGAGCGGTTTTCGAGAATGTTCATGGTTCCACTCCAGCCAACGGAATTGTGCTGGAACGGAGTATAGACAAAATAAAAAAACTAGCAATATCAAAAACTTGTGGCACCTTGTTCAACGAACGCAAGAGAAAGCAGTGCTTTTTGGCAGCTTTTCTGCGATTCTCTGAAAATCACCCCAAGTCTTTGATTTGAAAGGATTTTATCCTTGTGCAGAAACCCTGTCAGATTTGCTGTGCAACTTGTTCAGGGCGCTCAGATACGCTTTGGCAGATGCCACCACGATGTCTGGATCAGCACCCACGCCATTGACCACCCGGCCGCCGTGCTGCAGACGCACCGTGACCTCGCCTTGGCTTTCTGTTGAACCGCTGGTGATGGCGTTGACCGAGTAGAGAACCATCTCGGCACCGCTGCTCAGCCGGCTTTCGATGGCTTTGAGCGAAGCGTCCACAGGACCGTTGCCGTCAGACTCACAGACCACTTCCTTGCCACCGTTGGTGAAGACGATACGTGCGTGGGGCCGCTCTCCGGTTTCACTGTGCTGCGACAAAGAGACCAGACCGTACTGCTCCTTCTCGGCGGTCACACTTTCGTCGCTGCACAACGCCAAAATGTCTTCGTCGAAAATTTCGCTCTTGCGATCGGCCAACTCCTTGAAGGCGGCAAAAGCGGTGTTGATTTCACTCTCGGACTCCATCTCGATGCCCAAGTCCTGCAGGCGCTGCTTGAAGGCATTGCGCCCACTGAGCTTGCCCAGCACAATTTTGTTGGCAGCCCAACCCACGTCTTCTGCGCGCATGATTTCGTAGGTGTCGCGAGCCTTCAGAACACCATCCTGGTGAATGCCGCTGGCATGGGCAAAGGCATTGGCTCCCACCACCGCCTTGTTGGGCTGAACCACGAAGCCCGTCGTCTGACTGACCATGCGACTGGCTGGAACGATTTGGGTTGTGTCCACGCCCACGTCGAGGTTGAAATAATCGCGCCGGGTACGCACAGCCATCACCACCTCTTCCAGTGAACAGTTGCCAGCGCGCTCGCCCAAGCCGTTGATGGTGCACTCGACTTGGCGAGCGCCACCAATCTTCACACCAGCCAGCGAGTTCGCGACCGCCATGCCGAGGTCGTTGTGGCAATGAACCGACCAGATGGCTTTGTCCGAATTGGGGATGCGCTCACGCAAGGTACGGATGAAATCACCATAAAGCTCGGGTATCGCATAACCCACCGTGTCAGGGATATTCAGCGTGGTTGCACCTTCTTTGATCACGGCTTCAAGCACACGACAGAGAAAGTCCATATCGCTGCGGTAACCGTCTTCAGGGCTGAACTCAATGTCATCGACGAGGTTGCGGGCAAAGCGCACCGACTGCTTGGCCTGCTCGAACACCTCGTCGGGCGTCATGCGCAGCTTTTTCTCCATATGCAGAGGACTGGTCGCAATGAAGGTATGGATACGGGCGCGCTGTGCACCCTTCAGAGCCTCTGCAGCGCGGGCAATGTCACGGTCGTTGGCCCGGGCAAGCGAACACACCGTAGAGTCCTTGATGGTGTTGGCAATGGCCTGCACGCAGTCAAAGTCTCCGTTGGAGCTGGCGGCGAAACCGGCCTCGATCACATCCACTCGAAGGCGTTCCAGTTGGCGCGCAATGCGCAGCTTTTCGTCCTTGGTCATGGAAGCGCCAGGGGACTGCTCGCCGTCGCGCAAGGTGGTGTCAAAAATGATCAGTTTGTCGCTCATATCAAATCTCCGGTACGTGGCACCAACGACCACTCTTGAAAAAAACCCGCAACCCAAAAACAAAACGGCCCGCTGCAGGTGCAAACGGGCCGTTGTTGGAAATCACTCGCGCGTTACCAAGACTGCCCGTGAAGGACACCCAGTAGTAGAGCGAAAGAAATCCGTTTCATGGTTGTCAATGTATCACAAAGAAAGCGGCACCTTCATCAACAGGACTTGCGCAAAACCGTCAGGACTAGGCGCGAAGCCGCAGACAGTACACAGGTACGGCAAGGCGAAGCATCAACGCCGAGGCGGTTTTGCGTCAGTCTTGATTAAGGAAAACCATAGCTGCGATGGTCAAAACCTCACTCATGCAGCCCACGCTCGTCGGGCTCATCGGTTGACGTGCTGATCACACTGGTTTGCCGTCCCTTGGCCTTGCGCCAGAAATACACCGCATACCCTGACAACCCGTAGAGCACAAACAAGCCAAAGAGTACCGATGGCGGATGGATGTTGATGACCGCGATGCCCAGCGCGACCAGCACAATGGCTGCGAACGGTACGCTCTTTTTCAGGCTCAGATCCTTAAAACTGTAGAAAGGCACGTTGGTCACCATGGTCAGGCCCGCATACAGGGTAATGCCAAACATAGGCCAGACCAATTCAGAGCCCTTGTAACCATATTCAGTGGCCAGCCAGATAAAGCCAGCCACCAGCGCAGCCGCCGCCGGTGAAGGCAGCCCCTGGAAATAACGCTTATCGACCACCCCGGTGTTGACGTTGAAGCGAGCCAGGCGCAGAGCCGCGCAGGCGCAGTACACAAATGCCGCAATCCAGCCCCAGCGGCCCAGCCCACTCAATGCCCAGATGTAAGCGATCAGAGCAGGCGCTGCGCCGAACGAGACCATGTCGGAGAGTGAGTCCATTTGCTCACCAAAAGCGCTCTGGGTGTTGGTCATGCGGGCCACACGGCCATCCAGGCTGTCCAGCACCATGGCGACGAAGATGGCCAGCGTTGCCAGGTCGTAGCGCCCGTTCATCGCCATCACAATCGCGTAAAACCCGCCAAAAAGCGCCGCCAGCGTGATCATGTTGGGCACCATGTAAATGCCCTTGCGCCGTTTGCGTATTTCTTCGTTCTGCAGCATTTGTGGGTCAGATCCGTCGTGCATGAATTTCTTTGATAGGGGCCGGGGCTGGATGCACCATGTGGCAGCACAACACCCAACAAGTAAAGTACCAGTGTAAGCCAGCAACAAGCTACAGCCACAAATAGCAAAGGCCACCGAAGTGGCCTTTGCTGGCTGCACCATTGGCTCCAAGATGCCACGGGTGCAGTTGTGTGCAAAAAATCAGTTACGTGTCTGGTCAACCAGCTTGTTCTTGGCGATCCAAGGCATCATGGCACGCAGTTGAGCTCCCACCACTTCGATCTGGTGATCGGCGGTGTTACGACGGCGTGCGGTCATGCTTGGGTAGTTGGTGCGACCTTCCAGGATGAACATCTTGGCGTACTCACCGGTCTGGATGCGCTTCAGCGCGTTGCGCATGGCTTCACGGCTCTGGGCGTTGATGACTTCCGGACCCGTCACGTACTCGCCGTATTCGGCGTTGTTCGAAATCGAGTAGTTCATGTTGGCAATGCCGCCTTCGTAAATCAGGTCCACGATCAACTTGAGTTCGTGCAGGCATTCAAAGTAAGCCATTTCAGGCGCATAGCCGGCCTCAACCAGGGTCTCGTAACCCATCTTGATCAGCTCAACCGCACCACCGCACAGAACCGCCTGCTCACCGAACAGGTCGGTCTCGGTCTCTTCCTTGAAATTGGTTTCGATGATGCCGGCCTTGCCACCACCGTTCGCCATGGCATAGCTCAGGGCCAGATCACGGGCTTTGCCGGACTTGTCCTGATGCACCGCCACCAGGTGGGGCACGCCGCCGCCCTGGGTGTAGGTGTTGCGCACGGTATGGCCTGGCGCCTTGGGAGCAACCATCCACACGTCCAGATCGGCACGGGGCACGACTTGGTTGTAGTGCACGTTGAAACCGTGGGCAAAGGCCAGCGAAGCGCCCTGCTTGATGTTGGGTGCGACATTGTTGGTGTAGACCTCGGCGATCTGCTCGTCGGGCAACAAAATCATCACCACGTCCGCAGCGGCCACAGCGTCGTTGACTTCCATCACGGTCAGGCCCGCTTTGCCGACTTTGTCCCACGATGCACCACCCTTGCGCAGACCAACCACGACGTTGATGCCGCTGTCGTTCAGGTTTTGTGCGTGTGCGTGGCCCTGGCTACCGTAGCCGATGATGGCAACGGTCTTGCCCTTGATCAGGGACAGGTCACAGTCTTTGTCGTAGAAAACTTTCATCTTTTGCTCCAGTGGATAGTTGGGGGTTGTGCCGTTCATCGCGAGCCTGTCGAAGGGCTCTCGGGACCCGGTGGGTGCCAGCACACACCAAGGCTTCGACAGGCTCAGCCCGAACGGGCAAATGGCTGAGCCCTGAAAAACTCAAACGCGCAGGATTCTCTCACCTCGGCCAATACCGCTGGCACCGGTACGCACCGTCTCCAGAATGGCCGCGCGGTCAATAGCTTCCAGGAACGCATCGTTTTTGCTCAGGTCGCCTGTGAGCTCAATGGTGTAGCTCTTTTCGGTCACATCAATGATGCGACCCCGGAAGATGTCGGCCATGCGCTTCATCTCTTCGCGCTCTTTGCCCACCGCACGCACCTTCACCATCATGAGCTCGCGCTCGGTGTAAGCACCTTCGGTCAGGTCAACGACCTTCACCACCTCGATCAGGCGGTTCAGGTGCTTGGTGATCTGCTCGATCACGTCGTCCGACCCGGTGGTCTGGATCGTCATGCGAGACAAACTGGGATCTTCGGTGGGGGCGACCGTGAGCGATTCAATGTTGTAACCACGGGCGGAAAACAGCCCCACCACGCGGGACAGGGCGCCCGGCTCGTTTTCCAGCAAAACTGCAATGATGTGTTTCATGAGTGGATTCCTCTTTTTGCGGCAGCAATGCCACCAAGCAAGTGGCCGCAGAAACTGCGTTGTCTGAGCCCTCCCCCGCGCACGGTAATGCGCAGGCTTGGCTGCAAATAGATTCGTCAGGGGCTGCTACGGGCCGTTAAAGGCCTGCAGCAGGGTGAGTGGGTCAGAGGTCTTCTGAGCCCAACAGCATTTCTGTGATGCCTTTGCCGGCTTTGACCATCGGGAACACGTTCTCGGTGGGGTCGGTGCGGAAATCCATGAACACCGTACGGTCCTTGAGCTTGCGGGCTTCGCGCAGTGCTGGTTCGACGTCTTGTGGACGCTCAATCAGCATGCCTACGTGCCCATAAGCCTCTGCCAGTTTCACGAAATTGGGCAGCGCGTCCATGTAGCTGTGGCTGTAGCGGCCTTCGTAGTCAATTTCCTGCCACTGCCGAACCATGCCGAGGTAGCGGTTGTTCAACGCCATGATCTTGATAGGCGTGTTGTACTGCAGGCAGGTGGAAAGCTCCTGGATACACATTTGCACCGAACCTTCGCCGGTGACACAGAACACCTCGCTCTCGGGCCTGGCCAGCTTGATGCCCATGGCGTAGGGAATGCCCACACCCATAGTGCCCAGGCCACCCGAGTTGATCCAGCGGCGAGGCTCGTCGAAGCGGTAGTACTGTGCGGCCCACATCTGGTGCTGCCCCACATCGGACGTGACGTAAGCGTCGGCATCTTTGGTCATGTTCCACAGGGTCTCAACCACGTACTGCGGTTTGATCACGTCTTGGTTGCCACGGTCGTACTTCAGGCAATCTTTAGAGCGCCATCCTTCGATGGTTTCCCACCAGGAAGCCAGCGCTGCCGGCTCGACACGGGTGGGGGTCTCGCGCACCATGTTGATCAACTCGGTCAATACGTCTTTCACGTCACCCACTATCGGCACGTCAACCTTGACGCGCTTGGAAATGCTCGACGGGTCGATATCGATGTGGATGATCTTGCGGTCCACCGAGGCGAAATGCTTGGGATTGCCGATCACTCGGTCGTCAAAACGGGCGCCCACAGCCAACAACACATCGCAGTTCTGCATGGCGTTGTTGGCTTCAATGGTGCCGTGCATACCCAGCATGCCCAGAAACTTTTTGTCGGACGCAGGATAAGCGCCCAATCCCATCAGCGTGTTGGTGACGGGGTAGCCCAGCAGATCAACCAGGGTTCGCAGCTCTTGCACCGCATTGCCCAGCAGCACGCCACCGCCGGTGTAGATGTAGGGTCGTTTGGCTGAAAGCAGCAACTGCAAGGCCTTGCGAATCTGGCCACCATGGCCTTTGCGCACCGGGTTGTACGAGCGCATCTCGACCGACTCGGGGTAGCCGGCGTAGGCCGTCTTGTTGAAAGACACATCTTTCGGAATGTCCACCACCACAGGGCCGGGACGGCCGGTGCGGGCAATATGAAACGCCTTCTTCATGACCATGGCCATGTCGCGCACATCTTTCACCAGAAAGTTGTGTTTCACGATAGGGCGCGTGATACCGACGGTGTCGCATTCCTGGAAGGCGTCCAGCCCGATCGCAGCGGTCGGTACCTGGCCGCTGATGATGACCATAGGAATGCTGTCCATGTAGGCCGTGGCGATACCGGTAACTGCATTGGTCAGACCGGGACCCGAGGTGACCAGCGACACACCCACCTCACCAGTGGCACGGGCGTAACCATCGGCGGCGTGTACCGCAGCTTGCTCGTGGCGCACCAGCACATGCTGGATGGTGTCCTGCTTGTAAAAAGCGTCGTAAATGTGCAGCACAGCCCCACCGGGGTAACCCCAGATGTATTTCACGCCTTCGGCCTGCAGGGCCTTGACGAGAATTTCTGCGCCGCGAAGATCTTGGGTGGCTGAGCCAGAAGAGGTGGCGGCAGCGGCTGAGGCCAGTTCGGCCTTGTTGATTTCCATGATGAACCTTTCGAGAATTTCTCTGACGAAAAACCTTGGGTGCCTCTGCGCCTACTCTTGTGAAGCGGTGTTGAGACTTGAGGCCAATGGACATGAGCGGACGCATACCCCGCCGGACCTTGACCCGTTTGCCGTGTTTTGAAGTGCAACGCGCATTATCGCATTGCAAACATCGACGTTGAGGGCGAGCGCACTGTGGGTCGGTGCGAAAAGCGCCGATTTTGCTGCAATGCGACAATCTAACTTGTTTTTTGCAAGCCTTTTCGGCAGAGGCTTCAGGCTGGCTTCAGGTTCAGCCGGCACCTTTGACGCCTT
>Ga0209066_10004884_pt1 | contig 14371 bp, 12 predicted proteins | sample All_14_2_FD_187198 | JGI IMG/M metagenome (GOLD analysis project Ga0209066, IMG submission 187198) | Freshwater microbial communities in response to fracking from Pennsylvania, USA - Allegheny Zone_MetaG_DW_15 (SPAdes) (version 2) ...
CAAAGGAATACTTGCAGGGGATGGTGCAGCGCAATATGCATGCCAGCGATACGGGAAATGCCGGTCGCAATGATTCCTGTATGGATTCAATATCTTCATGCAGATTTGTCTATAATTGAACACAAGTGACAATTTGATTAAATTTTGCGCAAGCTAACGGACAAGATTATTTTTTAGCCATATCATGGTTTCTGCATACAAACTATGCATGGCCCCCGCCCGTCAGAAGGCTTCCATCTAATGTCATCACGCTCTAGATTCAGTCCGGTCAGCGAACATTTGTTTGGATTGCGAACGAACCGGAAGGCGGCGCCATGACCGACGGCCAGGACGAAGACAGGATGGCGCGCGAATATGTGCAGTCGCTGGAACGCGGCCTGGCGGTGATCCAGGCCTTCGGCCCGACCCGACCGGAAATGACCTTGAGCGAGGTGGCCGCCGCCACCGGTCTTACCCGCGCCGCCGCAAGGCGCTTCCTGTACACCTTGTCCAGGCTGGGCCATGTTTCGGGCGATGGCAAGCGCTTCCGCCTGACGGCCCAGGTGTTGAGCCTGGGCTATGCCTATCTGTCCTCCCTGCCCTGGTGGCAGCGCGCCCAGCCGCATATGGAAGCGGTGGTGCGCAGCCTGGGGGAATCCTGTTCCGTGGCGGTGCTGGACGGGTTCGACATCGTCTATGTCGCGCGCATTCCGGCCAGCCGCATCCTGACCATCAATCCCGGCATCGGCACCCGCTTTCCAGCCTTCGTCACCTCGCTCGGCCGGGTCTTGCTGGCCGATCAGCCGTCGGAATGGCTCGACCGCTATTTTGCCGAGGCGGAGTTCCGCCCCCGCACCGACCGCACCGAAACCGACCCGGCCCGGCTGCGCGCCCTGCTGGCGGAGGTACGACGGGATGGCTTCGCGCTGATGGATCAGGAGCTGGAAATGGGCCTGCGCTCCCTCTCCGTCCCGTTACGCGACCGCACGGGCCGGGTGATCGCGGCAATGAATGTCAGCGCCTCCGCCGCGCAGATCGGGCTGGAGGATATGCGCGCGCGCTATCTGCCGGTGCTGCGCGAAGCGGCGGAAGCCATCGGCCACAGCCTGTAGGTTTCCACCTTGCCTGAGGCGAGATTCCGCGCCAACCTGCACCCATCGGTACGGTGAAGGGTCGGGGCGCGGGTCGCATGGCGTGGCAGGATCTGTTCGGGGCGGCCGACGGGAAGGACAGCCTGCTGTCCCGCCTGATCGCGGAGGAGGCGGATGTCCGCGCGGTTCTGCTTGCCTGCCTGCGCGATGCCGGCTGCGTACCGCCCACCCATCACGTCGCTTTGTATTGCCTGGAAAAGCTGCTGCTGGGCACGCGCGGCTTTCTGGGCCGGAAGGCCCTGGAAGCGCTGGAGAAGCTGGCCGGACATAGCCCGAAGCTGACTGCCCTGCTGGACCGGATCGAGGCGCTGACCCGCAAGGGCGCGCAACGGGCGGAGGTGAAACGGCAACTGCTGGACGCGCTGGGCGAGGCGGCCGAGCGGGCCGGTATCGACCAGTCCGCCGAATTCGACGTGGTCGCAGCATTCTATAGCCAGACCACGCTGGAAGCCCTGCCCGGGCATGTCCGTGACATGCTGAGGCCGCTATTCGATGATCTGGCCGAAAAGCTGGCGACGCTGACCGATCCGGAACTGGCTTGGAGCATGCAGCATGTAGCGCCCGCGCGGGCCGGCCTTGCCGAGCGCATCCAGCAGAATGCCGCGGGATTCGAGCTGATCGGCCGGGAAGACGAGTTGGACATTCTGCACCGCTTCCTGGGCGACCCTTCCATGCCTGGGCCGTTGGCCCGTTTCCGCTGGTCGCTGGTTACCGGCGCGGGCGGGGAAGGCAAGACGAGGCTGGCCCGCGCCTTTACCGAGGACTGCGCGGAAAAAGGCTGGCATGCCGGGCGATTTTCCATCGGGGCCTTGAAAGCCTTCCCGGCGGCAAAATGGCGGCCGCGCAAACCCACCCTGATGGTGATCGACTATCCGGCCCAGGCACCCGATGGGGTGCGTGACCTGCTGATCGCGTTGCAGGGCAATGCGCCCGATTTCGACTTTCCGGTCCGCCTGCTGCTGCTGGAACGCGATGCGGCGGGCGAATGGCATAACCGGATATTCCCGACCGGCGGCGACACCGCCGCCATCCGCCAGCATGGCTTCCTGCCGGCTGGCGTGGACATGAAGGCGCATGCGGCCGATAGGGGATGGCCCCTGCCACCGGTGGCGCCGGATGCGATTATCGCAATCATGCAGCAGCGTTTCGCGGCATTGGGGGTGGCGGCACCGGCACCGGAGACCCTGATCCGGGCCGTGCGAGCGGTCGATCCGCGAGAGATCAAAACCGATCAGGGCATAATCCCTCTGCCCCGCCCGCTTTTCGCCGTGGCGGTGGCCGAATTGCTGGCGGCGGCCCTGAAGGACGGGCGCGATCTGGAAACCGCCCTGGGGGAAGTGGCGGATCGCGATACGGTGCTGGAAACGATCATCAGCCGCACGCGTGACCAGCGCTGGAAACATCAGGCTCAGGGCCAGGAACTCACCCTGCATGAAAACCTGCTGGCCCTGGGCAGTTTCGGCCTGGGCCGGATGCGCTATGACGGTTTGGAGGGGGAGGAACTCACCCCCCTGCTGGCGCGGGCACCACTGCCGGGCTTCGGCCTGCGCGACCCGTACCCGCTGAACCAGGATCTGGCGCGGGACATGGGGGGCGACAATGCGGACCAGACCCTGCCTGCTTTGGAACCGGATATACTGGGGGAGTTTTTCACGCTCTCCCTTTTTCAGTACCTCACCCAGCGGAAAAAAGAGAAAGATCGCCAGACACTGATCGACCTGGCCTTTGCCATCGGTGGCGATGATGCCGGTGTATTCATCCTGCGCTGCCTGCGGGATTTTCCCGACAGGTTGCGAAGCCTCAATTTCCTGATGCCCAGCGCCGATACGGGGCTGGCAGGGGTTCAGCTCTTTGCCGGGTTGCTGGTCGACCTGACAAATCTTCTGGGCGAAGCTGGGAAGTTCGAGGAACTGGACCGCCTGCTTTCGCATTTTGACACTTTGCGCACGCCATACCCCAGGGATCGCGACATCGCGCTGCGTGAAGCCATGGCCGCCGCAAATCTCTGCGGCTATACGAACGAAGCGCGGGAACGGGCACGGATCAGCGCCGCTCCGATGAGGATGGAGCGGCTAAGACAGGATTCACCACACGACAGCGACATCGCCCTGGCAAACGCAAAAGGCTTTTTCAATCTGATCTTCGAGGCGAGCGAGGTTCAGAACTGGAGGCTAGTCGACGACGCGCTGGCAAGGTTGGCGCATCTACGACAGGATTGGCCGCAGGACAGCGAAATTGCGCTCCGCGATGCCCGGGCCAACGTCAATGTGACCAACCATGCGGGCGCGGCACGTGACTGGGCACGCGTAGATGCCGCTCTGGCAAGGCTGGACCAACTACGACAGGAATGGCAGCTGGACCCAGACATCGCGCTTGAATACGCTAAGGCGGCTTTCAATCTGACCAGCATTGCAGGGGAGGTGCAGGACTGGGCACGCGTCGATGCCGCCCTGGCAATTCTGGCGCAATTGCGACAAGAACGGCCACGAGATCGAGACATTGCACTTCGGGATGCGGAGGCTGCGGTCGACGTGATAGCCAAAGCTGGCGTCGCTGAGCAGTGGGCGCGTGTCGACGCAGCCTGGGAGAGGGTAAGGGAACTGCTATACGCATGGCCGGGAGAGCGAGAGGTCACTGTTCAGGCCGCCAAAGGGTGCTGTGCGCGATATCATACCAAATGCCTGGGCGGCGTTTCCCCGCCGGAGGATGAAACGCCGGAAGCGGTGGCCGCCGCCGAAACCTTGTTGAATCTACTCGACAAAACCAGGGAGAATGCGGGCCTATTTCGAATCACCCTACAAATCATAGCGGACGGGGCCGCCCGGTTCCCAGAAAATGCGGAGATTCGGAAGATTTACGATCACGCCACCACTGGCGGAATTAACTTCTCGTTGATCCCGCCCTTGGTGCCGCCGGAAGGCTGAATGGGGCCTTCCCCCATGCTTCGAGACGCCGCTTTGCGGCCCTCAGCATGAGGGGAACTTCACGCATGGGGATAAATATCCCTCATGCTGAGGAGGGCAAAGCCCGTCTCGAAGCATGAGGAGGGCAAAGCCCGTCTCGAAGCATGAGGGAAAACCGCAGCCAGGCACCCTATCGCGTCAGCATCCCGGCGATCTCTCCCGTCGTCCGCACATCGCCGAAATACAGATAGTGCAGCGACAGGGCGGCGTCGTGTTCTTCCTGTGTCTGGGCGGCCAGCGCATCGGCCAGCATCACGGCGTGATAGCCGCGCGCCATGGCATCGCGCGCCGTGCCGCCGCAGCACACACCCGTCGCGGTGCCCGAAACCAGAACGGTATCGATGCCGCGCGCGCGCAGCTGCGCATCCAGGTCCGATGATCCTTCCGCGAAGGAAGAATGGCGGCGCTTGACGGAAACCACATCGCCCGGCAGGGCGTCCAGCCCATCGGCCAGCGGGTAGCCTTCGCCATCCGGGGCCAGCAGGGTTTCGCGCCTGGCCCAGCTTTCCGGGCTGAACAGCGCCTTGTAGCTGGACCAATCGCCCGAGAAGTCCGGCGAACCATCGGTCAGCACCCAGGCGATGGTGCCGCCCGCATCGCGCAGCGCCCTGGCGAAGCCGGCGATCACCGGCACCAGCGCGCGCACCTGGGGGGAGCCGGCCGGCATCCCTTCGGCCACGAAATAGCGCTGCATATCGACCACGATCAACGCAGTGCGGGCAGGGTCTATCGCTTCCAGCGCATGGGGACGGCCGCCCCGCTTCATCACCCTTGCCAGATAGTCCGGCTTCGGTTGCCATCCGCCCATGCGTCCATCCCCGTTTACATATTGGCCAATCGCATCAGGCTGGCCGCGAGCACGCGCGCACCGGCGGCGCAGTCTTCGGGGCTGGCCCATTCCGCCTCGTTATGGCTGATGCCGCGCAGGCAGGGAATGAAAATCATCCCCGACGGTGCGCGGGACGCCACATGCATGGCATCATGGCCCGCGCCCGAAATCATCCGCATCGAGGCCAGACCCAGGGCCTCGGATTCCTCTTCCACCGCAGCGATCACGCGCGGGTCGAAATGCACCGGCGCCACCTTGGACACACGCTCCACCAGCACCGCGCAGCGCCCGGCCTGAGCCTTCGCGATACCGTCGATGCCCCCGCCCAGCCGTTCCAGCGTCGCGGCATCGGGATGGCGCAGGTCGATGGTGAACACCGCCTTGCCCGGCACGGTGTTGGGGCTGCCCGGTTCCACCTCGAACCGGCCGATGGTGAAGCGCACCACATCGTCCGGGTCCTGCATGAACTCGTTCAGCGCATGGATGATCGCCAGCGCGCTTTGCAGCGCGTCGCGGCGCAGGGCATGGGGGGTGGTGCCGGCATGCGCCTCCTCCCCCGTCAGGGTGATGCGATAGCGGTGCTGGCCCTGGATGCCGGTGACGATGCCGATGGGAAGGCCCGCATGTTCCAGCCTGGGCCCCTGTTCGATATGGGCCTCGACATAGAAGGCCGGATAGCCGGGCTTTTCGCGCAGCGCGATATCCGGGGCGGCGGCCAGGGTGGCGCCCAGCTCCTCCACCAGCGCCGCACCGTCGAAGCCCCGCACCGCAGCCAGCGCGTCCAGATCCGTCGCACCGGCATAGACGGCGGAGCCCATGGCACCGGGCTGGAAGCGGCTGCCCTCCTCATTCGCCCAGGCCACCAGCTCGATGGCGCGGCGATGCGACAATCCGGCGCGGGCAATCGCCTCCAGCGCCTCGAACCCGGCCATCACGCCATAGGCGCCATCGAATTTTCCGCCCGTCGGCTGGCTGTCCAGATGCGATCCGGTCAGCACCGCCTCCAGCCCAGGTTCGGTGCCTTCCTTGCGGACATACAGATTGCCGATACCGTCCTGCATCACGGCAAAGCCCAGCTCGCCCGCCCAATCGGCCAGCAGGCGGCGCGCGGCGCGGTCTTCCGGCGAAAAGGCCTGGCGGTTCACCCCGCCCTTGGGCGTGGCGCCCAGCGCCCCCATGGCCTGGATGCGATCCCACAGCCTGTTCTGATCGACGGCCAAGGCGGCTTTCTGCGTCACGATATCCGAATTCAACGCTTTGAATCCCCGATGCGAGCGAGCTATCTTCAGTTTCCGTCCATTATCATGGCATCCCATTCACTGGCGAGTAGAGATGACCGAGGATTCCTATCCGCGCGACATGATCGGCTATGGCCGCACGCCGCCCCATGCGATGTGGCCGGGCAAGGCCCGCATCGCCCTGCAATTCGTGGTGAATTACGAGGAGGGGGGAGAGAACTGCATCCTGCATGGCGATGCGGCTTCCGAAGCCTTCCTGTCGGAAATCGTGGGCGCCCAGCCGCTGGTCGGCCAGCGCCATATGAACATGGAATCGATCTATGAATATGGCTCACGCGCCGGGTTCTGGCGGCTGTGGCGCATGTTCACCCAGCGCAACCTGCCCGTCACGGTCTATGGGGTCGCCCTGGCCCTGATGCGCAACCCCGAAGCGGTCGCCGCCATGAAAGAGGCGGATTGGGAAATCGCCTCGCACGGGTTGAAATGGATCGACTACCAGAACATACCGGCGGAGGTGGAGCGCCAGCATCTGCTGGAAGCGGTGCGCATCCACACGCAAGTGACCGGCAGCGCGCCGGAAGGGATCTATACCGGCCGCGCCTCCCCCAACTCGCTCAGGATCGCGGCGGAGTATGGGAAATTCGCCTATGTCGCGGATTCCTATGCCGATGACCTGCCCTATTGGGAACAGGTGGCGGGCCGCCAGCAGCTGATCGTGCCCTATACGCTCGATTCCAACGATATGCGCTTCGCCACCAATCAGGGCTTCAATTCCGGCGACCAGTTCTTCAGCTATCTGAAGGACAGTTTCGACGTGCTGTATGCCGAAGGGGCGGAGCATCCGAAGATGCTGTCCATCGGGCTGCATTGCCGTCTGGTCGGCCGTCCTGGCCGCGCGGCATCCTTGGCCCGATTCTTGGATTACGTTCTGTCGCATGATCGGGTCTGGGTCACGAGGCGAATTGATATCGCCCGCCATTGGATGGCGACCCACCCCGCCCCTGCCGTCTGAACAGACGTCGTCCGCGACCCTTTTTTGGTGAGAGATCCATTCGGCCATGTTGATGCGTTCCGAGATCAGTCCGTTTGACCAGATCAACCCGCCGCCACGCCTGTTGATGGGGCCGGGCCCGATCAATGCCGATCCGCGCGTGCTGCGCGCCATGTCAGCCCAGCTGATCGGCCAGTTCGACCCCGCCTTTACCGACTATATGAACGAAACCATGGCGCTGTATCGCGGCGTCTTCGAAACGCGCAATCGCTGGACTTTCCTGGTGGATGGCACCGCGCGATCGGGCATCGAATGCATGCTGGTATCGATGCTGGAACCGGGCGACCGGGTGCTGATCCCCATCTTCGGGCGCTTCGGCCATCTGCTGGTGGAGATCGCGGAACGCTGCGGCGCGGACGTCCACACCATCGAACGGCCCTGGGGCGAGGTCTTCACGGCGGACGAGATCGAGGCGGCCGTCAAACGCGTGCAGCCCAAGGTGCTGGCCTGCGTGCAGGGCGACACCTCCACCACCATGTGTCAGCCTTTGGAAGACATCGGGGCGATCTGCCGGGCGCATGATGTGCTGCTTTATGTCGATGCAACCGCCTCCATCATAGGCAATCCGCTGCCGGTCGATGCCTGGAAGATCGATGCGGTTTCCGCCGGGCTGCAGAAATGTCTGGGCGGCCCGTCGGGTACCGCCCCGGTCACCCTGAACGAGCGTGTCGAAGCGCTGGTCCATCGCCGCCGCCATATCGAAGCGGGCATCCGCCCCGATGGCTATCACGGCGCGCAGGGCATGCGGATCGGGTCGAACTATTTCGATTTGGGCATGTTGATGGATTATTGGAGCGAGAAACGCCTGAACCATCATACCGAAGCCACCACCATGCTGTATGGCGCGCGCGAATGTGCCCGCATCGTGCTGCAGGAAGGGCTTGCGGCCTGCGCCGAACGGCACCGGATCGCGGGCGAGGCCATGCTGCACGGAATTCAGGCAATGGGGCTTAAGGTTTTCGGCGACATCGCTTATAAAATGACCAATGTCGTCGGCGTATACATTCCCGAAGGGGTTGATGGCGAAGCGGTGCGCAAATCCATGCTGCTGGATTTCGGCATCGAGATCGGCACCAGCTTCGGCCCGCTGCATGGCAAAATCTGGCGGATTGGTACGATGGGCTATAATGCACGCCGGGATGCGGTGTTGACCACCTTGGCGGCGCTGGAAGCGGTTCTGAAACGGGCCGGCGCCAGGCTGGATATGGGGAAAGCCGTCGATGCCGCGCTGGACCTGTATGAGGCGGAAACGGCAGCCAGAAGCGGAGCCAGCGTCTAGCAATTGCTGGCGCGGGTTTTGCTTAAGTTGCCGTGAGAGAGTTCCGACGTGTTCGCCAGAAATCTACCGATACCAACGGCTGGAGATCGTCCAATGCCCTTGGATACGAATTGGAAGTCAGGTAGCAGGCGGTTAGCGGCCGACGCCCTCACGGCGACGGACATGGCTTATTTTGGCTCGGAACTGCGCCCGAAAATCATCGCCCCTCTGACCGAATCCATGCTGGATTTCTGGATGGACCGCGCGCGGCAGGAAATGCCGCCCCGCCGCGACGCGTTCGATCCGGTCGATCTGCGGGCCTGGATCGGCAATCTCAGCATCTGGGACTATACCGCCGAAACCGGCGCCTATGTCTGCCGGCTCTATGGTTCCCGGCTGGTGGACAGGCTGGGCAAGGAATTGACCAGCCTGCCGGTGGAACAGTATCCGATGGGGTTGGCCCCCACCATCCGGGCCCAGTTCGAATTGATGCGGACGCTCGGTCAGCCCGTTCTGATCGAAATCAGCGACCCGATCATGCCGGATAGCCTTTCGAAGATCGGGGAGGCGCATATCGAAAAGCTCATCCTGCCCCTGACGCGCAGCGGCAAGGATGTCGACTGCGTGCTGAATTGGTATGTCTATACCAATGACGCGGAATTTTGACGGACCGGATCAGGCCCTACGCTTCATGGCCAGCAGGGCGGCACCCACGATCAGCCCGCAGCCCAGCAGCAGCGCGGGCGTGGCGGCCGTGCCCGCAAAGGCAACCAGCAACAGGGTCGAAATGACCGGCGCGCCATAGGACAGCACACCAAGCAAAGGCAGATCGCCATGCTTGGTGCCGAAATCCCAGACGAAGAAGGCCAGCCCCACCGGCCCCAGCCCAAGCGCCGCCAGCGCCAGCCACTGGCCGGGCGCAGGCGCGACCCAGCTTTCCAGCGCGACATGCAGACCGCCCCCCAGCAGCGCCACGATGCCGCAATAGAAGGCGATGGCTTCGGTCGGCACGCCGGCCTGGGTGCGGTTCAACACCGAATAGCCCGACCAGATCAGCGCACAGGCAAAGGCCGCGCCATAGCCCAGCAGATCGCCATCCCCCGCCAGCGCGCCATCCCCGCGAAGGATCAGCAACGCCGCCCCGGCAAGCCCGAGACAGCCGGCCAGCAGATGGCGCCGGGCCAGGCTTTCCCCCGGCAGCAGGGATGAGAACAGCACGATCAGCAGCGGCCAGAGATAGGCGATCAGGCTCGCCTCCGCTGGCGGGGCGTTCTTCAGCGCGATGAAATAGGCCAGATGGTACAGGAACAGCCCGCCCACGCCCAAGGCCCAGGCCGCCGCCGGAATGGATTTCAGGAAAGCCACCGACAGCCTGCCGCGCAGTGCCAGCCAGACCAGCCCGCCCAGAAAGGCCACGGAAAAACTGAGGAACAGCACCTGCAAGGGCGGCAGCCCGGCCGTACCAGTGGTGAACAGCGCCAGCGCGCCCCATAGCACGACTGCGACAGCCCCCATCGCCGTCGCGAAACCCTTGCCCGGCATGACTTCAGCTCCGTTTTACCTGCGCCCGTGATCGGGCTTCAGGATGCAATGGCTAGCCGGAGAAAGGTGGTTGTAGCAAGTCCGACCACGACGAGGCGTGGAAGATACCGTCGTTACTGGCCGTGGCCCAAAGGCTTGTTCAATAGGACAAAGATCCCGGCCCTCCGCCTCGCTCCGGCCGGGATGACAAGGAAAAAAACTGTCACCCCGGGCTGAGCCCCTTGGGCGAAGACCCGGGGCCTCATCCCAGACGGATGCAACAGGTCGGACTTCCTCAGACTCGATCAGTCAACCCACCGAGAAGCTTTCGCCGCAGCCGCAGCGCGCGGTTTCGTTCGGGTTGCGGAAGGTGAAGCCGGAGGCGAGCTTGCCTTCCTGATAGTCCATTTCCGCGCCGATCAGGAACATGGTGGCCATCGGGTCGATGAAGATCTTCACGCCCTTGTCTTCCACCACCTCCTCGAATTTGCGTTCCTCCTTGGCGTATTCCACGACATAGGAATAGCCGGAACAGCCCTTGGTGGAGATGCCGACGCGCAGACCCAGCACCGGCTCCTTCGCCTTGCCCATCAGCGACTTCACGCGGCCCGCGGCCGCTTCGGTCAGGGTCATGATCTGCTTCGTGCTCTGTGCCATGTCTTCATCCTCCGGGCGGTAACCGCCCCTGGACCTATTATAAGGGAACGCGATCAGAACAGATCAAGCGCCATGCGCGCATCTTCACTCATCATGTCCTGGCGCCAGGGCGGCGCCCAGGTCAGGGTCACCACCACCTCGCCCGTGCCGGGAACCTCGGCCACGGCATCGGCCACCATCTGCGGCAGTTCGCCTGCCACCGGGCAGGCCGGCGCCGTCAGCGTCATGGTGATGTCGACATTGCCCTTCGGGTCCTGCTCCAGCTCATAGATCAAGCCCAGATCATAGATATTCACCGGTATTTCCGGATCGTAGACCGTGCGCAGGGCATCGACCAGCGCCTCCTTCTCCGCCAGGACGGCGCCTTCCTCCAGCAGCTTGCCGGCATAGGCCTGCGCCCCATCCTCGGCCGATTTGGAATCGCCCAGGAAATCGCGCAGGCCGCCATACGGGTTGTTGATCGTGTCGCTCATGCCGTGATCCACCCGCCCCTCATCCAAACAGCCTGTTGACGCGCTCCAGCGCGCTGGCCAGCCGCTCCACCTCCTCAGGCATATTATACATGCCGAAGGAAGCCCGGGCGGTGCCCGCGATGCCAAGCCGGGTCATCAGGGGCTCGGCGCAATGATGGCCCGCACGCACGCATACGCCATAGCGGTCGATCACCGTGGCAATGTCATGGGGATGGGCCGCCTGCATGGTGAAGGACACGACCGAAGCCTTGCCGGGCGCGGTGCCGACCAGGGTCAGCCCCGGCACGGAAGCAAGCCGCTGCATCGCCAGATTGAGCAGCCGATGCTCATGCGCCGCGATCCGCTCCAGCCCGATACCGGTGACATAGTCGATGGCGGCCGCCAATCCCACCGCCTGCACGATGGGCGGGGTACCCGCCTCGAACTTCGCCGGCAGATCGGCCCAGCTCGATTTCGCGATGGAGACGGAGGAGATCATGTCCCCGCCACCCAGGAAGGGTGGCATGGCGTCCAGAACGGCCTCGCGCCCATACAGCACGCCGATACCGGTCGGCCCATAAAGTTTGTGACCGGTGAAGACGTAGAAATCGCAATCCAGCGCCTGCACATCGACCGGCATATGCTGCACGGCCTGGCTGCCATCGACCAGGATTTTCGCGCCCACCGCATGGGCCCATTGGCCGATTTCCGCGACCGGATTGACCGTGCCCAGCACATTGGAAACATGGGTCACCGCGACCAGCCTGGTCTTTTCGGTGATCAGCGCGCGCATCGCCTCGCGGTCGAGCGAGCCATCCTCCAGCACCGGACAGGCCTTCAGCACCAGCCCGGCGCGGTCACGCAGCATCTGCCAGGGCACGATGTTGGAGTGATGCTCCATCTCGGTAATGACGATCTCATCCCCCGGACGCAGCAATTCGCCGAAGGAGCGCGCGACCAGATTGATCGCCCCCGTCGCATTGCCGGTATAGACGATTTCCCGCTCCGAGCGCGCATTCAGGAAGGCCCGCACCGTCTCGCGCGAGGCCTCATAGGCCGCCGTCGCTGCTTCCGAGAGGGAATAGGCGCCACGGTGAACGTTGGCGTATTCCTGCTCATACATATGCCGGATCGCATCCAGCACCGCACGCGGCTTCTGGGCCGAAGCCCCGCTGTCCAGAAAGGTCAGGGGAGCCCCATGCACCTGCTTCGTCAGGATCGGGAAATCGGCGCGGATCGCCTCGACATCGAAATCCGGCAGGGGTTGCACCATCGTCATCTCAGGGCCCCTCCCAGCACGGTATCCAGCCTGGCGGCGAAGGCATCGCGCAGCGCCCCTTCGCCAACGGCGTCCAGCGTTTCGGTCACGAAGGCCGCGACCAGCAGGCCGCGCGCCGTCGCCTCGTCAATGCCGCGCGCGCGCAGATAGAACAGCTGGTCCAGATCGATTTCGCCGATCGTGGCGCCATGGCTGCATTTCACGTCATCGGCATAGATTTCAAGCTCGGGCTTGCAGTCGATCTCCGCCTTGTCCGACAGCATCAGCGCCTTGTGCAACTGGTGGCCATCGGTGCGCTGGGCATCGGGCCGGACCAGCACCTTGCCCTGGAACACGCCGCGCGACCGGTCGCCCAGCACGCCCTTGAAGACCTGGCGCGACAGGCAATCGGGCCGGGCATGGTCGATGAAGGTGGTGGTGTCGATATGGGCCGTATCGCGCCCGACATAGGCGCCATGCAGCTGCGCTTCGGCATGCGCGCCTGACAGGGTCACGCGCATCTCGTTGCGCATCAGGCCCAGGCCCAGCGACAGCGATACGCCGTCATAAACGGCCTTGTCCGCCACATCGACGCCGGTGGTGGCGATATGGGTCGCATCCGCGCCTTCGCTGAACAGCACGCGATGCTTCAGCCGGGCGGATGGGCCAAGCCGCAGCTCCGTCACCGCATTGATCGCCAGCAGCCCTTCCCCGACCGAGACATGGGTTTCCACCAGCGTCGCCTCGGCATTCTCGCCCAGGCTGACCAGATGGCGCGGATCGATGCCCGCCCCCGCCCCGGTGATCGAAATCAGATGCAGCGGCAGTTCCAGCGCCGCGCCGGCGGCAATGGTGATCGCCACCCCATCCTTGAAGCGCGCGGCATTCAGCCCCGCCATGGGCAGCCCCTGGTCCGGCAGGGTGGAACCCAGCATGGCCAGGACCGCGCCGTCCTTCACCGCATCGGCCATCGCCATGACGCTGACGCCCTTGGGCAGCGCATCCAGATCGGACAGGCCTGCATCCAGCCGGCCATTCACCAGTACCAGCCGCACGGCCTGAAATTCCGGCACGGATGCGGGAATACGGTCCACCGCATGGGGTTCGCGCGGCCGGAATTCACCCAGCTTCGCCAGGGGCGTGTATTTGAAATCCTCCACCCGCGCGCCGGGCAACCCGCCCATGGCGGTGAAGCTGGCCCGACCGGCATCGCGCAGGGCGGAGAGCTTCGGCGCTTCCGCCCCATGCACCGGCAGATGATCGAAAGGGAATGTCGTCATCATGCGGCCTGCACGATATCCGCATAGCCCTTGGCTTCCAGCTCAAGGGCCAGTTCCGGCCCGCCGGAACGCAGGATGCGGCCGCCTGCCAGCACATGCACCCGGTCGGGTTTCACATAATCCAGCAGACGTTGGTAATGGGTGATGACCAGCATGGCCCGGTCGGGCGAACGCAGGGCATTGACCCCGTCCGACACGACTTTCAGCGCGTCGATATCCAGGCCCGAATCCGTCTCGTCCAGAATGGCGAGCCGGGGTTCCAGCACCGCCATCTGCAGGGTTTCGTTGCGCTTCTTCTCCCCGCCGGAGAAGCCCACATTGACGGCGCGCTTCAGCATGTCGTCGGGCATGCCCAGCGCCTTGGCCTTGGCGCGGATGAATTTGACGAATTCCATCCCGTCCAGCTCGGCCAGGCCCGAGGCGCGCCGCTTGGCGTTATAGGCGTGCTTCAGGAAGGTCGTGCCCGTGACGCCTGGAATTTCCACCGGATACTGGAAAGCCAGGAAGATGCCGGCATTGGCGCGCGCATCGGCCGACAGCTCCAGAATGTCCTTGCCGTCGAAGCGCACGGACCCGCCCGTCACCACATAGCCTTCCCGCCCGGCCAGCACATAGGACAGGGTGGATTTGCCCGACCCGTTCGGCCCCATGATGGCGTGCACCTGCCCCGCGTCCAGCGACAGGGTGATGCCCTTCAGGATTTCCTTGCCGGCCACTTCGGCGGTCAGGTTTTC
>Ga0209066_10004886_pt1 | contig 14370 bp, 10 predicted proteins | sample All_14_2_FD_187198 | JGI IMG/M metagenome (GOLD analysis project Ga0209066, IMG submission 187198) | Freshwater microbial communities in response to fracking from Pennsylvania, USA - Allegheny Zone_MetaG_DW_15 (SPAdes) (version 2) ...
CTATTCTGATAAATGTTGGAGTTAATAGCTAGTAATTGTCTTAAATGAAAAGCTGTTAGTTGTGCATTATTCCTTTTATATGTGGTGCTTTCAATGTTACTGCCTAAGACATCATTGGCGACAAAATACCTACTTGTAGCTGGGATGGGCATCTCAGCTATATTAAGTAGTGCATTCGTAGTTTGGAATACTGTATTTTGAGCCACTAGAATTTCGCTCCTACTTTTTCCTTGTATAGTTCATAGAGATATATGGTGAAGTTATTTGGTAGTTTTCTGAGTGTTTGTGGGGAGATAGCCAGGGGTTCTTCTTTTTCTTCTTCGCCTTCTTTTATGGTTTGTGTTAAATTCCATGATTTGCAAACCTCAGCTAAAAGGAGTGCGCGATATGGTCTAAGATATATTACGGATTTTTCATTGCGTGTTTCCATAACAGAGGCAGCTTCCTTAAAAGCCTCGCCTTTGTCATATTCTAACATCCCCCTAAATTGACCAATAAATTCTTGTGGCTCGTCATTTTCGCTTGGTTGTATGTTTTCAGTATAGATCTGAACACCAATGGTTTTACCATTATCCCCTGTTAGTATTTTGTAGAGGAACTTGATTTCAAAAACTTCATCAGGATCTACGAATATACTCATGTTGTCTCCTAAGTAACTGTATAGTGAGGAACTATCGGCTCTCCATCTGACATTGAAGTAAATGAGGCCCTTCTAATTAGTTTCTCTTCAGGTTGAACCGACTTTTCGCTTACATCCCATACTGGATTTTTGACGGATATTTTGAAAACACCCGTACTGATGTCAAAACCCTTTCTGTTCTGAACACTTCCAGGCCCAAGAATTTTCTCAATGAAAGTTACAGGATTAGCTGATCCATACCAATCAATAGTTCCCTTGATTGTTCTTTGCGCATCCATACCATAACCTGAAGGGAAGAGGTTCTCTTCAAAGCGCTTTCTTCTATCAAGAATTTGACGACTTTGCATAGTATATACTGGTTTAAGATTATTGCTAATCTCGAAGCGAACACTTGCTACAGTATCAATATCTCCTGGGCTATTAATACCTTGCGAGAATATACTGCTTTTAGCGTCAGGCATTCCAAAATCACCATATACTGTATCTTCTCGGGGTACAATTAGACAGTTTCTACCATACACTATTTTCCTATATCTACCTAATATGTCGCTTGATAATATATCGTTACGTAACTGCTTAATTTGTGTAATAATGGTTGGAGCCATTCGTAAAGCAACTATGTCATACTTAATCTTGATAGGTTCATTCGACTGTGTGGCTTCAATCGTCATTTTATCTACTAAGCATCGACTAAAGGCACCATGATATGTCGAACCAAGACTAAACCAAGGATGTCCACCTGCATATTCATCCTTGGGTGAAATTATGCTACCGTTATCTTTGACCCCAATCCAAGTATTCCTTAGATTTTGATACATCATTGCATTGGGATGCTCAATCGCGCCATCAAAAGTAGTGGCTAAATCAAAACCTATCTCGCCTTTTATCTCGCCATTTTCCACCAGAAAGATATTATGATCAATTTGACCGAAGATAGTATCTTGACCACCATTAATACTATATCTTGGTGTTATTGTAAAATCTCGCGCCCGAATAATGTGATTAGAAGTCGATGCAGAAAAATCAGGAGTATCAGTAATGGCAGAATTATATAGAAGTACCTCTATATAACCATGTTGTGCCATGTATTGTTCTAGCGCAGAGATATTCATTCATATTTCTCTCTTCTATGCTGGGCGTATTTCTACTATCACCCCTGCTTCAGAAGCTGTTACAGTATTAACAAAAGCTATGCCGACATAGTTATTGGTAGAAGTAATACTTGTTGCTAAGCCCGCTGCTGTCGTCGCTGCGATAGTTATAGGAAGTCTCTCTACCAGATAGATTCGAGAACCCGCGAGGTGATTGCTCAATAATGTACCTGTAACTACATTGGTTTCAGCAACTAATGTGATTACATTCCCGCTTGCTGTGAATTTCACTAATTCCGAAGTGGCATCAGGAGATTCATCTGTCTGTATAAATAGATATCCAGATGCGCCCAGTTCAGAAGCGTCCTTAACAGTAAGTGTTGCCCCGCCGACAATAACGTCACTAGCTAGTATTGCGTAGATATTTCTAACGGCATATGCATATAGCTCAACATCAGCAGATGGAACGGCACTATCTAATGCGAGATATGCTTCTAGACTTGTAACTCCATTCGTCCGATAGGCTGTATATGCATAATCCGCAGTCCAACGAGGTGCATCGGGGAAGACAACAGGTGTACTAGATGCATTGGTTGTAAAACTACCAAATCTTAAACCAACCTCTTCATTGAATGCGCCATACCATGCTTCGCGGAACGCACTATTATAGTACAATTCATTTGTTCTACAATAGTTTCTGAAGGTTGACGATGCCCGAGACACAATGTGCGAATAAAGTCCTCTTAATGCCTGACCATAAAGAGTTGTAGTTGAATTCGCGCCATCGGTACCATAAGCTTCAACCATATCTTGGCTATATATGAAGCCACTTAACAGATCGTTAACTTGATCTTCATCCTCAAGTCCTATATAAGCAGCGATGGGTCTAACATCAACACGCAAAGAATCAGTAGCTCCTGTGCTAATGTTGGCTGTAGTAACATTGGTAGCACCTGCGCCTACCGTAACGGTTGGTGAGTACAGGTATAATTCAACCAATGGAATATAGTCAATAGTATTTGATGGTACAGGAATTAGTAGGTCATCCGTATCAGCACTACCTACTGGTAATCCCAATGTCGTCTTAATGTAGTTAATGTATTGTATGGCGGGTAACTTTGTAGCATTGGATCCAATAGTGGCCCAAGAGGCACTAGCGTACTTTTTGTTGACATCTGTTGAGCCATTGTTGTTATTGGCTGCTGAACCTAAATAAACCTGAAAGTAAATCGATGCGCTTAGATTAGATGGACTACCAAGCTCAGGAGTGTCAGCATCAAGCACCAACCAATAAGCCGTACTAGCTACTAGGTTTGATGGGGTTTTGAATTGGAAGTCCACCCATTCTCCGTCTTGACTAACTGTGTAGATTTTCTCCGATGTGCAAACTAGGGTATCGGGAGCACTGGCTGAATCAGTGTATACTTTGGCAATTAATGGCGTATTAGGGGCCACCGTGGTATATACTGACTTCATGAAGACGCGAACCTTATCTAGATATAGGTTCACCGCAGGTACGAACGGGAAGGCTAACTGCTCAATAGTGTCGGTGAGCCTACAATTGACATCAGCCGCAATAGATACTTCTTTGCCAGAGGCCATATTGGGAGAACCCGTAATTGGCTCATTAGAGATATACACTAGTCCTGGTAGTCGTTGTGCGGTTTTAACTTCACCTTGTGTGTCACTAGAGTAACTGGCGCTCGCCCATGTGCTATAGGTAATTATCCCGGTCCCGCCTGCAAGATAACTTACTGCTCTGTCTGTTCCCATTTCATGTAGTACGCCATCTAGATAGAATTGTCCGGCACGAAAGGTGATGGTCGTATCAGAGCCTGTAATAGCAGGATATAGATCCAAAACTGTACCATCGTCTAACAATCTTGATGCCATTATGCAGTTGTTAGAACTATGCCCACCAAGTACTAGGGTTTTAGCTCTGGCGATATAATCAGCAGCAGAATTCCGTCGAGTCGGCTTACTGAATAACTTAGCATCAGTGTAGCTATTGCCCACCGCTTCAATTAAAAGATTGAGATCTCTATCAGAGATTGTCGCCATAATACTAACTCCCTTGATATAACAATTCGGGGCTATCTCCCATGGGTCCTACCTATTGTATGTTCTGGATCATTACCAGATCTTGTACGCTCCAGTCTATCCGACTACCAACCATCGTTACATCTGAATTGTTCAATTTGACGACCATATCTGTTACCGCAGAATATAGGGTGCCATTACCAATCTCGAATGAAGTTCCCGAAGCTGTCCCTGATGGAATTAGGATTTCCTGAACTTCTTCTGATCCATCCGGTAACTCTAGTGTTAATGATAGGTAGATGCCATTTCTTGTGGTAAGATTGGCAATATCGTCAATATACTCATCATTGATACTATCATCAAGACGAAGGATTGGTTGTAGTGAGCCTGCATCTGATAGAATTGGCACATGGGCGTAAAGTTTTGATCCCAATGGATCTAATATACGCCGTTGAGTTATGATAACCCCTCTCCTTGTCGTCTCAGAGACCGAAGTGCCTGTATCCGTAAAGGTGGTCCCAGTAACCTCGCCATCACTAGTTAATCTACGATCATTGATGATATTCATATTAGAATCGCGTCGATAAACATGATACGAAGTGGCTCCTGCAACCGCGCCCCATGATAATACTACCCTATTGTATTTTTGCGTTTTAGGGATAGTGACAGTCTCGTATGAGCTAATCGGACTTTCGCCACTTGGGGTAACGGCTGTTACAGCATATCGCCATACACCTGGGGTAATTGCGCCGGTCGCCGAAGTTAGTTGTTCTTCTACCACGGCGCTACTAATAGTTGGTTGCACAATACCATAGACGACATATCCATCTAGTAAATCTCCACTAAATGCAGCCAATGTTGTCCTTAGATCTCTACTTACACTTTCATACCATAAGTCCTTAAAAGAATCCGCAAATTCGAAACGTTCTAACTGCTCAAATTCTACTGAGTATTGATAGTAGTTTTTGCGTCTCGTTGGTCTATTATTCCAATAGATTTCGAAGCTATTCTCTGTAGTAGATAATTCATCTGAAAAAGTAGTAATGGATAGTGTGCGACAAATATCAATCAACACATCCTTAAAGGATATGATATTACCAATATAGCTAGTCCTATTAATTAGGTCATTGAAAAGCTGTTGTTCACTTTCAGTAAAGATGGTGGTATCAGATATATCTCCGATCTCTCTGATATCTTGAATATCTAATATGGCAGTAGTATTAGATGGAGCCGAAGGTGTTTTGGGGTTAGCAACTAAGACTTTAGCTAAACAAATTGCATTCTGAGGCACAGGGGGGTAATACTCAAAGAGTTCTGCCGAGCCACCACTTTGATGAGCTAAAGCAACTGGTACACCGAAAAGAACCTCTGCTTCTAACTTTTTGTAGACAAAAGCTTGATATGTGCTGCTTGCATAAGTCCCAGTAATCGTATAGGTGGTATCTACTGTAACTATCCCTGTATTGATATCACCACTTGTCACAGGAATCATTTCACCGCTAATCTCCACAAAGATTGGATAAACCAAATCGGTTAATACAGTTGCGTCCCTAAGTGTTATTGTTAAGTCGCCTGGATCCACATCGGCGGCGAGAGCGGTTCTTTTGATATCAAGTGACGAATCGGTATCGACACTAGGAATGTAGAGGATTGCCCCATAATTAGCTGTAGCAGAATAGTCATATGAAAATAACTTATCTATGGAGATATTATGTTGATTGACTTTTACCAATTCATTGTTGGCATTAACCAAGTAGCCTTCGCCAATCGTTATGGTGGTATTGTCGGCGGCGGTAATTAACAACCCCCTTGAATTAGATACACTGTAATGGAGATAACGATTATACAATGCGTCTTGTATACGCTTGAGTATAAAACCCATTGATGTTCTGGTAACTATATCAGATGTATCAAATGTATCTTGGTGCATTTGATATAATCGACCAAGAGTATCAGAGATGACTTGCATAGTTTCTTCTGAGACGTACATTTCCTTACCCCGCTAATTCTGCTAGAAGACTTGTAAGTGTACTATCTAGACTTTTCCCTGCATCGGCCCAATAATCTTCAAAACTTGTACCCCAATCCATATCGAACAAAGTCGAGAATAAAGCCTCTGCCTCTGTTGTTAGGGTCTCAGTTGCTTTCAATGCGATATACACAGGCTTAATGAGACTAATGGCGTCAATTTGTCTCAAACCATATGCCCCGGCAACTTGTCGGGTATCAATTAGGTAATACTCATAGATTTGATTATCCCCTGTGGTATCCGCTACCCTATAGACGATCCTAGCAATATCTATATTGGTGGCGTCTGGTTGATAGAAGTAATCGCTATTATAGGCATGTTTGACAAAATCCTCATTATCTGCATCACCAATTGCCCATGGCTGATCTTGTTCCACTAAAATCATTGCCCCTGTAGATCCCGTAAGATATTGTGTGGTAATAGCTTTGCTTGCAGTGTTGTAGTATACGGTACAAAAACATATACTATTTACTAAGTCGCTTGGTGGTGATAATTGAGTCAATTGTGGATATGAATATATGTTGTCTGATATGATTTTGTCAGCTACTAAGACAATACCATTTGATACTGCGGGTTGCCCATATGCGTGATCAATGTACTGCTTATTGACACACAAAGCATTAAAATCCGTATCAATTACACCAATGATGCTATCATAATTGGTACCCGCGCCAATACCTGAGATATACTGAGAAATTGGTAGTACTGTTTTGCCAAGTAAGACCCCATTATTGAAACCATATGTGTCATAACCGTATATAAAATCATAATAACGTTTCAAGCTGCTATTTATTAGGCCATCCGTAGCTGTTTGTTCTTGAGCTAATAAGTAAAGAGCCTCAAGTTGTTGTACAAATCCCCAAAGATATTCCTCACTATTCTGTGACATCGATTACTCCTCGAACAATAAAAGCATCGTGTGGGTCTCGACCATCCCAATAGTTCACCGGGAAGCCTATGCTTGATATGTGAAGATGATCTATACCGATAAACTTCTCACTATCCAAGTATATTGGTGAGCTATCTAGATTCTCCACATCTATACCATATACGCCCTGTTGTGCCTCATCTACTGCAATTATTGCAAATCTTGCAGCGTTGCTGGGCATCCTTACGAAAGTTGAGCCACTTACTACTAATTCAGTCGAGGTATTACTAATGATTGTGACAGAAAAATCAGGAGTATTTCCGTCTATAATCCACAGCGTATATCCAATCCATTCATCATTAGTCCAAACCTTGGTGTTATCTTGAATAATGATAGTATTATCAACTTGTAAGGCGGGTGTATTTGTTATAGTTCCTGTTGAATAGGAAACTTCCTGAGTAAAAAGGATAACATAACTATCACCAATCTCGGGGGCGATATTGATGGCTGTTATTACTTCAACTTCATTTCCACCATATGTGTCAACGATGTAGAGTTCATTGCCTGCTGCTGGCCCATCTAAGATACGAATCTTATGATATACCCATTGATCATCAGTAAATGCACCAACAGTGGATGTTAATTGGAGTTTCACTGCATTCTCGGTACAAGGAACACCAAAGGCATCTTTTGATTGCGCAATGGTACCATAGTCACTATTGTATCCGAATAGAATCTTATTCACAACTTTTCTTGTTCCATTATCTCGAACTAAACCTGCTGTAACAAACATATTAGTTCTGAATGGTAAGTACTCAACTGATCCATTGTAAGAAATAGCGCTTGGTAGGATCTTGATCTTTTCGGGTTGTTCTAGGCGTAATGTTGAGAAAGCCCAATAGCCATCAACCTGATAGTTTGCTTCGGCCCGAACATTATTTTGTCTCGGGAATTCCTTATTACCAGCAACATTAAAGCCACCCAATGGACTTGAATCCATAGGTGTATACGTATTCGGTTGCTCACTAGATGCTGAAGAGCTAGCAAACTTGGTAATATCATATACATTCGACTCACTTACTACATAGAATGCGTCGTTGTATAAGTCTCCTGATATGGTCAGATCACTCCCGAACCAGTCCATAGATTGTACCGTCAGTATAGGCGATACTATTTGTCCCTCCGCAAACATTCTAAAACCGGCAGGTTGTGCGGCCTCGGTGGGGATAGCCCATCCTGAATAATAGCCCGTAGAGTATCTATCTAGGTTCCTTCTAACATATGGCCCCGTAGATGCCACGACTTGTTGTACAGAAATCCCAATATTTAGGTCCCTTTTGATGACCCCCTCATAATTGTCAATCTCATATTCTGCTATGAATAAGGTATCATTTACAACATCAATGACACTATAGATATCATTATCTATTTCTATTAAGAAGGGTGGAGAGGGAAAGACCGAGGCATCATCTACAACAACGATTTCGTCACCCATAGCTGCATCTTCTGCTAGGTATGCGATATATGGTGTCTCACAATATTGAATTCTTACCGTATCGGAGTAATACCATTTGACTCCAAGTCCATCGGTAATATCATCAGTAATTCCATTATAGTATAGCACCATACAGTAATTAGAAAGTGTCTCAAATAATAAGGTATTTTCAAAGATAAAATTCACCCATCCACCATCGAGCGCCACATCTGTAATAGGAATTTCAATCGAATTGCCTATAGGTGCTCCGATAGGCTCCCCATCAATATTGGCGTTAAAGATATACAGTGTTAATGAGCCTTGTTGTATATTACTGCGGCTTAGGTATAGATCGAATCTTTGTATTTTTGTAGCATATGTTAAGAAGTCAGATGAAAAAGATTGAGACAAGAATCGTGTGCCATAATTTAGTTCAAAGTCAATATTGTAAGTTTCGGTATGTGTTTGCGATTTTACTCTATACGAGAGATTTTCAGTTGTTGAGATGAAATGTGTAGCTACATATGCGAGCCTGTCTTCTATTGCAATATCTTGATCAAAGTTCTGATAATACCAAGTGTCATTTACTTTGTATCCATATCTAGTTTGAATAATTGGGAGCCCAGTATCAGGATCAATTTCTGTTGTGCCACTCAGATAGCCAATCTTCTTTTGCCAAACTGGGGTGTCAGCCGAATAGTTAGAAATACCCATCCAAAATTCATCAAGGTTCTTAACTCGGTCATTAATGGTTCTCAGATCAACAATATCAAAGCCACCACCATCTTCTCTTTGCACCCTCAGGGCTTCAGAAATGTCTGCCCAGGCTTCGCGCGCCACCGCGCCACCGGCTGCTAAAGCATCCGCATATTGTAGCTTAAGCTCAGCCAGCATTTCATCATAAGTTGGTAGAAGAGGATCATCGGGATCGAATACTCTCATGCGAATCTTATAACTATTGCCAGTTCTTACATTAGGAATGATAGATGCTACACCATATAGATTGTATTCTTTATTGTCCATCAATGAGGTTGGGGTAATGTATCCAAGTGTGCTTTGATTATTAGTTTCTTTAGTATTATAGTCTGCATCAGAAATGTAATAGTTAGCATTAGTTACAAAAATATCTTTGTCAATATAGTTATTCATGAAGTCTCTAAAGACGAACTTCATGGTATAGTCTACATTGAGTAATTGAGTAGAATCGTCAGTACTTGCTATCTCTGGAAAGTATAGTTCTAAGGTTGATGCACCAATGCACTCATTATCTGTTAACAATAATCCTGATTTTAGGCAATTATCTCTATCTTGTAAGATCGTGGTTGGATCTGTTGGATCATAAGCTGTAATGGTATCATCATAATCTCCATCACCTGGGATATATCTAATGAATTGTCGTGACGTATCTATGCCTCTAGAATAACCGACAAGCCAATTTGTGTCATTGGTAAAATCGAAGGGATCAGTATCATGATATATTGGTTTTGACCAGTATACTAATTGTTTGAACCAGGGTTGGCTATACACCAAGCCCAAGGCTCTCTCTTGTGTTATAAATTCCAGACTAATATCTTCCACACCAAAATTGAATAGTCTGCTCGGTTTTAGCATTGGAATCTGAACATCTGTCGCAGAAGAATCACCACCAGCAGCATATTTGATATGTGAACTAACAATTTCATGATCTGCAAATGAGGAATCTATATCATCGACCTCTTTTGCTAAAATTGGCATGTAGGCTGAGTAGATAGTGTTGGCGACAATGGCTGTATTGTTGATGTCACCAACCCTGGCATCCAATCTATCTATCAGATCATTCATGATGATTGAGAAATCCGCCGATTCTAATAGATTTCTACCATATGATTCATTGTATTTTAGATGCAGTATATGCGCTCTTGCTGTATTTTGGGCGCGGCATTTTATGCTATTCTGTGATATGATTAGCTGCGCTATTGGTATATGATCTTTAGGTAGATTGGGATAATATGTAAAGTCACTCCAGTCTGCTGGATAAAAGTCAGGCATTACTTCAGGGCCATAGCTAATATCATAAGTGGTTTGCTGATGTGGGGGTTCGTTCTCGCTACTACTCAAATGAGAATATGGTTTTGCGCTGACTAGAATACCAATGACGGATTCAGGGTTAGGATATACCCCATTGTCGTCTCTAATGTTAACGCTAAAGTATTCTGTGACATTCCCCGGCTCTCCATCATTTGCGATAGTAATGATACTTTGAGTTAAATCTGTATCGATAGAGGCATCTAAGGTTCCCCTTAGCTTGAATAGGTCGTAGAATACAGGATCTCGTGGATTGTATAACTCTGCTGAGTTTTCATTGCCATGATAATTTGTTGTATTGCGGCTTTTAAGGAAGCAAGGTTCAGTTTTGTACTGAAGCATATCGGTACGAATTTGATAGAAGTAATTGTGATATCTACCTGTGGTTATCTCGGGGTCGGTGCCCGCCCAGGTGGTGCCTCCTGCATATATCGGCGGCGCAAAAGATAATGTTCCAATTTCAGCATCCGGGCTTCCCCAATACACTATATAAATGAAACCTTGATTATAGGTTAGGGAGGCTCCATTATCTATTGATAACGGAAAGCGAATAATGTTGGTGGTTGTATCAACCTCAATTGGAAGTTCTTCTAGGGTGTCGCTTACAGGGTCCGCCACCATTGGTAGGTTATCGTCATATGTAGTGCATCTAAAGATACGGATATCCCTGTAATCTGTTGTCCACAATGAGGAGGGAATGATATATGATCCATCTATTTCCACTAGATGATCATAATTCATACTAGTCATGGTATCTTTATTGGTTACAGAAAAGTACTGACCAAAATAAAAGACTGGAATTCTAAAAGCGGTATAGCTAGGATATCCATCTAGATTGTCATCTATGATGGGCCAGCCATTCCAGGCGGGGTAATCTGTCAATAAATAAGTAAGGGTTGAGACAGGGGCAGCACCATAAGTTGCTTGACAGATGAATGGTAGGGGCGGCGGCTGATTGATATCCCAAACATCTGTATCATCACTTTTTATAGCAATTGTGTCATCATTAATCGCATAGTGTTCAAGATCAGCATCGACGAATCCCTTGTTAGTTTTATCCTCTATGTACACCATACTCAATGGGTGGCGAGCGTTCCAGTTATTCCCTACGACTTTGAGATTGTAGTAGTCTATTGAACCAGCAAAGATACTATTAAGTAAAGCCACATCGTGTTCAATCCCAAGTTGGTCAATACTGTAGGTGCCCTCCACGAATTTCCTGAAGACACCGACAGCACTTGCAACCTGATGATCTAAAAGCTCTATTTGATCCCTGGTTCTTTTGTGCATTTTAATACAATCCAAGCGCCGATAATGCTTTGTTCTCGATTGCATATACCCCAATTTCAGCGACTGCTAATAATGAGGTGCCATTAGCATCTTTATACGTGGTATTAGTCCTCATAGAGTCACTAATTAGACGTACAACTTGCTTGCGCTCTGTTCGTAATCTCGTGATGATAGCAGCGGGGGTAGTTGTATATGTATTACCATCAATATCGAAGTAATCAATCTCTGTAGTAGCCCACGTATCTTCCAGGTCATCTGTATCGAATAGCAGTCTATACGCTGCTGCTGTTAGGAAATCTGGATCTAGGGAAGGAACGGTTGGTGCAGGATCAGCATCAGAACCTATATGTTCAAGTTCCCAGCGGGTTTGTCTAGAGCTAGATATGTTCCCCTCGTATGTGGATAGGATATCGCTATAGTTATCTGATAAATATGTTGGGTCGTGGAATATTTCTAAATCAAATATGCAAGGGCTAAACACCCAAAATGCAGTTGTGCTATCTATAACACTAATAACATTTTGTGCCATTCTTCTTACCATAGAATTGGCTTTATAGGTATCATCTCCTTGAACCGCACATGTGATGGTGAATTCAAATCTGCTTTCTTGCGTTTGTAAAGCTTCACGCTTCACGCTTTCTTGTCCGCCCGAGATTGTTACAGCCGGTAGGCCATTAGAGGCTAGGACTTCTGCCTCACCATGCCACCATCCTGAGATTGGTATATTAAAAACCGCTGGGATAGTTGTACCAGGGGTCTCTTCTGAAGCAACACGTTCGGGCCAATTGGTCCATAGGAGACTTCTATAAGTAAGCATCAAATCTTCCATGCCTACCTCCTACCAGTATTTGATGGTTCTTTGACGGGGCTGTATGGACCTGATAGCAAATCGGCACTAATCGTTCTGTTGATAATGTACGCATTCTGATTATTGAGTCTTGTGTATCCATTTAAGATATTATCAAGTTCCGTTTGAGCATTACTGTACATTTTCTCAATGAAGTCAGATGAAGCTTTATCAGTTCCCGAAAGTTGTCTTTGCCAGATCATCCACGCCGCAAGCACTGCCGAAATGAATTCTATAATTGGTGGATAGGCAATATGACCTCCTAGATTGATGTGTCTTAGAGGTACGTCATAGATTGAGGCGAGGCGTGCATCAATCATATTGTCTGCTTGTGCTATGTAGTATTCTATATGATCGTCAGTAACAGAGAGTGGGCGAGGATCAAATGGATGGGGATCCGTATTCTCACCTTCTAAGATAATAGCTTTTGGAAGATATCTCCTTACTGACTCTTTAGTACTGTAAGCCCTGAGTGCCATATTGATGATCTCCTCTTGTCAACCATGCGGGCTCGTAATTAACCCCTGTTTCATGCGTCAATACTCCCTGATTAACCCACCATTCTCTATCAGTTATGGTATTGATGTTAGAGTTGAGTAACTCCTTTGGTGTTTTTGCGCCAGCCGTCATAAATAATGCAAACTCAGGCTCATTTTCTAGGTCGCGGAAGTCTGGGAGTTTTGGGCTATACACTTCAATGCCCGCCGGACACCATGGCTCCTTGAGCATCTTATTGAGACGTTGCATCCATCTCTTAGAGGGCCTCATTGTTACAGCCATGCCATTTTGAGCTTTAATCTGATGCAAACAATCATTTAAGGGGAGACGTTGAGGGATCTCTGTCTCAATATTAAGAGCTAGTATGCCTAAACCTTCGGATGTTACTACTTCTTGGCCCGGTAGGACGAAGATGTCAATACCCTCTTCTTGTGCTAATTGCCTAGCTATTTTTCCAGGTAACAGCCAATCAGAAATGATACCAACGATATCAAGTCCTCTTTGTGTGGCGGCAATTAAGAAGCTGTTCACCGCTGACTTGATGAATTGTGGATCGGCGATTTCGGCTTGACCCGGAACAGATACGTGTAGATCGACTCTAAGTTGGTTACCACGGAGGGCTGTTCTAGTTATGATATCCAGTATATCTCTGCTAGCCATCGTGCCCTCCACATATTATTCTTTGTCCTGAGCACTGATATCTAATGCAAAATTTGAATCTAAGGCTGCATTGAATACTAAGTCTTGAGCCGTATCCGCAACGATTCCATCAATTTGCCTAGATAGATCATTCATGCGCCCCTCATCATATAGAGATGCTACCTTGATTAAGGTTTGGATTTCTTGTGGTGTAATGCTCATTCTACATCTCCTCTACAGAAACGCTAACTGGCGCTATTTGGCTAGGATCATCATCGAACATCTTTTCTATAGCCTGATATTGTTTAGGTGGTACATTGGGGAGTACCAACTTCCATAGTCTTACTACAGTTGTTGCTCCATTATTGTCAATCTCTTTTTGTCCTGCTTCTGTTAATGAGAACACTGCATTTCGATTGGACATCATTTGATCAATCAGAGCATGTACTCTTTCCTTCGGCATTGTTAAGCCAGTAATAGTCATCTTTAGTTTCTTGGGGACACCCACAGGTCTTGGTGCCTCTTTTGTGCTGATGATGTCGGGTTGAATGGTCTGTTCGCCTTGTGGCGTCGTACCGGCTTCCTCAGCAGCAATATCATTCAATCTATCGCTTGCGACCTGAGCAATTCTAGCTAGCTCGATACCATATGGTTCGCGACGAGCGATACTGCTCTTGGCTACTTTAATTAGCTCTTTGGTCGCTATTGCTATTGCCTGTGAAGTCTTCATATTAGTTACCCCTAGCTTTTTGGTCTCTCCCATTAAATAGTTCCACTTCTTATTGAACTCCCTATCTAATACACGAGATACAAGTGAATAATTGTCTTCCCCTGCCATGTTAGGTATCCCACTCTTTATTCTTTCGAGTAAAGTAATGTATATTCTATCT
>Ga0209066_10004887_pt1 | contig 14370 bp, 12 predicted proteins | sample All_14_2_FD_187198 | JGI IMG/M metagenome (GOLD analysis project Ga0209066, IMG submission 187198) | Freshwater microbial communities in response to fracking from Pennsylvania, USA - Allegheny Zone_MetaG_DW_15 (SPAdes) (version 2) ...
CTCGGTGAGCGTGAGGCGGTTCATGAACTGGTACGCCGCCGTGAGGCTCAGGTCGGCGACCGCCGAGATCGACTCGCCGTCGACGAGCACCGCGAGCACCTCGGGCTTGAGCCGGCGTCCGTCGCAGACGGGGCACGGCACCTCGCGCAGGTACTCCCCGTAGCGCTGCTTCGACCACTCGCCCTCGGCCTCGGCGTACTTGCGCTGGATGTAGGGCATGACGCCCTCGAAACCCGTGGAGTACTTCACCGTGCGGCCGTAGCGGTTGCGCCACGACACGGCGACCTCGAAGTCGTTGCCGTGCAGGATGGCCTGCTGCGCCGCCTCGGAGAGGTCCTGCCACGGAGTGTCGAGGTCGAAGTCGAGGTCGCGCCCGAGCCCCTGCAGCAGTCGGGTGAAGTACGAGTACAGCCCCTTGCCGCCCTGGTTCCACGGCAGCACGACGCCCTCGTTGAGCGTGAGCGCGGGATCGCCGATCACGAGCTCCGGGTCGACCGCCATCTTGGTGCCGAGGCCCGAGCACTCCGGGCACGCGCCGAAGGGGGCGTTGAACGAGAAGGTGCGCGGCTCGATCTCGGTGAGCTGCACGGGGTGGTTGTTCGGGCACGACAGCTTCTCGCTGAAGGTGCGCGTGCCCGCCGCCCCGTCGACGTCGACGTCGACGAAGTCGATCGTGACGAGACCCGCCGCGAGTCGCAGCGCCGTCTCGACCGAGTCGGTGAGGCGGGTCAGGAGGTCGTCGGCGGCGACGAGACGGTCGACGACGACCGCGATGTCGTGCTTGTACTGCTTCTTGAGCGTCGGCGGCTCGGCGAGCTGGATCGTCTCCCCGTCGACGACCGCGCGCGAGTAGCCGCCCGACTGCAATTCCTTGAAGAGGTCGACGAACTCGCCCTTCTTCTGGCTCACGATCGGGGCGAGCACCTGGTAGCGCGTGCCGCTCTCGAGCTCCATGAGCTGATCGGCGATCTGCTGCACCGTCTGCCGCTGGATGAGCTCTCCGCAGACCGCGCAGTGCGGTTCGCCGATGCGGGCCCACAGCAGGCGCATGTAGTCGTAGATCTCGGTGATCGTGCCGACCGTCGAGCGCGGGTTGCGGTTCGTCGACTTCTGGTCGATGCTCACCGCGGGCGACAGACCCTCGATGAAGTCGACGTCGGGTCGATCGACCTGGCCGAGGAACTGGCGCGCATAGGCCGACAGGGACTCGACGTACCGCCGCTGGCCCTCGGCGAAGATCGTGTCGAACGCGAGACTCGACTTGCCCGACCCGGAGAGTCCGGTGAAGACGACGAGCGCGTCGCGCGGAATCTCCAGATCGACGTTCTTGAGGTTGTGGACACGCGCTCCGCGGACGCTCAGTTTGTGGGCACCCGGAACTGACGCGATCGACACCCCGCAAGTGTACGGAGGGCCGCCGACATCCGCCGGGGGTTGAGCCGTGGGCGAACCCGGCTTCCGGCTCAACGCACGTGGCCGGCGGTCTCCATCTGCCGCAACTCCTTCTTGAGATCGCTCAGTTCGTCGCGCAACCGGGCGGCGAGCTCGAACTTCAGCTCGCCCGCGGCCTGCAGCATCTGCGCGTTGAGGTCGGCGATGATCGTCTCCAGCTCGTGAGCGCCCGAGGCCCCGATGCCCTCACGGCGCAGGTTCGGCGTGGGGCTGCGACGCCGCGAACCGTCGGGTGTCGAACGTCCCGCGAGCAGCTTCTCGGTATCCGCGCCCTCGCGCGCGAGCACCTCGGTGATGTCGGCGATGCGTTTGCGCAGCGCGGTCGGCTCGATCCCGTGCTCGGTGTTGTACGCGACCTGCTTCTCGCGACGACGGGTCGTCTCGTCGATCGCCTTCGCCATCGAGTCGGTGATGTTGTCGGCGTACATGTGCACCTCGCCGGCGACGTTGCGTGCCGCACGACCGATCGTCTGGATGAGGGACGTGCCCGACCGCAGGAACCCCTCCTTGTCGGCGTCGAGGATCGCGACGAGCGACACCTCGGGCAGATCGAGGCCCTCGCGCAGCAGGTTGATGCCAACGAGCACGTCGTAGACCCCGGCCCGCAGCTCGGTCAGCAGCTCGACGCGACGCAACGTGTCGACGTCGGAGTGGAGGTAGCGAACGTTGACCCCGTGCTCGCCGAGGAAGCCCGTCAACTCCTCGGCCATCTTCTTGGTGAGCGTCGTGACGAGCACGCGCTCGTCACGCTCGACGCGCAGCCGGATCTGCTCGAGCAGGTCGTCGATCTGGCCCTTGCTCGGCTTCACGACGATCTGCGGGTCGACGAGCCCGGTCGGACGGATGATCTGCTCGACGACGCCGTCGGCCATCCCGAGCTCGTACTTGCCCGGGGTCGCCGAGAGGTAGACCTTCTGCCCGACGCGCGCGAGGAACTCCTCCCAGCGCAGCGGCCGGTTGTCGAGCGCGCTCGGCAGCCGGAAGCCGTGCTCGACGAGGGTGCGCTTGCGAGAGGCGTCACCCTCGTACATCGCGCCGATCTGCGGCACCGTCGCGTGCGACTCGTCGATGACGACGAGGAAGTCGTCGGGGAAGTAGTCGAGCAGCGTGTTCGGCGGCTCGCCGGGCGCGCGCCCGTCGATGTGCCGGGAGTAGTTCTCGATGCCGTTGCAGAAGCCGATCTGCTCCATCATCTCGATGTCGAACGCGGTGCGCATGCGCAACCGCTGCGCTTCGAGCAGCTTCCCCTGCTTCTCGAACAGGGCGAGCTGCTCGGCGAGCTCGACCTTGATCGACGCGATCGCGCGGTGCATCGCCTCCGGGCTCGCGGCGTAGTGGGTCGCCGGGAAGACGCTCACGGCATCCAGCTTCTTCAGCACGTCGCCCGTGAGCGGGTGCAGCGAGTAGAGCGCCTCGATCTCGTCGCCGAACATCTCGACCCGGATCGCGTGCTCCTCGTAGACCGGGATGATCTCGATCGTGTCGCCGCGCACCCGGAACTTGCCCCGGCTGAAGTCGACGTCGTTGCGGTCGTACTGCATGTTGAGGAACTGCCGCACGAGCTTGTCGCGCGAGATGCGGTCGCCGACCTGGAGCGACACCATCGCCCCGAGGTACTCCTCCGCAGCGCCGAGCCCGTAGATGCACGACACCGTCGAGACGACGACGACGTCGCGCCGGCTCAAGAGCGAGTTCGTCGTCGAGTGCCGCAAGCGCTCGACCTCGGCGTTGATCGAGCTGTCCTTCTCGATGAAGGTGTCGGTCTGCGGAACGTACGCCTCGGGTTGGTAGTAGTCGTAGTACGACACGAAATACTCGACCGCGTTGTGCGGCATCAGCTCGCGGAACTCGTTGGCGAGCTGCGCGGCGAGCGTCTTGTTGTGGGCCAGGACGATCGTCGGGCGCTGCACCTGCTCGATGAGCCATGCGGTCGTCGCCGACTTGCCCGTGCCGGTCGCACCGAGCAGCACGACATCCGTCTCCCCCGCATTGATGCGGTGTGCGAGCTCCCGGATCGCCTGGGGCTGGTCACCGCTCGGCGAGTACTCGCTGACCACCTCGAAGGGTCGGACGGCGCGAGTGGGTTGCATTGATCCAGGCTAAGCCGCGCCTCCGACACGCGCTCGGAGGTTCTCCCAGAGCGCATCGGCTTGCGCGAGGGTCTCGGCGACCGTGCCGTCGGCGTCGATGACGACGTCGGCGATCGCGAGCCGCTCGGAGTCGGTGGCTTGCGAGTTCAGCCGGTGCTGCGCCTCGTCGCGCGTCATCCCCCGCAGTTCGATCAGGCGGGCGACCCGGGTCTCCGCGGCCGCCTGCACGACGACGACGAGGTCGAACTCGTGCGCTCGGCCCGACTCGACGAGCAGCGGGATGTCGTAGACGACGATCGCGTCGGGGTCGGCCGCGGCGGCGGCCGCGAAGAGCGCGTGGGAGCGTTCGAGCACCGCGGGATGCGTGATCGCGTTGAGCCGCTGACGCCCCTCGGGGTCGGAGAAGACGATCGCTCCGAGCGCCGCGCGATCGAGCGATCCGTCCGCCGCGATCACCTCGGCCCCGAACGTGTCGGCGATCGCCGCGAGCGCCGGCTCTCCCGGAGCGACGACGTCGCGCGCGACCCGATCGGCGTCGACGACGACCGCGCCGAGTTCGCCGAGGCGCCGCGCGACCGTCGACTTGCCCGACGCGATCCCACCGGTCAGTGCCACGAGCAACATCCCGCCATCGTACGGCGACGCCGGAGGGGCGACTGGCTATCGTATGGGCATGCTCGAGCTGCTCACGGGAACCGGCCTCGCGGCCGCCGCCGGCCTCAACGCGTACATCCCGCTGCTCATCGTCGGGCTGTCGAGCCGGTTCCTCGACTGGATCCAGTTGCCGCCCGCGTGGGCGTGGCTCGAGAACGAGTGGGTGCTCGTCATCTTCGGCGTTCTGTTCGTGATCGAGATCGTCGCCGACAAGATCCCCGTCGTCGACACGGTGAACGACTGGATCCAGACGATCATCCGCCCGGCCGCCGGCGGCATCCTGTTCGGGTCCGGCACGTCCTCGGAGACGGTCGCGATCACCGACCCGGCCTCCTTCTTCGCGAGCAACCAGTGGGTGCCGATCGTCATCGGCATCGTGCTGTCGCTGCTCGTGCACATCGGCAAGTCGGCGACCCGTCCGGCAGCGAACGCGGCGTCGGCGGGAGCAGCCGCCCCCGTGCTCAGCACGATCGAGGATGCGACCTCGGTCGTGCTGTCGCTTCTCGCGATCCTGTTCCCGATCCTCGTGATCGTCGGCATCATCGGGCTCGCCATCGGGTTGGTCGCGCTCATCCGTCGGCGCCGTCGCACCCGGCGTCTCGGTCGCGACGTGCCGGGGACGACGAACGGGGTGCCGGACGTTCCCGTCCGACACCCCGTCGATGAGGCGTAGCGCCTACTAGCTGTTGCTGGCGAGCTTCTCGCGCAGCGCCGCGAGCGACTCGTCGTCGGCGAGGGTCCCGGCCGACGCGCTCTCGCTGGAGAACGAGCTACCCGACGACGACGCCGGAGCCTCGTCGATGCCCTTCTCCTCGGCGGCGAGAACCTGCACCTTGTGCTGCTCCCAGCGCGCCTGAGCGGCGGCGTACTCCTGCTCCCAGGCCTCGCGCTGCGCGTCGAAGCCCTCCAGCCATTCGCCGGAGGTCGAGTCGAAGCCCTCGGGGAACTTGTACTCCCCGTTCTCGTCGTACTCGGTGACCATGCCGTAGAGCGCGGCGAGGCCGGAGTCGAACTCGGTGCCGTGCGGGTCGACCGCCTCGGTCGCCTGCTTGAGCGAGAGCGAGATTCGGCGACGCTCTAGATCGATGTCGATGACCTTGACGAAGACCTCGTCACCGACCGACACGACCTGCTCGGCGAGCTCGACGTGCTTGCCGGAGAGCTCCGAGATGTGCACGAGGCCCTCGATGCCGTCCGCAACGCGCACGAACGCGCCGAACGGGACGAGCTTGGTGACCTTTCCGGGCGCGATCTGACCGATCGCGTGCGTGCGGGCGAAGACCTGCCACGGGTCCTCCTGGGTCGCCTTGAGCGAGAGCGACACGCGCTCGCGCTCCATGTCGACCTCGAGGATCTCGACGGTGACCTCCTGGCCGACCTCGACGACCTCGCTCGCGTGCTCGATGTGCTTCCACGACAGCTCGGAGACGTGCACGAGGCCGTCCACCCCACCGAGGTCGACAAACGCGCCGAAGTTGACGATCGAGGAGACGACGCCCTTGCGGACCTGGCCCTTCGCGAGGTTGTTGAGGAACGTCGAACGCGACTCCGACTGCGTCTGCTCGAGCAGCGCGCGGCGGCTCAGCACGACGTTGTTGCGGTTCTTGTCGAGCTCGAGGATCTTCGCCTCGATCTCCTGGTCGAGGTACGGCGTGAGGTCCCGCACGCGGCGCAGCTCGATGAGCGAGGCCGGGAGGAAGCCACGGAGGCCGATGTCGACGATGAGGCCGCCCTTGACGACCTCGATGACCTTGCCGGTCACGACGCCGTCGGTGTCCTTGATCTTCTCGACGTCGCCCCACGCGCGCTCGTACTGCGCGCGTTTCTTCGACAGGATGAGGCGACCCTCCTTGTCCTCCTTCTGGAGAACGAGGGCTTCCACCATGTCGCCGACGTTGACGACCTCGGACGGGTCGACGTCGTGCTTGATGGAGAGTTCGCGGGAGGGGATGACACCCTCGGTCTTGTAGCCGACGTCGAGGAGCACCTCGTCGCGGTCGATCTTGACGACGGTGCCCTCGATGAGGTCTCCGTCGTTGAAGAACTTGAGCGTCAGTTCGACCGCGGCCAGGAAGTCTTCAGCAGATCCGATGTCGTTGATCGCGACCTGCTTGGTGGCCGAGGCGGTCGTTGCGGTTGTCATGTAGTGGTTGCTCCGGGGATGCCCGCTTCGGTGAAGAGGGCGTACTTGGGCCAACGACGGATGTTCATGTGTTGTCGCCGATGGCAGGCGGATAGGAATCGCGTCAAACGCGACTCTCTAGCCTAGCGTTTCGGTATGACCCGCGCCAGCACGTTCACCGCCTCGCTCCCCTATTGGCTCGAGGGGAGGCAACTGCCGAACGCGCTTCCGACCGACGAGGATCGGATGGCGCTCGTGCACGATCTGGCCGATCTGAACTGGCGTGCCGGCAATGGCGGCCCCTTCGCGGCGCTCGTCGTCGACTCGGCAACGGGCGACGTCGTCTCGGCGGGAGTGAACGTCGTCCTGGCGAGCGGACTCTCCTCGACCCATGCGGAAGTCGTCGCGCTGAGCCTCGCCCAGACGACGTCGGGCAGCTGGGACCTCTCGAGCGGTCGCCAGCTCGAGCTCGTCGTCAACTGGCGCCCGTGCGTCATGTGCTACGGCGCGACGATCTGGTCGGGCGTGCGTCGGTTGGTGATCGCGGGATCCGGCCCGGAGTGCGAGGAGCTGACCGGTTTCGACGAGGGTCCGATGCGCGACGACTGGCGCGAGCAGCTCGAGGCTCGCGGGATCTCCGTCACGAGCGACGTGCTGCGTGACCGAGCACTGCGCACGTTCGCCGAGTACGGGGCGTCGGGATCCACGGTCTACAACGCGCGTCGCGACTGACCGACCGCCCCGCGCCCGCTACGTCAGCAGCGCCGACTTGAGCGTGTCGAGTCCGACGCCGCCGAGGTCGAGAGCCTTCTTGTGGAAGTCCTTGAACGAGAACGCTGCTCCGTCACGGGTCTGCGCGGCATCCCGGATCTGCTCCCAGATGCGCTGCCCGACCTTGTACGACGGAGCCTGACCCGGCCAGCCGAGGTAGCGGTTCACCTCGAACCGCACGAACGAGTCGTTCATGTTGACGTTGTCGCGCAGGAAGCCGAGAGCGTAGTCGTGGTCCCAGATGCCCTCACCGTCGAGGCGCGGCTTGCCGAGGTGCACCCCGATGTCGAGTACGACGCGGGCGGCGCGCATGCGCTGGCCGTCGAGCATGCCGAGCCGGTCGGCCGGATCGTCGAGGTAGCCGAGCTCTTCCATGAGCCGCTCGGCGTAGAGGGCCCACCCCTCCGCGTGCCCGCTCGTGCCGCCGAGCTGCCGACGCCACAGGTTGAGGGTCGCGCGGTTGTAGACGGCCTGCCCGATCTGCAGGTGGTGACCCGGAACGCCCTCGTGATACACGGTCGTGAGCTCGCGCCAGGTGTCGAACTCGGTGACGCCCTCGGGCACGCTCCACCACATCCGGCCGGCGCGTGAGAAGTCGTCGGAGGGGCCGGTGTAATAGATGCCACCCTCTTGCGTGGGGGCGATCATGCACTCGAGGTTCTTCACGGCGTCCGGGATGTCGAAGTGGTTCTTCGAGAGGTCGGCCACCGCGCGGTCGCTCGTCTCCTGCATCCACTTCTGCAGCGCCTCGGTGCCGTGCAGCTTGCGCGAGGGGTCCTTCTCGAGCGCCGCGATCGCGTCCTGCACCGAGCCGCCGGGTACGATCTCGCCCGCGATGCGGGTCTGCTCCGCGACCATGCGCGCGAGCTCCTCGATGCCCCACTCGTAGGTCTCGTCGAGGTCGATCTTCGCCCCCAGGAAGTGGCGGGACCGCAGCTCGTAGAGTTCGCGGCCCACGCCGTCGACCTCGGTCGCGGCGGGAGCCAGCTCGGTCTCGAGGAACTCGGCGAGCCGGTCGTACGCGGCCGCGGAGGACTCGGCGCCCGTGCGGAGGTCGCCCGCGAGCGTCGCCGGGAGTTCTGCGCCGTCGCCGAGTTTCGCTGCTCCGGTGAAGTCGAAGAAGAATCCGAGCGGGTCGCCGTGCTTGCGCGCCTGCTGAGCGACTTCGGCGACCTGCCGACGCGCGGGCACGTGGCCCTGAGCGATTCCGGCGCGCAGGGTCTCGATGTAGCCGTCGACCGCTGCCGGCACGTTGCGGAGTCGCGTCGCGATGACCGACCAGTCGTCGGCCGACTCGGTCGACATGAGGTCGAAGATGTCGCGGATGCCCTGCGCCGGGCTCGCGATGACGTTGAGGTCGCGCAAGTGGTAGCCGGCTTCGGCCGCGGCGATCTCGAGTTCCAGTTCCGATGTGATGTCGGTCTTGGTGACCTCGTCGACCGCGTCGACGGGCGTCGCGGCGGCGAGGGCGGCGATGACCTTGCGCGCTTCGGCGACCATGCGGTCATGACCGGCCGGCGAGTAGTCGCCGATCTCGCCGATACGCCCGTCAACGCCCATCCAGATCGCCGTGTCGGGGTCGAGATCGACCATCGTGGCGACCCAGTCCTCCGCGATTCTGTCGATGGGCGTGCTGGCGCGACTCGGCTGTTCCGTCATGCCGTCCAGCCTACGACCGGCGTCAGTCCTCGGTGAGGTCGCGTTCGAGCAAGGCGATGAGCGTGTCGACCGCTGCCGGATCGTCGGCGCTCACGACGACCTCGTCGCCGTGGCCGACGTCGAGCGAGAGGATGCCGAGAATGCTCGCGGCGTTCACGGTGCGGCCGTGCGCGGCGAGACTCACGGGCACCCCGGCCTGGGCTGCGGCGAGGCTCACGAGCGACGCGGGCCGCGCGTGGAGTCCGATGCGCGAAGCGACGACGGCGGTGCGTTCCGGCATGGGGACCCCCTCGTGGATGTGCCCTCTAGTGAGCGGCTGCATCCCAGTGTGCCCCCGAGCCGACCTGCACGTCGAGCGGGACGCTCAGATCGGCGGCGTGCGACATGCGATCGGTCACGATCGCCGTGACCTCCTCGAGTTCGCCCGCCGCGATCTCGAGCACGAGTTCGTCGTGCACCTGGAGGAGCATGCGGGAGGCGAGCCGGCGTTGCCGGATGTCGGCGTCGATGCCGAGCATGGCGACTTTGATGATGTCGGCAGCCGATCCCTGGATGGGCGAGTTGAGCGCTTGGCGCTCGGCGTTCTCGCGCAGCGTGCGATTCGTCGAGGTGAGGTCGGCGAACGGCCGGCGGCGCCCGAAGATCGTCGTCGTGAATCCGTCGATGCGGGCCTGCTCGACGACGCCGCGGAGGTAGTCGCGCACGCCGCCGAAGCGAGCGAGGTAGTCGGCGATGAGTTCCCGTGCCTCCGACACCTCGATGCGCAGCTGCTTGCTCAGGCCGAACGGCGACAGCCCGTAGGCGAGTCCGTAGGACATCGCCTTGACCTTCGTGCGCATCGTCGGCGTGACATCGGACGGGTCGACCCCGAAGACGCGCGCCCCGACGAACCGGTGAAGATCCTCCCCCGAGTTGAAGGCCTCGATGAGCCCCTGGTCTTCGGAGAGGTGCGCCATGATGCGCATCTCGATCTGCGAGTAGTCGGCGGTGAGGAGCGTCTCGAACCCGTCACCGGGTACGAAGGCCGCCCGCACCTCGCGCCCGACCTCCGTCTTGATCGGGATGTTCTGCAGGTTCGGGTCGTTCGACGCGAGCCGACCCGTCGCCGAGCCGGTCTGCTCGTAGTTGGTGTGCACGCGACCGTCGGCGGCGATGCCCTTCTGCAGCGTCTCGACGATCTGCTTGATCTTGGTGGCATCCCGATGCTGCAACAGCAGCTCGAGGAACGGATGCGGGTGGGTGTCTTGCAGGTCTTGCAACGACTGGGCGTCGGTCGAGTAGCCGGTCTTGTTCGACCGCGTCTTGGGCATGCCGAGCTGCTCGAACAGCACCTCCTGGAGTTGTTTCGGCGAGCCGAGGTTGACCTCCCGGCCGATCTCGGCGTACGCCCGCGCGGCGATGTCGGCGGCCTGCGCGCCGAGCCGCTCGTTGAGGCCCGCGAGCACGGGGGCGCTGACCGTGACGCCCTGGGTCTCCATACGCGCGAGCACGGGACCGAGGGGAACCTCGATCTCGTGCAGCACCCGCAGCGAGCCGGGGTCGAGTCGACCGGCGAGTTCGATCGCGAGGCGACGCACGAACCACGCCTCGCTCGCCGGGCTGAGCGCCTCGGTCTCGGGCACGAGCTGGTTCGGGTCGGGCTGCGGGAGGTTCTCGCCGAGGTAGTAGTAGACGAGCGAGGCGAGCGTCTCGGCCTTCTGACCCGGTCGCAGCAGCCATGCCTGCAGGGCGGGGTCGAGGTCGACTCCCCCGAGCTCGACCCCCGCGGTCGCGAGTGTCTTCCCCTGCCGCTTCGCGTCGTAGACGTGCTTGGGGGCGTCGCCGGCGAGCCAGGTCGCGAGCACGTCGTCGCCCCACGGAACCCACGCCGAGTCGGACTCGCCCGCGAGGCCGACGCCCTCGATCGCACCGTTGAGCACGGCGACACGCACGCCGAGCGGCGCCTCGCCCGCCGCGGACTGCGCGTGGATCCACGCCTCGAGGTCGACGCCCGTCGGCGTGCGCACGGGGGGCAGGTCGCTCGTCGCCGCACCCCCATCGGTGAGCTGACCGGAATCGGTGACACCCTCGATCTTGAGCAGCCGTTCGAGGAGCGCCTTGAACTGCAGGCGCCCGAAGAGTTCGCGCACGGCCTCCACGTTCATCGGCTGGCGCGCGACGTCGGCCGGCCCGATCGGCAGCTCCATGTCGGTGACGAGGCGGTTGAGTTTGCGATTGCGGATGGCACGGTCCTGCTGATCGCGCAGGTAGCCCCCCACGACCCCGGTGATCTCGTCGGCGTGCGCGAGGAGATTGTCGAGGGACCCGTACTTCTGGATCCACTTCACCGCGGTCTTCTCGCCGACCTTGTCGATGCCGATCAGGTTGTCGCTCGTCTCGCCGACGAGTGCCGCGATCTCGGGATACTGCTCGGGCTCGATGCCGTACTTCTCGACCACGGCATCCCGGTCGTAACGCTTGAGTTCCGACACCCCGCGCGCGTTCGGATACAGCAGCGTGATCTGATCGTTCACCAGCTGGATCGTGTCGCGGTCCCCCGACGTGACGAGCACGTCGAAGCCCTCGGCCGCGCCGCGCGTCGCGAGGGTCGCGATGATGTCGTCGGCCTCGAAGTTGTCGACCTCGAGCGTGGGGATGTTCATGGCGGCGAGCGCCTCCTGCAGCAGCGGGATCTGGCCCTTGAACTCCGGCGGCGTCTCACCCCGCGTGCCCTTGTACTCGGGGTATTCGGCCGTGCGGAACGAGACCCGGGACTTGTCGAACGCGACCGCCAGGTGGGTCGGTTTCTCGTTCTGCAGCAGCAGGTTGAGCATCGAGAGGAACCCGTGGATGGCGTTGGTGTGCTGGCCGTCGCGCGTCACGAAGGAGTCGACCGGGAGGGCGTAGAACGCGCGGAACGCGAGCGAATGGCCGTCGATGAGCAGGAGCGTAGGCTTTTTCGAGTCCGGCACGGCTGTCAGCCTAGCCGCCGCATCCGACAGCCCTGGAGGGCCCACGTGACCCAGTACCCCGCCGATCTGCACCCCGACCTGCTCGCCCGATTCGCGAACGGGGGCGGGGCCCTGTCGAACAAGATGGGCATCGAGTTCGACATCCTCGGCGCCGACTACTCGGTCGCGCGGATGCCCGTCGACGGCAACACGCAGGTGGTCGGCATCCTGCACGGCGGGGCGCACGTCGTGCTCGGGGAGTCGCTCGGGTCGCTGTCCTCCGCGATCCACGGCGGCCCGGATCACGTCGCGGTCGGCATCGAGATCAACGCCTCCCACACGCGCTCGGTCGACTCCGGATGGGTGACCGGCACGTGCCGGGCGATTTCGCTCGGCCGCACGCTGTGCACGCACGAGATCGTCATCACCGACGAGGCCGGCAACCGCCTCTCGACCGTACGGATGACGAACTACCTGAAGAAGATCAGGTAGCGCCGGCTACTTCTTGGGGGCGAGCTGCTCGATGATCGCGACCGCGACGTCGTGCATCGTCAGGCGGCGGTCCATCGAGGCCTTCTGGATCCAGCGGAACGCTTCCGGCTCCGAGAGGCCCATCTTCTCGTTGAGCAGGCCCTTGGCCCGGTCGACGAGCTTGCGGGTCTCGAAGCGCTCGACCATGTCGGCGACCTCGGCCTCGAGGGTCATGATCTGCTGGTAGCGGCTGAGCGCGATCTCGATCGCCGGCAGGAGGTCGTTGGGCGTGAACGGCTTGACGACGTACGCCATCGCGCCGGCCTCGCTCGCGCGCTCGACGAGCTCCTTCTGGCTGAACGCCGTGAGGAGCACGACCGGGGCGATGTGGTTCTTGGCGAGCCGCTCGGCTGCCGAGATGCCGTCGAGCTGCGGCATCTTGACGTCCATCACGACGAGGTCGGGCTTCAGTTCGGTGGCAAGTTGGACCGCGGTCTCGCCGTCACCCGCTTCGCCGACGACGTCGAATCCGTTGTCGCGGAGGATCTCGACGATGTCCATGCGGATGAGCGACTCGTCTTCTGCGACGACGACCCGTCGCGGCGCGGCCGGAGCTTCGGTGGCATCACTCACGGTCCGAGCCTACGGTACGTTGAGGGACGTGCCACGCGGGACATCGCGTGTGCGCCGGATTGGCGGAATGGCAGACGCGACCGACTCAAAATCGGTTGTCCGAGAGGGCGTGAGGGTTCGAGTCCCTCATCCGGCACCCACACCTCGTCGTCGAGGACGGGAAGCCCTGCGGGCGTCGGAACGTTGCACGTATTCATGACCGATTTCGCGCGTCTCGCCGATCACCTCGGCACGACCGACACGGTGACGATCATCACGACCCGTCCGAACGGGGACGAGATCGCGACGCCGATCTGGGCCGCGACCGTCGCGGGCGTGCCGTACGTGCGAGCCGCCTACGGTCCCCGCACGTCGTGGTATCTGCGGGCGACCACCGGACGACCCGTGGCCTTCACGACGGCCGACGGGCGCAATGCCGAGCGTGATGCCGTCGCCGCCCTCGCGGACCCCCGGGTGCCGGTGACCGTCCATCGCGTCGCAGCTGACGCCGCGGAGCAGGATGCCGTGGACGAAGAGTTCCGCGCCAAGTACGCGCGGAGCCCGTATGCGGGGTCGATCGTCGCGCCCGCGGTGCGGGCTCTCACCCTCCGGGTCGGGCCGCTCGACTAGCCGAACGCCGCGAACCGCGGCCCCGTGTACCCGTCGCGGTCCACGCGCTCCGCCCACATCTCTGCGGGACGCACCCAGAGCCGGTCGTCCCCCTCCCGGTGGTAGACGACGAGCGGCTCTTCGGTCTCGCTGTGTGTCGCGGTTCCGACGACGACGTAGATCGCGCCCCTGAAGTGCCGGTACCGGCCGGGCGCGACCACGTCGTTCGAATCGTCAGTCAGCGTGCTTCCCCGACTCCCAGACGGGGCGCCGCGGCTTGAGCGCCGAGCCGACGACGTGCACGCGCATGTCGTTGGTCGACCCGGGGATGCCGGGAGGCGATCCCGAGATCACGACGACCTTGTCGCCCTCCTCCGCGAGCTTTCCGCTGAGCAGGATCTCGTCGACCTGGCGGTACATCGCGTCGGTGTGGTCGACGCGTTCGACGAGGAACGACTGGATTCCCCAGGTGAGGTTCATCCGACGGCGGATCGCCTCGTCGGGCGTGAACGCCATCATCGGGATGCGGAAGCGCAGGCGCGACATGCGGCGCGCGGAGTCTCCCGACTCGGTGAACACGCACACGTACTTGGCATCCACGAAGTCGGCGACCTCGGCCGCCGCGAGGGTGATCGCCCCGCCCTGCGTGCGCGGCTTCGTGCCGAGCGGCGGGATGCGCTCGAGCCCGTGGTCCTCGGTCGAGGCCACGATGCGCGCCATCGTCTGCACGGTGACGACCGGGTACTTGCCCACGCTCGTCTCACCCGAGAGCATGACGGCATCTGCACCGTCGAGCACGGCGTTCGCGACATCGGAGGCCTCGGCGCGCGTCGGCACGGGGTTGTCGGTCATCGACTCGAGCATCTGCGTCGCCACGATGACGGGCTTCGCCATCCGGCGGCTGAGTTCGATCGTGCGCTTCTGCACGATGGGCACGGCCTCGAGCGGCAGCTCGACCGCGAGGTCGCCGCGCGCGACCATGATGCCGTCGAACGCGTCG
>Ga0209066_10004891_pt1 | contig 14358 bp, 14 predicted proteins | sample All_14_2_FD_187198 | JGI IMG/M metagenome (GOLD analysis project Ga0209066, IMG submission 187198) | Freshwater microbial communities in response to fracking from Pennsylvania, USA - Allegheny Zone_MetaG_DW_15 (SPAdes) (version 2) ...
GCGCCACATCGCAGGCAGCCAATGGTCGACGCGCAAATACATGAACATGGACCCGCTCTACGCGGAGCAAACCTCAACCCAGGGAGCCGTCGCCTGAAAAAATGTGCGAAAGATTCTGGACGCTACCGGAAGCAGCGCTCGCCGATGTTCAGCTTTATTGTAAGGACGCCCGGCGACGTCATCGCTTAACATCGCGAAGTAATCCGCAACGATGAGGTCATTTTCTTGATCGGTCCAGGGTTCGGCTACCATTCGGCAAGGCTATCCAAAACTACCCAGCTTTTCGTTTCAATTGTGTACAGGAATAGCGAACAACATTATTCGTTGATGCTGGCGACAGCAAGCCGAAGCAGGAATAGGGGCGTACTTAGCGAAGGGGCAGGACGCGCCTTGCCAGCCTCACGAACATTTTGATCTCATCGGCAAGGCCCGACAGATCCGAGACCGGCAAGTGATTGCCGGTATCCCCGTCAATCAATGGCAGCAGCTTTTCGGCCGCATCCAGGAAACCAGGCTCACCCGAAAGCAGGAATCCCTTACGAATCCGTTCAAAGGCAACGCCACAGTCTGGCCTGTGCGCCTGCAGGATAACGTCCAGATGGGTAGCCTCGAACCCGACATAGTCATTCAAGCTTCGCGAAATCTGTCCGATCTTGTCCTCGAAGCTCACCGGATTTTCAGGGTCGTACTCAATCCAGTCGGTGCGCTTGAAATCGGATGGGCCGTTGGCGCCTTTCCACTTCGCGATGACCAGATGTTTGCCGAGCATGGCGGCATAACCGGCTTCGAGGAAGATGTTTCCAAGGCTGTCGCGCCGGGTCTCGTCAGAATAGATGACAACCGCAAATCCGGTTGACCGGATCAGGTCAAGAATGCGCGCCAGATAGTCCTTGGCCCCGGTATCGAAATTGGCATCGCTGAGCGTGAAGCCAAACCTGCCGAATACGTCCTGAAGTGTGGCTCGTATTATCGTGTCGGGCGGCGGAGTTCCGCCCAACTGCTGAATAACGAAGCCACATCTGGGCCGCAGCGTCGTGGGCGTTCCGTCCAGCACGCTTTCGGAAAGCGGCGAAAACAGCTTGGGCATGGCAACATGCCCCTATTTCTGGGCCTTGCGTTCCGTAACGCCCTTATAGGGGCCGGGGGTTTTCTTCGTGTCGATGATGCGTCCGGTGTTGGTATCGATCTTGACGTAGCGATTGGTGATCGGATTGAGAATCTGGACGCGATCCTTCACCGCACCTTGCCGATAATCCTTGCCGGTATTTGCTGCCATCGTGTGCGCCTCCGTATCCATGCTGAAATTTAACAGGAACACGGGCCAACGGGTACGAGAATTCGTATCACCCCTCCCGGGCGGTCAGCGTCTCGCCATGCGCCGTGCAGGCGGGGGAAAGCAGCGGCAGGATCTTCGGCGCCACATCATCCGGCTGGGGCAGGGATTTCGGGTCTTCGCCAGGCATGGCTTCGGCGCGCATGCGCGACGCCGTGGCGCCGGGGGAGAACAGATTGACCTTCAGATTGGTGCTGGCCACTTCGGCGGCATAGGTCAGCACCAGCTGTTCCAGGGCCAGCTTGGTGGCGCTGTAGACGCCCCAATAAGGCATCACGCGCCGGGCAGCGCCGGAGGTGACGAAGACCGCCCGCCCGGCGTCGGAGGCGCGCAGCAGCGGATCGAAGCTGCGGATCAGCCGGTAATTGGCATGCACATTCAGCTTGAAGGCCCGTTCCCAGGCCTTGGGGTCGATATGGGGCAGGGGCGACAACCCGCCCAGCATGCCCGCATTGCCGACCAGGATGTCGAGCCTGCCGAAGCGCTGGAAGATGGAAGCGCCCAGCACGTCGATCTTGTCGCCATCGGTCAGGTCGACCGGCGCCAGCGTCGCCTTGCCGCCCGCGCCGCGAATGGCGTCATCCACTTCTTCCAGCCCGCCCACGGTGCGCGCGGTCAGAATGACATGGGCACCTTCCGCCGCAAGCACCTTGGCGATGGCAGCACCGATCCCTCGGCTGGCCCCGGTTACCAGGGCCAACCGTCCGTCCAATTCACCTGCCATTTATCCGGCGTCCTTCAATAAGGAAAGTTGGGGATTTTTGCGCTCCGCGCCCCCGGAATCGGTCAGCGCGATGGGATATTCGCCCGAGAAGCAGGCATCGCAATACTGCGGGGCCGCATCGTTGCGCCCATCCAGGCCCATGGCCTTGTACAGCCCGTTCATCGATACGAAGGACAGGCTGTCCGCCCCGATCAGCTTGCGCATCTCCTCCACGCTGTGCTGGGCGGCCAGCAGCTTGGAGCGTTCCGGCGTATCCACGCCATAGAAGCAGGAATGCGTGGTTGGCGGGGAGGAGATGCGCATATGCACCTCCGTCGCGCCGGCCTGGCGCACCATTTCCACGATCTTGCGCGAGGTGGTGCCGCGCACGATGGAATCATCGACCAGGATCACCCGCTTGCCTTCGATCTTGGCGCGGTTGGCATTGTGCTTCAGCTTCACGCCCAGATGGCGGATTTCATCGGTCGGTTCGATGAAGGTGCGACCGACATAGTGATTGCGGATGATGCCGTATTCGAAGGGAATTCCGGCCTCTACCGAGTAGCCAAGCGCGGCGGGCACGCCGGAATCGGGAATCGGCACCACCACATCGGCATCAATGCCGCTTTCGCGCGCCAGCTCCGCCCCGATGCGCTTGCGCGCATCATAGACCGACGAGCCTTCCACGATGGAATCGGGCCGCGCGAAATAGATGTATTCGAAAATGCAGAAGCGCGAGGGCTTCTGTTCGAAGGGTTTCATGGAGCGGAAACCGCTTTCATCCACGACGACGACTTCGCCCGGCTCGATATCGCGCAGCTTGGTGGCCCCGATGATGTCGAAGGCACAGGTTTCCGAGGCCAGCACATAGGAATCGCCCAGCCGGCCCAGCGAAAGCGGGCGCACGCCATGGGGGTCACGGGCACCGATCAGCTTCTTGCGGGTCAGCGCGATGATGGAATAGGCGCCTTCCACCTGACGCAGGGCCGACACCAGCCGTTCCACGACCGAGCCGCGCGAACGGGCCATCAGATGGATGATCACCTCGGTATCGCTGGTCGACTGGAAGATCGACCCGGCGCGGATCAGCGCGCTGCGCTGGGTCATTGCATTGGTCAGATTGCCGTTATGGGCGATGGCGACGCCGCCGAATTCGAATTCCGCGAACAAAGGCTGGGTGTTGCGGATATTGGGTTCGCCCGTGGTGGAATAGCGATTATGGCCGACCGCCATATCCCCCTTCAGCGGGCGCATCACCTCCGGCTTGTTGAAGACGTCGCCGACCAGCCCAAGCTCCCGATGGGCGTGAAACTGGCTGCCGTCATAGGAGACGATGCCGGTCGCCTCCTGCCCGCGATGCTGCATGGCATGCAGACCCAGGGCTGCATAGCTTGCCGCCTCGGGCGCGCCATAGATGCCGAACACCGCGCATTCTTCGCGCAGCTTGTCATCGTCGAAGGGATTGCCGGAGCGGAGGAGGAGGTCCATGTCGGTCATTGGTTCTGCTTCTGCTCTTCCTGGATCAATTTGTCCAGGCCGCCGCGGGATTGGTTGTCATAGGCGGGTGCGGTCGGGGCCGCCTGTCCGGCCGCGCCATTTCCCTGGGGGACAGGGCTTGGCGCCGTCAGATTCTGATACAGCTGCTGGGCCTGTCTGGCCTGTTCGGCCTTGCGCGTCGCCTCGTCGGCCACGAAACCGGCCTTCTGGCGGATATCGGGCGGGGCCAGCAGCATCAGCCATTCCGCGCCCTGGCGCATCGCCGGTTCCGTGCGGGCCTGGACCAGCCAGTCGGGCATGTCGTCGGCGCCCCAGACCCATTGCGCGGCGATGAAGGCCAGCGAGACGATCACGCCCCCGCGCAGGACGCCGAACAGGAAGCCCAGCGCCCGGTCCAGCCCCGATACGGCGCTTTCCTTGACCTGGGCGGACACCACATGGGCGATCAGCCCGAACGCCACCAGCGCCACGATGAACAGCACCGCGCCGGTCGCCACATCGGCGATTTCCGGATAGGGGATCAGATCGCGCGCGATGGGCCTGGCGAAGGGAAAGCCCCAGATCGCCACCAGCGCCGCGCCGACCCAGCCCATGATCGACAGTACCTCCTTCACGAAACCGCGAAAGAAGGCGAACAGGGCGGAGATGGCGAGCACCGCCAGCACCAGAATATCGGTCACCGAAAGCGGCACATCAGCCATGACGCCGCCTTTCAGAGGGGGCAATAGTCATCATCCGGTCAGTCATACATGTTCCGCCGGATTTCGCCGGTCTCGTCAAACAGGGTTAATAACGCCGATACGTCCTTCGCATCAATGCGCTTCAATGTTCCGTCCTGCGCCTTCTCGCCCTTCCTGCCAGCGCGCGCCGGCGGGCTCAACGCCGATTTGAAGCCGAGCTTGGCCGCTTCCTTCAGCCTTGCATCGGCCCGGGCCACCGGCCTGACCTCGCCCGACAGGCCGATTTCGCCGAATACCACCATATCGCCGGGCGCGGGCGTATCGGTCAGGGCAGAGGTCAGTGCGGCCGCCACGGCCAGATCCGCCGCCGGCTCTCCGATCCTGAGGCCGCCGGCGACATTCAGATAGACATCCGCCCCTGCGAATTTCAAGCCCGCCCGCGCTTCCAGCACTGCCAGCACCATGGCCAGCCGGTTGGAATCCCAGCCCACGACCGCGCGGCGCGGCGTGCCCAGGGCCGATTGCGCCACCAGCGCCTGGATTTCCACCAGCACGGGCCGTGACCCTTCCATTCCGGCGAAGACCACAGCACCGGACACGCCGTTCTGCCGGTCGGCCAGGAACAGCTCCGACGGGTTCGGCACCTCCATCAGGCCTTCCTCGGTCATGTCGAAGACGCCGATCTCGTCGGTCGGGCCGAAGCGGTTCTTGACCGCGCGCAGGATGCGGAACGGGTGGCCACGCTCCCCTTCGAAATAGAGCACGCTGTCGACCATATGCTCCAGCACGCGCGGGCCGGCGATGGCGCCATCCTTGGTGACATGGCCGACCAGCAGCAGGGCTATGCCGCGCTTCTTGGCAAGACGGATCAGCTCCTGCGCGCTGGCGCGCACCTGGCCCACCGTGCCGGGGGCGGAATCCAGCGCATCGACATACATGGTCTGGATGGAATCGATCACCAGGATGGCCGGCGGCTCGCCCACATCCAGGCTGGCGGTGATGTCGCGCACATGGGTGGCTGAGGCCAGTTCGACCGGCGTCTTTTCCACACCCAGGCGGCTGGCGCGCATGCGCACCTGATCCACCGCCTCTTCGCCGGAGATATAGGCCGCGCGATGTTTCTTCCCCAAGGCCGCCACGGCCTGCAGCAGAAGGGTGGATTTGCCGATACCCGGATCGCCGCCGATCAGCGTGGTGGAACCCGGAACCAGGCCGCCGCCGGTCACCCGGTCGAATTCCGCGATGCCGGTGGTCAGGCGCGGCGCATTGGCCGCCACCCCTTCCAGCCCGACGAAATCGATGCGGTTGCCCTTGGAACCTTTGGACGCGCCGGAGCCCAGCGGCGGGGCCGCCTCCACGCTTTCCTCGACGATGGAGTTCCATTCCCCGCAGGCATCGCAGCGCCCCACCCAGCGGTTGGTGACGGCACCGCAGGCCTGGCAGACAAAGCGGGAGCGGTTCTTGGCCATGACTGTCCTGGACGATGTGGAAGGATGCTATCTGCTACGATTCGCGGCGCCGCGGGCAGTCCGCGCGTTCCATCGTCCAGCCGTCGGCATGGCCTTTGGTCGCCGCAGCTCTGGGGGGCGCGGATGGCTGGGCCCGAACCATGGGGCGTTCGCGGTTACCCCGGCTTCACTTCCATCTGGATCGGGCCGTCCGCCTCGCCCCGGATGAACTGGCGCACATAAGGGTTGTCGCAGGTATCGATACTGGCGGTCGGCCCCGTCCAGATGATCCTGCCCTTGTAGAGCATCGCCATACGGTCGGAGATGCGCCGTGCCGACGGCATGTCATGCGTGATCGACAGGCCCGTCGCCCCCATGCCCTTGGTGACGGAGACGATCAGCCTGTCGATAATCGCGCCCATGATCGGATCAAGCCCGGTGGTCGGCTCATCAAAGAAGATGATGTCGGGCTGGGTCGCAATGGCGCGGGCAAGGCCGACGCGCTTCTTCATGCCACCCGACAATTCGGCGGGGGAAAGCTCGCCCACATCCGCCGTAAGACCGACCGCCGCCAGCTTCTCGATGGCGATCTTCTTGGCCTGGGCGCGGTCCATGCGCTTGCCCTGGATCAGGCCGAAGGCGACATTTTCCCAGACCGGCAGGCTGTCGAACAGGGCCGCGTTCTGGAACAGCATGCCGATGCGGGCATTGATGTCCTCACGCGCCCGGCCACGCAGGCCGGTGATGGGCTTGCCGTCGATCTCGATCTCGCCCGCATCGGGGTTGAGCAGCCCCAGAATGCATTTCAGCAGCACCGATTTGCCGGAGCCGGACCCCCCGATGATGACCAGGGATTCGCCCGCGCCGATATCAAGGTCCACCCCGTCCAGGATGGTCTTGCTGCCGAAACGCTTGCTCACACCCTTCAGACGGATGCGCGGCACGGCCGAGGAGGTGGTATCCGCCATCACCCTCAAACCCCCGTCGCGAAGAAGATTTCGGTGATCAGGTAGTTCGCCACCAGGATCAGGATGGAGGCGGAGACGACGGCATTGGTGGTGGCCGCACCCACGCCCTGGGCGCCGCCGCGGCTGTGATAGCCGTGATAGCAGCCCATCAGCGCGATGATGAAGCCGAAGACGCCGGCCTTGACCAGGCCGGAGATGACGTCCAGCGCCTGCACGAAATCCCAGGTGTTGATGATGTAGGTCGTGGGGTTGAAGCCCAGCTTGTAGACCGAGACGATATAGCCGCCGAAAACGCCGATCACATCGCCCGTCAGCACCAGCAGCGGCAGCATGGTAAGCCCCGCGATCAGGCGCGGCGCCACCAGATATTTGAACGGGTTGGTGGACAGGGTCGACAGGGCGTCGATCTGTTCGGTCACGCGCATCGTGCCGATTTCGGCCGCCATGGCCGCCCCGACGCGTCCTGCGACCATAAGTCCCGCCAGGACCGGCCCCAATTCGCGGGTAATCGACAGCACGACGACATTGGGAATGGCGGATTCGGCGGAGAAGCGCGCGAAGCCGGTATAGCTCTGCAAGGCCAGCACCATGCCCGCGAACAGGGTCGTCAGCCCCACCACCGGCAGCGAGTAATAGCCGATGTCGATCATCTGTTTCAGGATGAGCCGTGGATAGAAGGGCGGGCGGATGGAATGCAGCACCGCCAGGGTGCAGAATTCCACCAGCCGGCCGACAGCCTCCAGAAAGCTTAGAAACGCCGCCCCGATCGGACGCAATGGATTCACGCCGTTACTCTCCCGAATAGATCCGCGCATAGCGCGCGCCCAGGCCGGTCAGGATCTCGTAGCCGATCGTGCCGGCTTTTTCCGCTGCCGCATCAACCCCCTGATGCGGGCCGATCACCTCTACCTCCATACCGGGATTTGTACCCGGAATGGCCGAGATGTCGAGTGTTACGAGATCCATCGACACCCGACCTACGACCGGTATGGGGGTGCCGTCAAGATGCACGACCCCGCGGGAGGACAGGCTGCGCAGATAACCGTCGGCATAGCCGAGCGCGATGGTGGCGATATGGGACGGTTTTTCCGCCATCCAGGTGGCGCCATAGCCGACCGTATCGCCCTTGGCGATCCGCCGCGTTTGCAGGATACGCGCGGTCAGGCGTATCACGGGGGTCATCGGATTGGGGCGGCCCGGCACCGGATTTCCGCCATACAGCGCATAGCCGGGACGGACCCAGTCGAACGCATAATCAGCCCCCAGGAACGCGCCGGAGGAGGCGGCCAGCATCGCCCCGCCGCTGGGCTTGGGCAGGGCGGTGCAGGCGGCGGCGAAGGCGTCACGCTGGACCGCGTTCAGCCCATGGGCCGGGTCATCACCTGCCGCCATATGGCTCAACAGATAGCGGAACTCGATCCCCGCGAGACGAGACGTCTTGTCTCGTAGCGTTTCTACCTCATAGGGGGGCAGGCCCAGGCGGCGCATTCCGGTATCGATCTGGATACAGGCGGGCAGGGTGGTGCCATGCCGGCGGCAGAAATCCGCCCAGGTTTCGATCTGGCCCAGATCGTTCAGCACGGGCAGGATGCGATCCGCACGATAGCTTTCCGCCTCGCCCGGCAGCAGCCCGTTGAACACCCCGATCTCTACATCGGGCTGCGGCAGGGCCTGGCGCAGGGCCAGGGCTTCCGACAGATGGGCGGTGAAGAACAGGCGCGCCCCGGCCCTGTACAGGGCCTTGCCCACGGGAGCGGCGCCACAGCCATAGCCATCGGCTTTCACCACGGCGGCGGCCCGTCCATGGGGTGTTTCCGCTGCCACCCGGCGCCAGTTGGCGACAATGGCCGCCAGGTCGATTTCCAGTCGGGTGGGGCCGGCGGTCATGGTGTCGAAGGGGTCAATAATCATTTTCCGACTGTCGTGACAGATTGCCGAAGCGCGTGAAATCGCCGTTGAAGTGCAGTTCGACCGTACCGACCGGCCCATGACGCTGCTTGGCGATGATCACTTCCGCCACGCTGCGCACTTCGGCCAGCCGGGCATTATGGCGCTCCACACGCTCCATATACTTGTCCGGCGCCTCGTTGTCGCGCTGGGCCGGCTGGCTGCGTTGCAGATAGTATTCCTCGCGGAACACGAACATTACCACGTCGGCGTCCTGTTCGATCGAGCCGGATTCACGCAGATCGGATAGCTGGGGCCGCTTGTCTTCGCGCTGTTCGACCGCGCGCGACAGCTGGGACAGCGCCAGCACCGGAACGCTAAGGTCCTTCGCCAAGCCTTTGAGACCACGGGTAATTTCTGAAATTTCCTGAACCCGGTTTTCCGATTTCTTTTCCGCCGAACCCTGCAGCAGCTGCAGATAGTCGACCACGATGAAATGCAGGCCGAATTTGCGCTGTACCCGTCTGGCGCGCTGGCGCACGCCGGAGATGGACAGCGACGGGGTGTCGTCGATCATCAACGGCACCTTCGCCAGCTCCTGGGCTGCGATGGCGATGCGGTTGAACTCCTCCTGCGTGATGTCGCCGCGCCGGATCTTGTCGGACGGCACTTCGGAGCGTTCGGACAGGATACGTCCCGCCAGCTGGTCGGCCGACATTTCCAGCGAGAAGAACAGCACCTTACCGCCCTCGGTGATGGTGTGGCCGCTGGTCTCGTCCACGATCTCGCGATAGACCGAGGCGGCGTTATACGCCATGTTGGTGGCAAGCGCGGTCTTGCCCATGGACGGACGCCCGGCCAGGATCAGAAGGTCGGATTTGTGCAAGCCGCCCAGCATGTTGTCGAGATCGCGGAAGCCCGAGGTCACGCCCACCACATGGTTGTCACGGGAAAAGGCCTCCTCCGCCATGCGCAGGGCTTCACCCACCGCATCGGCCATGCTTTTGACGCCGCGATCCACATCGCCGGTGACGGCCAGGGAATAGAGCCCGGCCTCCGCCTCCTCGATCAGGCGCGGGGCCGGCTCGTCGATACCGGGATCATAGGCCCGGTTCACCATCTTTTCACCCAGCCCGATCAATTCGCGGCGCATATGCAGATCGCGCAGCTGGTCGGCATAATGGCGGGCATTGATCACCGCCACGACATTGGCGGCCAGATCGAACAGGTAATCCGCGCCGCCGGCGGGTTTCAGGCCCGGGTCGCGGTCCATCCAGTGTTTCAGGGATACGGGGCTGGCGATCTGGCCCTGTTCGATCACGGTGCGGATGGCGCGATAGATACGCTGGTGTTCCGGCGCATAGAAATGCACCTCCACCAGGATATCGGCGGTTTCCTCGAAAGCGCGGTTGTTGCGCAGGATGGCGCCCAGCAGGGCGGCTTCCATTTCCAGGTTATGCGGCGCTTCGCGCAGGCCGATATCCTTGGCCTCGGCCGCACTGCCTTCGCGCCGGTTCGGCAGGGACGCTATATTACCCGTCAGTTCCATGGCTCTTCGTTTCGCCGCCTTGCTTTAATATCCATGATGCACGGCAGGCGCCTGCATGCCGCCGCCTGTCCGCCACCCGATCCCGCCCCATCCGAACGACTGTCCTAGCAGACGGGCGGGAAGAACGTCTTGCGTATCCCGGCTGTGGATAACGGGGAACATGGACTGTAACAGTCTGCCCCGATTCGGGCTGGCGGATATGGGGACGCCGCGCGATGGTTCAGGGCAAGGCGGATCGGACAGGTTTTCCGGGCGGCTGCGTAGCTGTGAGGGAATAATGCGGAGGTTGATGGGGTGGCGTGTCTTATAATTATAGGATAAAAAGCCTATTACTAATCACAGTGCGCAAAATTATTGACAAACAACGCCTTTTGGTATATGCATCCATACGGAAATCAGCCTTTGCGAAGAGGTGTTGGCGGATGGACGGCGTTGGCATGGCCTTTGGCTATTTTCTGGTGTTTTTTTATTTGACCATCCTGCCGTTCGGTACGATCGGCGCTCTGGCCATCGCAGGGTCGCTGCGCCGAAAAAGCGGAACTTGGAAAGGCTGGCCTCGCGCCATTCTTATTGGCTGGGGGCTAGTCGTTTTCGATGCCCCTCTAAAATTCGTCCTGTTGGGCATGGCTTGCTCGACCGCGACTGGAATTTGGGTTGCCGATGACTTTGACCGGACGAATGGCGTTGAAGGATGGCGTCTTTCCTCCGGTTGTGACCAGGAATGCGTGCGCCGCTTCCATGAGGCCCCACAAATTTATCAGGCCTTTTACGTCAACGCTCCCAATGCGGCGCATTACGCTGGTGAGAAAGGGTATTTCGAATACTGGCGTGCCCCGTCAGGCGTCAGCCATTGCGTGGAGGAGTGGAGCAGGGTGAAGGCAACGGCCAGACTTGGACCCGCATCGGATTATCCGAATGGTGAATGTCTGGCGCGCGCACCAGTTGAAGGGGCCCCTGTAGGGCGCCCGATCTACTATGCTGAACGCGAACGGCCCAGCCCGCTGGGTGTTATGCTTGGCTGGACGTATCAGCATGACATGGTGATCGATGCCGTCACCGACGATATCAAGGCCTCAATCCGGAATGTTCATGCCAGGGTCATCTGGTGGCTCCCCTGGGATGGTCTCGCAATGAGCTGCCCTCACATTCCGTCCAATGTCACAATCACCAATGTGCATCGTGGTGATGGCTAGGACACAATTGAAAGGAAATGAACATGACGGTGACAAAAATCGCAGGGTCGAGAGGCTTGACCGAATTCGACGCTGCTCTGCTGAGTTATCTTGCCTATGCAGAGCTGTCGTCCTTACGGAATGCTTCGGCTGTGGCGCTTAAGCCGAATGAGAATGTCCCGGATCGCTTTTCAAAAGTACATGAAGGAAGCCAATACAATGAAGAGGCTGCACGCCACCTCACCCAGGGGCAGGCCGACTATCTGAACCGAAATTTCGAATTGCTGGAAGTGAAGGATTTCGGCGATGAAATCCATGCGGTGACGGTACGCGATAAGCGCAGCGGCGAGGTCACTGTCGCCTTTCCGGGCACGAACCCGTCGGAATTGTCCGATCTGGGCCGTGTGGCGGGAATTGTGGCTGGCACCGAGCTTGATGTCTTTGACGCGGCCGAGAAATATGTTCGAGAGGTCCAGGAACGGCACAATCAAGCGATCAGTGTTACAGGTCATTCCGCTGGCGGGACGCTGGCGGTGGAGATGGGGCGCAGGCTGGATGACAAAATCGTCCGGGAGGTGGTTGGGTTTCAGACACCCGCGACGCTGCAGTTTACGGATCAATGGGGGACTGAATGGGGTGGGAACGAGCCTCAGTCCCATGATCTGGTAGACGGGAAAAGAATTCGGACCATCAATGACGATGACGATCTTATCGGCAATTTTCGTACTGGAGCAGGGAAAGACGGCGCACGCGATGTATCCAAAGGCGGGGTGGAAAAGGGTGTTCTGGAGGACCATTCCTTGAAGAACAATCTGAATACCCGAATTGATGAGGCGGTGGCGAGGCTGCGTGACCTGGACGAGGACGCTGAGCACATCAATGGCCTGAAGTTTCCTTCTTTTGAGGAACAAAAAGCCGGTAAAATCCAAGGAGAGAAATCTATGTCAGGTCCAGAACGAAAGGCCGCGCGGCATGGTGATTTGCCGCAATTGCGGGCAGGGCAGGCGGCGGGAGAGCAGGGGCAGGCCGCGCCCGCTACCCCGCCCCAATCGAAGGACGCGGTGCCGGGCCAGCAATCGCGCGCGCCGGGTTGGGACAGGGAGAAGATGGCAAGCCTGGCCCGCAGGCTGGAAGCGGGGCAGGGCCTGTCCGGTTTGGCTGCCGGTCCGACCTCTGGCCCGGGCGCCACGCCGAAGCAGGCCGTAGCGCGGAACCTGCTGCACCGGCCCTATGGTCAGGATCATCGCCGGACCATGGAGATCAGGGACTTGTCGGAACTGGATCGGAATGCGGTCCAGCTTCTGAATTCGGGAGGAAGCAGCCTCGGCAGCTTTGTCGAGCTGAACCAGCGGCGGGAGCAGGCGCGTGGTGCGGCCGGGCAGCGCGGGCAGGATGGCTTTGGTTTCGCCGGCCTGAAGAATGGCTCCACGGCCGCGGGCGGGAAACCGGCCGCGCCGGGAAAACGGGTTCCCTTCGATCAGGATGCCTTCCTGAACACCCCGCTCGACCGGCTGGATGAAGCCCAGGTGCGCCGCGCCATGACCCAGCCCGCCTATTACCAGTCCTGGCGGCCCTTTTCGCGGGACATGAACGATCATGTGACCAAGTGGTTCCGGCAGGCCTATCCCGGATAGGCGCGCTCTGCTTTTCCCCCCATGCTTCGAGGCTTCGCACCTCGGCAATAGGGGGAGGGGGAGGGGACGGCGCTGGCACAAAGAAAAGCGGCGCGGAGGATGCCCCCCGCGCCGCAGATTCCCGGAAATTCCGAAGCGCCGATCAGGCGTTCCGGTCTTCCTCGTCTTCCGCTTCCGCCTCGGCAGCGGCCGCAGCGATGGCTGCGGACTGCTCTTCGGCGGCCTGGCGTGCTTCTTCGGCGTCCTGCTCGGCAGCGGTCAGCACCGGGGCCACGCCGCGCGCCATGCGCTCGGCCTGGGCCTTGGCTTCGTCCTGCGACTGGGCCACGTTGACCTTCACCGTCACCACGACTTCCGCATGCAGGCGCACGCGAATGTCGAAGATGCCCAGCGTCTTCACCGGCTTGTCGACCAGAATCTGAGCGCGATCCACGGTCGAGCCCGCATCGGTCACCGCCTGGGCGATGTCGCGTGCGTTCACCGAGCCGTAAAGCTGGCCGGATTCCGAGGCGGCGCGGATCAGCGTCACCAGAAGCCCGTCCATCTGGGCCGCGACCTCTTCGGCCTCGGCCTTCGCCTTCAGGTTATTGGCTTCAAGCTGGGCGCGCTGGGCCTCGAACTTGGCGAGGTTGTCCTTGGTCGCGCGCAGGGCCTTCTTCTGCGGCAGCAGGAAGTTGCGGGCGAAACCCGGCCGCACCTTCACCACATCGCCCATCCGGCCGAGCTTTTCGACGCGTTCCAGCAGGATGATTTCCATCTGTGCCATGATCGTGCCCTTCCTTACTGGATCACATAGGGCAGCAAGGCAAGATAGCGGGCGCGCTTGATCGCCTGGGCGAGTTTGCGCTGCTTCTTGGCCGAAACCGCCGTGATGCGGGACGGAACGATCTTGCCGCGTTCGGAAATGAAGCGCTGCAGCAGCTTCACGTCCTTGTAGTCGATCTCAGGCGCATTCGGGCCGGAGAACGGGCAGCTCTTGCGACGCCGGAAGAAAGGCCGGCGACCACCACGCTGAACAGCCATTATTCGTCACCTCCCTGGCCGAATTCCGGACGCGGGCCACGCGGACCACGGTCCGACGAGAAACGCCCACCACCGCCACCGCTACGCTCGCCGCCGCGATCACCACGCGGGCCGCGATCACCACGATCACCGCGGTCGCCGCGATCACCACGGTCGCCGCGATCACCACGCTCGCCCCGTTCCGGGCGGTCGTCGCGACGGGTCAGCACCGCCGAAGCCTCGGTCGGCATGGCTTCCACGCGCACGCTCATATAGCGCAGGATGTCTTCATCCAGGCCCAGATTGCGCTCCATCTCGTCCTTCGCCGCCGCCGGGGCGTCGTAGTTGACGAGCAGGTAATGGCCCTTGCGGTTCTTCTTGATCCGATAGGCGAGGCTGCGAATGCCCCAATATTCCTTGCGGCCGATCTCGCCGCCCATCGTGGTCAGGATGCCGACATATTTCTCGGTCAGCGCCTCGACCTG
>Ga0209066_10004892_pt1 | contig 14357 bp, 15 predicted proteins | sample All_14_2_FD_187198 | JGI IMG/M metagenome (GOLD analysis project Ga0209066, IMG submission 187198) | Freshwater microbial communities in response to fracking from Pennsylvania, USA - Allegheny Zone_MetaG_DW_15 (SPAdes) (version 2) ...
TGGGCGACGGGCTGGGGCCGGAGCGCATTCGCGTCAACCAGTTGAATGTCGGCTGGACCTATACCGAAACGGAACATGCGACCCAGCTTGCCGAAGGCCAGCCGGAAGACTGGCTGGACCGGGTGCCCGCCGCTTTCGCGCCGTCCGGTACGCTGCTGCGGCCGGAAAACATCGCCCCGCATGCGGTGTTCTTTCTGTCGGATGCCTCCGCCCCGGTCACGGGGCAGGTCTATGAGGTCGAACAATATCCGGTGATCGGGCGCAACAAGATCGCCGAGCGATAAACGACAAGGGAGGATGGCCTATCATGGCCGAGAACATCTACGAACCCAGGCGTTTCAAGCTGCGTAGCCAAGCCTGGTTCGATGACCCGCAGGACCCGGGCATGACCGCGCTTTATATGGAGCGCTATCTGAATTACGGCATCACGCGTGAAGAGCTGCAATCGGGCAAGCCGATCATCGGCATTGCCCAGACGGGGTCTGATCTTGCGCCCTGCAACCGCCATCATCTCGACCTTGCGACCCGGGTGCGCGACGGCATCCGTGATGCGGGCGGCATTCCGATGGAGTTTCCGACCCATCCGATTCAGGAAACCGGCAAGCGGCCAACGGCGGCGCTGGATCGCAACCTGGCCTATCTCGGTCTGGTGGAGGTGCTGTACGGCTATCCGCTGGACGGGGTGGTGCTGACCACCGGCTGCGACAAGACCACGCCCGCGCTGTTGATGGCCGCGGCCACCGTCGATCTGCCGGCCATCGTGCTGTCGGGCGGGCCGATGCTGGACGGGCATTACAAGGGCAAGCTCGCAGGCTCCGGCACGGCGATCTGGCAGGCGCGCAAGGATATGGCGGCCGGGCTGATGGATGAGGAAGGCTTCCTGGAAGTCGCGGCCGCATCGGCCCCGTCCATCGGTCATTGCAACACCATGGGCACGGCTTTGTCGATGAACTGCCTGGCCGAAGGGCTCGGCATGTCCTTGCCCGGCTGCGCCTCCATCCCGGCACCCTATCGCGAGCGCGGGCAGATGGCCTATCGCACGGGCGCGCGCATCGTCGACATGGTGAAGGAAGATTTGAAGCCGTCGCGTATTCTGACCCGCGAGGCTTTCCTGAACACCATCGTGCTGGCCTCCGCCCTGGGGGCGTCCACCAACTGCCCGCCGCATCTGATCGCCATTGCCCGCCATGCCGGCGTCGACCTGACGATGGAGGATTGGCAGAACGCAGGCTATGACGTGCCGCTGATCGTCAATTGCCAGCCGACGGGCGAATGGCTGGGCGAACGCTTCCACCGCGCCGGCGGCGTGCCGGCCGTGATGGCGGAACTGATCAAGGCCGGGCTGGTTGATCCGTCCGTGTTGACGGTGACCGGAAAATCCATGGGCGACGGCGTGGCCCAATCCTTCACCGAGGATCGGGAGGTGATCAAACCCGTTTCCGAACCGCTGAAGGAAAAGGCTGGCATGCTGGTGATGGGCGGCAATCTGTTCGATGCCGCGGTGATGAAGACCTCCGCCATCGCGCCGGGATTTCGCGCCCGCTACCTGTCCGATCCCGCTCGTCCGGGTGTGTTCGAGGGCAAGGCGGTGGTGTTCGAAGGACCGGAGGATTATCACGCCCGGATCGATGATCCCGCGCTGGGGATTGACGAACATTCCATCCTGTTCATCCGCAATTGCGGGCCGGTGGGCTATCCGGGATCGGCGGAAGTGGTGAACATGCAGCCCCCGGCAGCCGCGATCAAGGCGGGGCTGAGCGAATTGCCGACCATCGGCGACGGGCGGCAGAGCGGTACGTCCGCCTCGCCCTCCATCCTCAATGCCTCGCCGGAGGCGGCGGTCGGCGGCGGGCTCGCTTTGCTGAAAACCGGCGATCTCGTGAAGGTGGACCTGAACGAGCGCAGGGTGGACATGCTGGTGGAGGAGGCGGAAATCGAACGCCGCCGCGCTGCCTGGGCACCTGCAATTCCCGAACACCAGACCCCCTGGCAGGAAATGTATCGGTCCATGGTGGGACAGTTGGACCGCGGGGCCTGTCTGGAGCCCGCAACGCTGTATCTGCGCGTGGCGGAGAAGATCCTGCCCCGCCATAACCATTGAGGTCCGGGGATGGCTGTTCGCCGTAAAGCCCTCTCCCCCCGGTGGGGGAGAGGGTTGGGTGAGGGGGAAGTTAGCCCTCATCCGGCTCATGCCAGTTACCTGGCCTTCGCCCCCCTCTCCCGCAGGCGGGAGAGGGTAAGGGAAGGGAGAACCAGACCGTGACCAGCCGGATCGCCTTCATCGGTGAATGCATGGTGGAACTGAATGCCGCCCCGGAATTCGGCCCTGGCATCATGCGCCAGGCCTTTGGCGGAGATAGTCTGAATGCCTGCGTTTATTGCAGGCGCGCGCTTCCCCTGGGGGCCGATATCGCCGTGCATTACGTCACCCGGCTGGGTGATGATCCGTTCAGCCATGCCATGCTGGCAGGTTGGCAGGAAGAAGACCTCGCGACCGATCTGGTGGAGATGGCCAGGGGCGAGACGGCGGGGCTCTACGCTATCAGCCTGGATGCGCGGGGCGAGCGCAGCTTCCACTACTGGCGCAGCGCTTCGGCGGCACGCAAGCTGTTCGACGGGCCGGGGGCCGATAGGCTGATCGAAGCCCTGGCGGGGTTCGACGCGCTCTATTTCTCCGGCATTACCTTGGCCATATTGGGGGACCGGGGGCGCTCCAACCTTCTATCCCTGGCCGAGGCGCGCAAGGATGCCGGTGCCATTGTCGCCTTTGATGGCAATTACCGCCCACGCCTGTGGCAGGGGGTGGAGGAGGCGCGGCATTGGATCGGGCGTGGCTATGGCGCATCCTCGCTGGCCCTGCCGACTGGGGATGACGAGGCTTCGCTGTTCGGGGACAGGGATGCCGCCGAAACCGCGACGCGGCTGTCCGCGCTGGGCTGTTCCACCATCGTGGTGAAATGCGGCGGCGAACCGGCCCTGCTGGTCGAGGGACAGGAGCGCCAGAACATACCGATCCCGCAGAAGGCGGAGGTAGTGGACACCACGGCGGCAGGCGACAGCTTCAACGGCGCGCTGCTGGCGGCGCGCCTGTCCGGCCGGGGCTGGGGCGCGGCCGTGCTGGCAGGCCATCGCATGGCGGGCCAGGTGATCGGCGCGCGCGGTGCCATCGTCGACGCGCGAGCTACCGCATCGGCCAGGCTGGAGGGGTGAGGGCATGACCACCGCCAAACGCGTTGCCCTGATTGCGCATGACCGCATGAAACAGGCCATGGTGGAGTGGGTGAAGCGCCATCGTCGGGCCTTGTCCGCCCATGCCATCGTGGCGACCGGCACGACCGGTACGCTGATCAAGCAGGCGGTCGAGGAGTTGGACATGACGCTGCTGCGCAGCGGTCCGCTGGGCGGCGACCAGCAGGTCGGCGCGATGATCGCGGAAGGGCAGCTCGATATCCTGATTTTCTTCACCGATCCGTTAAGCACCATGCCGCATGATGTAGATGTAAAGGCATTGACGCGGTTGTCCACGCTTTACAACGTGCCGATGGCCTGTAATCCCGCGACGGCCGATTTCGTGATTTCCAGTAAATATTTTGCAAGCCCGTATCGACCGGAAACAACCGTGGCCGATCTGTACATGGCCGAACGTTTCATCGCCGGACCGAAGAAGGATGCATGAAATGAGCGACGAAGCCCTGCTAGCCATTCTGCGTCAAGCACCCGTCATTCCCGTCCTGACCATCGAACGGGTGGAGGATGCGGTTCCGCTGGGCCGCGCGTTGGTCGCGGGTGGTCTTCCGGTATTGGAAGTGACCATGCGCACGCCAGCCGCACTGGAAGCGATCGCGGCTTTGTCGGAACATGTGCCCGAGGCCCTGGTGGGCGTTGGCACGCTCCTGTCCTCCGAAGACGTGGTGGTGGCCCAGGATTCCGGTGCGCTGTTCGGTGTCAGCCCCGGTGCGACGCCGGAACTGATCGACACGACCCAGCGCCGCAAGCTGCCCTTCCTTCCGGGGGTGGCAACCGCCAGCGAAGCCATGGCCATGCTGTCGCGTGGCATGCGCATCATGAAGCTGTTCCCGGCGAGCGTGGTGGGCGGCATTCCCGCCCTGAAGGCATTAGGGGCACCCTTGGCCGAGATCTCCTTCTGTCCGACCGGCGGGATTGGCGAGGCGGATTTCATGGATTATCTGAAGCTGCCCAATGTGATCTGCGTCGGCGGCTCCTGGGTTGCGCCGGCCGATGCGATCCGGGCGGGGGATTGGAAGCGCATCGAGGCACTGGCGCGCGCCGCGCGAAGCAAGGCCCAGGCGGCAGGCTGGCGCGCGGGTTGAATTCAGCCGCGCGGGTCCTTCTTCCTGACCTTGTCCCGCGCGGCCATGTGGGCCGCCTGCATCGCACCCTCGGCCCAGTCGCGCAGGATGGCCGGATCTTCCAGTGCGTCATCGGGTGCGCGTGCGTAAGAGGTAACAACGCGCCGGATTTTGCTGTCATAGCTGAAGGGTTCCAGCCCGGCCTCGGCGAAGCGCGCGGCGTTGTCCGGCCCGGTCTTCAGGTACAGCGTGTCGTCGATCACCAGCGCGAACATCAGCCCGTCCCGGAACAGGCCCAGCCCGCTGAACATGCGCTTGACGGTAGCGGCACCGATCGCGGCTTCGACCATCTCCTCCACCAGGGTGCGGAATTCGGACGAGATGGCCATGGTTTCGTATTTCCCTACCGTCGCACGGGGCGCAGCAGCTTCACCGCCGCATTGACCTGGGCCATGCGCTCATGATCGCCGCCCGGAGAATCGGGATGGTGGATGGTGGCGCGCTGGCGATAGCGGGCGCGCAGTTCCGGCTCGGTCGGCTGGGCCAGCGGATGGAAGCCCAGCACATAGAGCGCGTCGCGCCGGTCCTGTACCCCATCGGGCAAGGGTTCGAAGGACAGCGTGGACAGGCTGGCCTTCAGCCGGGCCACTTCCTCGCGATATTCCGTCAGGCTGTGTTCCAGGGCGGCGATCCTATGTTCCGGTTTCGGCGCGCCACCCAGCCCGTCCAGCCGGAAAGAGACTCCGCCTTCGGATAGGGCAAGGGCCAACCCCAAGGCCTTGCGGATGGTCGCCACGTCATGCCCGTCAGGCAGCCGCACCTGCAGGCGCGGCTTGCGGCGCCAGGGCCGCCCGGCTTCCGGCCCTGATTTCAGCGTGACTTCCTCGCGGTCTTTCGGATGCGGCTCTCCGGGGTCGGGAAAGGCATTCAGCGCGTCTTCCGGCACGGTCAGCAGCACCGAACGGGCCAGGTCGCCGACATTCACGCCGCGCGCATCGGCCAGCCGGATCAGCGCATCGCGGAACGCGGTGGCGCAGGGCACCGCATAGGAGGATTTGCGGGCGGATCGTGGCGGAGGAAGTGGTGCGGTCATCGTCATGTCGGAAAGGGAACCTGCTTCGTGCGGGCGGTCAACTGCATTCGAAGCTATGGGGAGTATTCGAGAGAGCAAAAGAGGGCTTCCGGAGACGCGCGAGGCACCTTGTCAGTCACGCGACGCTGTGTCTTTATCCGCGCCATGCAAACGCTATCCATTCGCCTTCGCGCGACCGCATCCGCCCTTGTCCTGTTGACCGGCCTTGCCCTGGTGCCGTCTGCCCATGCGCAGAATGCGACCCCGGCGGACGACCCCGTGATTGCCACGGTGGACGGGCTGAACATACGCCGCAGCGATTTCGCGCGGGCGTTCCGGGGCCTGCCCCAGGAATTGCGCCAGCGCGGGCCGCAGGCGGTTTATGGCAGCGTGCTGGATCGGCTGATCGAACAGCGCATCGCCACCAAGCTTGGCCGCGACAAGGGCATGGCCAATGATGAGGAGGTCAAGGCCCGGCTGAAGGCGATGGAAGGTCAGGTGATCTTCGAGGTCTATGTCGAGCGGGAAGCGCGCGCCCGGGTGAAGGATGCCGACGTCAAGAAGGCCTATCAGGAATTCCTGACGATGAACCCGCCGGTCCCCCTGGTCAAGGCCCGCCATCTGGTTGTTGCCACAGAGGAGGAGGCGCGCCGGCTTTCCAAGCTGGTGTTGGAAGGCAAGCCTTTCGCGGAGCTTGCCAAGCAGTATTCCACCTCGCCCTCCGCGGCGCAGGGCGGCGATCTGGGCTGGTTCCGGCAGGAGGAGATGATCCCCGAGATCGGGCAGGCTGCCTTCGCGCTGCAACCCAATCAATTCACGGCCGATCCGGTCAAGACCCAGTATGGCTGGCATCTGATCCTGGTCGAGGACAGGCGCACCGCAAATCCGCCAGAATTTGACGCGATCAAGGACACGCTGGAAGATCGGTTGGCCGAACGGGCCGCCGTCGATGTCCTGCGCGATATGGTTGCCAAGGCGAATGTGAAGCGTTTCGACCTGAACGGCCAGCCCCTGAAATGACCGGGCGATCTAGCCCGTCCGAACCGATCTTCGAGGAAGGATACCTCCCATGAACCCGTTCCATCGCATCGCCGCGGCGCGCCTGGCCTTGTGCCTGGCCGTGTCGCTGACGGCCATGCCCGCCTCCTTTGCCCAGGATGCGACCGATCCCACCGTTGCTACGGTCGATGGCAAGGACATCAAGCGTTCGGATCTGGTGGCGCTGAAATCCGGCCTGTCACAGGAAATGTCCCAGGTGCCACTGGAAGCGGTTTATGACGATGTGCTGGATTATGCCATCACCATGGAGCTTCTGGGCAAGCAGGCCCGCGAAGCCGGGTTGGACAAGGCTTCGGCCTATCTGAAGCGTCTGCATCAGGAACAGAACCGGCTGCTGTTCGAAGCCTTCGTCCAGCGCCGCATCGATACCGAAGTGACCGACGAAGCGCTGAAGGCCGTCTATGACAAGCAGGTCGCCTCCGCCCCGGCCGAGGAAGAGGTGCGGGCGCGCCATATCCTGGTGCGCAGCGAGGAGGAGGCCAAGGCCATCATCGCCAAGCTGAAGGATGGTGGTGATTTCGCGCAGCTTGCCCAGGGCACGGTTGATCGTGGTTCCGCGGCGCAGGGTGGCGATCTCGGCTATTTCACGAAGGGGCGGATGGTGCCGGAATTTGAAGCCGCGGCCTTCGCTTTGAAGCCCGGCGAGACGACCCAAGCCCCGGTACAGAGCCAGTTCGGCTGGCATATCATCCGGGTAGAGGATCGCCGCCCGGCCAAGCCGGAAAGCTTCGAACAGATGGAACCCAAGCTGCGCAAGGAGATGGTCGACGCCATCTATACCAAGGCGGTCGAAGAGGCGCGCGCCGGGGCCGAAGTGAAGCGCTTCAAGATCGACGGCAGCGCCGAGTAAGCTCGGGCATCAGGGAGGTATCGGACATGGCTGGTAAGGTTTCGCCCTTTGCTCCTGAAACGCTGGTCGAACCGCCGGCCATTTCCGGGCTGCGCATCGGCGGCATCGCGGCCGGGGTGAAGTATCAGAACCGTATGGATCTGTTCCTGGCGGTACTGGAGCCGGGCGCGACGGTAGCGGGCGTGCTGACCACGTCCAAGACCAGGTCCGCCCCGGTGGATTGGTGCCGCCATGTCCTGTCCCAGGGCAAGGGCCGCGCCATCGTGGTCAATGCGGGCAATTCCAACGCCTTCACCGGCAAGGCCGGCATGGAGGCGGTGGATTTCACCGTCGATGCGGTTGCCCAGGTCGTGGGTTGCGCAAGGGATGAGGTGTTGGTGGCCTCCACCGGCGTGATCGGGGTGAAGCTGCCAGCCGATCGCATCTCGGCTGCGCTGCCGGCGCTGAAGGCGAAGCTGACCTCCGATTCCTGGCTCGATTCCGCGCGCGCCATCATGACCACCGACACTTTCCCCAAACTTTCCACGGCTAGCTGCATGATCGATGGGGTGTCGGTAACGGTGGCGGGCATCGCCAAGGGCTCGGGTATGATTGCCCCTGACATGGCGACGATGCTGTCCTTCGTCTTCACCGATGCGACCCTGCCGCAGGATGTGCTGCAGGAATGCCTGTCCAAGGGCTGCGACGAAAGCTTCAACTGCACCACGGTGGATGGCGATACCTCCACCTCCGACACGCTGCTCCTGGCAGCGACCGGTGCCGCGAAGCATGACAGGGTGGAGAAGGCGGGCGATCCGCGCCTGCGCGGCTTCCGCAAGGCGCTGAACGCCGTGTTGAAGGATCTGGCCATCCAGGTGGTGAAGGACGGCGAAGGCGCCTCCAAATTCGTCACCATTGATGTCACCGGCGCGAAGTCGAAGAAGGCGGCCAAACGCATCGCGCTTGCCATCGCCAATTCGCCGCTGGTCAAGACCGCCATTGCCGGCGAGGACGCCAATTGGGGCCGCATCGTCATGGCCGTGGGCAAGGCGGGGGAAGAGGCGGACCGTGACCGCCTGACCGTCTCCATGGGGGGCGTGGTGATCGCCGAGAAGGGCGAGGGCGTACCCGATTATGACGAGGCGCCGGTGGCCGCCCATCTGAAGGGCAAGGACATCCATATCGGCGTTGATCTGGGCCTGGGGACGGGCAAGGCCAGGGTTTGGACCTGTGACCTGACCCATGGCTATATCGAGATCAATGCGGATTACCGCAGTTGAGCGATGATCCGGAAAGCGGGTGCTGGCAACTGCCGCAGCGTGAAGACGCTGCCCGGCAGGGGCCTAAGCCCATCCTGCTGGTGGTGGCGGCCGCCCTGGTCGATGCCGACAATCGCGTCCTGATCGCCCAGCGCCCGGCCGACAAATCCATGGGCGGGCTGTGGGAGTTTCCGGGCGGCAAGGTCGATGCCGGCGAGACGCCCGAACAGGCCCTGATCCGAGAGTTGGAGGAGGAGTTGGGGATCGATACCCGCGCCTCCTGTCTGGCGCCCTATTGCTTCGCCAGCCACAGCTATGACGCAATGCATCTGCTGATGCCGTTGTATGTCTGCCGGGTTTGGAAGGGCGAGCCGCGCCCGATCGAGCATCAGGCCCTGGCCTGGGTCAAGCCCGTGCGTCTGTTCGACTATCCCATGCCACCGGCCGACGAGCCCCTAATCGGCCTGCTGCGCGATCTGCTGGGGTAACCTATTTCTCCGCGGGGGCCACGAGTTCACGGATCAGCTGTCCCAGAAGCTGGGGCAGATCCGGGTCGTCCAGCGTGGTGTCCTTCAGCGTCCAGCCCTTTACTTCCGCCAGACGGGTTTCGCCCACACAGACCACGGCCAGCACCTCGAACCTGCCGGGGGCGCTGCGTCCCAACTCCTCCCCCTCGCACAGCTTCGCACTGGTGCGGTCTGACGGTGGTTGGAAGGCCAGGATGATGCGCGTGTCGTCGGCTGCCTGGGGCTGGCCGAAGCGGTAGGTCAGAACGATGCGCTGCTGGCCTTCCCGGAAACGCTTCAGGATCAGGGCTTCGAATTCCGCATCCCGACCCGGATAGGGCGTGCCCTGGCGGATGATGGCGACCGGCCCCTTCTGCGACACTGCGCGCAGGAAATCCTCCGTACCACCGGTATGCAGGAAATAGCGCTGGGTGTTTGGTCCTTCCTGCTCGCAGGCGCCAAGCATCAGCACGGCCGAAAGCGCGAGGAGGGCAGGGCGCAGGGGGAATGGCATGAACCGAAACTCTGGCTATTCATCGATGCGGCGATCCTATCTCAGCGCGGTGGGGGCGGCGATGAAAAATCCGCTGCGATACCCCGTTTGCTTTACCGCGGCGCTGGATTACCCTCTACGCCATGATGACATTTGTGCTGCCTGAAGATTTCGGATTGTGGGACGGTATCGGGCTGGGCGTTTTTGTCCTGTCCTGGGCCGCTTATGTGACCGCCACCTACCGCTCGACCTGGCAAGACCGCAGTCTGACCGGTGCGGTCGGGATGATGCGCGAACGTTGGATGGAAACCATGCTGCGGCGCGAACAGCGCATGGTTGATGTACAGATCATGGCATCGCTGCTCAGCAATGTGACCTTCTTCGCCTCGACCTCCATCCTGATCCTGGCCGGTCTGTTCGCGGCGCTAGGGGCGGCGGATCGCGCGGTGGAGCTGGTGTCGGAACTGCCCTATGCGATCCAGACGTCCCGCGGGTTGTGGGAGTTGAAAATCGCCGTGCTGGTCGGCGTCTTCATTTATGCCTTTTTCAAATTCGGCTGGGCGATCCGCCTTCATTCCTATTGTTCGGTAATGGTTGGTGCTGCTCCGATGCCCGACCGGGTGGACGATGCCGCGCTGATTGCCGCGCGGAGTGCCGCGCGTCTGTCGACCACGGCCTCGGCCCATTTCAACGATGGGGTGCGGGCCTATTATTTCGGGCTGGCCGCGCTCGCCTGGTTCGTGAACCCGATCTATCTGATCCCGTCCAGCCTATGGGTGGTGGCGGTGCTGTGGCGGCGGGAATTCCATTCCCATTCCTTGCGGATGATTCAGGCTGCCCTGCATGCGGGCAGGCCGAAGAAGGACGAAAAGGCATGACGGGAATGGGGCCGGCCGGCGGAATCGATGCGGCGGCCTGGCTCGGCCATGCGGCCCTCAGCGTGGCGGAGATGGTGCGGGCCGATCAGGCCGCCATCGCTTCCGGTGTCTCGGGTATTGAGCTGATGGAGCGAGCCGGACGGGCGGTTGCCGAGGCGATCCAGGCCCGTTTTCCGAAACTGGCGGTCGCGGTGCTCTGTGGCCCGGGCAATAATGGCGGGGATGGTTTCGTTGCCGCCCGGCATCTGGCCGAAGCGGGCTGGACGGTCGATCTGTTTCTGCTGGGGGAAGGCTCCGCGCTGCGGGGGGATGCCGCCCATCACGCCGCGTTGTGGCGGGGCGATATCCGGCCGCTGGCGGATTTCCAGCCGGGGCCGGATGCTCTGGTGATCGATGCGCTGTTCGGCGCAGGGCTGAGCCGCGCGCCGGAGGGGGAGGCGGCCCGCGCCCTGTCCGCCCTGGCCGGGCAGACCGTGATCGCGGTGGATCTTCCCAGCGGCCTTGCCGGCGACACTGGCCAGGTGCTGGGCGTGGCAGCGCAGGCGTGTTTGACAGTGACCTTCCACCGGCCGAAGCCCGGCCATCTGTTGTATCCGGGACAGGCGCTGTGCGGCGAGCTGGTTGTGGCGGATATCGGCATTCCGCCGGAGGTCATGTCGGGGATCGCTCCCCTGCAGGCGGTGAACCATCCCGATCTGTGGCGGTACGGCTTTCCCCGCCCGGGCTGGGACAGTCATAAATATTCGCGTGGCCACGCCCTAGTGCTTGGTGGCGCGGTGATGACCGGGGCGAGCCGGCTTGCCGCGCGGGCCGCCCAGCGGGCCGGGGCGGGCTATGTCACCCTGGCCGCGCCGGACGACGCCAAGACGGTCTACCGCGTGGCCCTGGAAAGCATCCCGGTCGCAAGCTTCCGCGACACTGCCGGCTTCCGCGAATTGCTGGCGGCGCGCCGGCTGGGTGCGGTGTTGATCGGTCCTGGCGCGGGAGTGACCCCCGCCGTACGGGAGAAGGCCCTGTCCGCCCTGGCAACCGGCGTTTCTACCGTACTGGATGCCGATGCACTGACCTGCTTTGAAGATGCCCTGCCACTGCTGAGCGAAGCGGTACGCGGCAGCGTGGTGCTTACCCCGCATATGGGTGAGTTCGCCCGGTTGTTCCCAGCGCTTTCCAACCTCGACAAGCCGCAGGCCGCGCGCGAGGCAGCGCGCATCTCCGGCTGCATCATCATGCTGAAGGGGGCCGATACCGTAATAGCTGCGCCCGACGGATGCGTGATCCTGGCCTGTGACGGCCCGGCCGACCTTGCGACGGCAGGATCGGGGGATGTGCTGGCGGGAATTTTGACCGGGTTGCTCGCGGCAGGCATGCAGGATTTCGCTGCGGCGGCCGCTGCCGTGTGGATTCAGGGACGAGCCGGTGATTTTGTTGGCCCGGGGTTGATACCCGAAGATTTGGTGGTTGCGCTCCCCCGAATCCTCAAGGGATTGCGTATGTAACCGAATCGTTACGCTGAGAAACATCGTGGAAATGCGGTACCTTATGGCCGATTCATGCATCTCACATTAAGAGATGCTTGCTATCTCCTTCAAAATATCGAAAATTTGAATTATTCTGCGTTGACGGCGGGGGTCGTTTCTCGCGAAAGTGGAGGGGTATTGTGACGGCAGTACGGTTGACGGGGAAATCAGGGGCACGGTTTGTCGACTATCGCGGACGCGAAAGGACGGCCATGTTTTTTCGGCGCGCAGGCGCGACAGAGCTGATCAAGGCCGGGAATTGCTTCCGCAGGAAGCGATCCGACAACATGATCGAAACCGCTACTGTTCTGGCTGTAGCCGCCGATTCCTACGGTATTCCCCATGTGCGGTACCGACTTGAGTTCAACAAGCCAAGCTGCACCGCGCGCTTTGTGGATGGGCCGCGCGTCCTGGCGCTGGCAACCTTCGCAGAAACGTATAAGGAACGCGTCGAACACTGATCCGGTTGCCGGGGGCCGGATCGCGAAGCTGTAAAGAAATTCTGATGGACGGGCGCGAAAATGCCTTTCGCGCCCGTTTCATTTTGCATTACGGCCGCTGCGCGGATGTCGGGAGTTGACCGGCGAGGCAGGGACGAGTAAACCCCCGCGGTCGATCCGGGCCCAAAGGCCTTCGGGCGGGCGTGGCGGAATTGGTAAACGCGCTGGATTTAGGTTCCAGTGTCTTAATCGACTTGTGGGTTCGAGTCCCTCCGCCCGCACCATGCCTGCCCCGGATTCGCGACGGTTTCGACCGGATTGGCGCCGACCCCGACGCGGGCGCGCCGGCCGACACGGTAACATGCACGGATTTGAGATTCGAAGGCGGATGGTGAACATGCAAGTGCAAGAGACGAAGAACGAAGGTCTGAGCCGCGAGTTTCTGGTAACCATCTCTGCCAGCGATATCGATGGGCGCGTGGAATCGAAGCTCGTGGAAATGTCCGGCCAGGTCAGCCTGCCGGGCTTCCGTCCGGGCAAGGTCCCGATGAAGCTGCTGCGCCAGCGCTATGGCAAGGCAGTTCTGGGCGAGGTGCTGGAAGCCGCCGTCAACGAAACCACCCAGGCGGCACTGACCGAAAAGGCGGTGAAGCCGGCCATGCAGCCGAAGATCGAGGTCGTGTCCTTCGACGAGGGCAAGGATCTTGAGTTTAAGATCGGCGTCGAAGTGATGCCGGACATTGAGCCGATGGATTTTGCCACCCTTGAGCTGACCCGCCTGAAAGTGGCGGTTCCGGAAGAGGAAGTGCAGAAGGCGCTGGAGGATCTGGCCCGCGATTTCCGCCAGTCCGAGCCGGTGGCCGAGGCGCGCGACACCGTGTCCGGCGACGTGGTGGTGATCGACTTCGAAGGCAAGATCGATGGCGTGGCCTTCCAGGGCGGCGCCGCGACCGATTTCCACCTGGAACTCGGCTCCGGCCGCTTCATTCCGGGCTTCGAGGACCAGCTGGTCGGCAAAAAGGTCGGCGAAACCTGCGATGTGACGGTTACCTTCCCGGAAGAATACGGGGCGAAGGAATTGGCCGGCAAGGAAGCGGTGTTCACCGTGACGGTGAAGGAAATCCGCGCTTATGTCGATCAGGCGCTGGATGATGAATTCGCCAAGTCCCTGGGCCTGGAGACGCTGGAGCAGTTGAAGGACAATCTGCGCCAGAAGCTGGAAGGCGAATATACCGGGGCCGCCCGCGCCCGCCAGAAGCGGGAGCTTCTGGACAAGCTGCATGCCGCGCATGATTTCGAAGTGCCGGCCGGCCTGCTGGATGGCGAGTTCGAGGCGATCTGGTCGCAGTTCGAGCAGGCGCGCGAGCGTGGCGAGATCGATGACGAAGACAAGGCCAAGGACGAAGAGACCCTGAAGGCGGATTATCGCGCGATCGCGAAACGTCGCGTGATGCTGGGTCTGCTGCTGAGCCATGTCGGTGAGACCGCGGGCCTGGAAATCACCCAGGATGAGGTCAGCCGTGCCGTGGTGGCGGAAGCCCGCCGCTATCCCGGGCAGGAAAGCGCGGTGATCAAGTATTTCCAGGAACATCCGGAGGCGATGGCCAGCCTGCGTGCGCCGATCCTGGAAGAGAAGGTGGTGGATTACATCGTGGCGCTTGCCAAGGTGACCGAGAAGATGGTCACCCGCGACGAGTTGCTGGAGGCGCTGAACGATGACGCCCCGGCGACGGAGCAGGGCGAGAAGAAGCCGGCCAAGAAGGCCGCGGCGAAGAAGTCCACCAAGAAGGCCGCCAAGTCCGAAGAGGCTGCCGAAGAGTGATCAAGGGCGCGCTGCCGGCCGTATATGACCGGTGCGCGCGTTTTTTTTGCATGATTGCTGATGCGCCCGCCTTTGGGAGAGCCTATATCTTCCGACAAGAGGCGGGCGTAGCCGTCTCTGCCCCTCGCCGGGGGTGCGGGTAACAGTCTGAGGGATGGAGTGCGATGGCCGA
>Ga0209066_10004893_pt1 | contig 14356 bp, 9 predicted proteins | sample All_14_2_FD_187198 | JGI IMG/M metagenome (GOLD analysis project Ga0209066, IMG submission 187198) | Freshwater microbial communities in response to fracking from Pennsylvania, USA - Allegheny Zone_MetaG_DW_15 (SPAdes) (version 2) ...
GACGTTGAAGCCCTGCATGTAGTCGTACTTGTCCTTCATCTCCTTGACGGTGAGGAAGACGGAGTACTCGGTCTCGGGCATGCCGATCGTGTCGAGCAGATGGCTGTAGGCGGCGACGTGCACCGTCTCCATCGCCGAGAAGGCGGCCAGCATCATCTGCACTTCCGTGGGTTTGAAGACCCGCGAATAGTGCCGCATGTAGCAGTTGTTCACCTCGACGTCGGCCTGGGTGAAGAAGCGGAAGATCTGCGTGAGCAGGTGGCGCTCGCTGTCGGTGAGCTTGTTGCGCCAGTCCTTCACGTCGTCGGCCAGCGGCACTTCCTCGGGCAGCCAGTGGATGCGCTGCTGCGTCAACCAGGCGTCGTAGGCCCAGGGATAGTGGAAGGGCTTGTAGATCGGCTTGGCGTCGAGGAGTGACATGGCGCGCGTGTCCAATATGTCGGGCGAATGAATGGGTCGCTTGAAAATGAAATCCCCCGCCGCGCGTCCGGAACCCCGGGCCCGCGACGAGGGACGACGCTAGTTACTGGCAGCTAAGACATTCTTCGTAGTCATTGCTCTGCACCGGCGGCGTTCCGGGAAACAGAGGAGAGGGAGCATCGGTCTTTGGCGCCGTAAGGGCATGGTCGCCGAGCGGGGCGGCGAGGGCTTCGCCCGCGACGCTCTCGGCGCGCTGGATGGAGAGCGAGCGGCAGTAATAGAGGCTCTTCACGCCGCGCTTCCACGCCATCATGTGGATCTGGTGCAGGTCGCGCTTGTGCACGTCGGCCGGCAGGAAGATGTTCAGCGACTGGCTCTGGCAGATGTAGGGCGTGCGGTCGGCCGCATGCTCGATCAGCCAGCGCTGGTCGATCTCGAAGGCGGTCTTGAACACCGCCTTCTCGTGATCGTCGAGGCAGTCGAGGTTACGCACCGAGCCCTGGTCGGTCATGATCGCCGTCCAGGTGTCCTCGTCGTTCTTGCCCTTCTGGATCAGCAGCTTCTCGAGGTACGGGTTGCGCACCACGAACGAGCCCGACAGGGTCTTGTGGTTGTAGACGTTGGCCGCCGACGGCTCGATGCCGGGCGAGGCGCCGCCGCAGATGATCGAGATCGACGCGGTGGGGGCGATCGCCAGCTTGTTGGAGAAGCGGTCCTGGAAGCCGAAGTCGGCGGCGTCCGGGCACGCACCGCGCTCCTTGCCGAGCGTCAGGGACGCCTCGTCGCACTGGGCGCGGACGTGCTTGAACATCTTCTTGTTCCACACCTTGGCCATGACGGATTCCAGCGGAATGCCGTTGGCCTGCAGGAAGGAGTGGAAGCCCATCACGCCGAGGCCGACCGAGCGCTCGCGCATCGCGGCATAGGTCGCGCGCGCGAAGTCGGAGCCGGCGGTGTCGATGAAGCCCTGCAGCACGTTGTCGAGGAAGCGCATCACGTCCTCGATGAAGGTCGGATGCTCGTGCCACTCGAGGTAGGTCTCGAGGTTCAGCGACGACAGGCAGCAGACGGCGGTGCGCTGCTTGCCGTGATGGTCGACGCCGGTCGGCAGGGTGATCTCGCTGCACAGGTTCGAGGTCTTGACCTCGAGGCCCGCGAGCTTGTGATGCTCGGGACGCGCGTTGTTCACGTGGTCGACGAACACCAGGTACGGCTCGCCGGTCTCGACCCGCGCCGTCAGGATGCGGATCCACAGGGCGCGCGCCGAGACGGTGCGCTGGACGGCGCCGTCCTTCGGGCTGACCAGCGCCCACTCCTCGTCATTCTCGACGGCGCGCATGAAGGCGTCGGAGATCAGCAGGCCGTGATGCAGGTTCAGGGCCTTGCGGTTGGGGTCGCCGCCGGTCGGACGGCGGATCTCGATGAACTCCTCGATCTCGGGATGGTTCACCGGCAGGTAGACGGCGGCCGAACCGCGGCGCAGCGAGCCCTGGCTGATCGCCAGGGTGAGCGAGTCCATGACGCGGATGAACGGCACCACGCCCGAGGTCTTGCCGTTCATGCCGACCTTTTCGCCGATCGAACGGAGATTGCCCCAGTAGGAGCCGATGCCGCCGCCCCGGGCCGCCAGCCAGACGTTCTCGTTCCACAGCCCGACGATGCCCTCGAGGCTGTCGTTCGCCTCGTTGAGGAAGCACGAGATCGGCAGGCCGCGGGTGGTCCCCCCATTGCTGAGAACGGGCGTGGCCGGCATGAACCAGAGATTGCTGATGTAGTCGTAGAGACGCTGCGCATGGGCATCGTCGTCGGCATAGGCCGCGGCGACGCGCGCGAACATGTCCTGATAGCTCTCGCCCGGCAGCAGGTACCGGTCGTTCAGCGTGGCCTTGCCAAAAACGGTGAGCCGGGCGTCCCGGGAAGAATCGGTAACAACCCGCGCACCGCTTCGAACTTGAACGACATCAAACACTTGCGGTCCCCTTTTTCTTTTTGTCCACAGTTGTGGATAGAACAGTCTGTGGAAGAAGCCTACATCTTGGGAGCGTTGGGCCGCTTCCCACTATCCATAGATAGTACGGATGCCGCCGGGCCTGTCATTGCGAAATTTACTCCCCGCTTGTGAATCTCAGGAATGGTGGGTTAACCCCCTGAAAAAACGGCCGAAAATCCGATTTGAAATTCTGTTTCCCGAAGAGTTTTCGACTCTTCGCACCTGCAACATAGCAGGAGAACAAAACGCGCTTTCCCGCGGATTCCGTGGCTCCCAGACAGAAACCGCAGCGAATCGGCTCAACCTCTCGGGGCCAGACCGGGAAAGGCGAGATACGATGGGCATTCTCGGCATCGCCAAGAGTCCGTCGTCAGAATGTCATGGTCGGGCGTAACATCGGCCCCGTCTTGCGGAGGAATGCACAAGAAATGGTCACCGCTTCGGTGCCGCGCGTCTATGGGTTGGACGCCATCTGCGCTGCCGCCCTCCAGGCCGGCGGTGAGGATTCTGCACAATTTGCGCGCAGGCTGTTCGGACGCCTGTCCGACAAGGACCTGGCCGCCGCGCCGGTGGATCAGCGCGCCGCGGCCGCGACGTCCCTCCTGGCGTTCGCCCGCCGCCGCCTTCCCGGGGTCGCCAAGGTCCGCATCTTCAATCCCTCGCTGGGCGACCATGGATTCGAGAGCCGTCACACGATCGTCCAGATCGTCAACGACGACATGCCGTTCCTGGTCGATTCGATCGCCAACGAGTTCAATCGCCGCGAGATCGCCGTCCATCTGCTCGCCCATCCGGTGCTGGCGGCGCGCCGCGATCTCGACGGCGACCTGGTCGGCATCGCCCTCGAGGCCGGCGAACGCGCACGCTCCGAATCGATGATGCACATCGAGATCGACCGCCAGATCGATCCGGTGCTGCTGGACGAGATCGCCGCCGCGCTCACGCGCGTGCTGGCCGAGGTGCGGCTGGCGGTCGAAGACTGGCAGGCCATGCGTCGCGCCTGCCTCGATGCCATCGTCGACCTGGCGCCCGGCCGCGCGCCCAACCTCGTGGAATACGAAGACTTCCTGCGCTGGCTGGAGGCCAACCATTTCACCTTCCTGGGCCACCGCCGCTACCGCTACGTCGAGGATGCGAGCCAGCCCGGCGGCGTGCGCTACGAGCTGGTGCCCGGATCGGCGCTGGGCATCCTACGCCGCGACGAGGTGCGTCTGTTCGACCCCGGCGTGGGCAGCGGCGAGGCGATGGCGCGCTTCGCGCAGGGGCCGCACAACATCCTGATCGTCAAGACCGACCGTCCGTCGCTGGTCCACCGCATCGGCGCGATGGACTGCGTGATCGTGAAGACCTGCGATCCCGACGGACGGGTCACGGGCGAGCACCGCCTGGTCGGCCTGTTCACGTCGGCGGCCTATCACGCCGCGGTGCACGACGTGCCGCTGTTGCGCGGCCGCGTGGAAACCCTGCTGCGCCGATCGGGGTTCGACCGGCACGGTCATGACGGCAAGGCCTTGCTGGCGATCCTCGATTCCTATCCGCGCGACGAGCTGTTCCAGATCGACGAGGAGACCCTCTACGATCACGTGCTGGGCATCCTGCAGCTGCAGGAACGGCGGCGCGTGGCGCTGTTCACGCGGCTCGACACGCTCGGCCGCTTCGCCACCGCGCTGGTCTTCGCCCCGCGCGAGCGTTTCGACGCGGCGCTGTCGGAGCGTTTCACGTCTCTTCTCGAAAAGGCCTGGGACGGAACGGTGACGTCGGTCTCCACGTCGATCGGCAGCAATTCCGCCCTGGTCCAGTCGCTGCACACGCTGCGGCTCCGCACGCCGGGACAGCCCGCCCCCGACCTCGCCGCGCTCGAACGCGACATGATCGATGCGGCGACGTCGTGGAACGACCGCTTGCGCGCGACCCTGCAGGAGAAGCTCGGGGAGGCCGAGGGACGCGCCGCCGCCCGGCGCTGGCGCGACTGGTTCCCCGTGGTCTATCGCGAGACCTTCGATGCGGCGCAGGCCGCGACCGACATCGAACAGCTCCAGAGGTTCGTCGACGGCGCCGGATTCGGCGTGCAGGTCGGCCGCCGCAGCGGCATGCCCGCGCACCGCTTCACGCTGCGCCTGTTCCACCCGCGCAAGCCCTTCGCCCTGTCCGACATCCTGCCTCTCGCGGAAAATCTCGGGCTGCGGGTGATCAGCGAGGTGCCGTTCCTGCTGCGCAAGGAGAGCGACGAGGAGCCGGCCGAGGGCGTCGCCATGCAGGTCTTGCGGGTCGAGACCGCGGACAGATCGGCGGTCGATCTCGCCGTGGCCGGGCCGCGCTTCATCGAGGCGATCGAGAAGCTGCGGGACGGCGCGCTGGAGAATGACGGGCTGAACAGGCTGGTGCTCGGCGCCGGCCTCGCCTGGCGCGAGGTCGCGGTCATCCGCACCTATGCGAAGTATCTCCGCCAGGCCGGCATGACCTTCAGTCAGGAATATATGGAGCGCACGCTGGCCACCTATCCGAAGGTGGCGCGGCTGCTGGTCGATCTGTTCGTCGCGCGCCTCGATCCGACCGTGGGCGATGCCAACGGTGACGAGCGCGCGACACGGGTGACCTCGATCGACGCGGATTTCGCCACCGCACTCGAGACGGTCGCCACGCTCGACGAGGACCGCATCCTGCGTCGCTTCCACAATGCCGTGCACTGCACCTTGCGCACGAACTACTGGCAGGCCGGCGGAACCAAGGCGTGGATCTCTTTCAAGATCGACAGTCGCGCCATCGACGAACTGCCCGCACCGCGTCCCCTCGTCGAGATCTTCGTCTACAGCCCGCGCATGGAAGGCATCCATCTGCGCGGCGGACGCGTGGCCCGCGGCGGCATCCGCTGGTCCGACCGGCGCGAGGATTTCCGGACCGAGATCCTCGGCCTGATGAAGACGCAGATGGTGAAGAACGCCGTCATCGTGCCCGTGGGCTCCAAGGGCGGCTTCTACGTGAAGCAGCCACCCGTCGGGGGGACCCGCGAGCAGGTCCAGGCGGAAGGAATCGCCTGCTATCAGACCCTGATCCGCGGCCTGCTCGACGTCACCGACAATTATGCGACAGGCGAGCAAGAGGGCGGCGGAATCGTCGCGCCCGCAGACGTGGTGCGCCACGACGGCGACGATCCCTATCTCGTGGTCGCCGCCGACAAGGGCACGGCGACCTTCTCCGACATCGCCAATGCGCTGGCGCGCGAGTACGGCTTCTGGCTGGACGATGCCTTCGCCTCGGGCGGCTCGGCGGGCTACGATCACAAGAAGATGGGCATCACCGCGCGCGGCGCGTGGGAATCGGTGAAGCGCCACTTCCGGGAACTCGGACACGACATCCAGGAGACACCGTTCACCGTCGCCGGCGTCGGCGACATGTCGGGCGACGTGTTCGGCAACGGCATGCTGCTGTCGCCGCACATCCGGCTGGTCGCCGCCTTCGACCACCGCCACATCTTCATCGATCCCTCGCCCGATCCGGCCACCAGCCTCGCCGAGCGACAGAGGCTGTTCGCCCTGCCACGCTCCTCGTGGATGGACTACGACCGTGGCCTGCTGTCGCCAGGCGGTGCGATCTTCGATCGTGCGGCGAAGTCGGTGGCATTGTCGCCTGAGGCCTGCGCGGTGCTCGGCGTCGAGAAGCCCACGATGGCGCCGCTCGATCTGATGCGGGCCATCCTGACGGCGCCGGTCGACCTGCTCTACTTCGGCGGCATCGGGACCTACGTGAAGGCCTCGGATGAAAGCCAGGCCGATGCCGGCGACCGGGCCAACGATGCCCTGCGCGTCGACGCGGCGCAGCTGCGCGCGCGCGTGATCGGCGAAGGCGCCAATCTCGGCTTCACGCAGCGCGGCCGCATCGAAGCAGCGCTGGCGGGCCGCCGGATCAACACCGACGCGCTCGACAATTCCGCCGGCGTCGACACCTCGGACCACGAGGTCAACATCAAGATCGCGACGGGCACGGCCATCGCGTCCGGTGCGATCGCGGCGGAAGATCGCGATGCGCTGCTGTTCTCGATGACCGACGAGGTCGCGGCGCTGGTGCTGCGTCACAATTACCAGCAGAGCCAGGCGGTCAGCGTTGCCGAAGGCCAGGCGGCGGAGGAGCACGACCGGCTCGAACGCTTCATGCGCGCCCTCGAACGCAAGGGCCGGCTCGACCGTGCCGTCGAGTTCCTGCCGAGTTCCGCCGCCATGCGGGTGCGGGCCCAGAATCGCCAGCCGCTGACGCGGCCGGAACTCTCGGTGCTGCTGGCCTATGCCAAGATCGATCTCAACGAGGAGATCCTCGCCTCCGACCTGCCGGACGATCCTCGCCTAGAAGAAGAGCTGCTGCGCTACTTCCCGACGGCGCTGCAGGAAAGGTATCCGGCGGCGTTGAAGGGCCATCGGCTGCGTCGCGAGATCACGGCACTGGAAGTCGTGAACTCGCTGGTCAACCGCTGCGGCCCGACCTTCGTGCACACGGTGGCGCAGCGAACCGGGGCGTCGGCGGCCGCCATCGCCCAGGCCTTCACGGTGGTGCGCGACGCCTGGAAACTGCGCGCGCTGTGGGCCGATGTCGAAGCGCTCGATCCCGCCCTCAAGGCGGCGGCGCAGATCCGCATGCTGATCGCCTCGCAGCGCTTCGTGCTGCGCGTCGTGCAATGGGTCCTGCGCCGCCTGCCGCAACCGCTCGATACCACGGCAGCGACGATCCAACTCGGCCGCGCCGTCGGCGAACTGGGTGACCTGCCAGCGGATCTCGTGGGCGAGGCCGAACGCGCGGCGCTCGGCGAACGCGCCGCCGCGCTGGAGGCGATGGGTGCTCCGACCGAGCTCGCCCACCGCGCCGCCGCGCTCGAAACGCTGGCCGCCGCGGGCGACCTCGCCCTCGCTGCCGAGGTCAGCGGCTGCACCATCGGCAGTGCGGCGCGGCTCTACTTCCGGCTGGGCGAACGGCTGTCGCTCGCCCTGTTGGCCAATGCCGCGCACAAGCTGCCCCGCGAAGGGCTGTGGCCGTCGCAGGCGGCGCTCGCGATGCAGGACGAGCTGGCGGCGCTGCATGCCGACCTGCTGCGCTCGGCGCTGCGCGCGGGCAGCGGCACAGACTGCGATCCCGATGCGGCGATCGCCGCCTGGAGCGAACCGCGCCGGCTTGCCCTCGAGCGCGTCGACCGTCTCCTGAAAGAGGAGCTCGCGTCAGCCGGCGCCATCGATCTCGCCATGCTGTCGGTCGCCACCGCCGAGTTGCGCACGCTGGTCTAGCGGCGCGGCGAAGCGAGCGGCCGGTCGGGAAGGGCGTAGAGGACTTCGACGAGCCGGCGCAGGTTGGCCTGCACGGCGCGTTCGTTGGCGATGACGAGACGCGTATTGTTGTCGATCGCGTCGTCCATCGTGGCCGTGGCCGGTGTCGCAAGCGCAGCGTCGTAGACCACGGCGCCCGTGGCCGTGTCGGTGAGCCGGTAGGCGACGACCGCCTCGACGGTCATGCCGTAGCCCGCAAAGGGCCGTTCGAGCTTCATCAGCGTGGCGTCGAGCCGGAAGCGACCGCTCCCGCCGCCGGCGAGGCCCGCCTCCTGAAGCGTGCGTGCGAGTGCCGCCTGGAACTGGGCGGTGTCGATCCCGGCCGTCCAGAGCGGTGAGACGCCGGGCCCGCCGCCGACCGGCGCCACGGTGACCGACTGGCGGTAGGAAGGGGCCGGGCCGGGCGCGAGCCCCGCGAGATCGGGTACCATCGCGGAAGGCTTGACGGGTGGCGCGGCACAGGCGCCGAGCAGCGCCAGAGCGAGGACGGAGGCCGCGAGGGCCCGGCGCGGAGCAGGCATTGCACTCTCCCTTCAGAGGCCCTTCAGGAATTCGATCAGCAGGCGGTTCACGTCCGCCGCCCGCTCCTGCTGCACCCAGTGGCCGGCACCCTCGAGAATGTGGCTGCCACGCAGGCCCGGCAGCGTGGTCGGATAGGCGTCGAGCTGGCTCTTGGCCGCCGGGAAGCGCAGCACGCCATCGCGGCTGCCGGCGATGAACATCGAGGGCTGGCGGATCGGCTGGCCGCGCCAGGGGCCGCTCAGTTCCCAGTTGCGCCGCAGGTTGCGATACCAGTTGAGCCCGCCGCGGAAGCCCGCGCGGGCGAACTCCCCGGCATAGTAGTCGAGGTCGGCCTCGCTCAACCAGGCGGGCAGCGTTTCGGGCGCGACGGTGTTCGCGAGGAGCGTACCGCCGGTCAGGCGGCCGAAGCCCTTGTCCTTCTCCAGCATTTCGCCGCCGGCCGTGTAGTAGAGCCTGAGCAGCGCCCCGCGGATGTCCTGCTGCAGCTCGGCCTCGGCGACGCCGGGCTTCTGGAAGTACTGCAGATAGAAGTTGTCGATGCCGAGCTTCTCGAGCGCGGTCAGGATGTCGACATAGCCCGGCGGCGCATAGGGCACGCTCATGGCGCAGACCGCGGTGAAGAGATCGGGTCGCCACAGCGCGGCATGCCAGGCGACGGGTGCGCCCCAGTCGTGGCCGACGATCACCGCCTTCGTCTCGCCCAGCGCCTTCACCAATTCGGCCATGTCGCCCACCAGGTGGAAGAGCGTGTACTGGTCGATCGGCTCGGGCGACTGGGTGCCGCCATAGCCCCGCATGTCCGGGGCGACGGCGCGGAAGCCCGCTTCGCTCACAGCCTCGAGCTGATGGCGCCAAGAATACCAGCTCTCCGGCCAGCCATGGCAGAACAGCACCAGCGGTCCGCTCCCGGCCTCGGCATAGCGCATGTGGATGGCGTTGGCGGTCGTGGTCTTGAGGGCGACGCCCGGCACCGGCGAGTTGCTCATTTCTGGTTCCTCCGCAGGAGGCACCCTAGCCTGCCACGTCAACCGCGCAAGTGAACCGACCGCGACAGGCGTGCGCGCACCGACGCGCGTGATCCGAAGAGCAGCGACACCAGGAAGAACGAGCTGGCGCAGAGCACGATCACCGGCCCGGACGGCAGGCCGGCGTGAAACGACACCAGCAATCCGATGGCCGCCGAGGCAAAGGCCATCGGTGCCGCGACCAGACTCATCGACCAGACTTCGCGGGCCCAGAAGGACGAGGCGACGGCCGGCAGCAGGATGAGGCCGAGCGCCATCAGCGTGCCCAGCGCCTGGAAGCCCGCCACCATGTTGAGCACGGCGAGCGACAGGAAGAGATAGTGATAGAGCGAACCCCGCATCCCCATGGCAGCGAGGAAGCCCGGATTGAAGCATTCGACGACCAGCGGGCGATAGATCGCGGCGAGACCGATCAGGGTCACGGTCGCGGTCGACACGACGAGGATCAACGCCGGCTCGTCGACGGCGAGGATCGCGCCGAACAATATGTTCATGAGGTCGACGGCGGAGCCGCGCAGCGAGACGATCAGCACGCCGAGCGCCATCGCCGTCAGGTAGGCGGCGGCAAAGCTCGCATCCTCCCGCATGCTGGAGAAGCGGGCGATGACTCCGGAGAGCAGCGCCGTCGCGACGCCGGCGATGAAGCCGCCGAGGCTCATCGCCGGCAGCGACAGGCCGCCGATCAGGAAACCGAGGGCGGCGCCCGGGAGAAGTGAATGCGCCAGCGCGTCGCCCATCAGGCTCATGCGGCGCAGGATCAGGAACACGCCGATCGCCGAGCCGCCCATCGACAGCGCCAGGCTCGCGACCAGCGCGCGGCGCATGAAGCCAAAATCGGCAAAGGGCGCGATCACATACTCGTGGAACATGCCGCCAAGCGTTCGATCAGGCGCTGAGCCGCAGCGGCACGTCGCAGGCGCCGGCATACTCGTCGCGCGATTCGGCGAGGGCGCGGGCGCGCAGCAGGTTCTCGGCCGACAGAACCCGGGAGGTCGGACCGGCATCGACCAGTTCGCACGCCAGCAGCAGCGCGTAGGGGAAGTCGCGGCGCACCTGGTCGAAATCGTGCAGCACGGCGACGACCGTGCGCTTCTCGTCCCGCCACCGGCGAATCACGGCCATCAGGTCGGACACGGTCCTGCTGTCGATGGCGGCGAACGGCTCGTCCAGGAGAACGAGGTCGGCATCCTGCAGCAGCAGGCGCGCGAACAGGACCCGCTGGAACTGTCCGACCGACAGCGAGTCGATCGGGTGCCGCTCGAAGCCGGCCAGGCCGACCGTCTCGAGCGCGGTCCAGGCGTCGTCGAGATCGACCGGGCGGGCCGCTCCGAAGCCGCCGAAACGCGACCAGCGGCCGAGCAGAACCGTATCGAGCACCGAGATCGGGAAGGAGCGATCGATCTCCGCCTGCTGCGGCAGATAGGCGATCCGCTTCGCCGTGCAGTCGATCCGCCCCTCGATGCGCGGCGCCAGGCCGAGCAGTGCCTTGAGCAGGGTGCTCTTGCCCGCCCCATTGGGACCGACGATGGCCGTCATCTCCCCGGCCAGGATCTCCGCCGAAACATGACGGATGGCCGGGCGCCGATCGTAGCTCACGGTCAGGTCGGAGAGGCGGAGCGCGGCGGTCATCGCGGGCCTAGAGTGCCCACCAGGCACACAGCCAAAGCAGCGCCGAGACGCCGATCGCCGCGGCGATCCGGGTCGGGGCACTCATGGCGAGCAGGGTCGTGCCGGGAGAGAGCGGACGGAGCATCGAACGGATTGTTATAATATTACCCTGCGCGAGTCCATATGGCTCCCGCAGCACACGTCACCGGGCAGTGAGCGGCCGGTGAGCGATTGTTGATTGGCAGAGCCCGGGCAACGCGCGCATCCTGCGCCGATGACGACGTCTCTAATTCCAAGTCGCAGGGCGCTGCTGATCGGCGGGGCCGCTGCCGGCCTGTCGGCGGCGCTGCCGTCGTCCGCGCGGCCGGCCAGCGACGGGCCGTGGGCCGTCGAACTCTTCACGTCGCAAGGCTGCAGTTCCTGCCCGCCGGCGGATGCCTATCTCGGTCGTCTCTCCCTGCGACCCGACATCGTCGCCCTCGCCTTCCATGTCGACTACTGGGACTATATCGGCTGGCGCGACCCCTTCGCCTCGCGCGAGACGACCGAGCGCCAGCGCGCCTATGCCCGCGTGCTGAAGCAACGCTACGTCTACACGCCGGAGATGGTGGTCGATGGCATCGGCCACGACACCGGTCGCGACAAGGCTCCCATCGAGGCGCTGCTCGCCAAGGCACAGGCCCTCTCGCCCCGACGCGCGACACCTGAACTCGCACGCACGATGGGAAGCCCCCTCACCATCAGGCTGGATCCCTTCCCGCTTGGCGGCCGCACCGCCGACGTGACGCTGGCCGTCTACGACCGCCGTCACATCACGCCGGTGAAGAGCGGTGAGAACCAGGGCCGCATGATCGAGAACTTCAACACCGTGCGACGCCTCGAGTTGATCGACCAGTGGGACGGCGCGGCCAAGAGCTGGACCGTCCCCGGCAAGGACATCGGCGCCACCCAGGGCGTGGCCGTTCTGGTCCAGTGGGCCGATCACGGTCCCATGATCGGCTGCAACAAGCTGGAACCCGCCTACTCGGGCTGACGCCTATTCCATCTTGGCGCCGGTCGCCTTGATGATCGGCTCCCACCGCTCGATCTCGCTGGTGAAGTAGGCGGCCGACTTGGCCGCATCGGCGTCCCCCACCGGATCGATCGACATGTTCCGCAGATCGGCGAGCAGCTTCTCGTCGGCCATGACCTTGCGCGTGGCCTCGGCAATCGCCGCCACGACCGGCTGTGGCGTACCGGCCGGCAGTCCCACCGGATTGACCGTCAACACCTGCACCTCCGGCAGGCCGCACTCGCCTGTCGTCGGCACCTCGGGCGCCAGCGCCGAACGCTTCTCGTCGCAGACCGCGAGATAGCGCAGCTTGCCCGACTTGTAGTGGCTGAACGAGGTACCGAACGTGTCGAGCATGAAATCGACCTCGCCTGACAGGCAGGCCTGCAACGCCGGACTGTTGCCCTTGTAGGGCACGTGCAGTGCGCTGAGATTGCCCGCCTTCATCTTGAAGAGTTCGCCCCCGAGATGGTTGATGCTGCCCATGCCGGAGGAACTGTAGCGATACTTGTCGGGATGGGCTTTGAGCAGCGCCACCAGCTCCGGCAGCGTCTTGGCCGGCAGCGCCGGGTTGACCGCGATCACCATGGGGACGCGCCCGACGATGAACAGGACGAAGTCCTTCACCGGATGATAGGGCGGCGTCGGCATCAGCAGCGGGCTCGTGACCTGCGTCGACGACGAGCCGAACAGCATCGTGTAGCCATCGGGCCTCGACTTGGCCACGAGGTCGGCGCCGATCGTGCCGCCGGCGCCGGCCTTGTTCTCGATCACCACCGGCTGGCCCAGCACTGCCGACAGGCGCTCGCCATAGCGGCGACCGAACACGTCGGTCGGGCCGCCCGGCGGGAAAGGCACCACGAGCCGGATCGGCTTGGACGGATAGACATCCTGCGCCAAGGCGCCCTTCAGGCCGAGCGAAGCGCCGCCCGCGAGGGCAGTGGCCCCGATGAGAAGTTTGCGACGATTCATTTGTTCCTCCCTTTGCTGCTTGCCGTTGTTGCCGTCACCATTTCGGAAGGCGCTTGTCGAAGAAGGCGGCGATGCCCTCGCGGGCCTGCGGGCTCGCCAGCCCGAGGCTGATCGAATCCACGGCGCTCGCCATCGAGGCACGATGGCCGGCCTCGTCGCTGTGCCAGACGAACTGCTTGGTGCGCGCGAGGGCATCCGGCCCGCTGCGCAGCAGCCCGGCGAGCAGCTTGTCGAGCTCGGCATCGAGCGATGCCGCCGGCACGGCGCGCGTGATCAGACCGATCCGGTCGGCTTCCACCGCGTCGATGCGGCGCCCGGTCAACACCAGTTCCATCGCCTTCTTGCGCCCCACGGCCAGGAACAGCGCCATCAGCGCGGGCGAAGGCGGAAAGCCGTGATGCACCTCGGGATAGGCGAACAGCGCCGCCTCCTCGGACAGGGCGATGTCGCACCAGCTCGACAGCGTGGCACCGGCGCCGAAAGCATATTTCTCGATCAGCGCGACGGTCGGCTTGGGACAGAACCACACCGCCTCGTTCAGCGCCTTCAGCTTCTCGTAGGTGGCGACGATCGTGTCGTTCGACGCATCCTGCAGCGCCCGCAAATCGCGCAGCTCTCGCCCCGCGCAGAAGATGCCGCCACGGCCGCGCATGACCAAGACCCGGCAGGTCGGGTCCTTGGCCAGGGCACGACAATGACCGGTCAGCGCATCGATCAAGGAATTGTTCAGCGCGTTGCGATGCGTGGGATTGTCGATCCACAGCACGGCCACGCCATCGTCCCGCCGCTCGAGTTCGATTCTGCCGCTCATATTGCTCCCTCTTCTCTCAGCGCCGCGATGCGCGCGTCGTCCAGTCCAAGTTCACCGCGCAGGATGGCGTCGGTGTGTTCGCCGAGCAGCGGCGGGGCACCACCCGGAGCCGCTGGCGTCGCCGTCAGGTTGAGCGGCACGCCGACCAACCGCATCGAGCCGCCGTCGCGGCGCGCCACGTCCAGCACCATCTTCATCGCCGCGACCTGCGGATGGGCGAGCGTCTGCGCAATGTCGTTCACCGGCGCACATGGCACGTTGGCGGCGTCGAGCGCTTCCACCCACTCGGCCGTCGGCCGGGTGGCGAAGATCGCCGCCAGCGCCGGGACCACGCGGTCGCGGTTCTCGATGCGCAGGGCCGGCGTCGCGAACCCCGGATCGGCCGCGAGCGCCGTCGCGCCGATCGCCGCGCAGAGCCGTTGCCACGCCGCATCGTTGGTAGCGCCCGCCAGCACGTGGCCGTCGCGCGTTGCGAAGGCCTGGTAGGGCACGATGTGCCAGACGCCGGACCCGTCGCGCGGCGGCACCTTGCCGCCCATCGTGTAGGCCGGCACGTGATAGCCGAGCAGCGCGATCGCCGTTTCCATCAGGGAAACCCGGATGTGCTGGCCGCCCGCCTTTCCGGCCTGCCGCGCATAGAGCGCCGTGGCG
>Ga0209066_10004894_pt1 | contig 14354 bp, 16 predicted proteins | sample All_14_2_FD_187198 | JGI IMG/M metagenome (GOLD analysis project Ga0209066, IMG submission 187198) | Freshwater microbial communities in response to fracking from Pennsylvania, USA - Allegheny Zone_MetaG_DW_15 (SPAdes) (version 2) ...
GCTGGGAGGGGTACAGCAGGGCGGCGGGGGTGGCGCGCAGCACTGCGCAGCCGCCTCCTGAGGAGTCGCCGAACCGACCAACAGCAGGAAAGTCCCTGCCGCCAGACCGAAGAATGTGTTGCGCAAACCCATGGGGTCGCTCCCGCCAGTTGTCTCGTCCACCCCGATGCAAGAATCGCGCCCGAATGTGTCGTTTCGACACAAAAACCGCCTGGCGCGAGACTTCCCTGCAACCCCCGTGCGGCCGCTCTGGGCCGTCGGGGGAGAGGATGGAGCCATGACCCATCCCAACACGGAACGATTGACGGAGTATTGGCGCGCGAAGGCTGGAAGCCGGGTTGCGCCATTTAGATCCGATATTGATCCGATGGATTTTGTTGATCTGCTGCCGCAGACCCTGATCGTCGGCCGCCCGGAGGCGGGCGACCTGCCCTTCCGGCTGGTCGGCGGCCTGATCGCCCAGCTGCATCAGCGCGACCTGCGCGGCGTCAATTTGCTGACCCTGTTCACCGGCCCTGACCGCGCCGCCCTGAGGCTGGCCATCGAACAGGTCTACCGCCGCCCCGAACCGTTACTGATTACCGGCGAGATCCGGGCCAATGACGTCGGGCCGGTGGGACTGGAAATGGTGCTTTGCCCCCTGGTCGGCATGACTGGCCACATCGACCGGTTCATCGGCCTCTACCAGCCGATGGGTATGACGGCCCGTCTGATGGGCCGGCCGGTCCGCGAACTGAAGGTCGGGCACCTGTCCCGCTCGGGCGAAGACGGCCCGCGCCTTCGCCTGGCCGCGCTGGACGGGCGGCAGATCGCTTAGGGCTTACGCGCTGGCGGCGTTCAGGGCGTCCATCTGGGCGTCCGACAGGGTCAGGCGCGCCGCCCCCATCAGCTCATCCAGCTGGGCGACGCTGGTGGCGCTGGCGATGGGCGCGGTCAGACCGGGCCTGGCCATGATCCAGGCCAGGGAAATCTGGCCAAGGCTGGCGCCGGTCTCGGCGGCGATAGCGTCCATGGCGGCCAGAACCTTCGGCCCCCGGTCGCTTTCGAGGTGCTTCTTCATTCCACCGCCGCGCGGGCTTTTGCCGTAGTCATCCGGGGTGCGGTACTTGCCGGTCAGAAAACCGCTGGCCAGACCGTAATAGCTGATGATGCCGACGTCCTCGGCGATGCAAAGTTCGAGCAGAGGCCCTTCGATGGCCCGGTCCAGCAGATTGTAGGCCGGCTGCAGGCTGTTGTAGCGGGCGACGCCCTTGTCTTCGGAGATCTTCAGGGCCGAACCCAGCCGCTCCGCGTCGAAGTTGGAGGCTCCGATGGCCCGCACCTTGCCGGCCTTGATCAGCCGCTCGAAGGCCTCGGCGGTCTCGTCCTGCGGCGTGTCGGCGTCGTCCTTATGGGACTGGTAGAGGTCGATGTAGTCGGTCTGCAGCCGGCGCAGGCTATCCTCGCAGGCCGCCTCGATATTGGCGGCCGACAGGCCAGGCCGGGTCGGCAGCATCGCGACCTTGGTGGCGATAATCACGTCGTCCCGCTTGCCGCGCTTCTTCAGCCAGCTGCCCAGAACCGTCTCGGATTCGCCGCCCTTGTGGCCAGGAACCCAGGCCGAATAGACATCGGCGCTGTCGATACAGTCGAAGCCGCCGGCGACAAAGGCATCCAGCACCGCATGGGACGTCGCTTCATCGGCCGTCCAGCCAAAGACGTTCCCGCCAAGAACCAGCGGGGCGATGGACAGGCCGGACCGGCCAAGGGGACGCTTTTGCATAGGTAGCTCCTGTTCCTTCTCCCGCCTGACGGGAGAAGGTGGCCTCCCGGAGGGAGGTCGGATGAGGGCAGCGCCAGCGGCCGCCGGGTATCACTTAAGGGGCGTTCACCGGCGGCGCCAGAACGCGGCCGATCACAACAGTCGGCGCTGCCCTCACCCGACCCCGCGTTGCGGGGCCACCCTCTCCCGACTGGCGGGAGAGGGATCAGCCCCTAGGCCATCGCGAAGGAGCCGTCGTGGACCGCAACGTCCAGCGGCGCCGGGGCGGACTTGCCGCGGATCAGGTCGCTGGCCTTTTCGGCGACCATGATGGTCGGGGCGTTGGTGTTGCCGCCAACCAGGGTCGGCATGACCGAGGCGTCGATGACCCGCAGGCCGGAGACGCCCTGGACCCGCAGTTCGCCATCGACCACGGCCATGGCGTCGCCCGCCACGCCCATCCGGCAGGTGCCGACCGGGTGGTAGATGGTCTCGCCGGTGCGCTTGATCCAGGCGTCGATGTCGGCGTCGGTCTTGACGTCCTTGCCGGGGCTGAACTCGTCGCCGCGATAGGGGTCGAGGGCGGCCTGATGCGCCGCTTCCCGGGCGATCTTGACGCCTTCGCGCATGGCCCGGCGGTCTTCCTCGGCCGCCAGATAGTTGGCGAGGATGGTCGGGTCGGCAAAGGGATCAGCCGAGCGAAGGCCGACATGGCCCCGGCTTTCAGGACGCAGCTGGCAGACGTGGAAGGTGAAGCCGTCCTTCTCGACCACGACCTTGCCGTGGTCCTGCATGATGGCCAGCACGGTGTGGATCTGCAGGTCGGGCCGGTCCAGATCAGGGCGCGAGCGCAGGAAGGCCCCCGATTCCAGGAAGTTCTGGCGACCGGGCCCCTTGTTGAACAGCATATAGTTGATGCCGGTGGCCAAGCGCTTGAGGCCCTTGTTGTAGCTGTAGGCGGTGTCGACGCCCTGGGTCAGCCAGCTGAGGGTGACGTCCAGATGGTCCTGCAGATTGGCGCCGACGCCCTTGGACTCGACCACCGTCTTGATGCCGTGCGGGGCCAGATCGTCCGGCGCGCCGATGCCCGAGAGCTGCAGGATCTGCGGCGACTGCACCGCGCCGGCGCAGACCAGAACCTCTGCGTCGGCATGGGCGATGATCCGCTCGCCGCCCTTGACGGCGTATTCGACGCCGATGGCCTTGCCGTTCTCCATGACGATCCGGGTCGTGCGGGCGCCCGTGATGCAGGTCAGGTTGGGGCGGTTAAGAGCCGGATACAGGTAGGCCTTGGCGGCGCTCCAGCGCTGACCGTCGCGGATGGTCATCTGGTAGGGCCCCCAGCCTTCCTGCTGGAAGCCGTTGAAGTCCTTGGTCACCGGATGGCCGGCCTGACGACCCGCCTCGATGGTCGCCGAATAGATGGGGTTGGGCGAGCTGGCCTTGGAGACATGCAGCGGACCTTCGCCACCGTGCCAGTCGTCGCCGCCGCCCTCCAGGCTCTCGGAGCGCTTGAAGTAGGGCAGGATGTCGGCATAGCCCCAGCCGGTCAGGCCCATCTGGCGCCACTGGTCGTAGTCGCGGGCGTGACCGCGGATATAGACCATGCCGTTGATTGAGCTGGAGCCCCCCCAACCCTTGCCGCGCGGCCACCAGAGCTTGCGGTTGTTGAGGTGGGGTTCTTCCTCGGTCCAGAAGCCCCAGTTGGAGTCGTTCTTGTCCTTGATCAGATTACCCACCCCGGCGGGCATCTTGATGAGGATGGAGGTGTCCTTGCCGCCGGCCTCCAGCAGCAGAACCTTGGTATTGGCGTCCTCGGTCAGACGACCTGCCAGAACGCAGCCGGCCGAGCCGGCGCCGATGATGATGTAGTCGTAACGGTCGGCCATCTGGGCCCTCTCCCCGGGAAGGTTATCATTGTTAAGCTAACAGTGACGCGGGCGTCAGGTTTGGGCAAGTCCCTATCCCCGCCGGACCAGCAGAACGCCCAGAACCACCAGCACCAGCCCGCCGACACGGGCCAGGCTGATCGGTCGGGGCTCGATGCCAAAGGCCCCGAAGTGGTCGAGCACGACGCCCATCAGAAGCTGCCCGCCAACCATCAGGGTGATTGTGGTGGCCACGCCCAGTCGCGGCGCGGAAAAGGCGGCGGCGACGACGAATACCGAGCCATAGGCGCCGCCCAGCCAGGCATACCAGGGCAAGGCCATCGTTCCCGGCACGTCCGGCCTCACCCGAAGCATCAGCACCATCAGGCCCAGCACCAGCGTGCCGACGGCGAAGCTGGCGAAGGCGGCGTTGACCGGGGAATTCAGCGGCCGGGCCAGCATGGCGTTGGTCGGCGCCTGGGCGGCGGTCATCATTCCGCCGATGACGCAGGCGAAGATGGCGAAGATGATCATCGACTTGGACATGTTGATTTGTGCTCCCGGCGTCTCCATACCGCCGCATCGCCGGGTTAGCATGGGCTTTTCCGACGCGGCCGCGACGCCCTTCAAGGATTTTTCGACCATGACCCAGGACAACGACGACAAGATCGACCGTCTGTTCAACGCCGCCGATGAGGCGTGGGAAGAAGGCGATGAGGCGAAGGCCTTTGATCTCTTCATCCAGTGCGCCGAACTTGGTGATGTCGCGGCGATGCTGAACGCCGGCTATTTCCTCGATGAAGGTCTGGGCGTGAAGGCCGACAAGACCGCCGCCATGAACTGGTACCTGAAGGCCCATGAGCTGGGCGACAGCAGCGCGGCCAACAACATCGCCATCCTGCACCGCGAACAGAACAACATGACCGGCGCCTTCGAATGGTTCGGCAAGGCCGTCGCCCTGGGCGACGCCGACGCCAACGTTGAACTGGCCAAGATCTATCTGCACGGCCTGGGCATTCCCAAGGACGAGGCCAAGGCCCGCGAGCATCTGGAAGCGGCCCTGACCTTCGAGGTCGACCACGAGGATGCCGACGACGACATCGTCTACATCTCGGAAGCCGGCCATGATGAAGCGGCCGAACTGCTGGCCGCGTTGAACGCCAAGGGCTGATTGCCTGATGCAGCGGGGCGGCGTGAGCGTCGTCCCCGCCCCCCAATGCGGCGGGCGATTTCCAGCCCCGGCCGGAATACCTTGACTTATCCATGCTGCACTGCCACATGGCGGGTCTGCGCAGCTTTATCTGCGCCCTCGGCCGCGCCCGGCCGCGTAGGAAGCGATCCGTCGCTTCAGCCCAGGCGCGAGACCCGATCTTCCCCATAAGGACGCCATACGCGGGGCGTTTTCCAACGACCCCCGCGATCCACCGCGCCGGCCAATGCGCCCGCGCGGATCAGGTCGCATATTGAAAGCTATAGACCCTTTGACCGATTTCGCTTCGCTTGGCCTCGTCAAGCCGCTGCTCTCCGCCCTTGCGGCCGAGGGCTACACCTCCCCTACCCCGATCCAGGCCCAGGCCATCCCGCTGGTGCTTGAAGGCCGCGACATCATGGGCATCGCCCAGACCGGCACCGGCAAGACCGCCGCCTTCGCCCTGCCGATCCTCCAGCGCCTGGCCGAGACCCGCAAGGCCGCGCCGCGTCGCGGCTGCCGCTGCCTGGTGCTGTCCCCGACCCGTGAACTGGCCACCCAGATCGCCGAAAGCTTCCGCGCCTATGGCAAGAACATGGGCCTGTCGGTCACCGTCGTGTTCGGCGGCGTCAAGTACGGCCCGCAGGTTCGCGCCCTGGCCGCCGGCGTCGATGTGCTGGTCGCCACCCCCGGCCGCCTGATCGACCACATCAACGAAAAGGTCGCCAACCTGTCGGAGACCGAGATCTTCGTGCTCGACGAGGCTGACCAGATGCTCGACATGGGCTTCGTGGTGCCGATCCGCCGCATCGCCAAGACCTTGCCGCAACAGCGCCAGAACCTGTTCTTCTCGGCCACCATGCCCGGCGAGATCGGCAAGCTGGCCGGCGAACTGCTGAAGAACCCGGCCAAGGTCTCGGTCACGCCCCAGGCCACGACCGTCGAGAAGATCGACCAGAAGATCCTGTACGTCGAAGGCGCCCGCAAGCGCGCCCTGCTGGCCGAACTGATGGACGACGGCGCCATGAAGCGCGTGCTGATCTTCACCCGCACCAAGCGCGGCGCCGACCGGGTGGCCAAGCAACTGGGCACCATCGGCATCGAGGCCGCAGCCATTCACGGCGACAAGAGCCAGGGCCAGCGCGAGCGCTCGCTGGCGTCATTCAAGGCCGGTGAAGTCCGCGCCCTGGTCGCCACCGACATCGCCGCCCGCGGCATCGACGTCGACGGCGTCAGCCATGTCGTCCAGTACGAACTGCCCAACGTGCCGGAAGCCTACGTCCACCGCATCGGCCGGACGGCCCGCGCCGGCGCTGGCGGCAGCGCCATCTCCTTCGTGGCGGATGACGAACGCAACCTGCTGCGCGACATCCAGAAGGTGACGCGTCAGACCATCCCCAGCTGGGACCGTCGCAACGACCGTGGCCTGGCCTCGGCTGAAGCCGCCTTCAAGGCGACCGAACCGCCGGCCGCTCCCCGCGAGCGCGATCCCCGCGACACCCGTGGCCGCAGCGCCGGCGCCAAGCGTCAGGAACACGCCGCCGGCAAGCACTTCGCCAACGCCCCCCGTCCGCAGCGTCCCGGCGCCTACGACCCGGCCGCCGAAAGCGCCGCGCCCGCGGCCGCCAAGCGCAAGCCCCGTCGTCGATCGCGCGGCGGCGCTCAGGGCCAGGGCGGTGGTCAGGGCGGTCAGCGCGCCAGCGTCTGATCCCCTCCTCAACTTCGCCGTAAGGTGACTCAATCAAGGCGTTCGCGAACCCGTTTCGCGGACGCCTTCTTGCTGACCAGGGCAGTTCTCCATGCCCATCGGTACTGTTGGCGCAGGTTCGGGACGGTTGTCCCGGGCGCGCCTGAAAGGCTAACTCCCTCCCATGGCGCGCACCAAGCAAGGTCCCGGACTTGAAGTGAAGGTCGACGGCGAGATCTACGTCTGGCGACTTCAGCGCGCGCCCCAGTGGTCCAGCGACACCGGCTCATTTCAGGGCATGGCGATCTCCGCAAATCACAGCGAGGGGCAGCGGGAAGTGGTTCTGGAGTTTCCACCGCCACCCCAGCCCCGCTATGGCGCGCCGCAGCTGAAAGCCTCACAGATCTCGCCAGACCTTGTGGCCAAGGCCATCGCCTCGGCCATCGAAGCCGGGTGGGAGCCGCTGTCACGCGGCAAGACCGTGACGATCGTTGTCGATTCCCAGGGCCGCTGACCCGCGGCGAGAGGCGTTCAGTCCGTCAGCGGCTCGGGGAACTCAAGCTTGCTGGTGTCGTAGCCCAGATCCTGGGCCCGCTTGACCAGCGCCGCCAGTTCGTCTTTCGACGGAACCTTGCGCGTATAGATCCACAGCTTCTCGAACTTCGGGTCGGCGCTGATGAACCAGCTGTAGTCATCGGCGTGGTCCAGCACCCAGTAGTCCCAGGTGATGAAGAAGGGATAGCGGACACGAAGCTTGGCGTTCGTGCCGGGATCGAGGATCTCGCCCTTGCCCTTGATCGACTTCTCCTTGCCGGTCGGGGTCTTGTCGCGGCAGGTGTCGAGGACGGCGATGCGCCCCTTTTTCGCCGGCGAATAGGCGGTCGCCCCGGCGACGCAGCCATCGGTCAGGCCCATGGGCAGCCGGGCGATCTCCAGCCAGCGACCGCTGTAGAACTTCCCGGCGTCGACCGGCTTTGCGGGCTCGGGCGCCTCGGCGGCAAAGGCCGCGGGAGCGATCATCAGGGTGATGACCGCCAGGGCGGCGGCAAACAGACGGGACATAGGCGCACTCCTTGTCCCGGTTGAGTTAGCGCGAAGGCGTTCCCCTTCAACCGTCAGTCCCAGCCCAGCATGCTCAGGGCCTGACGCCGCACATCCCCGGGCCAGGTCTCGGTGTTGGCCAGAAAGCCTTCGCGGTCGTCCCGGAACAGGGTGCGGCTGGCCTCCTCGAACCCGGGCAGATCGCCGCCGATGGCGCTGAGGAAACGATAGGCGCCGTCGCGGGCCGTGCGGCGGCTCTCGACCGGGTCGCGGCTTGCCGCCTCGACCAGTCGGCGCAGGGTGACCGAAGCGCCGCCCGGCTGGCTCGACAGCCAGTCCCAGTGGCGCGGCAGCAGGGTCACCTCGCGCGGGGTGACGCCAAGCTTTGGGCGTCCGGCCTTGCGCGGCGGGGGCGGGGGCGCGCGCAGGTCGAGATCGGTCTGCTGGCCGGTGCGGGTGTCGAAGGCCAGCAGGGCCGCGTCCGGCTTGCGGGCCAGCGCCTCGCGGGCGATGGCGATGACCGCGGCCATATCGCCGCCGCCAAGACGCTCGAACCCGTCAAACAGGCCGTATTCAGCTTGATCAGCCATGGATCACCCTGTCAGCTTCGTCGCGCCGAGCTTCTCGCGCCAGGCCTTGTCGAGATCCTTGAGTTGACTGGCCTGCTCATAGGCGGAGCGGGTTTCGTCCGGCAGGGCCTCGAGGACCTCGAAGTTGAAGGCGGCCTCCCCTTCCCGGGTCCAGACGGTCTGCAGCGCCCGGTTGGGATGGCTGCCCAGCCTCAGGCTGAACCAGACGCCGTTCTGGCGGCTGGCCAGATCGGCGGTGGTCCCGACCCAGACCTCTCCGGTCGCTTGGCAGCGGACGGAGAAGGCCCCGGCCTCGACCTTTCGCTCGAGATAGTCGCGAGTCAGTTGTTTGCGGTCAGCTTTCATGCCGCGCCTTTTACCCGGATATAAAGCGCCGTCAATATCGTCCGGGTAATATTATCAGCGGAAGGCGCAGATGTTGCCCGCCCACAGGGTTTCGATCTTCGCGCCGGGGCCCTGTCCGTCGAGCAGGCCGCCAAGCCCGCCGGCGGAGAACTCCGTGCCAAGCGTGCTCTCCTCGACCTCCAGATCACTGAAGGCCTCTTTCAGCTCGGCCCGGGTCGAGCCGACGCCGATGCCGTTCATGGTGCTGAGACCCTTGCGTTGATCAGCGCTCCAGCCGTCGAACTTTCCATCCAGGAACATGGCCGACAGACCGCCGCCCCAATCGACAATCTCCGTCGGCCCGGCGCCGCATTCGTCATTGGTGGTGCGATTGGACGGCGCGCCCAGGACGCTGGACAAGACCGCCACCGCATCGGCGGTCGGCCGGCCAAAGGGCAGCAGGGCGGTCGAACCGTTGGGTCGGACCAGCCGCAGGCCCTCCCCGTCCAGCGCCAGCAGCGGCCCATCGGGCTTTGGCGGTTGCTCAGGCATGGCGGCGGGGGCCTCAGGCGCCGGGGGCGCGGCGGGAGCGGCCGGCGCCTCAGGCGCCTGAGGCGTGCTGGCGGGCTGCCCGCAGGCAGAGGCCAGAAGGGCCAGGCCGGCGATCGCGGACAGGCGGAGGGCGTAGGTCATGGCGTCATCTCTCATCTGAAACCTTGCAAACGGACCAAGGAGCCTATCCGGCCATCTTCATCAGCATCTCGCCCATCTTCTGGTGCAGCATGTTGATGGCTTTCAGCGGCCGCACCATGACCTTGAAGCGGGTGATCAGCCCCGCCTCGTTCCACCAGATCATGTCCACGCCATTGATGCGGATGCCATCGATCTCGCAGGCGAATTCCAGCACCGCCGACCGATCGGCCCGCCATTCGCCCTCGTAGCGGAAGCTGTCGTTGTTCAGCACCTGCAGGGCCGAGAGCAGATACTTCTCGGTGATCGCCTTTCCGACCTGGGGCGAATGCACCACCGGCGATTCGAACACGCATTCCTCGGCGATCAGGGCAGACAGATCGCCGGGATCGCGGCTGTCGACATAGGCATGCCAGCGGTGGACGGGATCGGTCATGTCAGGGCTCCGTTTGGGGGTGAAACTAGGAACAGAAAACCCCTGCTGTCACCCGCCAAATCTCGTGCTATCGGCGATTGAGGGACGCGCAATCCAACCCCGCGCGCCCTATGGGGGGTTTTTACAATGTTCAGAAGTCTATTGATTGCCGCCGCGGCCCTGATGGTCACGGCCTGTGTGACGCCGCGAAGTCTCGACCTGCAAAATCCGGCGATCGCCTACAAGGCGCCCGACAAGGTCCTGGTCGGCGTCGTCGAGGATCGCGAACGGGTCAAGACCGGCAAGCCCGCCAACTTCGCCGGCTACGCCCGCGCCTACGGCATTCCCAATGACTGGACGGTCGATGTCCTGACGCTGTCCGACAAGGCCCAGAAGGGCAAGTCGATGTCGCGCTATCTGTCCGAGCGCATCGCCGCCGGCATGACCAGCAACGGCACGGAGGTCGTTGTCGTCCAGGCCGACCGCGTGCCGACTGACGCCGAGGCGAACGCTATCCTGAGCCAGAATGGCGCGGGCACCCTGATCACCGTGGTCGATCGTGACTGGCACTTCGACCTGAACATCAACTGGGTCGGCAAGTTCCAGTTCAACAGCGACGTCGAGGTCATCGTCCAGAAGGCCGGACGCGGCACCGTCCTGCGCAAGAACTTCGCCGAGAAACAGGCCATCCAGGCCAAGGGCGAGGACTCCTGGCCCAACCAGATCGTCGACGCCTACAAGGCCAAGCTCGAGCAGATCTTCAACGATCCCGAAGTGAAGGCCGCCATCATCGGCTAGTCCTCAGGTTTTCAGGACGACATGGGCGGCTGCGGCGGGGAAACCTGCCGCAGCCGTTTCCACATCAGCAGGTCGTCGGTGTAACCCGCCGCCGCCTTCAGGGATCGGGGCTCAAGGCCGTAGCGTTCGAAACCGGCCTTCTCATAGATGGCGATGGCCGGGGCGTTGGTCGAAACCACGGCCAACTGCACGCTCTCCAGTCCGATATCCCGCGCATGGTCCAGAACGGCGGCCATCAGCGCCGCGCCAAGGCCCTGGCCGCGGCCTTCGGGCAGGACGAACATGCTCCAGATGAAGCCCTTGTGGGCTTCCTTGACGTTGGTTTTCAGGGCCAGGCCCAGCATGCCCAGGGGGCGGCCGTCGCGCTCGGCGATGAACAGCCCACCCTCGCGGATCCGGTCCTCGAACCAGCCGGGCGGCTTGGCCCGCTCCTCGGCGAGGCTGGAGGCGAAACAGGTCTCGTCGATCTCGAAGGCGGCGAGGCGCAGGGCCTGGAAGACGGGACCTTCGCCGGGGAGGAGGCGGCGGATGGGGACGGTCATGTCTATCGAATGTCCGGCGTGAATTCTGTCTCGCTTATGGCCTCTTCACGCTGACGGGCGCCAACTGCACCTTTAAGTCGAGACAGTTCCTTGTCACCCACGGCAAGAGCATATCGTTGCACTGACTCTTGTCCTGCCTCTGTCAAATAAGGGAAGTCTCGTGCGAAACGCTCCAGCCTCTCTTCGGTGAACTCAACATGATGCTCTTGAATGTGAATGTTAAATGCAGTTGCTTGAGCAACGCTGATGGCGACCTTATTCTCGGCGAGGGGGAACTGTGCGATCTCGGCCGCCGCCATAATGCGGGCCGACGCAGCCAATACAGTTTCCCGATCCGATCCAGAAATAACGATATCATCCATATAAACCGAAACTGTAAGCCCGTCCTCGTGCAGCCTCTTAAGTTCGACACCCAAAGCACTGCATTCGAGCACGAGCGTCGCCAGTAACGGAGATTGACGAAACCCAAAGGGCAAAACCTTTCTATTTCCCGAGACCACTACGGACTCGAATGCCCACTCAAATGCACGATTACTTGGAATTCCAATATGCCTTAACGCTCTGGCCAAGCGCGTCCGCGTCACTCGGCCAAAAAAATCATCAATATCAAAGGTCGAAAAATAGCGCCCCTCCAGATGGCGTTTGAGCGCGCCAACGTGTCCACCGCCTCGCTTGAAGTGATGAAACACTTGGTCTGGAAAATAACGCTTTAGGACAGCCTTTATGATACGCTTAGAACGAACAGCCGCCTCCTTAGTCTGAATAAAGACGAGCTTTCCGGGCTTCAGTTCAAAGCTATATTCATAGTTGATCTGCATTGGTAATTAGAGGCCTCGTTCACAAAGCGAGCAATGGCGGTCATGATCTTAATGATCACAATCACCGCAGGCCCATGCTTGCGAACGAGGCGAAGGATCGAAGGAATCTTCATATGAAGTCCTCCTCTTCTGGCCGGCGGCCCCTCGCTTGCGCGCAAGTCCTCTAACCAATACCGATCGACGTCCATTCGGGTGACCGCGTAGACGTCCGTCGTGACGTGCGGTCGACGCGAAGTCCTCCTCGCCCCGTCCGCTATCGCCGGCCAACACGGATATGGGATGCGCAACTGGGCGCTTCAAGAGCCTACGGGAGGGCTAAAGCGCCATATTCTTCAACGACCATGTCGATTTCGCTTCCCGCCCAAAAGCTTGGCTCTTACGGCGCTCATACTCAACGAGAGTTTGCCTCTGTTCATGCCTACCAACACGCTCCAATTGTCTGGCATCCCGGACGGCCCGCAGGGGCGATCCCGGAGCCAGGGACAGGGTGCAAGGGCGGGGAGCGGGGACCAGAAATTGCCCATGATTGCCAAAGCCGCCGCCAGAGTCCCTTCTCCCCTCGCGGGAGAAGGGAGCCCCGAGGCGAAACCTTCCGGCCAACCGGCTCTGTCAGTCCTTCACCACCACATCAATCTCCGACCCCATCTCCTTGAACTTGTCGCTCATGGCGCTCATGCCCAGTTCGATCTCGTTCGGCGCCATGCCCGCCGCGAAGTCCCTCACCTCCTGGCTGATCTTCATCGAGCAGAACTTCGGGCCGCACATCGAGCAGAAGTGGGCGGTCTTGTGGGCTTCCTTGGGGAGGGATTCGTCGTGGTATTCGCGGGCGGTTTCCGGGTCGAGGCCGAGGTTGAACTGGTCTTCCCAGCGGAACTGGAAGCGGGCGCGGCTGAGGGCGTCGTCATGCAGCCTTGCGGCCGGGTGACCCTTGGCGAGATCGGCGGCGTGGGCGGCGATCTTGTAGGCGATGACGCCCTGTTTGACGTCCTCGCGGTCGGGCAGGCCCAGATGTTCCTTGGGGGTGACGTAGCAGAGCATGGCGGTGCCGAACCAGCCGATCATCGCCGCGCCAATGGCGCTGGTGATGTGGTCGTAGCCGGGGGCGATGTCGGTGGTGAGCGGGCCAAGCGTATAGAAGGGGGCCTCGTGGCAGTGCTTCAGCTGCTCATCCATATTGGCCTTGATCTTGTGCATGGCGACATGGCCGGGGCCTTCGATCATCACCTGACAGCCGTGTTTCCAGGCGACCTTGGTCAGCTCGCCAAGGGTGCGCAGCTCGGCGAACTGGGCCTCGTCGTTGGCGTCGGCGATGGAGCCGGGGCGCAGGCCGTCGCCGAGGCTGAACGACACATCATAGGCCCGCATGATCTCGCAGATGTCCTCGAAATGCTCATAGAGGAAGCTCTCGCGGTGGTGGGCCAGGCACCACTTGGCCATGATCGAGCCGCCGCGTGAGACGATGCCGGTGACCCGCTTGGCGGTCAGGGGCACGAAGGGCAGCCGCACCCCGGCGTGGATGGTGAAGTAGTCCACCCCCTGCTCGGCCTGTTCGATCAGGGTGTCGCGGAAGACCTCCCAGTTCAGGTCCTCGGCGACGCCGTTCACCTTCTCCAGGGCCTGATAGATCGGCACCGTGCCGATCGGCACCGGGCTGTTGCGGATGATCCAGTCGCGGATGTTGTGGATGTTGCGCCCCGTGGACAGGTCCATGACCGTGTCGGCGCCCCAGCGGGTCGACCAGACCAGCTTGTCGACCTCGTCGGCGACCGAGGACAGCACGGCGCTGTTGCCGATGTTGGCGTTGATCTTGACCAGGAAATTGCGGCCGATGGCCATCGGCTCCAGTTCGCCGTGATTGATGTTGGCCGGGATGATCGCCCGGCCGCGGGCGACTTCCTGACGCACGAACTCCGGCGTCACGAAATCGGGAATCTCGGCCCCGAAGCTCTCCCCGTCCCGCACGCAGGGGGCGGTCTGTTCGCGGCGCAGGTTTTCGCGGATGGCGACATATTCCATCTCGGCGGTGATCTTGCCGGCGCGGGCGAACTCCAGCTGGGTGACCGGAGCGCCGACGCGGGCCTTGTAGATCGGACGCTTGGCCATGAACTGCGGGGCGAGATGCTTGCCGGCGGCGAAGCCGTTGTCTTCCGGCTTGAGCTGACGCGGCTCGGCCACCTCTTCCACCCCGCCCCGGGCCAGGACCCAGGCTTCGCGCGGGCGCGGCAGGCCCTGTTCGATGTCGATCACCGCATGGGGGTCGGTGTAGGGGCCGGAGGGGTCGTAGATGGTCACCGGCGGCTCATTGGCGCTGGGGTGGACGGCCACCTCGCGGAAGGGCACGCGGATGTCGGGGAACAGCTCGCCCGAGGCATAGACCTTGCGGCTGCCGGGGCGTTCGCCGACCGGAATGTCGCCATTCTGCGGCTTGCCGCCTTTGCCGGGGACATGAATGTTCATCGCGCGGGCTCCTCAAATCTGTGGAGACCCGGTTCACGCCAAAGGTGAAAATGCGGCTGTTTGGACGGCCGCGTTCCTCTCCCTTCGCCGGCATGACCCGGATCAGGTTCGGCGGGTCAGGGGCGTAACGCCCCAATCTCAGCCGCGTAAGGGCGGCCCCCCGGAGAACAGGGGGAGACTAGGCGGATTGGGGA
>Ga0209066_10004895_pt1 | contig 14354 bp, 16 predicted proteins | sample All_14_2_FD_187198 | JGI IMG/M metagenome (GOLD analysis project Ga0209066, IMG submission 187198) | Freshwater microbial communities in response to fracking from Pennsylvania, USA - Allegheny Zone_MetaG_DW_15 (SPAdes) (version 2) ...
CTCCGGCGAGTACAACCCCTTCGGTAGTCGTTCCATCTTCGTCCTCCAAATCGTAAATTACACGATCCGTCGGACTCCAATATTTCCAACCTACCTCAGCAGGCGAGATCCGAACTCCACGTCCGAATCCATCTTGTCCGAAGAGACCACCAGCATCCGCGCGCGTTTTCCGCTTTGATCGTCGGACGGTGCCAACTGGAACATGCCTTGGCCCTCGCTCGACAGAACAACCCACGAACCCTTCACCTCCAGCGCATCGCCACCGGCCAGAGGAAACACGCTCGTCACTTTCCCCGGCTTCAAATGGTCCGGCATCGGCACCAGACTCATCCGTTCAAGCGGGGTCACCGCTTCCTGCGCCTGTTCGGCCTGGACGGGTTGCTTTGGTTCTTTTTCAAGCGTCTCCTGGGCAGCGAAAGTTCTGCCGCTCAGGCAAGCGCAGGCTACAGCCAGCAGGATGGATTTCTTCATTGTGTTTTTCCTCGGTTCATAGGGGCTGCCCATTTGCTCCATCTCCGACAAGAAAACGGCGTTCCGAGTTTGCTTGCTCGCTTTTGGCAGAAAACCGGTCTCGGCAAGACAGAGTTGTTTCATCGATTTCATCAGTTTCGTGGTCGCTATGACAATGGCGCTATTTTCACAAATTCCGCTTAATGACGGTTACTTATGCAGAGTTTCCCAAGTATGTTAATAGAGGCCTCTCCCCCTTTTTGTTCACTGTTCATGTGGTTTCCGTTGAATGTTCGATCGGCGAATTCCAACGCGCGGTGGCCAGCTCCCGGCTTCGGCAATGCGGACCGATGGTGCCACATCGTGGGCAGCAAACCGCCCAGCGGCCCTGATCGACCTCAATGTCGCCTATCTGGTCGGAGCTACAAAACGGACAAGGCTTCAAGGTTTCGCTCTTTTGGCCAACCTCAACTTGGCCGGTGTCGCCGGCCCCCGGCTCGGTGCAAATCACGCAGCACATGACGACATAGCCTCCTGCTGTTCCAGAACTTTCTGATTCGCCCGCATGAAGCGCCGCTCTGCCTTGTGGCTCTCGTGGATGGTCCACAACCGCCCGACGATATCGATGAACACCGAAATTCCAAGCAGCTTGGAATCGATTACGAAGGCGTACAACAGCGGTGCCAGCCGCCAGAAAATCGCCTCGTACTGCGCCCGATGGCAAAAGTCGCCCTTGCCGGCCTTGCCATGGCGATAGCGCTGTAACTGCCGGATGTGTGGCCGGATCACCAGGATGGCGGCCAGTGCGTAGAAACCATATACAAGTTTGCCGAGCGACGACAGCGAGGCGACCAGGGCCAGCTCGTTGTGAAACTCCTGGGTCAAAAGGATGGCGATGCTTTGCGTCAGATTGGTCATTGAAGTTTTCGCATTAGTTGGATGACACCGCTATGTCACCGGTAAACTTGCCGGTCATCTCGCGATTAATGCAGTCATCAATGCCCCCGCAGCCTTCGTTCTGCAACATTTGCTGGAAGTTCTGGGGGCCATTTTCCAGTTCGGTCTCGATATCGAGCATATTGGCTCCTGTCTTGTCAGTTTCTACCTGCTCACCCTGAGCGCGGTTTCTGCTGATAAAACGGAGACTGGCGAACATTTTTGAAAAATTCCGAAAAATATCCCAACGGGAATCTGTGGTGATTCAGTCCGGGGCGGAAGAGCCTCGTTCAATCCTCGATGATCGAAAGCTTTTCCCCGCGCAATTCCGCCTTTTTCCGCATTGGCGGAAAAACCTCTTTCGCGAACCAGCGATGCAAGCGCAAGGTTTGATGATCCAGCGATTGCGAACGGCGATGCAGCCAATCCAGGAGTGCCGATTCACCGAACCACCAATGCCCTCGCCAGTCCTTGAAAAATCCATCCTCCCCGTAGTGCAAGGCCAGTCGCCGCAACAGAGGGGCATCGGTTTGATGACGGAGGATGTCGAACACATCCGCTGCCAGCGTTTGGCAATCGCCGTCTTGCCAGCGAACACAGACAGGATGGTCGTGGAAAGCGTGGTGGATGCCTTGCTGGTCGCTGAGCGCCATGCGCTTGAGCCAGCGAAACGCTCCGCCGGCGCCGTGTTTCACGACAAAAACCGAAACTGCGACGCCGATAATGGGCGTGATCACGACAAAGCCGATCAGCCAGCCAAAGAAAAACTGGGCATAGGCGTACAAGGCAATAAACGCAGCGATACCCAATAGCCAATTAACCAGAGCTTTCTTCCTGGCGTCTTCGTCAAAGGACATGGCGATTTATCCTCGGCATTACTTGCTCAGGTAATTCAGTGCCCATCGGTATTGCGCCAGTAACTCAGGATTTTCCCCTGTCTCTGGCATCGTCTGCACTCGCCTTTCCAAAGATTCGCGAACAAGAGCCGACTTGCACAGGCGCTTGAATGTCTCAGCCTTCTCGGGCTGGTCGGGACGTAGGTTGTGCATATACATGCCCAGATACATCGTAATTTCTTGCGAACCGGCTCCCTGTTTATTGATGCAGGCGCTTTCGTCGGTGAACATTTCCTCGGTCAGCAGGCTGGCGATCTTTGCATCCCAATAATCATCCAACAGAAACCCCAGCGGCGCCGGCCCATCCACCCGTAGCCTGGCGGCAGAGAACAGCGCCACCGCCTCTTCGTCGCGCTGCTTGATGGCTTCCAACAAGCCAGACGTCGTCAGCTCATAGCCACGCGATTTCAGTTGCACACGCGGGTTATCCATGTGTTGCGAAATTTTCTCCACCTCTGTCTTGATCACGGTGGTATCCGCCTTCACGTCCCGCAACACTACGAGCATGGCCTGCTGCACATCTTTCAGGGGAGGATAAGCATTGGCCACGACTCCCCCCTTGCTTGCATAGGCCAGAGAAATACCGCCGAACAACGCAGAAGCGCCGAGCAAGGCGGCAAGTACCCTGGTGAATGGACGATTCCAATGAGCGGGCGCTTGCTCGGCAAACCCATTGGCTTGGGCGGCTTGCCATTTTTCCTTGATCGCCAGCGTGACCATCCCAACGAAGATCATGCCGATCACCGTGAAGACAACGTACCTGAGACTCGTGAAAGCATCGCCGAGAAAATCGAGAAACCCATTGAGCACGGTAAACGGCAACACCAGCGTGTTGATGGGGGTCAGATGATCTCTCAGGAATGCGGAGGTTTTCGTGAACATGTCGCCTCGGATGTGTGTGTAGATTTCGTTTTACGCATCTAATGATGGCGTAAAAAAAGGCTCATAAAAATTAGAAATGGGGCCTGCGCTAATAAATGAGGAGACAGAGCTCATTGGGGTTTTAAAACAACAGTGAAAATCAGCCTGGCCCTTTTGGCTGATTTCTTCATTGTGTTTTTCTTCGACTTGGGCCAATAAATGAGGTCTGACCCCGTTTATTCTCTGACCCCTATTATTTCGACTAAGCCGCCGTCTCGCCTGCGCCGACTTTTACCCGTACGATTTACTCCAGTCCACGGTAGCGATCTTCGTAGCAAGCCTTGTGATCCCCGGTATCAAAGCATCGATTGCTGGCATCTCGGCGGTATTCTTCCAAAAAATTCTCCTCGGCTGTAGTGGGCCGGCGGGCCGGCGTTAGTTCCTTCAAATGTTCCGCTTCCACACGGGCCATGACATCCGGATCCAGGTTCAGCGCAACGCGAAACCCTCTTTTTACGGAGCTAATGATCGTCCCCCCGGGCTTGCTAAAGCTCACATCGGCGTCAGCAGGCCGGCGCAGGGTCACATTGGCCGTCAGTGACGTCCAGTTTTCTCCGCGCACGACACGTTGCTCACAACCGGGCGGATCACTCCGAGCACTCCCGTCTACCGGCGCGCCGGCAAACGTGGGGTGGAAGCAGTCGGCGGTCATTTCGCTCAGATTTCCGCTCATGTCGTACAAACCAAACGCGTTTGGCCGGTAAGAGGCCACAGGCGTGGGAAAGACCTGTCCGTCGTTGCACTTGAATCGACCGCCCATATTGAACTTTTCGATCGCCTGTGCCGTGACATCTCCGACGTTGGCATACTCGCAAGCTTGGTCCTGATCGCCGCCCCAGGGGTAAAGTCCCGTCGTCCCCGCCCGAGCCGCATATTCCCATTCCGCTTCGCTGGGCAGACGGTATTGCCGCTTGAATTTATAGGACAGCCACTTCACATAGGCTTGGGCATCTTCCCAGGTCAGGCAACTCACCGGGTGATTCCCGCTGACCGGATAGCCGGACTCACGCCAACTTTTCACCCGGCTCACCTTCTGTATGCCAATCGCCGCTTCACATTCGACGGGGGGCTCCGGCCGGCCGGTCTCCCGTGCAAACGCGGCATATTGGGCCACGGTCACTTCCGTGCGGCCGATGGCAAACGGCGGCAGGGACACCCGATGCCCCGGATTGGCCTTGTAGTCCACGCCGGCCGGGTACTGCCCCATAGCAAAGCTGCCGGCCGGCAGATTCACCATTTCCGGGCAATACGCACAGTCCTTGTACACCTTGCCGGGCGTGGCATCGCCAATCAGAAACAAGCCGCCGCGAGTACGCTTCTCCTTCTTTCTGGAATTGTCATCCAGTTGTACAGCGGGCTTGTATGCTAACGGCGGTTTGGCGGGCGGCGCCGCTTGCGCCAGCGGCGTGGGCGGAGCCGGCGGGGGCGGAGCAGCGGCCGCTGTTACCGGAGCTTGATATCCGCGTTCTTCCCATTCGGACACTAACTGGCAAGCATTTCCGGTATTACGCTCACAGTCCCGTTTGGCATCGGCACGCGCCTGTTCCTTGCTCGCCCTGCCGGTCACCAACCCGATGCTACAGCCGTTGTCGCAGGTCATGAAGATAGCGAAATATCCGCGCTTCTCGGTGAGCTCGATTACCCTGCAATCGCTGCCGCCGCCATTGGCCTTGCAGTTCTCCACCGCCGCGGACATGGCGGCTTCCTTGCTGGGGGCATTCATGCTGGCGCCCACCCGGCTGGTGGAGTTGCTCAAGGCGATCGCGGTAAAGGCCTGGGCATTGGTACAAGCCAAGGCGATAGCCAGGCCGGCGATGAATCCTGTAACGCGTTTCACATTGGTTTCCTTGCCGTAGAAAGTGGCGAAATATAGCGGTTATTAACCCGGTAATTCAATGGGTTTATTTTTTATTATGCGGCGGTATATTGGATTCTCGGATGCTTGAAATAGAGTTTCACCCATTTCGTAGTGAAATAGGGGCCTGGCCCCTATTGTTATTCCTCTTTGAATCGGACTCATAATGGCTTTGCTGCAAATAATTCCTGCGCAACCTTTAGCAGCCACTCTTCAGTGAAATCGGCAGTATCCTTAAAAAAATTACAGATATACATATTCATCTTTTCAATCGCAGCCTTTTCCAAGACTCCTGTGTTTGTGTACACCCTCGCTTTCCAGTCCCCTTTTTTCGGGGTGCTAAGGCGCCGCTCTTCAATCATGAATTTAGAGTACTCGCTGGGGGTAAAACGTAGCTCAATCGAATGACCTGAAATGTTTGTGGAGGCTACACTTTTCCATTCATTGACAATCACGATTGGCTTAAGGCCATTGGGAGTGCTTACGGTGCCAGTCTCAACAAGCGGAAATAAAACGTTACTTGTCGATTCATGGGTGTTGAAAGCGTAGTGCAGATCTGGGCGGGGAAATCGCAGTTCTGGCCTTCCGTCTTCTTTTACGATGACTACATCAGTTTCTCTCTCATAAATTAGTTCAAGCCCGGGAACCTTGACTCTTGGAGATTCGCAGCTAGTGTCCATAGAATACAATTTCTCGTATTTTATCTGGCGAGTTATATATAAAACCAATGCAACACCTATGGATAGGTATAACACGATGTCGTAGGCAGGTCGATTTTCAAAAAAACTCAGGAATTTAATTTTTGATACGATAAATGCCCATGCTGCCATGGTGGCAAGCCACAGAAAAAAACATAAGAAAAGCTCTGTAGACCAATGTAGCTTCTTGACGATTTTCATTTCGTAACCTTTGTGAATGACTGGTTGATGCTTGCTTTGGGTGCCTATCTCATACAGAACGCAGGAATCTCTAATTTTTTAAAAATCGTCTAATTGCTATCCGGAGAGAGGGGCATCACTCTTTTCCTGACCCCGCCCAGGTAAGGGTCGCGAGCAGCCTCCTGGGTGGTGAGCAGATTGTCAATCTGGAACAAATCCAGCCGGGCGCGAGTGTAGGGCACTCGGTTGGCTTGTTCGATCCAGCGTCGGGCAGTGTCGAGGTTGCGGTCGACGCCGTGGCCGGCGAAGTACATTTCGCCCAGTTCGACTTGGGCAATGGGGAACCCCGCTTCGGCAGCTTGCACCAGCCATTTGAGGGCCTTGGAATTGTTGGCGTTGTAGCGTGTCACCTTGCCGCTCGCCGGTTCGATGGCTTTATCCACGCCCTCGCGGTAGACCACGCCCAGCGTGGTCTGGTGAACCAGACTACCCCCCGTGGCTTGATGTTCTAGCCAAGGCAGTTCATCCGCCGTCAGCCGCTGGGCTCGCTGCTGGATTTCCCCATCGAGGAGATCCCATTCCTGCCCGCTCAGGGCGTCGAACCAGGGGGCCGCTTGGGCCGTATTCCCCCGTGCCCGGCGGTCCCCCCTGCCGCCCAGGGCAAATGCGAGGGGTTTGCCGGCGGCGACCGTGATGCCATCCGGCGGCTGGAGGTAATAGGCATCCGTTAGAGAGGATTCGTACCAGGGGACCTGGTCGTCCAGGCTGTGCCGGCGGACGAGGTTGCCGACCTTGTCGAAAATGGCGCGCAATTCCAGTTGGGGTTCGAGCAGGGTGCGGGCCAGGGTTTCGGTATAGACGCTGTTCTTGCCTCGGCCTTCAGGGGCCTGCTGCCCGGGGGAGGCGGAGTAGGCGATCAGCGTTCCCCGGGGCGCCTTTTCCCGGGCCAGGCCAAGGTTGCCGAAACTGCGATAGCGGACTGCACCGGAGGGCTGGAAGGGGTTGTTGCGGCAGGCATCGAGAACCAGGATGTTTACTGCGCTGCGGGCCAAAGCCAGCCGTTCGAGCAGATGGCGCACGGGATAGGCCTTGAGGGGCACGCTGGCTTCGCCGGTCAGTTGCATGTCGATGGGGGTGAGGTAATTGCCGCCACCCACCTGCATGCCATGCCCGGCGTAGTAAACCAGTGCGGTCGCTCCTTCCGGCAGATCGTCGGTGAAACGGGTGATGGCATCCATCATTTCCTCGCGGGTCAAGTCCGGGCGCTCGGTGACGGTGAACCCCAATTTCTTTAGTGTCTGAGCTATCAGCTTGCCGTCGCGCAATGCGTTGGGCAGTGCATCGCGGGGATAACTGCCATTAGCCAGGACGAGCGCATGCTTGGCCAGCTGATTGCCGGCTGCGCCCGCCCAGGCACTGCAGGTCAGCAATAAGGCAAGGAAACACAGGCGGATCACGGCTTGCATGCGGGTTCCTTGGCCTCCACGACAATCACATCGGCCACCTGAGGGCTGTTGCGGAACTGCGCCAGGGTTTCATTTACCGAGGCATCGGCTGGCAGGCTGAGCCACCATTCGCCTGTTTCCGATGGGCCGCTGACGACACGTGCTTCTGCCTTGCGCAACAGCAGCACGATAGCGTCCTGCGGTGCATGGGCCTTGAACACGACACGCAGACGGGCAACGGCTTCGCAGGGAATCGTGACGGCGCTGTGACCCCGATAGCGCTGGGTTTCATCTTCATGCACGTTCAACCACAAACCTTGAACCACAATGAATGCGACCAACGTCGCCAGGACCGGGGCTGGTGCCCAGTGGGGGCCCAGCAGCCAACCGAGGAAACCGCCACGGGTGGGCTTTCCCTCAATCTGCGGTGCGATGGCTTCCGCCGCTGCGGACATTTCATCAGCCAGTTGCTGGTGCAGAGCGCGGTAGGCGTGGCGTGGGTCGTTGGGGTTGCCCAGCGGTGAGCCGGTGATGCCGACATGCTCGGCGTCCAGGTCGCGGGCAAAGATGTGTCCCGGTCGGGGCGGCATTGGCTCGCCGCCGGCAGGTGCCTCGGCCAGGGCGATGACGGCTCCCAGGCGGGCCGGGGAAAGCTTGGCAAAAATCGGTTCGTCACCCTGGATGATGACGCGTAATGCTAAGCGGGTCATGACCATGCCGGCTTGCGGATCGGCGGGGCCGTCATCTTCCTCAATCAGCAAATCCCGGTCGGTGGCGTAGTTCGTATCCGCCGTCACCAGCCAGCCCTGCCAGCGCTTGCCGCCCAGGTGGGCGCCCAGCAACACGCCGACATTACGGCCAAGCGGCCGGGAATTCTGGCTATTTATCGTGTTGACCGCAGACAAGGCGCGAATCTGCCCGACAGCAGGCGCAGCTTGCGGATGGGCGCGTTGCGCGGCCACCGTGCGTGCGATGTGCTCGCGCAGAAAGTTGGGCATATTCGGAAGCGGCGTTTCAGCCTGGGCGGTATTCTGGTCCGAGGGGGGCTCTGGCGATTCTGGTGGCGCCGGGGTATCGAAAAGCTCCCTGCGCAAACGTTCAAGCGGGGGATAGAGTCGGGGCCACATTACGTTTCCCCCACGACTTTCTGTACGCGCAAGCACAGGAGGTTTAACAAAGCGACCAATTCACGCTGCCACTCTGGAGAGATTTCTGCCCGTAGTTTTTTCAGCCAGCCGCCTAGCAAGGTGCTTTCATAGCCTTGAAAGAAGCCGCCTTTCTGCCCCGTGATGCCTAACTTTTTGGCCTTGTAGTGGTAACTAGCAATCTGCCAGCGTTTGGCAATGGCATCCATCGGCAGACGTTCCTCATCTTCGGCGCAGGTGTGATGGCGCAACATCCGTCGTTCGCCATCGTCCAGGGTGGCGAGAAAACGGTCTGCCTCGGCATTGGCTGTCGCCAAATCGATGCCGGCTTCGGCCAGGAGGTGCAAGTCATCATGGGACAGCGCCGTTGCACAAGCCTCCATCTCCTCGGCCAGACTATCTTCGTCGCCAGCAAGGTCTTCATCCAATCCCACCAGCCCGGCCTGTTCGCGTAGTTCATCTTGTGCAAAGCGCTTCAGGTAAGCGTGCAGAACATGCGCGCTATCCAGATCGCCCGCCTGGGTTGTTCGGGCATTTTGCAGAATTTTCTGTACGAAAAAAGCGTGGATCAGATCCTGTCGTGCCTCGGTGTCGGCATATTCCGCCGGTAGCCGGGTACGTATCAACAGGCGAATAACCTGATGATAAAAATCAGCCCATTCCACCTCGGTCAGGCCAGGTGAAAGTTTGCGTCTGCGCCAGTAATCAAGAATCGCCAGGTTGTCGGGGGTGGTTACCATGATGATTGGTTCAGATTGAAGCGGACGACATTATGCCGTGGGGGATAGGCCGTCGGCGAGTAAGGATTCGATAACCTCCACTGCTTTTTTGAGGAAAACATTCCAGTGGCCATACTCTGTCGCCACATCGAGGGTACGGTGACCTTTCGGCAAAAATACCCCGAGGGCAAATTTGCCTGGGTCGCTAAGTTCCAGAAAGGTACTGGTTTCACAGGTAATGAGCACAAGTGGTTTCTTGCTGCCGCTGGGGTACACACCAACCATGTAACGGTATTCGATGGCGCCGGAAGATTTCAGATTAGCGTAGCACTCGATACGCATCGCTCCGTCATCATGACAATGAATGACATCGGCGGAATCGATGGGGGGCAGGTAAAGCCACTGCAGGGCGGAGGAGATCATGGCAAAGATTTTCTCGGGGCTGATGTCTCCATAACTGCTCAGGAAAATATTTTTGAAATTTTGCAGTTCCTTAGGGAAAGTCTGCACAAGTAACCGTCATGCAGCCTGATTTGAGAAAATGGCGACATTGTCATGTCGCCGACTAAACAGATGAAACGGATGAAGCAACTGAGCCTGGCCGAAACGGGATTCCTGCCGAAAGCGGGGAAGCAAACCCGGAAGGCGGTCTTCCTGGCGGAGATGGAAACGGTCGTTCCGTGGTCGCGTCTTGAATCGCTGATCGAGCCGTTCTATCCGAAGAAGGGCAACGGCCGCCCGCCGATGCCGTTGGGCACGATGTTGCGTATTCACTTCATGCAGCAATGGTTTGGCTACTCCGACCCAGCGATGGAAGAGGCCTTGCATGATGTGCCGCTGCTGCGCCAGTTTGCCGGACTGGATGCTTTCGAAGACGTGATGCCGGACGAAAGCACGATTCTTCGCTTCCGTCACTTGCTGGAGAAACACGATCTGGCGGTGGCGATGTTTGCCGAGGTCAGCGCCGTTCTGTCGGAGAAGGGGCTGTCGATGAAGCGCGGCACGGTGGTGGATGCCACGCTGATTGCGGCACCCAGTTCGACCAAGAACGAAGACAAGAAGCGCGATCCTGAGATGACGCAGACCAAGAAGGGCAATCAGTGGCACTTCGGGATGAAAGCGCATATCGGCGTTGATGCCGAGAGCGGCCTGATTCACACCGTCGAATGCACGACCGCCAAGGTGGCGGACATCACGATGATGGAAGCCTGCCTGCACGGGGACGAGGAGATTGCCCTGGGTGATCGGGGTTATCACAAGGCGAACCGGACGATTGAGCATTTCGCCAAGGAAGGCGATCTGTCGGTGCTGACGCCGACCAAGAAACCTGCTGGTGGCGAGCTGACTGAGGAGCAGAAAGCATTCAACCGGATGCTGTCGGCGGTTCGGGCGATTGTTGAACATCCCTTCCGGGTGGTAAAGCGCCAGTTTGGTTTCGTGAAAGTTCGTTATCGCGGACTGGCGAAGAACACCGGGCAGATCGTGACGCTGTTTGCACTGGCGAATTTGTGGCTGGCCCGCAAGCGATTGCTGCCTTTGCTGGGCGAGGTGCGCCCGTGAAGCGGGAAACATGGGGAGAAATCCCGGAATTTCACGGTCAACGCTGGGAAGTTGCCTATTTCTCATATTTTTTATGACAACCCGCCCTGAAATGACGGGTTGTTCAGAGAATCCTTAGGTCTGCTGAGCGGCAGCTAACTGCGGCATTGCTGTCAGATGCAGACAGCCGTCCCAAGGTCGGCTTTGGCCGATTATGTAGATGTCCCGATTATGTTGAGCTTCCAACGACGCGGCTCAAAGAAGCTGTGACCATGGGGCTTACAGGCGGCTGATGGAATTTTGAGCTCGACATAATTTCAGCGTTCTCCTGAAGTGGCGTTTCCACCCAAGGAGACGCTCATGACCCAAACCTCATCGCCCCGGAGCGCGCAGGATGTGCGCTCATCTGTAGAAATCCCCGACGCCATCACCGACGAACTACGCCGGTACGATGACCACCTGCGTGATGTCCGCGGCCTTGCGGCAGGCACGCGTCGCAACCATCTCCGAATCGTTGGTCAGTTGTTGCGAAAGAAGTTCGCCGGTGGCGTTGTCACCATGGCCAAGCTACGTGCAGTCGATGTTCGCCGATTCATCGCTCGGCAACTGGGGGACAGCCCCTCGCATTCTGCCGCAGCCCAAGTGGCAACGGCCTTGCGAAGTTACCTCCGCTACCGGACTGTCTGCGGCGACTCTGTGACTGGGCTGAACGCGGTAATTTCCTCGCCAGTGCAGTGGAAACTCGCTTCCCTGCCGCGCGCGCTCAAGCCGGACGAGGTTCAACGGCTGCTGGGTGCATTCCCGAACGGACGCTGGCCCCGACGAGGTTATGCCATCGTCCGCTGCGCACTGGACATGGGATTGCGTGCTGGCGAGATCGCGAACCTGTCGATCGATGACATCGACTGGCGCGAAGGCACGGTCAAGTTGAAAGGCACGAAGTCGCGACGGCAAGACATTCTTCCGCTGCCGATGGCCGCCGGACAAGCCTTGGCGGACTACCTGCAGCATGAGCGGCCGGCAACCCAGAGCCGGGTGATCTTCGTTCGCCGACGCGATTCGCGTGACATCCCGATCACGACGGCTGCAGTTCAGAAGGTAATCCACCATGCTTGCCGACGGGCCGGTCTGCCCGATTCCGGGGCACACGTGCTGCGTCACACGCTGGCCTGTCGCCTGGTCGAGCAAGGTGGCTCACTCAAGGAGGTTGCCGATGTCCTGCGTCACCGTTCTCTGGAAACCTCCCGAATCTACGCCAAGCTCGACACACCAAATCTCGCTGAGGTCGCATTGCCATGGCCTGGGAGCGAATCATGAGCCGGCGCCAAAGCCTGCTCGCCAGAGTCGATGACTATCTGGCCGAGCGTCGCCGCCAGGGTTTCCACCTGCGCTCCCGTGAAGCCTTCCTCACCAGCTTTGCCCACTTTGTGGCGGCCAAACACCATCGCGGTCCGCTGACGGCGGAGCTCATGGTCGAATGGGTGCGGGCCGGCAAAGGTGGCCATGGCGATTCGGGCACCTGGGCGCGCAGTTGGGGACGACTTCGGCACTTCATCTGCTACCTGCAGCAGTTCGAGCCGGACACCGAGGTTCCCGACGCGTCGCTCTTCGGCCCGGAACCCAGCCGCGTTGCACCGCACATCTACCGTGACGACGAGATCGTCGACTTGCTCGCGGCGGCACGCACACTCGGCCCCGCCGGCAGCCTGCGGCCATTCACCTACGAAACCCTGTTCGGCCTGATGGCCTCGACTGGGTTGCGCGTCTCGGAAGCCATTCACCTGCGCGATGCGGATGTCGACCTCAAGCGCGGGATGCTGACGATCCGGCAGACCAAGTTCGCCAAGTCCCGGCAACTACCAATCCATCCCAGCACGGTCAAGGCGCTGGTGCGCTACCGCAAACAACGTGAGCGGCATCTTCCGACAACGGCGGGCATGCCGTTCCTGATCGGCAGTCGCGGCTGCCGACTGGGGCTGCCACTTGGCGAGCGACAGGCGCACCGCGTCTTTACCGGCCTGCGCGACCACCTCGGTTGGGTTAATCGCGGCGGACACGATGCCCCGCGCCTACACGACCTGCGCCATACCTTCGCTGTCCGGCGGCTGGTGCGCTGGTACGCCGACGGCGCCGAAGTCGATCAGAAGATGCTGGCGCTATCGACCTACATGGGGCATGCCGAAATCTTCTACACGTACTGGTACCTCACTGCCGTTCCCGAGTTGATGGCGATCGCTGCCGGCCGGTTCGAGCAATTCGCCGATCTCGCGGGAGATGATGATGCGTAGGCAAGCCAAACCACCGCCATCGTTTCCCGCCCTCGTGCAAGCCTTCTTCGTCGAGCACCTGACGCAACAGCGCGCACTTAGCCCGCAGACGGTTTCCACCTACCGGGATGCCTTCATGCTATTCCTGAGCTTTGCCGAGGCGCGCCTTGGCCGGTCACCGGCGAAACTCGCGCTGGCCGACATCACGCCGGACCTGATCATGGCCTTCCTCGATTATCTGGAGCGGGAACGGCATAACAGCGTACGCAGCCGCAATGCCCGTCTCGCGGCGCTGCGTTCGTTCCTGAAGTTCGCCTCGCACCGCGACGTGTCATCGCTGGCAGTAATCGAGCACGCGCTCGGCGTTCCGGCAAAGCGCTTCGAGCGCCCGATGCTCGGCTATCTGTCCCGGGAGGAAATGCTGGCGGTGATCGGCACGCCGGATGGAACATGGTTCAGCCAACGGGATCATGTGTTGCTGCTGTTGCTCTACAACACCGGCGCCCGGGTTTCCGAGATTACCGGCGTGAAGGTTGGCGAGGTGGTACTCGACGATGGGGCCGCCTGCGTTCATTTGCACGGCAAGGGGCGCAAGCAGCGCAGCGTGCCGCTGTGGCGATCGACCGTCAGGGCGATCCGGGCCTGGCTCCGGCGAAATCCGCAGTTCGATTCGGACTCGCCATTGCTGCCCAATCGTGAGGGTCAAGCGATGTCACGATGGAACGTGATGGAGCGACTGGATCGCGCCGTCCAGGTGGCCGCGGAATCGTGTCCCGATTTGGCGACACGACAGATCTCGCCGCACGTGATTCGCCACACGACGGCAATGCACTTGCTGCAGGCCGGCGTCGACATCAGCGTCATTGCGCTTTGGCTTGGCCATGAGAGTCCGGCAACGACGCACCAATACGTCGAGGCCGATCTGGCCATGAAGGAACGGGCGCTGGCCCGGCTTCAAGAGCCGGAGACCAAGCTCCGGCGCTATCGGGCGCCCGACTCGTTGATCGACTTCCTGCGGACACTCTGATTATGTGGAGTTCGAAATCGGCGCCTGCCGCTCCAGATGGGCGGTTGGCGCACGATGCCGGTCCTAGATCAACATAATTGAGACATCTACATAATCGGCCAAAGCTGTCCTTGGTCGACGCAATAAAGAATGACTGCTTTACACAAAATTTCGGACACGCCCCGGTATGGGCTATGTCCTTGAACTGCGCGAATGAGACTGGGAAGGATGATCAATCCGACGCTGAGCGGTCGCCTCATACGCTGGCTCGCTTCGCTGAGCCTGGGTGTTCTGGGA
>Ga0209066_10004899_pt1 | contig 14345 bp, 19 predicted proteins | sample All_14_2_FD_187198 | JGI IMG/M metagenome (GOLD analysis project Ga0209066, IMG submission 187198) | Freshwater microbial communities in response to fracking from Pennsylvania, USA - Allegheny Zone_MetaG_DW_15 (SPAdes) (version 2) ...
GTCCTGACCGGCAAGGGCAGCCATGGGTCGATGCCTGAAAGAAGTATCGACCCGGTGGTGGCCGGTGCCTCGCTGGTGATGGCGCTGCAGACCATCGTGTCGCGCAATGTGGGTCCGAAGGATTCGGCGGTCGTTTCGGTGGGGGCCTTCCTCGCGGGTGACGCGGGCAATGTGATTCCGCAGACGGCCACACTGCGCCTGAGCATCCGCAGCAGCGCACCGGAGACACGCAAGCTGGTGCTGGACAAGGTGAAGGCGATCACGGCGGCGCAGGCCGAATCCTTCGGTGTGAGCTACGAGATTCGGGAAGGGGCACCGGGCGCCGTGCTCGTCAACGATCCGGCGCAGACGGCCGAATGTGCCGAGGTCGCCAAGGCCCTGCTGGGCGAGGACCAGGTCGTGATGCCGGGACCGACCTTCATGGGCAGCGAGGACTTCGCTTATCTGGCGCAGCACAGGCCGGGCACTTACTGCTTCATCGGTAACGGTGACACGCCGATGGTGCACCATCCGATGTATGACTTCGATGATCGCAATCTGCCGGTGGGTGCGGCCTATTGGGTCGCGATTGCACAGCATTATCTGAAGTAAGCGGGGCGAAGACCCGAACGGCACGATTCGCGCTGCGGTCGTGCCTTTTGTTTTGCGCATCGCTTGGTATCCGTTGTAACTTGGGCGTCGGGCTCACACCCTCTCCCCGCAATAGGCAGGGAAACATTTCTGGTACTGGAACCATGCGGTTTGAAACGATTCTGTTGGTGATCGAAGTCGGTGGCACGCTGGCGTTCGCCATGTCGGGCCTGCTGGAGGCGATGCGCAAGCGGATGGACATCATCGGCGTGTTCTCCGTCGCCTTCGTCAGTGCCTTCGGTGGCGGTACGGTGCGTGACGTGCTGCTCGACCGACGGCCGCTGTTCTGGATTCAGAACCAGGAATATGTCTGGCTGGTCGTGGTGCTGGCGCTCACCGCGCCTTTGTGGCTGAAAACCGTCCAGCATCAGCTGACCGAGAAGGCGATGGAGTTTGCCGATGCGTGTGGGCTGGGGCTGTTTGCCATCTCGGGCGCCAGCATCGCGTCTGCCGCGGGAATGCCGCCGTTGGTCGCCGTGCTGATGGGCGTGATTACCGCGGTGTTCGGTGGCGTGTCACGTGATGTGCTGTGTAACGAGATTCCGAAGGTCTATCACGACCACCGCCCGTATGCCCTGTGTGCGGTGATCGGTTGTGCGGTTTTCCTGGGCCTGGATTCCCTGGGAATGTCGCCACAGGTGTCGATGGCGGTCGGAATTTGTGCCGCCACGTGTTCGCGTCTGCTGGCGGTGGCGTTCGACTGGAAGCTGCCTGCCTGGTCGTCGCCGAACTCCTGAACGCTTCGTCTCACCGGGATTGAAGCGCCGCTGTGCTCGTCGATGCGTTTGCTTGGCTGCCAGGTTTGTGAGGGTTGAAGCTCAGGCGCGGACCGCGTCCGCCCAGCAGTTGGGTGTTTCGTACAAGCGCACGCGTTCGAGCCGCAAATGGTTGCCGTAGCTGTCGCGATACGCGGGGTCGAGAATGCGGAAAGCTTCAGCGGCCAGGTTTTCTGCCGTGGGGACGACGTCGAGCACAACGGTCTTGTGACCGGGCACGCTGGCAAGGAAATCGGCGACCAATGTGTCACCCCGATAGACCAGGAAGGCGTGATCCCACTGGCTGACGATAAGCTCGTTGGCAACGCGCTTGACGTCGGCGAAGTCCATAACCATGCCGTTTACCGGAAGACCGTCGGCCTTGATGATCTCGCCCGACAGCGTGACTTCGATCGCGTAGCGGTGGCCGTGCAGGTGGCGGCACTGGCTGGCGTGATCCGGGATCCGGTGTCCGGCATCGAATTCGAGACGGCGGGTAATGCGCATGGCTGACCTCAATCAAACGGGCGCGGATTATACACCGGCGCCGTCAGCCGTTCGCTTCGTGGTATCCGCAAGTCGTTGAGCTGAATATGATTTCAACGTCGCTGCGACAGTGCGAGCGCGATTGAGTCGGGTGGAGCGATCTGCGTTGAAGTCAAAAAAAGGGGCTGACGATATGCGTCAGCCCCTGATTGCCTGTCGGCATTGTGCTTAGCGCTCTTTTTTCTTCGCGCGTGCTTCTTTCTTCAGGGTCTTGTAAAGCTCAGGGTTGGTCGTCTTCAGGTATTCGGCCACATCAACGTCGTCCTTACGAACCTTGTTGATGTCGATCTGCTCGACATGGACCAGACGCAGCAACGCCTGTACGGGGCGCGGAATGTTGCGGCCGCTTTCATAACGCGAGCCACCGCTCTGCGTCACGCCGATCTTCGACCAGAACTGGGACTGGTTCATCCCCAGTTTGCGGCGGATTTCGCGAACGTCGATATTTTCGCTGGATTTCATCTCTGTTTCCTCGGTTGAGGGCGTGTGTCATGGGGTAAATATGACGTTGCCGGTATGATCTTTGGGCGCGCCCTATGACTAAAGTAATACCACAGAAAAAGTATAGATCACTATCCCGTACAAATACAATGGCAAATTTATCGTTTTTTGCATTAGAAATGTAAAGGGCGCCTTTGACGGCTTGGACTTGCGATCTCCTGCAAAACCTTCCGCCTTTCGCTAGAATCCGATCCTTTATCCACACGCACTTGGATACGACGATGGCACTGATAGTTCAGAAGTACGGCGGCACCTCGGTGGGTAGTCCTGACCGCATCAAGAACGTTGCCCGCAAGGTGGCAAAGTTCCGTGCGCAAGGGCACCAGGTCGTTGTCGTGGTGTCGGCGATGAGTGGCGAAACCAACCGCCTGATCGCGCTCACCAAGGAAGTTGCAGCCAATCCCACGCCGCGCGAGCTCGACGTTGTCGTGTCCACCGGCGAGCAAGTCACGATCGGCTTGCTGTGCATGGCGCTCGAAGACATCGGCGTGCCGGCAAAGAGTTACACCGGCGGCCAGGTCCGGATCCTGACCGACTCCCTGCATACCAAGGCACGCATCCTGAACATCGACGAAGCACCGATGCGCAAGGATCTGGACGAAGGCAAGGTCGTGGTCGTCGCCGGCTTCCAAGGCGTAGACGAGAACGGCAACATCACCACGCTGGGTCGTGGCGGCTCGGATACCACCGGCGTGGCCTTGGCTGCGGCGCTGAAGGCCGACGAATGCCAGATCTATACCGACGTGGACGGCGTTTACACCACCGATCCGCGCATCGTCCCCGAAGCTCGCAAGCTCGACACCATCACCTTCGAAGAAATGCTGGAAATGGCCAGCCTCGGCTCGAAGGTTCTGCAGATCCGCTCGGTCGAATTCGCCGGCAAGTACAAGGTCAAGCTGCGCGTCCTCTCCAGTTTCGAAGATCGCGAAGGCGAGGGCACGCTCATCACTGTTGAGGAAGACAAGAACATGGAACAGCCCATCATCTCCGGCATCGCCTTCTCGCGTGACGAGGCCAAGCTCACCGTGGTCGGCGCGCCCGACAAGCCTGGTATCGCCTACCAGATCCTGGGCCCGATTGCCGACGCCAACATCGACGTCGACATGATCATCCAGAATGTCGGCCATGACGGCACGACCGATTTCTCGTTCACCGTCGCCCGTGGCGATCTGGACAAGGCGGTCAAGGTGCTCGAAGGCGTCCAGGCCCACATCGGCGCCCGTGCCATCGAAGCTGACAAGACCATGTGCAAGGTGTCGATCGTCGGTGTCGGCATGCGCTCGCACCCGGGTGTGGCCTCGCAGATGTTCCGTACGCTGGCAGAGGAAGGCATCAACATCCAGATGATCTCGACCTCGGAAATCAAGATTTCCGTGGCGATCGAAGACAAGTATCTGGAACTCGCCGTGCGCGCACTGCACAAGGCCTTCGGCCTCGACGCGGCAGCCTGATAAAGTTAGTGAATAGCGTTTGACCGGAAGGCGCGAGTTCGTTATAGTCGCTCTTTCCTGATGGAGACGTGGCCGAGAGGTCGAAGGCACTCCCCTGCTAAGGGAGCATACCGGCAAAACCGGTATCAAGGGTTCGAATCCCTTCGTCTCCGCCAGATGCCCAGCAACGACGCGCCTTTCGGCGCGTTTTTGCTTTCTAGCCCATCACTCAGCCCACCACAATATTAAAGACTAGGTGTAAAAACTGAGTTGATTGGCGCCACGGTTGGTCATATCGGCCAGGCGTCGCCAAGGTCGGCGGGGGCAAGGGCATGTAACGCCGCTGAAGTGCCTACTCGGGCATCTTCTTCTCCAAGACTGATGCCCCCACGGCAACGCTGTTCACCCTAAAAGCCAAGCTTTACGGCGTGATGCCGGCGGCGAGTCGCTGCAAGCGCTCCCCCTCAGCCCGGGCTTCGGCGAGCAACGTGCTCCAATCGTCCGGCGGGCGGCCGCTTTCCAGCATTTTGCGAAACACCTGGTAGGCGTCGTCGCTGCTCTCATAGGCGCGCTTGGTATCCTCATCGTTGATCCACGCGAAGACGATCACCTTGCTGGACGCGTGGTAGCGAAAGAACAGGCGGTGCTGCTGGAAGAATTTCGCTCGGAACCAGTGCTTGTGATCGTCACTCAGGGTGCCACCTTGGCGGTACTCAGGTCGGCCCGGATCTTGCTAAATGACGTCGAAGGCAAGCTTGGTGATCGCCGCAAGGCGCTTGCTGGCGTTCGTCTTGATGTACCCGACCGGATCTTTCCGCTTCGAGGCCTCGACCTGATGTGCCAGCACTTCAATCTGTGCGAGGAGCAGCGGGTGGGCAAAGATCGTCCAGCCATGAACGACCAGAGGCGCGGGCTTGCCCGTGCTCATTCATCATCTGCCGACAGGACCGCATCCAGATCGAGCTCGACGCCACCGACCAGCGCCTGGAGCCGCTGGACAAGGCCCGCATCCATCGCCTGCAGGCGCTCGGGCTGGCAGGCAATGTCGCGGGCCAGAAAGCCCAGAAACTGGCCGAGCACCGGGTCGTCATCTTCGTGGTCTGCAGCGCGGGTTAATACCACCTCACCACTGGGGCGGATGCTGTAGTGAATCTTGTCGCGCTTGCCCAATCGCAGGGCACGACGCACCGTTTCAGGCACCGTGGTCTGGTAACGGTCGGTCAACGTGGATTTGACGTCGAGGGTGGCAGGCATGGCGCTTTCCGGTGAAAGTGTGGATGTCTTGCATGGCAATGCAGTGCCTTGTCAGGTAAATGCAAGTGCATTGCCTGCGATTGCCGTCGAGTTTCGGAGGCCGGCCGGCTACCGAGGGTCGAATCGAACGGCTTGGCTCAGGGTCTCCATCGTGGTCTTGAAACTGCGCTCTGCAGCAACTGCAAGCGGTAGCTTGCGATGGGCGGTGGAGATGATCTCGACGCCCCATGGCCCGTTGTAGCCCGCCTGGCGTGCTGCAGCGACTAGGCCTGCGAGGTCGAATTCGCCTTCTCCACACAGGCGGCGGCGGTCAAGCGTGTCTTCGATGGGTGTGCCAATCTGCTCCAGCGTTCCGTCATCGAGTTCAACGCCGACGAGGACGCCGGGTGTGAGCCCTGCGATCTGCTTCAGCGGCATCTGGCCGCGATTGACATGCCAGGCGTCGAGCATCAACCCACCCCCGCGGCCGGCGCTGGCGCCGATCACCGCGAGCGCGGTGTTGATATCTGGAATCGAAGAAAAGGCGATGGGTTCCAGGGCCATGGTGGTGCCAACGGCCTGTGCCGCGCGCGCGAGGCCCTGGAAAGCGTCGTGCATGGCCTCGAGTGGGCACGATGCCCCGGTGAAATCGCCTGCTGCCTTGATGCGCGCGGCGCCCAACTCGGCGGCCGTCGCCAGCAGGAGATCAAGGTCGGCATCGGCACGCTGTCGTGTCGCACCGGTTGTCCACCAGCCAAATAGCGCCTCGAGTTCAAGATGGCGGATGCCGTTTCCCTCAAGAATGGCGCGCATACCTGAGTATCCATGGCGGGCGAGGGTGCGTCTCAGGTCTGCCTGCTTGATGCCAACTCCGGCGTAGCCGACGCGCGCCGCGGCTTCCACGCGGTCGCGGAAATCCCAGGGGCTGTGGTCGTCATCGCCAAACGTGTATTGACCCGCGAGCGTCCAGTAGCAGGCGAGGAGGTCGGGTGGTGCATCCAGCGCAGTGGTCTGGTGATCGGCGCTGCGCGTCTTGTCATGCTTGATCATCCGGATGTCCCTCGTCCATGTGGGGGTGTGCGACTCGTTCTATCTGTTCAAAAAAATACACGAAAGTTTGTTTTTGGTGTAAGTTTCGCACATGTGCAGGAGGAGACAGCGAGTGGCAGTCGCATCGATAAGCGGCGTCACATCGGAACCCTGCCAAGCCTGAATGCGCTGCTTTCAGGTCATAACGGATCAGGAGTTGCACATGTTGTCGAACAAGTTCGTGCTTGCCGCGGCGATTCTGGGCGCGGTCGCGATTGGAGAGGCCCCGCTTGAGCGGGAATCATCGCAGCTAACCCTACGCCAAGCCCCTTCCTGCGGTTCAGACGCCGGTGGGTGTACCGCGGCCTTGCCGGATATGACTCAGGCATCGGCCGATCGATTCTTCGCAATGCTTACCGTGCATTGATGTATCTCGGGCGATGCGGGGGCTCAATTCTTCTGTGGTCAATCAATCGGTAGAAAGAGAGCGGCAGAGCCCAGAGTAACAGGGCTTTGCAAAACCGCGCCTCGGTAGTAGTCTAATAAAAACGATCAAGTTGGTTTTTTATGTAAAGCCCGGACAGCGGCGTTTCGATCGATGCGTAATGGCAAGGGAGTGACAGGGTAATGAGTAAGAAGCTTGACGGTAAGGTGGCGGTCGTTCTCGGTGCTGCGGGGCGCGACAATATGGGTCAGGTCATTGCACAGCGGCTTGCGAGCGAGGGTGCCCGTGTCGTTGTCGCCGGACGAAAGCTTGAAGAGCTGCAGCGCTTCGCAAAGACGATCGATGGCGCTGCCTGCGTTTGCGACATTACGCGCAAGTCGGATGTCGTGGAGCTGTTCCGGTTTGCCAAGCAGTGGGGCGGCCAGGTCGATATCGCAGTGAATGCGACGGGATGGGGGCTGCTGAAAGGCTTCACCGAAACGACCGAAGAGGAGCTGGATCAGATTACTGAACTCCAGTTCAAGGGGCCGTTTTATTTCTGCCAGGCGGCTGTGGACACGCTCTCCCGCGGCGGCTCGATCATTCAGATCAGCTCGGCGACCGCAACCATCATGCTGAACGATCATGCGGCCTACATGGGGACCAAGGCGGGGACTGACCACGTCATCCGCTGCGTTGCCCACGAATATGGCGAGCGTGGAATCCGTGCGAATTCGATTTCACCGGGTTTGACCGATACGCCCATGACGGCGGGTGCGAAAGAGGTGCCGGGGTTATTCGATAGCTTCTTGTCTGGTTACCCCTTGGGGCGTATCGGGACGAAAGAAGACATTGCTGCGGCTGCCGTGTGGTTGTCGAGCGATGAATGCTTCATGACGGGACAAAACCTCCAGGTGAATGGCGGGCTGACCTTGCGCCGCAACCCGACACGAGAAGAAATTCAAGCCGCAGTGGTGGCAGCAAGCGGTCAATCTGTCGAGACGGTTTAAGGAGTACGTCGATGAGCGCCCAAAAAAGTCTGATCTCTCGTCTTGGTACGGTGATGCAATTGGCTTACGTCCCCAAGGACATGGATGCCGCGCTGCGCTACTGGACCGAGACGATGGGTGTGGGGCCTTTCTTCAAGATCCCGAATATCGCGGTTACTGCAGCAAAGTACAAAGGCGAGCCCGCGAATATCGAATTCTCGGTTTATATCGCCTATTGGGGCGACATTCAGATCGAGTTGATCGAGCAATACAACAATGCGCCGTCGATCTACAGCACTTGGCGCGATGCGGGTCATGAAAGCGTCCATCACGTTTGCATCGTTGTGGACAACATGGAAGAGGCGCGCCGCGTCAGTGCGGAAGCCGGTGCGGTTGTCATGCAAGAGGTCTGGCTCCCGAATGGGGGAGAGGCGATCTACGTGGATGCAGGCGGGGGGCCAGGTAGCCTCATCGAGATGATCTGCTTCCCGCCCGAGAACTATGCGTTCTTCGACATGATGCGTGATGCCGCACGGGAATGGGACGGCAGTGATCCTGTTCGAGTGGTGGGGTGAGTGCAGCCATGAGTGAACGAACGGAAGACGCAGCGATTGATTGCGTTCTGGTGGCGGCGGGGAAATACCATGACATTGACTTTGCGCGCCTTGAGCTGCTGAAGCTCCTCGCGGAAGACAGTCGTGTCAGGGTACGGGTCTTCGAGGACTACTCGAATCTGGAAGCAATTCGTCGGGCGAAGCTCCTGATCACCTACACCTGCGACGTGATTCCCAGTCTCGATGAGCAAGAGGCATTGCGTGCCTGGGTGGCCGGTGGGGGGCGCTGGTACGCGCTGCATGGCACCGCCTCCGTCCTTCGTTTTCTCGATAACGGACTGGTCGACTCCCCAGCGCTTGCGCCCCACTTCATGGAAACCCTGGGCTCCCAGTTCATTGCGCATCCTCCAATCGGGCCGTACCGGGTCGATGTCGTCGAACCGGACCATCCGCTCGTCAAGGGTATCGAGCCCTTTGACGTGACCGATGAACTCTACCTCTCGGATCGACATGCCGAGCTCAAAGTGCTGCTTGATACTGAGTTCGAGGGGGAAGGGACGGGGTTTGTACGTGCCAAGTGGAAGCGTGCGCGCCACCCGGTGCTTTACCTCAGGCAAATCGGTCAGGGTGCGGTGCTGTATTTGACGCTGGGGCATTGCCGCGGTCATCACGACATGAGGCCGCTCATGGACTACTGGCCCAATGTTCAACGCTGTGCCTGGGAGTTACCGGTCTTTTACGACTTGCTGCGTAGAGGGATCGAGTGGGGTAAAGCTGCAAAGTAAAGCGTGTGATTGGTGTGGGATGTCTCCCAAAGTTATTGAATGATGAGGAATTGATTCATGGATCTCGGATTGAAGGGTAAGAAGGTCATCATCAACGGCGGTAGCCGTGGTATCGGCAAAGCCGCGCTTGAGGTGTATGCGGCGGAGGGATGCGATATCGCGTTTTTCTCCCGCGACAAGGCACGGGTCGACGCTACCGTGGCAGAGCTGAAGAAGCACGGTGGCAAGGTTTTCGGCGACGCGCTGGATATGAATGACAGCGCCGCCTATCAGGCCTGGTTGCTGTCGGCTGCGGAGCGCCTTGGTGGATGCGATATTTTCATTCACAACGCCAGTTCGTCGGGCGCGCAGGGCACCATGGACTGGGACATGAGCTTCCGCCTCGACATGATGGGCGCGGTCAATGGCTGCCAGACGCTCGAGCCCTTCCTCGAAAAATCGGGCAGCGGCAGTGTGATCCTGATGTCGAGCACGGCCGCGGTGGAAACCTTCATCTACCCGCAAGCCTTCAACGCCATCAAGGCTGCCATCATCACTTACGGCAAGCAACTGTCGCAGCTGTGGGCGGCAAAGCAGATTCGCGTCAACATGGTTTGCCCGGGTCCGATCGCCTATCCGGGTGGCAACTGGTCGGCCATCAAGGACGCCATGCCCGAGCTGTACGACAAGACGCTGGCGGATATGCCGCTGGGTCGGTTCGGTGCCCCGGACGAGGTCGCACGTGCCATGGTCTTCCTGTCCAGTCCGGCCGCCTCGTACATCACGGGTACTAACCTCGTGATCGATGGCGGATATACCAAGCGCGTTCAGTTCTAACGACTGCCGCCGCGCGGCTGTGCTGCAAGGCGAGCCGCGCCGGTAAAAGGAGCACGCGATGAAGCTCTATACTTCGATCGGCCCCAATCCTCGATTGGTCAAAATGGCCATTGAAGAGAAGGGATTGATGATCGATAGGGTCGATATCGACATCATTGCCGGTAATAACCGGAAGCCCGAATTTGTTGCGCTGAATCCGACGGCGACCACGCCCGTCCTGGAGCTGGACGACGGGACCTGCATTGCCGAGACCGTGGCGATTTGTGAGTACCTCGACGAAATTTTTCCGCAGGTGCCCTTGATCGGCAGTTCTGCCGTCGAACGTGCCATCACCCGGATGTGGTGGCGCAGAGTCGATCTGATGGTGGTTCAGCCCATGACCACCGGATTTCGCGGTGCTGAAGGTTTGTCCCTGTTCCGCGACCGTGTGCGCTGTTTCCCGCAAGCCGCTGACGAGTTCAAGTTGATGGCACAAGAGGGGATGGTGTGGTTGGATGGGCAACTGGGTGACAAGCCCTATCTGTGCGGCGACAGATTGAGCATTGCCGATCTGTTGCTCTATTCCTTTATCGAGTTTGGTGACAAGGTTGGTCAGCCGCTAGGTTCGCAGTTGTCGAATCTGGGCCGCTGGCGCGAGCGAATCACTGCACGCCCGAGCGCGGATGTGACTCGAGTCTGATCGGATAACCGAACGCTTCATCAGGAGATTGCGCGTAATGCACGAAATTACTGTCCATCAGGACTTCGAAGCCCCTGCCGAAAAACTGTGGGATTTGCTGCGGGATTTCGCCAATATCGAGCGCTGGTGGCCGAAGGATGAGCCCGCTGTGCAGATTGAACGTGTCGAGCTCGAGGGCGAAGGTATCGGGCTCATTCGGCACATTTACAACAAGGGCTTTCCGGCACCCATCAGCGAGCGGTTCGATTACCAGGATCCGGCAACGCTGACCTATAAATTGTCCATCGTTGGGCAGCGTCCCGCAGGGCTCACCTCTTATCAGGCGACGGGTCGTATCGAGCCGCTGCCGGGTAATCGCTGCCGCTTGAACTACAAGGGCGAATTCACGACCGAGTCTGGCCAGCCTGAAGCGGGCGAGACCTTCCTGCGGGGCGCCTACGCATTGATGTTCAAAGGGCTGGCTGCTGCGGTTCGCTGAGCCCTGGGGCGTTGTGACCTTGCTGTAGATCGCATTCGAATGATTGCCCGGCGCGGTGCCGGGCTTCTCAACATTGCTTAAGGGCTCCACAGATGAAGGCCGTGCGTTTCACCGAACCAGGCAGCCCGCCTGTTGTTGTCGATGTGCCTAAACCGCAGCCGGGGCCCGGCCAAGTGCTGGTCAAGATCGGTGCTGCGGGGGTCTGCCATTCGGACATCCACATTCTGGATCACGGTGCGCCGGGATTCTGTGGGCCTTACACGCTGGGCCATGAGAACGCAGGCTGGATTGCTGAGCTCGGGGCCGGTGTTGCAGGCTGGCAGGTGGGCGATGCAGTGGCCGTGTATGGCTTCTGGGGATGTGGTCGGTGCCACGCTTGCCTGCAGTCGATGGAAAACTACTGCGAAAACGCTGAAACCTTGCCCAACAACGGCGGTGGGATCGGTGTGGATGGTGGGATGGCGGAGTACATGCTCGTCCCGTCAGCGCGTCTACTCGTGCCATTGGGTGATCTGGATCCACGCATTGCGGCCCCGCTGACCGATGCGGCGCTGACGCCTTACCACGCGATCAAGCGCGGACTCCATTTGCTGACGCCCGATGCCACGGCAATTGTGATTGGCGTCGGGGGTTTGGGGCACATGGCGGTGCAGTTGTTGCGCACACTGTGTGGAGCCCGCATCGTTGCTGTCGATGTCGACGAGCGGAAACTCGAGCACGCCCGCAAGCTAGGGGCTGATTTGGCGGTGTCCTCACGCAATGCGGATGCTGCAGTTGCCGCCATTCAAGATTTCTGTGGTCCCCGTCGCGCTGCCGTCGTGCTGGATTTTGTCGGCATTCAGGCAACGCTTGATATGGCGGTTCAGCTGGTTGGGCGTAATAGCCAACTCACGGTGGTGGGCGTTGGTGGGGGCGTCATTCCATTAAGTCAATTCACCCTGCCCTATGGGTGTTCCGTCAGTACGCCGCTGTGGGGCTCGCGTGCCGAATTGATGGAGGTGATCGCACTGGCACAAAGCGGTCGTATTCATGTGGATGCGAGTTTCCATAGTCTGGACGATGGGCCGCGGGTATTGCAGCAACTGCGCGAAGGTAAGATCGTCGGCCGTGGTGTGCTGGTGCCGGATTTGGCGTAAGTGCCCGCGACCGAACCGCTTTTGAATCGTTGAGGAGTTATCCGTGTTGAGAACCTTGCTTCTGTCCGGACTGCTGATGATCTCGGGTATCACTGCGGGACATGCGAGTGATACGAGCGCAGCTGATGAGAAGAGGGCTCGGTCGCTGCTGGCCAAAGCAGTGGCGCATTACCAGGCGAATGGCGACCTCGCACTGGCGGCCTTCAGCCGGCAGGGCGAGTTCATCGATGGTGAGCTCTACGTCGTCGTATTGAGCGACGACGGTGTGATGCTGGCCAGTGGAGGCTCTTCGGCCACGCTGATGGACCGCAATATCGCAGACCTCAAGGATGCCGCCGGCAAGACCTTCGTGCGTGAGAAGCTGGCGCTTGCCAAGCCGGGTGTTCAGGAGCGGGTGGAGTACCGTTGGCTGAATCGCAAGGATCGCAAGGTCGAGCGCAAGGTCGCGTTCATCGAGCGCGTTGGTGACAAGATCGTTTCCGTGGGTTTCTACGAGCCTCATGGCACGTCCGAGCAGGCACAGGCAATGCTCGAGCGAGCCGTGGAGGCGATGAAGGCTGACGCCAAGCAGGCCCTGACTGCATTCAATGACCCAAAGGGCGCGTTCATTGAGGACGATCTCTATGTCTTCGTAATCGATATGGACAGCGGTGTCTTTCGTGCTCACGGCGCCTATTCGCGCCTGGTGGGTACGCAAGCCCGTACGCTGCGCGATGCGCAGGGAGCCGAGTTCGTGCCGGGAATGCTGGACAAGCTCAAGCGGGCTGACCGTGCAGACGTTCACTACGCATGGAAAAACTCGGTGACGGGCAAAGTCCTCAAGAAGCACACGTATTTGGGCAAGGTGGGTGCCAATCTCATTGGTGTGGGGTATTACCAGAACTGAGAATCAGCGGCGCCCAATTCGTAATCGACGGAGGGGAGACCATTCGGTGAGTATCGATCTGAACCAGCTGGCCGCGGATGTGGCCGACTTGGCTGCTCGACGTGACATCCATCGCGCACTTGACGCCTACATGCGGGGGCAGGACCGGCTCCTGCCTGAGGTGCAGCGCGAAGCCTTTCACCCCGATGCCTGGGTGGATTGCGGCCTGTTTGCTGGGCCAGCCGGCGACTTCATCGAATTTGCACAAGGTTTTTTGGCGAACTGTGATGCCAGCCAGCACCTGATCGGTCAGGTGAGTATCGAGATCGATGGCAAGCGGGCGAAAGGCGAGGTGTATTTCATCGCGCATCACCGTGTGACTGAAGGCGGTGAGAAAAAGGATCTATTCGTTGCGGGGCGCTATCACGACGAATATGAAGATCGCGGCGCGGGCTGGAAGATTGCTCGACGCAAGGAAGTGGTCGATTGGGCACGAACGGATCTCGCGGCGGACAGCTTTCTGCGGGAGCAGGTGGGGCTACACATCGCAGGGCGAGGCGTTAACGGCTGAGCTTAAAAAAGACAAACGGAACGGTTTTTAACTGTGTTAGCCTGACAAAAAATGCCCGGATCGAGGCAAGCACAACACAGGTGGAGATGAGACATGAATGCACGCATGGAGGTGCCGGGTGCGGCGCGCTGCCCGGGGCCGAGCACTGCAGAGATCATTCGGGCAGACGGCGATCGGCCGCCGGCCCACCTTACCGAGCCCAACTATCGTTTTCTGGGGGATGAGGACATTCCATTCTCCCGCTACACCTCACGCAGTTTTTTCGAACTTGAGAAAGAAAAGCTGTGGACGAAGGTGTGGCAGTGGGCCTGTCGGGAGGACGATATCCCCGCTGCGGGCGACTATTTCGTCTATGAGATTACCGACAAGTCGGTGCTCATCGTCCGCACCGAGAGCGGGCAGATCAAGGCCTATCCCAATGCCTGCCTGCATCGCGGCACGCAACTGAAGCCCGCGGGCTCCGCAGGGCGATCGAAAAATCTGCGTTGTCCCTTTCACGGCTTCACCTGGTCGCTCGAGGGCGCTTTGACGGATGTTCCGTGTAAATGGGACTTTCCGCACATTGATGACGAAACCTTCCGTTTGCCCGAGTTGCGGGTGGAAACCTGGGGTGGCTTCGTCTTCATCAATTTCGACCAGGATGCACCACCGCTAGCCGAGCATCTCGGTGTCCTGCCCGAGCATTTTGCGAGTTGGGACCTGTCGGCGAAATTTACTGCGCGACACGTCCGAAAACTGCTGCCGGCCAACTGGAAAGCGTGCCTTGAAGCCTTCCTCGAGTCCTATCACGTGTTGGAAACGCACCCTCAGGGTGTGTTGACAGTCGGTGACGCGAACAGCCAGTACGATGTTTATGGAGACACGGTTTCCCGCTTCGTCCATCTCGTCGGCTATCCCAGTTGTTGACGCGCACTGAAAACTACC
>Ga0209066_10004900_pt1 | contig 14343 bp, 11 predicted proteins | sample All_14_2_FD_187198 | JGI IMG/M metagenome (GOLD analysis project Ga0209066, IMG submission 187198) | Freshwater microbial communities in response to fracking from Pennsylvania, USA - Allegheny Zone_MetaG_DW_15 (SPAdes) (version 2) ...
TTGCAAGGTCTGCAGGCTGTTTGAGGCAGGTTTGGCGTCCGGTTCGACTCGACATCGATGCCGCCAGAGAACATGCTGATGTCTTCACGTCGTCAAGCGCTTCCCAAACGAGTTGTTCAGACCATCCCTAGCGCCTGTGCGGCTCTCGGAAGAAAGAAGTGGTGAATATGAGTAATGCCGGAGTAGTCCATGCGTGCCCGCTCGTGGGTCATGTGCATGGGTGGAATTTCGACCGTCGGAAGTTCTGTGGGTAAGGCCAGCCTTTCGATTCTGGCAAGAACGATCAAATCGTCCTCATCTGGCACCTTTTCATACTTCGCCTTCCCAATTGAATAACTGATCAATGCAGGCCGTCGCTTTGGCGTTTGAATCGCGCTTCCTGTGGCGGGATCGAGTTTGCTATCAAACATCCGCGCCATTCGCTGCTTCGTTAATTCTGCCCCGCAATGAGGGCACGGAAAGGTGTCTTTGATGCGCTTGGTCTCGTCATCCAAAGCTTCCTCAACGAAGTTCACTTCACCCACGCATTCTGGGCAGGTGTAGATCTGACTCCATACGGTGAATTCAATTCGACCTTTGGTTTTACCGTCGGTATGTAAGGTTTCGTACATCCAACCGATTTCTGCCGCCACTTCCTTCAAAAGCTGCTTGCTAGCTTCAGCAAATGCCGCCACATCAAACGGCACATTTTGATTTGCTGCAATAAATGTTGCCGCAGGTGACAAGTCGTTGAGAACTACTCTCCGAGCCCCCCATACTGGTGGAGCTTTTCCTTGCTTTCTCCATTCCGTTTCCAGTTCATGCCTATAAGCGGCAGGAGCTGCGCCACACCACTGTGCCGCCACGCCTGTCATACCTGAACCGGCGAACCCGTCAAGCACGATATCGCCGGGCGCTGTGTAGTGCAGGATAGAGGGGACGATGGCCAAATGAGGAACCTTGGTGTGATAAGCATGGGCCTGATAGAGCGGATCTGTCTTGCCAACCGAGACATCGATTGTCTGGGGCTCTCGGCTGTACTTCACGCTGGGGTCATAAGGCTTACCGTAGTGGCGAACAAACTCCTCAATGAACGGATTGGGGCACGCGGTGTAGTACGGTGGATCTGACATGGCCAGGATGGCTTCGTCGGTTCCTTGCGGAAAACCTTCTGTCGAACGAAACGCTGGGTCTTTCAACTTACGGGCCAACACTGTCATGAAATGTTTACGTCTGGCTTGCTCGCTCGGAAACGTGTGGCCAAGGCATTCCACTGGCCCAAATGGACCAGATTCCTGGCCGTGAAGTAAATCGTTCATCAGGTCATTCCTAAACGTATATTTTCTAGAATTTCAGCATTGAGCCGCATGCCAAGCATCAGGCCGTATAGGTGGGGTCACGCTGCCCTTTGAAGTCTGCGAAGCTCTCAGCGACACTCGGCAGGTCGGGGTTTGCTCCGCCAATGGCTACAGCTAACTGGGGGTACTGAGGCGCAAACTGCGGGTACTGCTCGCTGATCCACGCAGGGACATGGGGTACAGGTTTTCTCATGATCTTCCGCCCCCGCACCTCCACTACGTCTTTGGCTAGCATCTGGACCATAGGCAAGTCAGAGCCCCCACCTGTAAGCACTACATTTAAGTGGCTGTTGCACATCAAGTCCAGGAAGCCGTCCCCTGCTTCATTCAATACGTCCAATACCGCCCGATGCAACATTTGGCTAAATGCCATCACTCGGGTACTGGATAGGAAGGCATCGCGCTCAACCACCGCTCGTGACCGGTTTGCTAGCGGTACTTCAACGATTCCGTCGCGAAACAGGGCTTCCTTTTGCAAACGAATGGTGCTCTGCAGGAAGCTCAGGTTATGGGCCCCTTCAGGGCTTGCTTTGTCAATGCCTTCCAGCTCCAATACATAGAATTTCAGCAGATCGTCCACCCGGTTACCGGCCTGTTCAAGCACTTGGATCGTGTTCGGAACAATCCGAACAAGGCAAATGTCTTTGGCTGGGTTGTGTTGCAAAAGAAACAGCCCAAAGTCAGTGGTGCCCGCACCAACATCCACGACAAGAAACAATTCCCGCTGGGCTTCATCTGTCAGCATCAAACTTGCTGCTGCGGCAACAGGCTCGGGGATCCCATCACCAAGCAGGTACTCGGGCAATGCTGCGAGTTCGCCCAGCTTATCCAACGCTTGCTTCGCCTTGGCGAGGGGAATGCCATCACACCATTGATCATGAAATGTGTCCGCCAGCACTTGTGCTTGCGCCAGCATCCGCCGCAAAAGCGGTTCCGCCCACCTGTTCCTGTCTTCGGACCAACATGGGCGGGCAAATCGACGGGCACAGTAGCGCGAATAGCCCTGGGCCTCGAGCTCTGAAGTAGTCAGGTCAGTGAGGTAACCGAGGTAAAGGGTGATCAGCTCGCCCTCTGTCATGGGTGTATTGGTAGGGTTGATTTCCTTACCAAGGAAGGCACGGTTGATGTCAACTTGCTGACCCATGCTTAGCCGAGCTTTGGGTGAGTCAAAGCGAGAGCGGCCGAGCTCAGCGGCAGCCGTACCCAATTCCACCGCTTGTGGACCGAAGTGGAGGATGCCATCGTCTGAAATGAACAAGGATGAATCAACAGGGTAGCCACTGGCACCAGCCCGCTTGCCCAAAGCGAGCTCAATGGGCTTTGAATCTCCTTCAATGGCGAACGCCTTGGACATGGCAGTGCCAAAGTCCAGGCAGACAGTAACGCTTGCATCTTCAGGCTTTGATCGTTCCAGTGCACTGATGTCAAGGGTGATGCTGATCTCGGGTGCCGACTGTGCAATTGGCTGCACAGGTTCAGGCAGCGGCCGCACGTCGGCTTGAACAGGATCGATCTCGGGAGCAACCAATGGCGTTGCAACCACGGTTGGCAACAAGGCGGGCTCTACACACAACCCTCGCAGCAGCATCTCCAGAGAGAGCTTCTCCTTGTTTGAAATTGTGCCTAGCTTGAACTTGCCCGTAGCTGGATCAAGCTCAATACGATCAAGCAAGTTTTCCACCAACAGCTTTGCATTTTCAATGTTCATATCAGTTCCCCCTAAAAATCAAATTACTCAAATAAACCTTTTTTCACCACGGTACCCACCGCACCGTGCGCGGCCTTCTTGACGACGGCTGGGCGACGGATGATCCCCCTTGCTCCGCGCAGTGCACCGATCGTGTCGAAGTACTTAGGCAAGAACTCCGCTTCTTCACCAATGGTGCCGAGGAGATCAAGTTCTCTCCGTTTAGCAAGGTCTTCAATGGCAGACGACATCGAGAATGATTGCGAAATAAGTCCCTTGAATACAGAGACCAAGCTCGGATCAAATATTTCCAGCGAATTGGCAAGCCGCTGCTCGGAATCGCTGTGCTCTCTAAAAGTCCGCGCCTCAATCAAGGCCAGGCCCAACGACTCATCCACGGTTGCAAGTAAGGACTCCTGAAGCACTTCACTCGCGGCAATCGTATTCACCATTCTCCCCGTCCTCAGCCATGACCGAATTGACTCATCAATCTCGGGGTGTGAGTCGGCCAACTGGGATGCCACAGCACGCGCGCGTTCCTTGAGCCCGCATGCGAGTTCCAAGCGGCTAAGCAAATCTTGATTGGGAACGCCCATGCGGCCCAGCATGACCAATGCTTCAGATACATCCTGCACAAGCAGATTTGTTTCATGCTGCACATCCCTCGGCCAAGAGACGCTCGGGAAGAAAGCTCTGCAGTATTGGAGGGGTAGGAATGTCTGTGGCTCTGTCGCCAGAGAGAATCTGGATCGCACGAGATCGTGGAGCGTGAGCGCAACTTCGCGCGTGAGATCCACCTGAACGGATTCGTCTTTCGGTCGTCCGGTGGCTGCCAGTGTCGATCGGATGAATGCATCAAGTCGCTTACCAACATCTGGTCCTGCATCCAGCAAAGAGCCTAGGACCGTGATGCGAAATATTTCCAGCGTCTTCACCAGCCGCTTGGTCAATGATTCAGCCGGATTCTCTGTCCCCGGGTGCATACCGTCAAAAGGCGGCAACAGCAGGTCAAGAACTTCAGAGATCGAGCTTGCCCTTGCAACAAGGCCTTCCATCATTTCGGCCCTTGGCTTCGGTGCGGCTTCATTGGCAACGCTTGCCGCACGGTAGGCCTGAAGCCATGGCGCATCCATCATTGAGCAGGCACGAGCCACATTGAGCCTGACTTCAGGGTCATCGAGCAAATTCAGTGGTGGCAAATCGCGGGCGAAGGCTGGCTCTACCCGCGCAATGAGTGCCGGTTGCCGCTTCTTCAACTGCTGTGTGGCGCGGATCAACTCAGCGATAGCCAACAAGCGATCGCGCGGTGGCGCTACATCGGTGTTTGCTAACTGAACCCAACGATCAAGACCTCGGCCGAACCGTACGTCATCAGCTCGTTTGGGTATAGCTTTTGCCGTCATCAAGTCCGTGAGTGCGCGTATACGAACCTCCAATTCGTCGGTCGTGGCGAAAGCGTCAAGCAGCTGATCAGATGGATCGTTTGACATGGTCACTCCACAACAAACCGCAGCTTGCTGGCGTCCTTGCCCTTGCAGCGCTCATTCAAGAAGGCTTCGAACCGCTTGCGGAGATCATCGGGTGTGGCCGGTGAACCACCTTGCAGCAAGGCCTTCTTGATGTCATCGCCACTGACGCCGATCTTCTCCAGCCCTGACAGCGCCTCTTGCACGGCAGTGACAAAGTCTGGTATCACTGGGTCAGCCAGCTTCTTCGACACAATGAAGTTTTTGATCAGCTCGCGGGCAGATGCCTTCAACAGGTCTAGGTTGCCCTGGATGATCGGGTCGTCTAGGTTGTCGAGCAGCGTCTGTTGCCAGCCATCAAGCAGCCGATCAAGTTCCTCGTCCAGTTGCTTGAGCACATTGGCCGCTGGAAGAAGATCGCCTTGTTCGTTGGCCGGGCGGAAGCTGCAGTGCGGGCAGTAGGGACTGGCAGCGAGCTCCGATTCCACCAGCGATGCACAGCTCTTGAGCTTGTCGAGCTTGTCGTCAAAGGTGGTAAGTTGGCTAGTGGGCATCAAGGCGATGCCAGCCAGGGCCCGCATGGCGACCAAGCGCGAATCTTTTCGCATGGCAGACTTGGTTTTGTCCTCGGCCACTCCCAAGCGTGCCTTGCTGTGCTGGGCAATATACGCGTTGAGGTAATCTTTCTTAAGTTGGACGAGGGCCTGACGGTAGTCGGCTGCGTGCAGTGCATTGCGGTCCAGAGCAAGCTTGTCCAGAATATCCTTGCGAGTGCTCTGGGCCTGCTTCACCCATAGGTGGTCGCTTGGGAGCACCATCTCAGCTTGCGAGAGATAGGCGGCTGTGCCGCCCAATTCGGCAACCAGCTCCAGCAACTTTTCAACAGCGGACAATACCTCGAGGTTCTTCTTCTGTGCATCGATGTCGTCTGAGCCGATCCGCAAGTTCTTCAGCTTGCCGACGGTGTTGTAGGGGGTCAGTGCCTCAGTGAAGGCTTTGAGTGCTTCTAGACGGTTACGCCAATCGCCGACTTCAGCGTCAGTGAGCAAGGGCTTGCCCCAGAAGGTGAGCTTGCCTTGCAGGTCAGTGCCCGCCGTCAGAACACGGCCAACCAGCTTGGCGATGGCGTCAAGGAGTTGCTTGACGGGCTCCTCGGAGCCTTGTGTGGCGAGTTGCGCCAGGCCGGGCGACAGGCCAAGTAGCTCGAAAAGCGAGCGCAGAACGGAGACGTTGATCTCCTTGGGGGCCTCGACATGCTTGAACTGCTTGAGCTCTTCAACGGTGCGCTCGGCCAGCAGCGTGAGCTTGCCGGAGTCGATCTTGTCGCCGGTGATGGCCAACACGATGTCGCCAGAGTAGACGAGCCCGCTCAGCACAGCCACCAGTAGGTCAGGCTCCAGGCGGAATTTCAGCGGATGGAAGTACTCCACTTCGGTTTGCCCGTTCAGCAGTTCGCTGCGGTTCAATACTTGCCCATGCCCCTTGGCTTTCAGGCGGCTCAGTACCTCCTGTGCGTAGCGCGAGCGACCTGGTTCGATGCGATCGCCATCCAGCATTTCCAGTGCGTCAAGTACCGCGCTGGCATCCTTGGTGCGGGTACCGCCAGCCAGCGCCTTCAGAGCATTGCCCACCAGTTGCTTGCGGTTGGACTCGGTCACCAGCACGGGGAACGTGGGGTACTCCGGCGAGTCCTCAGCAAATTGTTGACCAAGAGCCAAGCCAGACACGACGTTGACGATGTCGCGGAAATTGGCGCGCTCGTCAGACCCAAGCCGCAGCTTGTCGCGAATGGAGACGCCTTTGGCCCAATCCTGAAGTGTCTTTGATTTGCCCTGGTAGGTGACCTCGAAGGCCGTCATTTGCTTTTCCTGCAGCCACTTGCTCATATCGCGCAGCGCGTCTTTGGCTTTGTCCAGGTAGACGGCTTTTGCGCCGCCGCTTGCAGTGGAGGCAAGGTCCTGCGCCGCAGCGTAAAAGGCCAGATGACGCTTGATGGCGTCGTCCCTCTCCTTGAGCCGGATGAACACCTCATCCGACTTGTTCTCGTCGCGGAAACGCGGAGGCTCAAAGGGTTGAATGAAATAAACGTAGAAATCGCGTTCAGGCTGAGCGGTGGGCCGATCGTTGGGCGCGCCAAAGAACAGGTAGCCATTGCGGTCAACTCGGCGGTCTTGCCACTCGATTTGGTACTGCCAGATCTGATGGCCGGTGATGTAGGTGCTCTCGTCCGTGCGCTCCATCAACTGTTTGATGGCGCCGTAGTAGGCACGGTCCAGCGCGTCGTCGGACAGCGCCTCGGCGCGCTTTTCAATTTGCGCGTCGTAGTCCACGTCCTTCTTGAGATCAAGATAGAACTGCTCGGTATCAGGTGCCTTGGAAATGAACTGCCCGTTGACCGTTTTGACGATCTCCCTGAGGGTGGTCTGCACTGCGGTGAGCAGATCATCGGCCGGGTCGCCACCCAATTCTTCGATCCCAGGCTGGTACAAACACAGCGTATCCCGCAGCTCCGCCGCTGTTGGCCCGACCGGAACGTAAATGTCGCCGCCAGTGGTGAGTCGATGCACCGACAAGCCAGCGATGACGCGCTGCGCCATCGGCTTGTATGCCGGACGGGTGAAGGCCTTCAGTACGCGCTCGGTCAGGACCTCCGACACCTTCAGCACAGGGCCAATACTAGGGTCCGAGCGCAGCACCGAGTTCGCGGTCACGGTCTCCCAAAATTTATCGTAGCCGATGAGCCCCGGGTGATCGTCAGGGACCTCGTCAGCCAGGACGGTCTGTATCTGGTCACGCAGGGTGACCAGAGCGCCGCGCTTTTCAGTGAAGATCAGCCGCTCGAAGGTGCCGATGTATTCGGGATGGACAGGGAACAGCCGCACGTACTCATCCATGCGCTCGTTCATCGAACTATAAAACTTGGCGAACTTGGTGAGGTACGTTCGAATCTTGTCTTGCTGGTCTGCCGTCTTTTTTAGCAAGCGCTCGGCAACCACAAAGCTGACATCTTGCCGAGCCAGCAGCACCTGGGTGAAGCGGTCCTTCACGCGACGCAGGCTGTCGGCCACATGCTGGAAGCGGTTGCTATCGAAGATGGCCTCCTGCACGCCCGCCACGAAGCGAAAGCGCAAGTGTTTGCTGACTTCACCTATCTCGCGCAGAAAGGACAGGTCCAGCACAAGATCGTGATCCTTGCGAGACCTCAGGTAATCAAGAAATTCGTCGACCACCAAGAGCACACCGCGGTTGGGGTGAACCTCGGCGAACGCGGCCATCATTTCCTCGAACGCAGCCTTGTTGTTGACCACTTTGTCTGCTGGAGGGAACGTATAGCTGACGCCGTTCTTTTCAAGGAAGTGCTCAAGTTCCTGAGTGATGATGTCGCGCAAGGACATCTGGCTGGAGATCTCGATGCGATGCACCTTGAACTTGCCTGCAATCTTCCCTGCCGCCTCGGCGACCTTCGGGTGGCGGATCATCGGCTGATAGGCTGCATCCTCGGCTACAAGGGAGAGCACGGACATCAAGTGCGACTTACCAGTGCCGTAGTTGCCGACCACCAACACGCCCATGTGGTCGATCGACTCATCGAAAGACAGTTGCGGGATCATCTGCTTGGTGATCCGCTCGGCCATGTCGTCGGACATGACGTAGGTCGAAACGAGTTTTTTGGCCTCGTCCGGCCGATTGGCATTGAGCAATTGAATGACCGATTCGATCGGCTCGAATTGAATAAGATCGCCGTACCGCATGTCTAGTTCTCTTCCCTATTACTGAATTTCGAAGGGGATCAGGCCGGCAAGGCCATAGTCCTGATGTTCTGGGTGGCCCATGTCGGCGTAAGTCAACCGGCCTGTTTTTGTATCGCCCTGCAAGTCGCCGGGCCAAACCGCCACCACGCGTTTGGCATGAGCATGGCGCTTCAGCAGATCGAGCGGATCAAGCTGAAGGGACCGGTCGAACAGGAGCTCAAGGTTATCCAGCAGCAACAAATCGCTACTGGCATGCAGATCTGCCAATTCACGCAGGATGGTCGTGGTGTGCAAGTGGCGCTGCCTTTGTGGCATGCCTGCCAGCCGATGACCCATCTCTGCACCCACATTCAGTGGCGTGACATCTCTGCTCTTTGCCAAAGCCTGTAGAAGTGCCGTCTTCTTTGTAGGTGGCGCGCCAATGAGCAAGACGAGCTTGCTGTGCAAAGCGCCAACTTCATCGACGATGCGCTCCAACTTTGCCAAAGGTGAGCTGAAAGATCCATCCGCCTGCATCAGTCAGTGCTCCCCGGGTCGCCGGCTTCGGCCTGTTGAATCAACGACTGCTGCTTGATCCACCCATCAATGTCTGCTCGAGAGAAACGCCATGTTCCCCCGACCTTGAACGCAGGAATCTTCTTGGCCGAGATCAGCCGATAGATCGTCCGCTCCGTCACCTTGAGGTAGTCAGCCACATCTCGGAGCGTGAGGATCTCGCTTTCGCTCGCAGTTGTTGCCATTGGTCGCGCCAGACGATAGGAATGCAGGGCAGGATAGTGTAAATCTGTCATGTTCTGTCACCCTCAAAGGCCCAGCGTATAAATTTTGCCAAGGGACGGGCTCACAGAGTGAGCCTTGTGCCAAAGGCGACACATCCCGCTGCCCGGCAGTGCGTGGCAACCGTTGAATCGAATGATTGCGGGGACTGCGACCCGACGACGTCCGGTAAACTTTGATCGGCGGAATACGGGTGCGAGCGTGTGCGCCCCAAATTTGAGCAACAAAGCCGGTGCAACATCGGCCATCCTGGAGCAGAGGACTTTCTTGTCGGTCGAATCAACCATTGACGCCCGTACCGTGCAGGCCTATCGAGAGACCGAATACCGGGTGCAAGGCGACGACCCGTTCACGCTGAGGGTGGGTGAAATTTGCCCAACGCTGGCAGCCAAGCAAAAGCGCCACCGCGTCGATTGCAGTGCTTACATCACCGCCTGCAACCCATTTGGTCAAATCCTCGATGACGCCGCCAACGCCGAGCGGCATAGCGCTCTGGGGCGTGAACTCAGCCAGCGTAGCCTTGTCAGCCTTGAAGGCGTTGGGCAGCACCCGTCCAATCAATGGCCAGGTGAGGCGAGCTACTTGGCCCTGGGCCTGACCCTGGAGGCGGCCAAGACGCTGGGTTTGAGACTGGAGCAAAACGCCATCGTCTGGATGGGCGCCGATGCAGTGCCTCAATTGATTTTGCTTCGTTGAATTCACAGACTGGCTGGCACTCCGCCATGTGAACAATCAGTATGAATTTGCTCCGGCGGACCTTCCGCGCGCCTAGGCTACGAGCAAACGCACTTCTCTCCGAACACGTGGGGTGATTTGCCGAGCTTCTTTGGCCAAGTTCACCTGCATCGCCGTGACCGCCACATCGAGCACCGCTTGCTCCAACGTGTAGGTGCCCCTGGCTAGCATCCAGGCCATGACCTCTGCCAAATGCCAGACTGACGAGCTACCTTCGTGGACCGGCGCCGGAAAACTGGTGGGGTGGCTGACCATGAGCTTGCGCATGTTCTGCCGAGAAACGCCAACGACTTGCGCGACATCGGTGAGCCCCACGAAATCAGGCGCCGCCTCGATCAGCTTGGCAGAAGGGATCGCGCCTTTGACATCGCTGAGCGCACTGACCAGCGCGACTTCTGCCGTCTCCGCTTCGCGGGTGAATTCAAGCGCGAGGCGCCCTGGTTGGCCCACGCCAATCAACGCGTCATCGCAGCCTGCTGCCCCCAAGCGCTCAACGAGTTCATCAAGATCGCAATCCTGCTCTGACAGTTGATATTTCAGGGTGAAGATGTATTCCAAGGGCTACTCCTTCGGGGGCTCGATGTCCGAACCATATTGCTGTTTCTGGTGCGTCGTGCAGTTGTCCACCACGCGCCTCAAAGCCCGGGCATGGTTCCCCGGATTTTTGGGGGTGCTCCAAACGCTGGTAATGCAGAACTCGCCACAGCGACATTCATCGTCGTTGTAGGGGCAGTAAATCTTCCCCCAAGCGTGCGAGCCACCCTGCTCCACACGCCAGCCATTGGCCTCGGCGTGTTTCAGAGCCTCTTCGACATCTTTCTTGGGGTGACTTGATCGTGCCATCCATGCCTCCAGCATAAAGGTGCGCCAAAAGGTTGTCAAGTGACAACTTTGTGCAAGTTTCACTCACTCAGCGATGGGACAAATAAATCATTCGTCATGGCGCCGCTGGCATCATCCGCACCGCTCTGGCCCTGACTGATCGACCCAGGCTGTCCTGCCGCAACGAACTGTCCACCCTGAACCAGCAAACCATCGTAGGCCAGCACCCTCAAGCGATTGATCCGCTTCGTCCCCTTCGGGAATCGGATCAGGTCATCGAAAAGCCTGGGGTGATCCGCCCTGCTCAGCTCAAACACCAGACGGATCGGCTCACCCGGCACTTTGGCATCGGCGCTCACTCAACACCTCCCGCCTCGGCCCCACCCTGGTCCGAACGCGATGCCTGCATCACGGTGCGCGCATAGTTCTGCCCGGCGAGTTGAAACCCCCGCACATTGGCGAACATCGGCTCCTTCACTTCATGGATCTTGTGCAGTGGGAACGCCGCCTTGACCGCCTTTCTAAACAGGAACGCCCCGCCCCCGACCAGGATGATGTTCTGCAGGCTGTGCGGCGATTCGATCCACTCCCTCATGGTCGACACCGCCTGCGCCGCAACCGATTCGGCCAGGGGCAAATGGCGGCTCATGTCGTAGGCCTTCTGGTAGATCACCGGCGACTTGCCGGTACGCAGAGCCCGGTCAATGACGTCGTAGTCGTTGTAGGGCGTGCCAATGCTCTTCGAGATGTCACGGGCAAGCAAGCGAAACACATCCGACATGCCTCGGTTGATGGAGTGGCTTTGCTTTTGCACCATGCGCATCCCCCTGGCTACGATCCAGTCGAAAGTTCGCGAACCCGGATCGATGATCAGGCTTTGCTCGTTGCCGATGGTGGTCATTCTCTTGTGCTCGGATGCGTAGTGAACCAACGCCCCCTGGGGCTGCGCCACGGCGAGCGCCTTGCCGACCGTCACCGTTCGTCCACCGCCCACATCATGGCTGCCCACCATGAGCTTCTCCAGTGCGGCCTTCTTGACTGCAAAGTGTGAAACAGGCAAGCCGACGACGAGCAGATCGATGTGACGCAGCTTCATCATGCTCAACGCCCCGCGCAGCAGTGCCAGGTACTCCGGCGACTCCGTGTATGCGTCATGCAGTTGCCTGGCCCGGAAGGTATCTGCTGCAAGGCCGACATCAGGGCCGACCTCGTAGAACAGAGGCCCGACGGGGATGCACACCGTTTGGCGGCGCTCGCTCGCGGGCAAGGCTGGCACAGCATCGCTGCTGGGGTAGGCGACGGACTGGAAGCTGGCGCAGCGGATGTCCGTGCCCGTTGCGGCCATGACGAATTTGGTGTTGCCTGATCCGACATCCACCGCTCTGACGATCAATTCCATGATGAGACTCCAAAACAAGGTTTCATGGGTGATCAGCATCGACATGCCGATGCGATCTCGCCACGCAAAATCCCCGCTCAAATGACTCGCTTTCGTCATCAGGCCAACACGGTGTCAGCCAACTTGCGCTGCACTGACACTGAATTGGCGCTGGAGGTCGCCGGGATGAGCTTGGGGCCTTGCGTGTGTCACCACGTTCTCATTCGAATGACACCCGTCAACCCCTGGCACCAGGCCGCCCTGCCCTCAATGCCCCCCTCCAATTCGCCCTCGCAATTGACCGGATGGGAACCAGAGGCAAGCCGATCTGCTGTCAAGCCCGCATGCAGCCTGGCTCTGCGGCCCTATCGGTAAATAAGCACGGCTCAAGGGTGCGTCCCGACACCCACATTCGCCACCCGCATGGCCCCACGATCCGGGGCGATTGCGGCGGCCTGCCTTGACCTGGTTTTGCCATGGGCGTCAACTACAGACTCCCGAGGGCCGTCCTGGCCCTGCTCCTGATGGAGCAAAAGGCGTCGCAGTCGTTACCTGCCCTTCAAGCTCCGGCCCTTTGAGCCGGATCTGCCATCGTCCCTTGAGGTGGTGGCCGTGAGGTTTATTTCGCAGTGCATGCACCAGTGGCTTGGCCAGCGTTCGCGCTGGGCGTTCCTGAAACGCGCCATGGTCTTCGAGCACGCAGTCGGCACCCGATGCCGCACCGCTGTTCCCGTCATCCCTTGAGCACGCGCCTTGGCGCACCGCACGGTTGTGTTTGCCTTTTTAGGCTCCCCGTGCGACCTCGCTCATGAACTCGACACCGCCCTGGACTTTCGGTCAGGGGTGGACCCATGCGAGTGGATGGCGCTCCGAATCCAGAACTGATCCACCACAGACGCGTCAGGCCAGACCTGCGCGCCGATGCCACTCATGCCCCTGAGGCACCTTGGCATCACCAACCCCATGGCTGCAGAAATGCACAAGTGGGCCGGATCAACCATTTCGTTTTTAAGACAGACCGAGCGGGCCGGTGTCGATGCTTCACAGCAGGCACACCGACCGGCAAACCTTTTGGGTAGGCGCAGCACTCGTCGTGGTCGCGTGGCGCGCTGAATCTTTGACCACGAGCCGATGGGGCGACGGAATCCGTGCCATCGGCGATCTCAATGGGATTCCACTTTCACGCACGCCTTCGTGCGCATGTTCGTACAACCCCAACCCGCTGTTCGGGCAGCGGGCACCTGACCATGGAATTCACATCATGTCTGAGCCATCCACCCCTCGACCTTCCAGGCGCCGGATTCAGGAACCCGCCAGTCCCAGTCGCTCAAGCCAGCATCAGCCCACGCGACGGCAAAGCTGGGCGGGCAAGACGCCCCAGGAGATCCTGGCTCGCCACCCCGCAGGCCAGACACCGCCGTTGAAGGTACTGGAGGTGTTGATCGAGCTGTTCAACGCCCTGCACACCTCGCTGGCCAAAACCGTCTCGCACAAGACGCGCCAGGAGCGTTCGCAGTTCTTGCGGCGCTTCTTTCGGGACTTGAAGACGAAGGCCGGGTTCAAGACCGTGCCCGATCCGCGCAACCTGGGGCAAAAGCACATCCTGGCCATGGTGCGGGTCTGGCAACAAGAGCACCTGGCGCCGGCCACGATCCAGACCTACCTGAGTTTTCTGCGCGGGCTGGCCATGTGGATGGGCAAGCATGGTTTCGTGCGTGCGCCAGACCACTATGGCTTGAGCCTGGACGAATACCAGCGGCATGAATACGCCAGCCGGGACAAAAGTTGGTCGGCGCAAGGGGTGGGCATCGACGCCCTGATCGATCAGGTGTGCGAGCACGACCGCCATGTGGGTGCATCGCTGCGGCTGATCCACGCGATGGGGCTGCGGCGCAAGGAGTCGGTGCTGTTCAGGCCCTTCGAGAGCATCGTGCCCTTTGAGGCCACCGGCCTGCAGCCCGATGAGCAGGAGGCGGATCGGTATGCGTGGGTCAAGGGCAAAGGGGGGCGGGTGCGCTACATCCCGCTGGACCGCCCAAGCAGGGTTCTGGCGGTTGAGTTTGCGCAGGGCGTGGTGTGCAGCCAGGATGCGCACATGGGCGATCCGGCTCATGACCTGCGCAAGAACCTGAGGCGCTTTGACTACGTGGTGGCGAAGTTCGGCATCACGGTTCGTGAGTTGGGGGTCACCGCGCACGGGCTGCGGCAGGAAGTGCTGATCGGGCACTATCAGGCACTGGCCGGTGGCCCGCCCCCGGTTCGCGGGGAGGGCACTGTGGCACCCGAGCTTGATCGGGCTGCGCGGCAGGCCGTGGCCCACCTCGCTGGCCATGCCAGGCCCCGCGCGGCTGGTGCCTATTTAGGGGCCGCCCGCCCTCGGAACGATCCA
>Ga0209066_10004901_pt1 | contig 14340 bp, 7 predicted proteins | sample All_14_2_FD_187198 | JGI IMG/M metagenome (GOLD analysis project Ga0209066, IMG submission 187198) | Freshwater microbial communities in response to fracking from Pennsylvania, USA - Allegheny Zone_MetaG_DW_15 (SPAdes) (version 2) ...
CGGCTCCTCGCTCGACACGGAAGACGATGCGATCGTCTCCCAGGAAGAACACTTCCCGCTCATCGTCGGGTGCGAGCATGTCGCCGGCAGCCCGCTTGATGACCCGGTCGCGTGGCTGGCCGGCCAGACCGAAACAGCGAATCTGCAGGTCCGGGTACTCGTTGCGGGCAACCCGAACCGCGGCAATCAGGGCGCACCAGAGCGGCTGCTCGAGAGGGGTCACCCCTTGTTGCTGACCGAAATCGACGACGACCCAGACGCGGGCCGGCGTGTCGGCCAGGCGCCGGCATTGGTCGGCGATGGTATCGAGGTGATGGGTGAGTGCCGATATCGGGTCAACCGGAGCATCGTGAGCCGGGATGGACAGCACGTAGTCGGTCGCAGCAGCCTTTTCGTGTCGCGCCGGGTCGCCGCCCCGATGAAAGAGGAGCGGGCGGAGATCGGCCGCGGCGGAACCCTGCCAGGAGAACACGGCTGGTTCGGTCGTCGAGGAGGCGGAGCGGTCAAGAATGCTTCCTGCCAAACCGCGCACGATAACGCCGATGCGGGCCTCGCCGGAGGCGGGGGCCACCGAAATGCCGCTATAGCCCGCAGTTTCGAGCTCGTCGATCCACTCCTGATCGGTCAGCAATGCCCCGACCGGGAACTCCGGATTTGCCGACCGCGCCCACCAGCGCCGCCGACTGCCGCGCACTATGTCCCAGAACGCGCTGGGCGCCAGCTCGCCAGCGATGAGCGCTGCCTCGGGCCGCAACAATCTAGTAATGACCGCAATGCCGTCGTCGCTTCCCGCGGCGACCTCGCTCAGAGCGTCGATCGCCACGGCGAGATCGAGTGAAGCGGGACGCATTGTCTCGAGTTGTGACCAGGTGAGGCAGCGGATGAGCGGGGCGCTGTCGCCGATGGCAGCCCGGGCCTGTTCGAGGCGGTCGTCATCGAGATCCGTCAAGGTTATCTCGACATTGGCGAACCGGGCGCTGAGATCGACGGCTCCAGCGAAATGGTCGGCCCCCACGAACAGCAGGCGCAAGAGCCGTGCGCCGTCGTGGCGCGACAGCGAGGCCGCGACGTCGTGGAGGGCGGCTTCGCGCAGCCACCCGATCTGGTTGGAGGCCAGGCCTAGATTGCGCCAGTGCGCGGAGGAGCCGAGTTCGTTGACGGCTGTAGAGTCGCCGCCGCTCAGGCGGCCGATGATATTCTCAAGTCGCGAGACGCTTGCCGCTTCTGTCGCCATCGTCGGATGACGGAGCAGGAGCGTGCGGACGATGGAGTCGATTTCGGGAAGGTCGCACGATGGGGCGAGCGTTCGGGCTCCATCGAGTTCGACGGCGAGGTTCTTCGCCTCGAGATGCCAGAGCAACGCAGACCGCAGCAACGTGGCCGCCGATGCGGACGGATCCTCGGTACCCGCTGAATGGTCGTGCACATCCTCGGCATTGACGGCCGGTGGGCTCTGCAGCGCAGACCACGTCGCGCGAAGCGTTCCGGCTTCGACCAGCAGCAGTGCCTCGGAAAGGGCGGCTGCACTGCCGGCCGGCCTCTCCACCTCGACATGACGGCATGTAAGGGTCGAGGGCATGCCGGAGCGTTCGAGATGCCAAGCGGCGGTATGGTAGCTCAGAGACTTCGGATCGGCGGTGAATTCGGCCGGGGCCTCGACCAGACGGACATTCTGGGCGGCGACGGCGATATTTCCGGTCTCGTCCCACAGGTCGATGTCGACGACGATCGACGTCGGAGACTGCCGGAGCGTGCGTGCGGTGACGCGTGTCGCGATCCTGCCCGGCTGGAAGACGCGCACGCAGCCAAAGCGCACAGGCAGCATGCGCTTCATGGGCATGTCGGCGACGCCTGCCTGCTCCGCGGCGAACAGGGCGTGGAACGCGGCGTCCAAAGCCGTGAGGTCGATGATGGAAGTCCCGTCTACCAGCGCGTCAGGCCGATCGAGCGCGGCGACGGCGAACTTCGGCTCTGGGAAAACGACCTGTTGCACGCGCTGAAACGTCGGACCGTAACCAAAGCCGAGATCGCTCGCCTGGGCGTACACCCCGCTCCTGGCAACGATGACGGCATGGGCAGGCGTCGCCGGTGGGGCGGTCGCTTTGCCGTTGATCGGCGAGCGGCCGATGATGCCGCGAGCGTTGAGGGTCCAATCGCCGCCAGCTCCACCTCGCTGACGTGAGAGCAATTCGACGAGTCCCGTCTCGTGAGCCAGCCGGAGCGAAACCTCGAACGAGGTTTTGCCCTCGAAAACCAGCGGCCGAAGGATATCGAGGTCGCGGAGTTCCAAGGCTCCTTCCGGGTGGACCTCGCGGGCCGCGGCCAGCATGGTCTCGACGTAGGCCGCTGCCGGAAGGACCGGGACGCTGCCAACCTGGTGCTCGGCGATCCAGGGATACAGCGCCGGATCAATGGTGGAATACCATTCGCCACTGTCCTTGCGGGGACGGCCGCCGAGCAGGGGGTGGGCGTGTGGCAGCAACGTAGTGCTGGCTTCGTCGGTCGTCGGCAGCTTGAAGCGGGAGTGCTGCCACGGATAAAGCGGCAGCACGACCGCGGTCGCCGGCGCCGGCCCGAAAAAGCGCTGCATCTCGATCCTGCCGCCGGCCAGGGCGACCTTCGAAGCGGCCTGCTCGAGCGGATCGAAGGCGGATTGTCCATCGCCTTCGATCAGTGTGTCGATGACGATGCCGCGCGTTCCCGCCTCTCGCAGCACATCGCGCACGTAGCTGGCCAGAATGGGTCTCGGCCCCACTTCGAGGAACACGCGCATTCCGTCGTTCAGCAGGTCGTTCAGAGCCGGTTCGAACTGGACTGGCTCGCGGACGTTTCGCCACCAATATTCGGCGCCGAGCGACTCCGGAGCGACGGTACCGCCGGTCACTGACGAAACGAACCTCTTGTGGGGCGGCAACGGTCGCAATCCTTGCAACTCGCGCAGTAGCGGGCCGCGAACGGGATCGATCAACGCACTGTGGAACGGATAGTCGAGGTCAAGTCTTCGTGCGCTGATCCGCATGTCCGCTGCGGACTGAAGCACGCGGTCGATGTCCGCTATCGTTCCGGAGACCGTGACGCTGCGCCAGCTGTTGATGGCAGCGACTTCGACACTGTGCGCGCCAGCCGCTTTCAGGAAGCGTCGGGCCTCGCGATCGCTGAGCATCAGCGCCGCCATGCCTCCACTGCCGCGAACGCCTTCCTGATTGCGGCTGCGGGCAATCACGACATCGATTGCCTGGTCGAGGCTGAGAGCGCCGGCGCACCAGGCTGCAGCGATCTCGCCGACGCTGTGACCCAGCGTGGCGCTGGCTACGATGCCCCGCTCTTCGAGCGCACGCACCGTGGCGACTTGCAGGGCAAGAAGGAGGGGTTGGGAGTAGGTTGCCCGTCTCAGGCGCGGTGCCAGATCGTCCGCGAGCAGGGTGTCGACGATCGACCAGTTCTGGACTTTCGCGAAGCGGGCATCGAGGTCCTCGACTGCCTCACGGAAGACCGGGTCGGTCTCCCAGGCGTCGCGGCCCATGCCTGCCCATTGCGAACCGTTGCCGGAGAACAGGAAGGTGACCGGCAGATCGCTGCCCAGGGCCTGTCCGGTGAGGATCGCGGCCGACGGTTCGCCCTTCGCGAAGGAGGCTAGATGATGACGGATCTCGTCCGTCGTCTCACCCCGCGCGACGAGGCGGGTCGGCAGAGGGTCGCGCAGATAGGCGCCGGCGGAAATGAACGCTGCGGCGTCGCGCGGGGTGTCGGGCCATGCCTCGACATAGCGCCCGGCGAGCGCCTTCAAAGCATCGGCGTTGTGGGCCGACAGTACCAGCGGGGGCGGCGGTGTCGTCGTACTGACCTGAACGAGATGCGCGACAGTCCTCTCGCTACGCAGGATGACATGCGAGTTGGTGCCTCCGAAGCCGAAGGAATTGACGCCAACAAGCTGCGGCCCACGCTGATCCGTCAAGCGGCGGTTGTGGGAGACCACCTCGAGATTGAGTTCCTCGAACGGAATATCCGGATTGGGTGCACGTTGATGCAGGGTCGCGGGAATAAGTCCCCGATCGAGAACCATGATGGATTTCAGCAGGCCGGCAAGGCCCGACACCGGCTCTAGGTGGCCGACGTTCGATTTTACCGATCCGATGGGAAGTGCCCGGGTGCGTTTCTGCGCCAGCCCCTTGCCCAGCGCGTCGGCCTCGATGGGGTCGCCTACTCGTGTGCCGGTTCCATGCGCTTCGAGGTAGCTCAGGTCGGCAGGGTCGACCCGGAAATCTCCATACACCTGCTCCAGCAGCTGTCGTTGCGACTCCGGCGATGGCAGCGACATGCCTGTCGTCCGCCCATCCTGATTCATGCCCGAGCCGACGATAACCGCATGAATGCGGTTTCGGGACTTCAGCGCAGATGACATGGAGCGCAGGACGACGACGATCGCGCCCTCCGAGCGGACATACCCGTCCGCCGATGCGTCGAACGGACGGCAGAGTCCGGTCGGTGACAACATCGAAGCACGCGAAAAACCGACATAGGAGAAGGGCGACAGGAGCAGATTCACGCCACCCACGATGGCCGTGTCGATGGCGCCGCTACGAATTGCCTCCGCCGCAAGGTTCAGGGCGACGAGTGAAGATGAGCAGGCTGTATCCACAGCGAGGCTCGGACCGCGCAGGTCGAACGTATAGGAGATGCGGTTGGCCATGATGCTGAGCGAATTGCCCGTCATCATGTGAATGCCCGCGGCGGAAGGGTCGGCGAAGAAGCGCGCGGCGTGGTCCACAGACGAGGCGCCGACGTAGACGCCGACGGGACTTCCGCCGAGGAGCGAGGGTCGCATGCCCGCGTGGGCAAGCGCATCGTGGGTGACTTCGAGCAGATGGCGGTGCTGAGGGTCGACCTGCTCGGCCTCCCGGGGACTCATTCCGAATGCGTTGGCATCGAAGCCCCAGACATCGTCGATTACGCCGGCAGCGAAAGAGTAACTGCGACCGATCTGATCGGGAGATGGATGATAGAGCGAACCAGTTGGAAACCGGTCAGGTGTAATTGCCGTAACGCTGCAAATATTGCGTTGCAGAAGTCTCCAGAATCCGTCGCTGTCGTTCGTGCCGGGCAGACGGCAGGCATATCCAACGATTGCAACTTCGTCGCGCCGCGTCATCGGGCGTCACCTTCAAAAACTCGTTTCGCTGTCGTCGACGCTACGCACACCATTCAAAGAAATCCATTCTCCGGGCTAAAGTCGCTAGTCTTCGCAACGCAACGTCGCTCATCCGAGGCAGTGCCAATTTCATCATCTTCGAGTTTGCTGCCAGGCGAATCCCGAGTTTTCTTCAGAGGAGCGTGCAATTATTTATAATAGACGAATTCTCCAAGGAGGAAGAAGCGACGCCATGCACAAAGGAGTGATCAAAGGGTGAGATCGTGGCTCCTTCGACGGTCCGCTGCAGCTCCTGACGATGGCTGAGAGTGTGGGTGGCATGATTTGGCGCCTCCGACAGGAAATTGCAGTCAAAACGCATAATAGTGTTCGTCTCGTACCTGAACCCCAGGAACTCCTGGCGGGCCGTTGGCTTCATCTTCGGTATGAGACGACACTCTATGGTTCCGCTGGGCGGCCCGTAATCCGCTTTTTGCACAATGGTGAAGAAACCGAGGAAATTATGTCGGCAGCCTTGTTCGGCGTCGGCGAGTGGATCGGTCGCATTCCGGGCGAGACACGCCAGATTGACGTCTCTCCACCCCCGGGCTGCCCCCTGCCGGGCTTCAGCCTTACCTCCGTCAAGGTCCTTTGCGAGCGTCAAGTGCTCACCTTGGCGCGAGAACGTAGCGCGACGAAAGCCGGATTCGCAGCAGTACTGGCTTCTATTGGATGCAGGGCCGCGGCGGATGGGATTTTGAGGAACCTGTTCGGCGCCACTTCGATGCGGCGGTATCACGAATGGCGGGAACGTAGTCGACGGGAGCTGGACCTGACGGGTTTGGAAAGCAGGCGGGACAGCTGGAATCATGGGCCCCATATCCGCGTCATCCTGCTCGACACAGGCGGAAAGGCGGTGGATGCGCTGAGGGCTACTGTTTCGTCCCTGGAGCGGCAGACCTATCCGAACTGGTCTCTCGCCGCGATTGGCGGGGACCCGGCCTTAGGTGCCGGTCACCGGCTTGTTCCCGTCGAGGAGAACGCCAAGGCGGAGACGGTGTGGGGCGGACTCAGTCCCTCCGACATGGTTTTGCCGATTTCTGCCGGCGATACGATTGCGGACCATGCAATGGGCACGCTGGTTGAGTTCGCATCGACGCGCCCGGACCACACGCTCTTCTACGCCGACGAGGACTCGATCGATGCCGGCCGATATGTCGCGCCTGAACTCAAGCCAGACTGGAGTCCTATCTTTCACAAGTCGAGGCCGTTCGTCGGCTGCGCCATCTATGTGCGGCGACGGGCGCTCGAAACCCACGGTGGGCTCTCACTGGCCGAATTGGCGTTGCCATCGACCTGGGATGCGCTCTTTGCCGCAGAAGCAGGACCCGTCGGCCACATTCGCAGAGTGTTGCTCACCAAGGCGTGGAAAGCACCCGGAGCGGAAAGGCGAGTTGCGATTGCCAAGCCCGCTGTGCCGGCAGCGACAGCCACGCTCATCGTTCCGACGCGCGACCGGGCGAAACTGTTGGCGGCGTGCCTCACCAGCCTCGAGAAGACGGTGCCCCGTAATTTCGACCTGCTGATCGTCGACAACGGTAGCAGCAATCCGGCAACGCGACGGCTTCTCGATCGAGCGGGGAAGCAGCCCGGGGTTCGGGTCCTTGAAGCCGAAGGACCATTCAATTTCTCCGCCCTCTGCAATGGAGCGGCGCGGCACGCCGAGGGTCGCGTCCTCGTTTTTCTCAATAACGATACCGAGGCGATGCGGTCGGATTGGCTGGTCAACCTGACGGGATGGGCGCTGCAGCCGGACATCGGCGCCGTCGGCGCCAAGCTCGTCTATCCCTCGGGGCGCCTGCAACATGCCGGGCTGGTGCTCGGCCTCGGTGGCTACGCTGCGCATAACGATATCGGCGCTTCGCCCGCATATTCGGGCTACCTCGACCGCTTCGCGGTCCCGCACGAAGTTTCGGCGGTGACGGGGGCATGCCTGGCTGTCGAAAAGGCAAAATTTGAAGCGATCGGTGGTTTCGACGCGGACAATTTTCCGGTCGAACTCGGCGATGTCGATCTTTGCCTGAGATTGGCAGAGCGCGGATGGAAGACGGTTCTGACACCAGACGCTCTGCTGATGCACCGTGAGTCGGCGACACGTGGCAGATCCGATGTTGCCACGCGCTACGCCGCAGAGAGGCGGCATTTCCGGACGAAGTGGATGGACATCATTCGCGATGATCCGTTCTTCCATCCGGGTTTGTCGCTGACGGCGCGGCACACAAGTCTCGACCACTAGAGGGATGCGAGTCCGCACTCCCTCGCGGTACGAGCCCTCGCGGTCGCGCGCCGGTCGGCTCCGCCACTCGATCGATAATGTGGTCGAGATCGTCCTCATGGAACTCTTGACCCTGTTCGTCGAGCGATTGGTCCTCGGTCCCTGGGCAGGTGACAGGATCTTGGCGCACATTGCCCATGTCCTGGCGCCGCGGATGGCCGTCCTCGAGCGCGGTTTCGATCGCGAATTCTATCTCCGTCAATTCGCAGATGAGACACACCGTCGGCGCGTGGCCCGGGCACCCTTGCTTCACTATGCGCTTCTGGGATGGCGGACGCGCCGTGCACCCGCACCTGCCTTCGATCCTGCCTTTTACCGTCGATACTATCTGACACGACCGCGGGGGATGGACCCGCTACTCCATCATCTGGAGAAGCCCGACGCCCGGAAATCTCCTCGCAACGAGGTCGAGGCACGTGGGGACCGTGCTCCATGGCGTGAGGGCGCAGAGGCCGTGCTGGTCTTTCACCACGGGCGCGGCGGCGGGAGCAGCCGTTTCCTCGATCTCTACGAGCGGGACATCGAGGATAGGGGGCGCAACGTGCTCCGCGCGCGGACCGCCCTCAAAGCCCCAACCCTTGCCGTCGTTGGAGATCGCGTGTTCGACCTCTCGTCCGATTCCGGCGCGCTGGCCGACTTCGCCCGGCAGCGGAACGTGACGCGGTTGCTGGTCAATCACCTCGTCGATCGTCCAAGCAAGGCGATGGGCTGGCTGCGGGATCTCGGCGCGCGGCTGGAGGTGCCGTACGACGTCGTCCTGCACGACTATTTCGTGTTGTGTCCGCGGATCGATCTGGTGACGGGGCGCGGCGTGTGTTGCGATGTGGCACCAGCCGAAACTTGCGTACAATGCGTGACGGCTCACGGCGCCGAGGTTCGAGAAGTCGATCCACTGACCTGGCGGAACGATCACCTGGATTTTCTCGCTGGCGCGGATCGAATCATTGCACCGAGCGACGATCTCGCGGCGCGGATGCGGCGCCACCTGCCGAGGGAGATCGAGGTGTGGGAGCCGGAGAGCGAGGCGGGTCTTCCCCCTGAGAAGCCGCCGCGCATTCCGGCGAAGGAGCCTCTGCGAGTCGTCACCCTGGGAGCATTGAACATCTCCAAGGGCCTGCGCGTCGTGCAGAACCTGGCGCGTGTCATGGAGCGCAGTGGTGGCGCGCGCCTCCAGCTTTCCGTTCTGGGGCCGGCGTCGGAACCGTTGCCGACAAGCGTCAGCGTCACCGGCGCCTATCATCCGTATGATCTGGACCGGCTGCTCATCGAAGCCGCGCCACACATGGTCTTTCTGCCGGCTATCTGGCCCGAATCCTGGTCCTTCGTGCTTACGGCGGCGTTGAAAAGAGGATTGCCGGTCGTCGCATTCGACACGGGTGCACCGGCGGCGCGCCTGCGCCGACTAGGACGAGGCCATGTGCTGCCATTGGAGTTGTCCAGGGATCCGGCCGGGCTCCTGGCGGCGCTCCTGCAGATGCGCGCGGGGTGGGTGGAGCAATGAGCGACGCGCGATCGCCCAGGAATATTAACGATTTGCTGTTCGGCGCAGTGCAGCACGGCGGCGACCTGGCGATGACCGCCGCACAGGCATTTCCGGGTTGGAAGCGCCGGCTGTGCCGGAGGTATGGGCTAACGGTTGGAACCATCGATATCGCGCATTATGCGCGTTCGGCGGGGCAATCGTTTTCGTCGTCGGAAGACGCTGCCCTCCACTATTTGGCGAGAGGGTCTGCACGCGGTTGGTCTCCGCAGCCCGGGTTCTCTCCGGACGACTATCGTAGAGACAATCCGGACACGGTCCTGGCCGGGTACGAACCGTTTGCCCACTGGCTGAGATTCGGCCGAGCCGAGGGGCGGTGTGCGGTGGCGCCGGCCGATCCGCTTGTTCCCGACATACGTGCGCTCCTGGACCGCGGGCAGCCCGGCGGCGCGCGCGCCACGGTCGATGTCGTCGTGCCGGTCCATGGTGGGCGGGCGTTGACGCTGCAGGCGATCGCGAGCGTGCTCGAAGCAACGACGCGCGAGGCCTGTGAACTGGTGGTCGTGGACGATGCTTCGCCGGACCCGCTGCTGCGGGGGGAGCTTCAGGCGCTCGCGGCAGCCGGTCAGGTCACCTTGCTGGTGAACGAGCGCAACATCGGCTTCGTCGGGTCCGTGAATCGCGGGATTGGCCTTCATCCCGGGCGCGACGTCGTGCTCTTGAACTCTGACGCACGGGTGTTCGGAAACTGGCTCGATCGGCTGCTGGCGGCGCTGCGGACGCCGCGGACGGCCACGGCGACACCATTTTCGAACGCGGCAACGATCCTGAGCTACCCGGCAACGCTCTGCGAGAATCGCCTGCCCGCAGATGGCGACGTGGTTCAATGGGACCGCTTGTGCGCCGCCCTTGATTCGCCGCCGGTGGACATCCCCACTGCTGTCGGCTTCTGCATGGCAATAAGTCGCGACTGTCTCCACCAGATCGGCCCTTTCAACCAAGAGCGGTTCGGCCGTGGCTATGGCGAAGAGAATGACTTCTGTCTCCGGGCGACGGCGGCAGGATGGCGTCACGTCGCCGTGCCGGGCCTGTTCGTCTGGCATCGCGGCGGGACCTCGTTCGGAGATCAGCGCCGTGAACTCATCGCGGCGGCCCAGGTCACAATCGAGGCGATTCATCCGGGCTACGCGGCCGGCGTCGGGCGCTTCATCCGGGAGGACCCGCTTGAGCCGGCGAGGCGAGCCCTCGATATCGCGCGCATCCGCAGCGATCGCCGTCCCAAACGGCTGCGCTTGGCATCGACAGGGGTGACAGCGACACCGGAGGTAATCGACATCGATCTGGTACCCGACCTGCCACCTTACGCGGGACAGTACCGGCTGGTAGCAAAGGGAATCGGCGCAACCCCGAACTTGCCCCGATGCGGACCTTCCATGTCGTCCCCTGAGTTGGCGCGGCTGTTCGAGGACCTCGGCATTCAGCAGTTTTCAGAGGAGCGGGCTGGAGCAGCGACCGTGATATGGAGCGGACGAGTTCGCCGTGCATTGGAATTGATCGGCGCGGCCTGAATGAACAGGGGAATGCACTGACTGTTGCATGGCTGCCACACTTCGCGAGAGAGGGGACTTGCTAGCGATGCTGTGACCTGAGTCGGTCCTACCATTGTGATAATATAATCTGGTGGCCATCTGGATAACGTCAACGTTGGGGAGATTTATGAAGAAAGCTGGATTGGCTCTTTTGGGCCTGGGCTTGTTGCTACCGAACGTTGCCGGCGCTCAGGCCATCAACGCTCAGGAGGGATTTTACATCGGTGCTGGCGGCGGTGCCGCCTGGTTCATCGGTTCGAATTCGAACGCCCAAACCTGGACTGGCTGGGCCGTGGGCGGCAAGGCCGGCTACGACTTCGTCGGACCGCGTGTCGAACTGGAAGTCAGCTACGGCCAGATTCCGACGTCTGCAAACATCCCGGGCACGGCGATCAACGGCAAGGTCGGCCAGCTCAACGTCATGGCCAACGTGCTGTACGACTTCATGCCGACCTCGGTCATCACGCCCTATATCGGCGCCGGTGCGGGTGTTGCCTTCATCGACGGCAATTCCTCGCTGAGCGACACCCAGTTCGCCTATCAGGGCATGATCGGCGTCGCCTACAATGTAAGTGAGCAGCTCCGGTTCCTGATCGAAGGCCGCTACGTCGGCACGACCACCCCGAGCTTCAATACGCCGTTCGGCAACGTGACCTTCCAGAATAACAACATCTTGGCCCTGGCCGGCGTGACCTACAAGTTCACCGCGCCGCCGCCGCCGCCGCCGCCGCAGCCGACGATGGTCGCGCCGCCGTCGTTCATGGTGTTCTTCGACTGGGATCGCGCGAACCTGTCGGCTCAGGCCCTGACCACGATCAAGCAGGCTGCCGGCGCTTACAAGCAGAAGGGCAATGCCCGCATCACGGCGACGGGTCACACCGATACGTCGGGCGCGCCGGCCTACAACATGGCGCTGTCGCTGCGTCGCGCCAACGCCGTCAAGGATGCGCTGGTGCGCGAGGGTGTGCCGGCGACCAACATCGCCGTCCTCGGCCGTGGCGAGCAGGGCCTGCTGGTGCAGACCGGCCCGAACGTCCGCGAACCGCAGAACCGCCGCGTCGAAATCGTGATCCAGTAAGGCGGTCGCCGACGACGCCGCACCGGCAACCGGCCGGTGCGGCGTGCGTTAGAAGGACGCCGGGCCTCACCGTCCGGCCCTCCGGTTGCGGCCCTCCAACCCCTCTCCCCGAGTGGCGTCGGCTGCGACCGGAGACCTTCTATCCCTCCCATCCTCATTCGATCCAGCCGGCGATCCGCGTGCTGGCCGGCTTCCATTCTGCGCAGTCGCCTGTCGAGGCGCGGAAACCGTGTCCGCCCTGTGATCGTGCTCCGCGCGCGATTCGGTGAACGCAACCGGGCAGCGCCTCCAGTCGTTCTGTCGCTAACAGTTCATTCGCAGGAGACTCTCATGCTGAAGTTCACCAATATCGCGATCGTTGCGGCTCTTGGCCTGGGTGTCGCCGCCTGCGGAAACAATCCTACGGATCGCGCCCTGACGGGTGGTGCGATCGGTGCCGGCACGGGCGCCGTGGTGGGCTCCACGGTGGGTTCCCCGGTGGCCGGTGCGGTCGTCGGCGGCTTGGGTGGCGCCGCCATCGGCGCCGCGACCACGCCGCGCAACGACTACGGGTATTACCGCTAAACACCGCTTTCGGACCGACGGGGTGGGTGCCATCGGGTGCCCACCCTTTTTCGTGTGCGCCGGTCCAGGGGCAGTGCGAAACTGAGGACATGGCCCGACTTTTTGCGCGCAACATCGAGAATTTCACCTGCGAGCGCTGTGGCGCCGAGGTCGAGGGCAACGGCTTTACCAACCACTGTCCGGCCTGCCTGTTCAGCAAGCACGTCGACGAGAATCCCGGAGACCGGGCCGCCGACTGCGGCGGGATGATGGAGCCGATCGCGGTCGAACAGGCGCGCGGCCGCTACGTCATCGTGCACAGATGCCTGAAATGCGGACAGGTGAAGCGCAACAAATCTTCCCCTGCCGACAGTTCGCGCGCGCTGGTCGAAGTCGCCCGTCGGCGGGCGATGTCCTGACCGCTCTTGCAGACAGGATCAGCCGAAGGAACGCAACACCTTGCCGGGCCGCGAGGACGGGTCGGCGCAGAAGCCCTTCCCGTCCGCCGCCCGGGCCCCGTTGATCCAGACGCCGTGCAGGCCGACCGCCCCGGCGGTGAGTCGCGCGGCACCAGCCGGCAGGTCGTGCGCGCGACGCTTGGGGCCGCGCGCCACGGTTGCCGGGTCGAACAGCATCAGGTCGGCGGCGAGGCCCTCGCGCAGCAGGCCGCGGTCCTGGATGCCGAACAGCTTTGCGGGCTGACCGGTCAGGCGGTGCACGGCGTTCGGCAGATCCAGCACGCCGAGATCACGGCTCCAGTGACCCATCAGATGCAGGCCGAAGCCCGCGTCACAGAAGAAGGTGAGATGGGCGCCGGCGTCGCTCAGCGAGATGTGGGTGTTGGGGTCGGCCAGGATGCGGCCCACCGCCTCGTCGTCATTGTGCAGGAGCTGCGCCACGAACATCGTGTCGAGATCTTCCGACAGGGCGAAGTCGAGGATGAAATCGAGCGGGTCCTTGCCCGCCTGCCTCGCGAGTTCGCCGAGGGTCGCGCCTTCCATCGCGCGGTTCTCGTCCTTTGCCGTCTCGACGACGAACAGCTTGTCCCATTCGCCGTTGAACAGCAGCCGGCCGCGCTTGGCTAAAAGCTCCTCACGCACCGAAGCGCGCCAAGCCGGATCGCGATAGATCTTCTTGAGCTCGGCCGGATCGTGTGCGGCCATCGCCGGCTTCCACGCCTGCATGCTCTCGAACAGGTAGGGGCTGTGGAAGGTGAAATCCATGCTGAGCGGGCAGCACGAGGTCTGGGCCACCAGGGTGCGGCCGCGCGCACGGGCCTCGTTCACCTGGTCGAGCGTGGTGAAGGCGGCCTCGGGATTGGTGTTGGAATGGAACAGCGCGGCGATCACGACCGGCCGGTTTGCCTCGGCGGCCAGCTCCTCGAGATAGGGAATGGTGGTCGTGCGGCCCTTGGTCAGCATGTAGACGCCGCTGCCGCGCTCGCCCATCGCCTTCACCAGCGTGCGCAGCTCATGGTCGCCGGCGAGGCGCGACGGCATCGGCGTGCCGCCCTCGCCATTGTGCGCTTCCGAGGTCGAGGAGGCGAAGCCGACGGCGCCGGCCGCCATCGCCTCGCGCACCAGGTCGGCCATCCGGGCGACCTCGTCTTCGGTGGCCGCGCGCTCGGTGGCGTCGGCGCCCATCACGAAGGTGCGGATCGCGGAGTGGCCGGCAAAGCAGGCGACGTTGGGACCGACGCCGTTCTTCTCCAGCATGTCGAGATATTGCGGGAAGCTCTCGAAGCCCCAGTTGATGCCGGCGCGCAGCGCGTCGAGCGACATGCCCTCGACATGGGTGAGGTGGCGCATCGTGAGGTCGCGGTCGGCCGGCTTGCACGGCGCGATGGTGAAGCCGCAATTGCCCAGGATCGCCGTGGTGACCCCGAGCGCCGGCGAGGGATCGACGAAGGGATCCCAGGTGATCTGAGCGTCGTAGTGCGTATGGCCGTCGATGATGCCCGGCGCCAGCGCGAGGCCATCTGCCTTCACGGTTTCCCGGGCGGCGCCGAGCTTGGGGCCGATGGCGGCAATCCTGCCGTCCTTCACGCCGAGGTCGCCCTGGATCGGCGGGGCGCCCGAACCATCGTGGATCTGCGCGTCCTTGATGACCAGATCGAACATGTTTTTTTCCTCCCAAATTGACCCTAGTCTGTCGCCAAGGAAATGGAACGGGAGGATTGCATGACAG
>Ga0209066_10004902_pt1 | contig 14335 bp, 9 predicted proteins | sample All_14_2_FD_187198 | JGI IMG/M metagenome (GOLD analysis project Ga0209066, IMG submission 187198) | Freshwater microbial communities in response to fracking from Pennsylvania, USA - Allegheny Zone_MetaG_DW_15 (SPAdes) (version 2) ...
AACAGTGGATCAACGCCTGCAAGAACCCGTCGCTGAAGACCGCGTGCGACTTCGAGTACAGCGCGAACATGATCGAGCAGATGTGCCTCGGGCTGGTGGCTTATCGCGTCGGCAAGAAGCTCGACTACGACGGCAAGGCCGGGCGCGTGACCAACTGCTCGGAGGCGGACGCGCTGCTCAAGCGCGAGTACCGCGCCGGCTGGACCCTGAACGGCTGACGCAACGCGTGCGAAAGGGCGATCTTGCTATAAGGCCGCAGTCCGGGAAGGAGCTTTGCCGCCGTCCAGCGCATGCTTGACGGCGTCCAGAAGTTCTTTGACCTTGAACGGCTTGAAGAGGTAGGCGGATGCGCCGAGTTTCACCGATTCACTGGCGGTTTCGATTGAAGCGTAGGCGGTCACCAAAATGACGGGGAGGGATGGCTTTAGCGCCTTGATCTCCCGAAGCAAAGCGATTCCGTCCATGCTCGGCATGCGCAGATCAGAAATGATCAAGTCAAACGTATCGAGCTTGACGAGCTCGAGCGCCCTCATCCCGTTTTCAGCCGTAACACCCTCGTGACCGTCTGTTTCAAGAAGCCGCCGGATCACAATCAGAATGTCTGGATCGTCATCGACGATCAAGATTTTGGCCATGTGACACGCTCCTTTTCCGCAAATAACATATCTTCAATTTGAAGACATGCAATCTTACCATCGGGATCAGGGCAACGCAACACAAACACGACAACGAAACAACCGCTAACCGCTGGCAGGAGCACGCCCCCGTGCCGGTGACCTCCTACAACCTGCTGGCGCTGGAATCCGCCAGCGGCATGGCGCGACAGGCGGAGGGGCGGCGGCCTACCGCTTCGACTCCGCAAGGCCGGCCGCCTTGATCGCGCCGCGCAGATGGTCGCGCGCGTCGAGATAGTCCTTCGCCCCCACGTATTCGAGGATCAGCGGCGCGGCCGGCGTGTGCTGCGCCGCCAGCGTGACGAACCGCCTGTAATCTAGGTCGCCCTTGCCCGCCGCCACGCCGCGGTCCGTGTGGAGCTTGCGGTCTTTCGCGTGCAGGCAGTCGACCCACGGTGCGAGCTGCTGGAACATCTCGTCGAGGTCGTTCAGCTCGATCAGGTTCGCCGGGTCGAGCAGCACGCGCACGCGGGGCGAGTCCACCTCCTGGACGAACAGCCGCAGCCGCTTCGCGCTCGCGAGAAAGCCCCGGTAGAACGGCTCCAGCAGAACCTTGGCGTCGTGCTTCGCCGCCAGCCCGGCGAGCTGCCGGCCCGTGGCGACCATGCGCGGCCACACCGCGTCCTGGAACTCCAGCGGGATTCCCGGCGCAGGCGCGTTCGGATCATGGTAGTGTCCCGCCTCGTTGATGAACGTGCGCACGCCCATGTGGCCGCCGACCTCCATCATGGCCTCGAAGTAGGCGAGGTTCGCCGCGATCTCCGCCGCGTCCGGGTGGATGAGGTTGGTGTAGACGCCGATGCTGTGGATCGCGATTCCCTCGTCGCGGTAGGCGGCCGCGATCTCGCGGCACCGCGCCGGCGTCAGGGAGGAAACGTCCGCGCGGCTGTTGTATTTCCAGAAGTTGCTGTCGGTCTGGGTGAGGAACAGCTGGGCCGTTCCAAAGCCCGCCGCCGCCAGCTCCTTGGCAAGCGACGCATGGGTGTGCCCCGTGAAACCGAGCGTGGAAATGCCGACGGTGAGCCCGGGTTGCGGGCGCTCCGCAGCAGCCCGCGCAGGCGCGGAGGCCAAACCGGTCCCGCATACGGCGGCGGCTTGCGCCACACCGCGAAGCATCTGACGACGCGACAGCTCTCTCATCATCCTGTCCTCCTCCTTGCCTTCCGCGTCCATTGCAGAGGCGTCAGGTGCCCGGTATTCTACCACCCCGCCTCCGCTTGATCAACCCGCGCCACCTCGCCACTTCATCTCTGTGCGACAGAAATGAATCACGCGACAAAATAGTCGCCGTCCAGACGACAGGACCGTAGCCTGCCTGTTTGACACGCCCCTCTCAGGACCTCGATTTAGATAATTCACGGCAGATAACGGTCTAAAATAACTGTTGAATCTTTATATTATATTAACAATTAATATCAACATGTATCACCGTCCGATTGGCATACTCCCTGCTTTAACCCCCCTTACGCGTTTGCGTGAACAGAACGACACAAATGTAAGCCCTGCTGGGCGAAGACTGTTAAAAGAAAAAGGCGGTGCCATGAAGATGCTGTCGCGGAGTCGGATGACGGTAGGGGGAATACTCGCATGGGCAGGACTTTCCGTTTTACCGGCATGGGCCGAGGAGCCCGTGTCCGTCACGGAGGTTGCGAAATCATCGGACGCCCTGTTCATCTTGATCGGCGCGGTGATGATCCTCGCCATGCACGCGGGGTTCGCCTTTCTCGAGGTCGGGTCTGTGCGCCGCAAAAACCAGGTGAACGCCCTCAACAAAATCATCTGCGAGTGGGCCTTCTCGACCATCATCTACTTCCTGATCGGATACCCCATCGCCCGCGGCGTCTCCTTTCTGGCGCCGCTGGAGACGCTGGCCGCCGACCACGGCATCGCCTACGTGCGCTTCTTCCTGCTTCTCGGCTTCGCGGCCTGCATCCCGGCCATCATCTCGGGCGGCGTGGCGGAGCGGGCGAAGTTCTGGACCAACGCCGCGGCGGGCATCCTTTTCGTGGGCCTGGTTTACCCGCTGATCGAAGGCGTGACGTGGGGCCGCATGAACCACGCGCTGGCGGGCGCGGACGGCTGGCTGGCCCAAACGCTGGGGGCGCCGTTCCATGATTTCGCCGGCTCCGTCGTGGTGCATGCCGTCGGCGGCTGGCTCGCGCTGCCGGCCATCATCCTGCTCGGCGCCCGGATGCGCCGCTACGACTCGGACTCCATCAAGGTCAGCAGCATCCCTTTCTTGGCCCTGGGAAGCTGGACGCTGATCGTCGGCTGGTTCGGCTTCAACGTGATGAGCGCCGGCGCGCTGACGTGCATCACGGGCGTGGTCGCGATCAACTCGCTCATGGCGATGGTGGGCGGCACGCTGGCGGCTCTCTTTGTCGGCCGCAACGACGCGGGCTTCGTCCACAACGGCGCACTGGCGGGCCTTGTGGCGGTCTGCGCCGGATCGGACCTCTACCACCCCATCAGCGCGCTGATGGTCGGCGTGGTCGCGGGCGGGCTCTTCGTGTTCCTGTTCCAGGCCGAAACCTCCCGCCTCCGGATTGACGACGTACTGGGCGTGTGGCCGCTGCACGGCATGTGTGGCGTCTGGGGCGGCATCGCCTGCGGCATCTTCGGGTCGAAGTCGCTGGGCGGACTCGGAGGCGTCTCTTTCTTCTCCCAACTCATCGTGACGGTCGGCGTCGTGGCCGTCTGCCTCCTCGCGAGCACCCTGGTCTATTGGCTGCTCAAACGCACGGTCGGCATCCGACTGAGCGAGCACGAGGAAATGGTCGGCGCGGACCTGGCCGTCCACATGATCGAATCCCACCCCGAGGAAGCGCTCTAAATCAAGAAGGAGACCCTACCATGAAAATGATCGTCGCCGTGATTCAACCCGAACGCCTGGACGCCGTGAAAGAGGCGCTCTTCAACGCCGATGTCCACAAGATGACCGTCAGCCGCGTGCGCGGATGCGGCCAACAGAAAGGCTTCTCTGAAAGCTACCGAGGCCAGATCCGCAAGGTGAACCTGCTGGAAAAGGTGCGTCTCGAGATCGCCGTCAACGATGACTTTGTCAAAGTCACCGTCGACACCATCATTAAGGCCGCCCAGAGCGGCCACATCGGCGACGGCAAGATCTTCATCATGCCGATGGAAGAGTGCATCCGGATCCGCACCCAAGAGAAGGGCTCCGTCGCAATCGGTTGACCCCGGCACAGGATTCCGGAAAAAAGCACGGCAACACCGGGCCTCTCCCGCACGTGTTCACGTCGGGTGAGGCCCGTCTGTTTTGTTGACAAACATCGGCGCGCGCGCGAACCGCTTGCCGGAGGCCGTGCGGTGGGCGCTCAGACAGGAGAGGCCAAATAAAACAGGTTGCAAATCGGGCACGGAACAGAGAAACTATCCGCCGCTGGTGTGACTGTTGTTTTTGTTTCTTCAAAACAGCGCATTGACCGAATTTATTCACTTTTGGCAACCGTTTTTCGGCAGTAAAACAACTCTGTGGCAACTGAACCCAACAAACCGAGTGTTCTGCGCGTTGTGAATCGCGCCACCATCGTGCCCCCGAAGGACGACCCGAAGACGGGGATCCTGTTCGAATGCGCGGCGGAAACACAGTGCCCGCACTGCAAGGCGCCCGTCCCGCTGACAAACGCAAAAGCCCTCTCGACCTTGCCCTGTCCAGACTGCGGCGGTAAGGTTTTTGTGCCGGGGCGCGTGGGCGGCTTCTTCCTGTACGAGCACATCGGCGAAGGCGAAATGGGCGCCGTTTTCCGCGCGACCGACGAATCCCTGCACCGCGACGTGGCCGTCAAACTGGTGCGGGGGTGCCATGCCGATGACCCGGACTCCTGCGAGCGTCTGCGGCGCGAAGCCTGCGCGGCAGGCAAATTGAACCACCCCCGTGTGGCCCAGGTGTATGCGCTCAACTTCTCAAACGGGCACCCCTTTCTTGTCATGGAGCTGGTGACCGGTCAGGATTTCGCGCAGAAGCTGGAACAAGAGGGACATCTCGACGAGCGCGTTGTTTTGAGAATGGCGCTGGATGTGGCCGACGGGCTCTCGGCTCTCCACCGCGAAGGCCTGGTGCACGGCGACATCAAACCCGGCAACATCGTGCTCGACCGGGACGGCAATGCCAAACTGGTCGACTTCGGACTTGCCGGAATGACGCGGCGCGACAGCAGCGGCGCCCTCGTGGGCACACCGAACTATATCGCACCAGAACTGCTTCGCGGCGCGGAGGACACCCATCGCAGCGACCTCTACAGCCTCGGCGCCACCCTGTATCACCTGCTCTCCGGACGGATCCCGCATGACGGGGAAACGGCGGCCGACGTGCTCAAAGCAAGGCTGCTCAAGCAACCCATCCCGCTCGGAACGCTTGCCCGGCACGTGTCGTCACCCACACGGAAACTGGTGATGAGGATGCTCGAAATCAATCCGGAAAAACGCCAGCTCAACAGCGATGCCGTCGCCGCTGAAATCCGGATAGCCTTGACACGGCTGGATGCTCCGCCGCCAGAGCCGTCCGGAATCTCGGACTTTATGCGCCGCTTTTTCAGGCGGTTCGAACTGCCCTTGCGGCCGAGAGCCGAGACATCGAGTTCGCGACGCAGGCCCTTCATCGTGCTCCTCCTCGCAGGCGTCGCCGTAATCGAGATCCTGTTCGCAGTCAGAGAGCGCTCTTTTGTCCAAACGCTGTCGTGGCTGCGCGAGGAGGCTCATGAGCGCTTTAAAACGGTCATGAAATCGGACCGGGATCTCGGCTCCGAGACACCGGCAACCGCCAGCGAACCGTCCAGCCGCACCCCACATCCGTCCACTCCTCCGCTAATAACGGTTGTCCGCCCAAAACAGGAGGCCGCAGTCCCCGCCCCGAAGGAACTCAGCCAAACAGAAACCGCCGCCTTGTTGATCAGCCGCCCTCCATCCCAAGCACTTCCCAAGCCCTCTTTGCCAGCCCGTGATGTCTTCACCAACGAAGGCCATGTGGTCTGGCAAAGCCTGAATCTGGGAGAGAACACATCTCGCGGCAGCACCATGCAAATGGGCGAGACCCTGATTGTCCAAGGCACAGGCACGGACATGTGGAAAGGCTTTGACCGCTGCCGTTTCGTCTACACGAAGGCCTTGGGCAGCTATGCGTTTTCGGCACAAATCAGGGCCATTGCCGACAACAACCCGCTCGCGGTCACCGGACTGCTGTTCAAAGGCGACGACCCGACGCTCGGCCCCGGGTTGCTCTTCGGTTTTCTTGGCAGCAGTGAACTGTTTCTCCAAATCCGCGAGGCCAACAACATGACGACCATCGTCCGGCGTTCCGGACAACCCGTCAAATATCCGATGTACCTCAAGGTCATCCGCCGCAACACCGTGTTCGAAGCCAGCGTCTCTTCCGACGGAGTCGCATGGTCTCCTTTCGCAGCCTGCGAACTGGAGCTACCCGCCACCAACACGATCGGATTCACCGTCTCCACACACGACATCAACACGCTCGCCACAGCGAAGTTCTCCAACATCCGCCTGCTGAAGCCCTAGGCGGCGCAGGCCGCCCGACAGACCGCGCGGGAAGGTTCTGTGGCGGCTTACGGCTTCATTCGAATCTGAGGCTTGGCCTCGGCCTGTCCTGCGAGCAGCGCTCGAAGCCGCGCGACGACCTCGGGCCTGTTGCCCACATGATTCCGGGTCTCCTCCGGATCGTCCTCGTAGTCGTATAATTCGAGAACCGCGCTCTCCGCTGGCTCGCCGATCTTCTTCCACTCCACCAGCCGGTAACGCTCGGTGCGGACAGCCCGCCCCATGATCCGGTTGCGCGGATACAGATGGAACACCGCCTCTTTCCCTTTCGCTGAAGGCGTTCTGGCCACCGCCACAAAACTCGCCCCGTCCAACCCTTTCGGCGCAGGAAGCCCGGCCAGCTCACATAACGAGGGATAGAGGTCCACCGTCTCGACCAGCGCGCCGGTCCGGCTGCCGGCCGTCGTCACTCCGGGCGCGACGACGATCAGCGGGATGCGCGCGGCCTGCTCAAAGTTGGTGTGCTTGCACCACAGGCCGTGGTCCCCGAGATGCCAGCCGTGATCTCCCCACAGAACGACAACGGTGTTGTCCGCGAACCCGTTCCGGTCAAGCGCCTCAAGAACGCGACCGAGCTGCGCGTCCATGAAACTGACCGCCGCGTGGTATCCGTGGATGAGGTGCCGCGCCTGCGCATCGTTGATCGGCTCGACCTTCGGCATGTCGCTATAGTTGCGCAACTCGCCCGAGAGATGCCCGGCAATTTTCGGCGCCCCCTGAGGCAGAGCGGTCACCGACGGCAGAGGAAATGCCTCGGCCGCGTAGAGATCCCAGTACTTCTTCGGCGCATTGAAGGGCAGATGCGGCTTGAGAAAACCGACGGCCATGAACCACGGCTCTTGGGGCCGGCCCTTTGCCGCATCAAGACGACGCACCGCCTCATCGGCGATCATGCCGTCCCCGTAAGCATGGTCCGCGACATCGGCGCACTCGGTGGCCACGCTTTTGGCCGTGTTCGCGATCATCTCGACGGAAAGCCCCTCTGCCTTGGCTTTGGCGAACGCCTGTTTCTGTGCGTCGAGGTTTTCCTGCAGCGCGTACAAACCTCCTTGGGGCCGCCAGTGCGGCACGCTCCATGAATCCGCATCCTCGACGTTACCGTGGCCGACATGCAGGATCTTCCCCATCGCCTCCGTGCGGTACCCGTTCTGCCTGAAATATTGAGCCACGGTAACCGCGCCGGGCACAGACTTGCGGAAGTTCGTGCCCAGATCATAGATGCCCAGCGTCGACGGCCGCAGCCCGGTCATCAGTGCGTTCCGCGAGGGCGCACACACGGCCTGATTGCAGAAGGCACGCTCGAACAAAAGACCGCGCGCGGCAAGACGGTCAATGTGCGGAGACTTGACCTTCGGCGTGCCGTAGCAGCCCAACAGCGGCTTGAGGTCATCCACGCAGATCAACAGGACATTCGGCCTGCGCGCCGGGAGTTCAGCGTTCAGCAGGGCCGGAACGAGCAAGGCGGTTACGGTTATCGAAATATGCGCAAGCCCCATGAGCGTACTCCTCTTTTTATGATGCGGCTCCAGTATGAACCGTGTCTGGATTTCCGGCAAGCCATTGTGCGGCGCCCGCAAGGCAACCCGGCCGGAGATTCTGTTGACACTCCTTCCCAACTTATTTATTGTAACCGGCAATACTTATCAAACGTGTTTTGTTGAACCTTGAGAATGGGAACACACTGGGGGACGGGACCTATGGGACATTATTACCGCGCGCTTCTGCTTGTGCCGCTCTGTGGAGTTTCGCTGGCAGCCGACATCCATGTTTCGGCAACCGGTTCCGACGAGAACCCGGGGACCGTCGAGGCACCCGTCCAGACCTTGGAGAAGGGCCGCATCGTGGCACAGGCGCTCCGAAAGGCCCATTCGAACGAGACCGTCAACCTTTTCCTGCACCCCGGCACGCACATGGTCCGCAAGACCGTGGCCTTCAAACCGGAAGACGCCGGAACGTCGCAAGCGCCCCTGAACATCCTCGCGTGGACAGACCCGGCCGCCCCTCACGCGCGCCCCGTCCTGGTCGGAGGGGCGGTCGTCACCGGCTGGCGCAAAAGCACATTCAACGGCCGGACGGATCTCTTCGAAGCCGATCTTAAGCCGCTGGGCATCACCACCCCGTTCAGACAGGTCTTCCTCAACGGCAAACGCCAGATCTGGGCGCGTTACCCCAACGAAGACCCGGCCCACCCCTACTCCGGCGGCTGGGCCTATGTGGACGGCGTGCGCCCGCCGATGTACAAGGACATTGAGGGCGAGCGCACCGACACCGTGGTCCTGCGCGCGAAAGACGCGCGCCCCTGGTCCCGTCCGCAGGAAGGCGAGGTCTGCATCTTTCCCCGCTACAACTGGTGGAACCGTATCGAGAAGATCGCGGGCTACGATCCTCTGTCCCGCACCATCACGCTCAAGCAGAAGATGCAGTACGCGGCGCGCCCCGAGGACCGTTTCTGCATCATGGGCATGCGGGAAGAACTGGACGCCCCCGGCGAGTGGTACCAGGATGTCGAGAACCAGAAGCTCTACCTGATCCCGCCTGCAGGCGCGGACTTGGCCAGAGACGAGATCACCGTGCCGACGGTGAACGACATCCTGACTTTCAACAGGACCCATTACGTCCGCGTTAGCGGCCTCGAGTTGACCTGCGCCGAACAGCATGCGCTCCGTTTCTTCGACTGCGACGGCGTCGTGGCGGAAAAATGCTCGGTCCACGACTTGGGCTACTTCGGCGGCTCCGCCGTTTCGCTGGACCGCGGCACGCAAGGATTGATCCGCGGCTGCGACATCTGGAACATCGGCGGGCACGGCGTCTCGGTCAGCGGCGGCAATCAGGTCAAACTGGAGCGCTGCGGCCACGTGGTCGACAACTGTTACATCCACCACGTCGGCCAGTTCAACCGCCACGGGATCGGCGTGATGCTCGGAGGCGTCGGCATCCGCGTCTCGCACAACCTGATCCACGACATGCCGCGCTGCGGCATCTTCCACGGCGGCGCGCTCAACACCCTCGAGTACAACCGCATCCGCCACTGCAACCTCGAGATGGAGGACACGGGGTGCACCTACACCGGCGGCTGGACAGGCGGCTGGCAGACCATCCGCTACAACCACTGCACCGACAGCATCGGGTTCAACAACCACGGCAAATTTTTTGTCTTCGCCTGGGGCATCTACCTGGATGAGAGCGGCTGCGGCAACGACGTCTACGGCAACATCGTGGAGCGTTGCCAAGTCGGCGCCATGCACCTTCACAACGCGCGCGAGAACCACATCTTCAACAACATCTTCGCAAACAACGCCGGGCCGGAGGGCAAGACCCACCAGCTTTCCCTGCAGACCTGGAACGATTCCACCAACGGCGTATTCCTGCGCGACCGTCAGCCGAAAATGCTCAAGGAGTACGAACGGCTGATGGCCAATCCCGCATGGGCCGACATGCGCGGAATGCATGTGTCGCCGGCCGCCCCTTTCCTGCCCGACGGCACGATCATGCGGGGCAACCTCATCACGCGCAACATCTTTTACTACCCCAACCAGCCAGACTCCCGCTACGTCCGCGAAAACGGCGTGAACCTCCAGTACAACACCATCAACTCCAACACAGTCTGGAACGGCGGGGCGGTTCCCGTGAAGACGGGCAAACAGGCGTTTAAGAAGGCGATCACCAACCTCACCGCCTCCCTTCCGAACGCCGACTTTTCGCGCCGCCTCACACCAGAGGAGACCGCCCAAGGCTACGACCTCACCGTCGCCGCCGACTGGTTCTGGTACCACAAGACGTTCCCGAACCTTCAGGCAGAGATTGTCGCAACGGGGAACAAGAGCGCTTTGCGTCTGCCTGGCGCATTCAACAAGGAACAGAAATACGTCAAGTACACCTGCGTCCGCTCGGCCCCCTTCGCTCTGGCTTCCGGAAAGAACTATCGGCTCACCTTCCGGTTGCGGCACCAGGATGCGACCGGTGAGCTGACAGCCCGTTTCGTCTGCGAGAACCAAGGCCTCTGGAAAGCGTTCGGCGCGCGGGATTTCCTGAAGCGCTCGGACATGTCGGACGTCAACACCGCGAGCGAAGGGATCGAATGCCAGACCGGATTCTATCTGCCGAAATCCGGCGACCCGGATTACGACAAGCGCGTGACCGCGCTGTCGCTCCAGTTCCAGTTCAACTCCACTCAGGGCTGGGCGGAGATCAGCGACCTGCGGCTGGAAGAAACGGAACCCGCATCAGAGTGGGAGGCCTGGCAGATGGCAGGCGCCGACACGCATTCGGTTGTGGCAGACCCGCTGTTCGTCGACGCAGAGCACGGCGACTTCACGCTCAAAGCAGAGTCTCCCGCCTTGAAACTGGGCTTCGAACCGATCCCGTTCCAAGAGATCGGCCCCTATCGGGACGTCACCCGCGCGACTTGGCCGATCAAGGAAGCCGAAGGCGTTCGCGAAAACCCGAACTGGCTGGAATCCGTCCCCATGGAAGCCCAGTGAACGCAGGCACGCGTCCGGCCTCACCGGCTCGGTCTTCCTGTGGCATCCGCACAGGCAGAATAAAAAAATCACTCCGCGAGAAATCACCCCTTGTCAGCGGATGAACCGATCTGGTAAAGTATGCCCCACTTTTTGCGCCCATCGTCTATCGGTTAGGACACAAGGTTTTCATCCTTGGAAGCGGAGTTCGACTCTCCGTGGGCGCGCCAATTTGCAAAACACCGCAAGCCGTATGCCTTGCGGATTTTTTGTTCAGGGAGCCGCCTGCGGGGTCCATTATGAAAATCCTGCTGCTTACGCCGCCGCTCGTCCAACTGAACACCCCCTATCCGGCCACGCCCGCGCTGACCGGCTTTCTGCGCCGACAAGGCGCGGACGCTGTGCAGGCCGACCTTTCGCTCGAACTCGCCCTGCGCCTTTTCTCCCGCGATGGGCTCGCCCAGATCGCAGACGCCTGCCGCGCACAAGCCCGACCGACGCCATTTGTGCGTTTTTTTCTCGACCATCTCGACGCGTACCTGAACACGGTCGAGACTGCCGTCTCTTTTCTGCAAGGCCGTAACGATGCTGCGGGGTGGCTCATCGCGCGGCGCGGTTATCTGCCCGAAGGGCCGCGGTTCGCCGCACTCGCGCCTGAAGGCACGGACACCAGCGAAGAGCAGAACCTCGCCGAACTTTTCGGCACGCTGGGCATCGCCGACCGCGCCAAACATCTGGCCTCGCTCTACCTCGACGACCTCTCCGACATCATCCGGGAGGGCGCAGACCCGGATTTCGGCCTCGCGCGCTATGCCGAGCAGATCGCCGTGAGCGCGGCATCTTTCGATCCGATCCTGCAAAGGCTCGCGGCCCCAGCCACCCTGATCGACCGCCTGATCGACGCGCTCGCGGAGGAGATTCTTCGGCAGCATGAACCTGACATCGTCGGCCTCACAGCCCCCTTTCCCGGTACCGTCTACGCCGCTTTCCGGATCGCCGCTGCCGTGCGCCGCCTCGCGCCTGCCGCACGCATCGTCTTGGGCGGAGGTTACGTCAACACCGAACTCCGCCACCTGGCAGACCCCCGCGTGTTCGATTTCATAGACGACCTCTGTTTCGACGAGGGCTACGAGCCTTGGCTCGGCATCCTCGGACAAGGACCTTCCGTCAGAACCCTCACCGCTTCGGGATCGACGCTCGGCGCCCGACACTCGACGTCCAACGTTCTACAGTGCCCCGACTACTCCGGACTCGACCTCTCGCGTTACATCAGCTTGGCCGAAATGGCGAACCCCATGCACCGCATCTGGTCGGACGGACGCTGGATCAAACTGCAGTTGGCCAACGGCTGCTACTGGCACAAGTGCGCCTTCTGCGACGTGTCGCTGGACTACATCGGGCGCTATGTTCCGCCAGACGTGCCCGCACTTGTGGACACGCTGGTGAGGCTGAAGCGCGAGACCGGCCAGACCGGCTTCCATTTCACCGACGAGGCGCTTGCGCCCGCGCTCCTCCGGCCGCTCTGCAAAGAGCTCTTGGCACGCGGCGAGACGTTGACGTGGTGGGGCAACATCCGCTTCGACACGAGTTTCACGCCCTCCCTCGCGAGCCTCATGGCGCAGGCCGGCTGCATCGCCGTTACCGGCGGCCTTGAGTGCGCCCACGACCGACTGCTGAAACTCATGAACAAAGGCATCACGCGCGCCAGCGCCGCGCAGGCCTGCAAAGCGCTTTCCGACGCAGGCATCCTGGTGCACGCTTACCTCATGTACGGATTCCCCTCCCAGACCGAACAGGAAACTCTCGATGCGCTGGAGTATGTGCGGCAGCGCTTTGCCGCAGGCCACATCCAATCCGCCTATTGGCACCGCTTCGCGCTCACCGCTCACAGCCCGATCGCGGGCAACCCCGAGAAATTCGGCATCCGGCTCACACCACGTCCCGAGTCCGGCAGCCGTTTCGCGCTCAATGAGATCCCCTATGAAGACCCCGGCGCACCCGATCACGACCGCGTGGGCAAAGGGTTGCGCCGCGCGCTTTACAACTACATGCTCGGGCTCGGGCTTGACCTCCCCGTTAAGACGTGGTTCACGGAAACATGCTGATCAAACCCGACGCCGAGTCGTTTTTTCCGAAACGTCAGGACACAGACAAATAAGACAGCCATGAGGTATCTGGGCAGGAGATCCGACCGGCCAAAGCGCACCCCGGCTCTGTGTGGTTGTCAGATGCCCGGCGATGTCCTATCATAAGCCCGTTTATTTTTTGTCAGCAGAACCTATGCGTAAAGCGAAAATCAGGCGAATCGAGCGGATCGAGCACTATCTGATCCGCATCATCCAACAACCCGGCGCGGATCAGGGACATCCGTGGCCGATCCGGGCGCTTCTGGCCACGCTGCATGGCATGTCGATCGCCTTCAAAAGTGTCGTGCTGCTGCGACTTTTCCTGTATAACTCGGGCATCTGCCGCCGTTATCCGCTGGGATGCCAAGTCATCAGCGTCGGCAACATCACGGCCGGCGGCACAGGCAAGACGCCGGTGGTGGAAATTTTCGCCCGCGAGTTGCAGAAGTCCGGGCGCAAGGTGGCGGTGCTTAGCCGCGGTTACCGAAAAAAGGAGCTGCCCTGGTACCAGCGCTTCTTCCGCGAGCAAATCGAGCCGCCGCGCGTGGTCAGCGACGGCAAACGGCTGCTGTTGGACAGCGAACTGGGAGGTGATGAACCCTATATGCTGGCAAGCAACCTGCCCGGCGTGGTCGTTCTGGTCGACAAGAACCGAGTCAAAAGCGGACGCTACGCGGTGAAACGCTTCGGCTGTGACACCCTGATCCTCGATGACGGCTTCCAATATCAGAAGCTCAAACACCGGCTGGAGGTCGTGCTGGTGGACAAAACCAACCCCTTCGGCAACCGCCACCTGTTGCCACGCGGGGTGCTGCGCGAGCCGGTCCGCAACTTGAAGCGGGCCGACTTCATCTTCATCACCAAGTCGGACGGGCAATCCGAGGCGTTGCGCGCACAGATCCGCGAATTGAACAAGACGGCCGAGATCATCGAGTGCCGCCATCGCGCGCAGTACCTGCAAAACGTCTACACGGCCGAGCGCGTGCCGTTGGAATGGCTCAAAGGACGGACGGTCACATCGCTCTCGGGCATCGCCGTGCCGCAGAGTTTCGAGAATTCGCTGCGCACGATGGGCGCACGGGTCATCTACTGCGAGCGTTATGCGGACCATCACCGTTACCACGCGCAGGAGATCATTGACGCAGTCAACAAGGCGGCCGACCTGCATGCCGATGCGATGCTGACAACCGAAAAGGATGCCGTCCGGTTCCCGCGGCTGGAAACCACACCCCTGCCCGTCTATTACCTGCGGGTCGACATCGAACTGCTGAGCGGCGCGGAAAACTTTCACGAGGCCGTCGAGCATATCTGCTTCCGGAAAAACGGACGGTGCAAAACGCCGTCTGAACCTGACACCCAACACACGTGAGCCCCTGCCGTGAATGATTCCCAAAAAGCGCCAGACGATCATCACCCGCGCGTGTTACGCTCGGTTTCTGTGGTCAGTTTCATGACCGCCATCAGCCGTGTGGGCGGGTTGGTGCGTGAAATGGCGATGGCCTAT
>Ga0209066_10004903_pt1 | contig 14334 bp, 8 predicted proteins | sample All_14_2_FD_187198 | JGI IMG/M metagenome (GOLD analysis project Ga0209066, IMG submission 187198) | Freshwater microbial communities in response to fracking from Pennsylvania, USA - Allegheny Zone_MetaG_DW_15 (SPAdes) (version 2) ...
GCGTAAAGGTCGGGCTGCGCGGCCACCGTGAGCCCGGGCAGGGAGAACCCGCCCGAGAGCGAGGCGCGCCGGATCTGGACCCGCGTGTCCGCGCCGAGTTCGCGTGCCAACAGTTCGCAGGTTCCGGCGGTGTCGGCGCAGACGATCACCGTCTCGCCCGCCGCCGCGCGCCGCTCGAAATCGGCGAACAGGCGCTGCCGCGCCTGGGCCAGCAGCTCGGGGTGATGCGCCTCCCCCGCCCCAAAGTCCGCAAACCCGGGCAGCGCGGCGATCTCCAGCGCCAGCGCCGGAACGCGCGCAGGCGGGGGATCGCCCGAAAAAAGCTGGAGCCACGGCTCGCGCGCGGCGACGCGCGCCAGGAGCTGTTCCCAGGAACAGGGCGGACTGGAGTCCTCCGCCTGACCGGGCGTGCCCGCGCGCAGGCGGTCGTGATCAAGCCACACCACCGCGGACTGAGGTGGCAGCAGGTCGATGAGCCGCACGGTCGCGAGACGGCTCTCGGAGCAGGGCGTCAGCCAGACCTCCGTCCCCTTCTCGACCGAGCACTGCGTCGCCGGGTCGAAGGTGCGCAGCGACTCCAGTTCGGCGTCGAAGAACTCCGCGCGCCACGGGGCGGCTGTGGCGGGGGGCCAGATGTCCAGCAGGCCGCCGCGCACCGCCAGCCGGCCCGGCGCGTCCACATCGGCGACGCGCTCGTAGCCGCCGGCGACGAGCTGCGCGACCAAGGCGTCAAAAGGGTAGTGTGCCCCGACCCGGAGGTGGACCGAGGCCTCCTCGACGGCCGCGGGATCAGGCGCGGACTGGAGCAGGGCGTGGAGCGAGGTGACGATAACGGTGGCGTGACGCGGCGCGTCCGGCGTGTCGGGCCCGAGCATCCGGATGACGCGCAGGCGCGTGCCTGCGGTTTCGGTGTCCTCCTCCATCTGTTGCGGAAAGAGCGCGGGCGTCACGCCGCTGTCGCGCCCCAGGGCGCAGAGGTCGCCGTACACGCGTTCAAGATCAGCCGGCCCTGCGGTGACCGCCAGCGCGAGGCGCGCCGGCGCCTGGCGGGCCAGCGCGGCGGCGGTCAGCGCGGCTCCCGCTCCGGGCAACGTGGGAGCTGCCAAGCGCGCGGCCTTGCGGGGCAAAACCTGCGTCAGCGCATCGGCAAAGAGCTGTGACAGCGAAGACACAGAGATAATGTTACCCGATCCTCACGGGGATGTCGAACGCGGGCGCACCCCGAAAACGGATTGCCACCTCATCTCCGGTCGCCTACACTGTCGCATGACGGTTGCAAGAAAAGGGTGCGCGGCCGTCCTTTTTGGGGGAACGCCATGAGGGGAATTCGTGCTGTAGGCAAAGGATGGGCCGTAGGGGCCATTGGAATTTTGTTTGCCGCATCGGTTTGGGGATATGAAAAGAGTGCGCTGCCCGGCCGGTGGTCCCTTCAGCCCGCCGTTTCGCCGGATGCGGAACCGGCCGCCGCTGCCTGGGGAGAGAGCGAAAGCGTCGACTGGCGCCACAACCGCCGGCCCGGCAAGGGCACGCCGTGGGAGAAGATCAAGCATGGCGAGGTCCATTCGCTGTGGTACGAGCGGACGTTCTCGCTGTCGGCCGGGCAGGCCGCCGGACAGGTCGCGCTGGACTTCGAGCGGATCGAAGGCGACGCGATCATCTTCCTGAACGGCGAACGGCTGGGGGAACTGCTCCGCCCCGGCGGCTGGCTGGATCTGGCCGGCAAGGCGCGCGCGGGCGAGAACCGTTTGCGTGTGTTCGTCACGCGGAGTTACACGGGCATTTCGCGCGGCCCCGAGAAAGATCCTCTGCGCTTCTTGAGCCGCGGCGGAGAGGCGCAGAAGGCGGCGCTGGGCAAGTACGGCCTTGGAATCACGGCGGACGTGTGGCTGATGGCCCTGCCTCGCCCCGCCGGCTTGGCCGACGTGTTCGTGCAGACTTCCGTGCGCAAGAAAGAGATCGCCCTGGCGCTGGATTTGCGCGCCGTCGCGCCGACCGAAGGCGTGAGCGCGCGAATCGAAATTTTCAACGCGGAGGGAAGCCCCTCGCTGTCGTTCGATTCGCCCCTGAGCCCCGTGCCTGCGGGGACCTCGTCTCAGACCGTCCGCCGCGCATGGGAGAATCCCCGGCTGTGGGAGCTCGAGGACAGCTATCTCTACCGCGCGAAGGTCAGCCTGCTGAAGGACGGGCGAACGCTGGACACGGGGTACGAGACCCCGTTCGGGTTCCGCGAGGTTTGGACGGAAGGGCGGTCGGTCATTCTCAACGGGCACCCCCAGCGCTTCCGCGTGGAGTGGACGGCGTTCGGCATCAGCGAAAACTCGCTGCCGATGCTGCGCCTGCTCGGCCGCAACTTTGTCTACCAGCAGGCCAACCCGACCATGTGGTGGCAGGATTGGCCGGAGACGCCGGTCTTTTCCTGCCCGATGCTGGACCTGTTGGATCGGGCCGGCATCGGCACGGCCCTGCCCGTACCGGGCGTTTCCGCGATCCGCGATCACTTGCTGTCCGATCAGCAGGTGGAGGCCGACTACCGCCGCGAACTGGCGCACCTGTGGCGCCGTTACCGCAACCGGCCCTCCGTTCTGCTCTGGACGGTGAGCATGAATTCGTACAACCCGAAAGACGCGATTCATCCCGGGACCATCGGCGTGCGCTCCACCTATTCGCATCCGCAGGCGCGGACGATCGAGCGGGCGCGTGCCATCGTGCTGGAGAGCGACGCGACCCGTCTCGTCTACGGCCATGCCGACGGCAACCTCGGCGACTTGGCCACCAGTAATTTCTACCCCAACTGGATGCCGCTTCAAGAGCGCGAGGATTATTTTGAGCTCTGGGCGCAACGCGGAAACATGCCGTATCTGGCGGCCGAGTTCGCCGCCGTTTACGGTGGCGACTGGTACAAAGGCAAACGGCTGCTGCTGACCGAATACGCGGCGAGGGTGCTCGGGGACGCCGCGTATGCGGCCGAACCCCCCGAGGCCTTGACGCAAACGTTCGGGTTGGGGCAGGGCAATCTCGGCCACGGCAACTCGCTCAAGAAAGCCGTGGCGCTGCTGCCCGCGTTCTGGGAGGTCGAGCGCCTGCACACGGTGGGGACCGACCGGGCCTGGCGCACGTGGGGCGTGCAGGGCTGGCACTACTTCAACTTCGGCCTGGGCTACGGCGATCCGCCGGAGTTCACGCGGCCCCGGCCGTACGACCGCTACAGCGTGCTGCAAAAGCCGGTGGTCTCGCGGCCGGCGTGGGCGAACCCGGCCTTCGACTATTACGCCGAAGCCATGCAGCCGCTGCTGGCGTACGTCGCGGGGACGCCGACGCACACGGACAAGACGCACGCCTTCTTCGGCGGCGCTGAGGTCGCCAAGCGGGCGGCGTTCGTCTGGGACGGCTCGAGCGAGCGAAGCGTGCGCGGCGCGTGGTCCTGCGTGGGCGAGAAAACGGGCGAACGCTTCGCGGGCGGCGCGTTCGACCTGACGCTGAAACCCGGCGACATCGCGTTCCGCCCGCTCACGTTTGCGGCGCCGCAGGTCAAGGCCAAGACGGAGGCGGTGCTTCGGCTGGAGATTTTTGAGGCCGGGGCGAAGAGCGAGGGAAAGCCCTTGGTCTCGGATGCGGTTGCCCTCGAATTCTTTCCGGGGACCGAAACGGCGGCGCTGTCGGGAACGGTTGCGCTCTTCGATCCGGAAGGAACGGCGTTCCCTGCGTTGGTGCGCCTCGGCATCGCCGCGCAACGCGTTTCCTCCGGCGCGGAAGCCCGCGCACACGGGGTCTTGGTGATCGCTCCCGGCGCACTGGAGCGCTGCCCGTCCGCGCCGTTCACGGCGGACGACGTGCGGGGCGGGCTGCGCGTCGTGGTCTTGGAACAGAAACCCGAGGTGTGGGAAGGCTTCGGACTGCGTACGCTGGAGGCCGCGTCGCGGCAGGTGTTCCTCCGCGAGCTCGGCGCGGCGGAAACGGCGGGTCTGTCCGACCGCGACCTGCACGACTGGAGCGGGGTGCCCGCGGGCTACGCGGCGTGGAAACGCTGGCGCGCGCCGGACGTGCAGGTCGCGCCGAAAGGAAGCAACCGGCACGTGGTGTCGTACGTGGCGCTGGAGACGCCGGACGTCGTCGGGTTCACGCCGGTGCTCGCGAGCGAGTTCGACCTCGCCTATTCCCCGCTGCTGCGCTGGCAATGCGGCAAAGGCGCGGTCTGGTTCTGCACGCTGGATTTGCCGGGACGTGCGGAGAGCAATCCGGCTGCGGCGCTGCTGACGCGCCAGCTCGTTCAAGCGGCGCTCGCGTACCGCGAGACCACACGGCCGGTGCTCTATGCGGGCGATGCGGCCGGACGGGCGCAGCTGGAGCGCCTGGGATGCGAGGCGGCCGAGCACACGGCGGGGGCGGTCGCCGGCGCGCTGCTGGTGATCGGCCCGGGAAGCGGCTTGACGGCGAGCGGCATCGACGCTTTTATTTCGGGCGGCGGCCGCGTGTTCGTCCTGCCGCAGACGGCGGAGGGGCTGCGCGGGTTCGGGTGGGACGCCGAGGAGCGCGTGTTCACCAAAGGCGCCCCGTGCGGAGATGCGCCGTTCAGGGCCGTCGGTCCGGATCTGCTGCGCGACCGCACCGCGTCGTCCGCCGTGCTGTGCGGCGCGGGCGGCGGCGCGGCGCGGCAGGCGGTTGCGGATGGGCTTTTGGGAAGGGGCTGGCAGGGGCAGGCGGTGTTCTGCCAAGCCGATCCCGAGGCGCTGTTGCGAAAGTTTCCGGAAGGGCAGCCCGGCTTCGATTCGGCGGCGCTCACGGTCGTGCGGTGGCGGCAGCTGCAGGCGCGCCTGCTGACCGCGCTCGGGGCGACGCCGTCGGCGGCGTCGGCGGAACGTGCCGCCGCGTACGTGCCGGTGAGGCCGGTGTACGAGGCGCTGCGCCACTGGCAGCTTCTGGGTCCGTTCTATCCCGACGCGGCGCAGGCGGGGGCGAAGGCGCTGGACGCTGCATTTCCGGGCGAGGCGAACGCGCTTGCGGGCGACACGAACCCCAACGCGACCTACGCCACGCCCGACGGCCGGCAGCTGAATTTCAGAAAGACGGCCATGGCCGGGACGGACGGCTTCGTCGACCTGGCCGCCGCGCTGAACCCGGAGCGGGCACCGGTGGTCTACGCCGTGCGCGAGGTGACGTGCGCGCAGGCCCGGATCGCCCGTCTGCGGCTGGGCCTGGAGTATTTCGCGAAGGTGTGGGTGAACGGGCAGCTGGTTTATCAGGTGGACAGCGGACACGGCGCACCGCGCGCCAACCGTTTCGCGCTCAACGTTCCGCTCAAAGCGGGCGCGAATGTGCTTGCGCTCAAGATTGCCGCCGGCGCCAAAGGATGCGGGTTCTGGGCCAACCTTTCGCTGCCCGGCGCGCACACGGAGGCAGCCACGCCGGAAGGAAGCGCAGCGCCGGCGCTGTACGACGCCGCGCTGAGGAAATTCGATCCCTACGAGTATCACTACTGGTGAGGGCGGAACGGATGAAAGGAGACACGCCATGCGCAGGTTCATGATGGGGGTGGGCGCGTTTTGGGCGGCGACGGCCGGCTGGTCCGCAGAATCTGGAGCGAACGCGAAACCGGCGGCGTGGCGGCTCGATTTCGAAAACTATGTGCCGGGCCAAGCTCCGCGCGAGTGGACCTTCAATTGGGGTTCCCAAGGCGACGATCTGATCACGGTGACGTCCGACCATGCGAGCGGCGGCAAACAGGCGCTGTTGTTCGACCGCCCGGAGAGTCCTGACGCGAAAGGGCAGTGGGGCGCCGCCGTGTCACTTCCCGGCTTCCGAGACGGACAGGGTACGCTGAGCTGGGACTTTCTCTTCTTCGGCGCGGGCGGAGACGCCCGCTTCTCGTTCGAGATCCGCAACCGCAGCGCGAAGCGCATTGTCCGTCTCGGCGTGGAGTTTCAGCGGGCAAGTTTCGGAGAGTTTTGGGGCGAGGCAAAGAAAGCGGCCGTCCGTCCGGGAGTGTGGTACCGCATGGAGGCGACGGTCGATGCCGGCGGAGGCGCGGCCGCACGAAGCGTCCGTCTGCGTCTGCGGGAACGCGGTGCGGACGCGTGCCTCCTCGACGAGGCGGCGGCCGGTGAAAAGGCTGCCCCGCTCGAAAAGGCCGCAGGCATTTGCCTCTGCTTCGGGCAGACCGCCGGACCGTTCCGGCTTTACGTGGACAGCGTGGAAATGCTGAGCGCCGCGCCCTGAACGCTTGCATGCGCCGGCCAACCCGGCAGGGCTCGATAAGCGTCTTCCTCAACTTGACCGGATGCGAGACTACACCGTATCAGCGGGGCGGCGTTTACTGGCCCTGTCTAGACTTTTTGCACACGTTATCGAAAACATGCAATTGTAGAGTCGCTCGGTTCCGAGTAAGATTCATGGTGTTACAGTAGTGTGTCATCACCGAAGGGGGAAACAGCATGAACCGCAGGGATTTCTTGAAGACGACCGTCTGCTCGACAGCCGCACTGGCGGGCGGGGCACAGGTGTTTGGGCAAGGGGCGCCGTCGGACCGCGTCCGGGTGGCGGTGATGGGCACCGGCGGCCGCGGGTTCGCCCTGATGCAGACGGCGGCGGGGCTGCCGAATGTCGAGGTCGCGACCGTGTGCGATGTGGACGCGCGCGCCATGGATAAGGCGGCCGAGGCGGTGAACAAGAAAACCGGCAAGACGCCGAAAAAAGAGAACGATCTGCGCCGGATTCTGGAGGACACGGGGATTGACGGCGTGATCTGCGCCGCGCCGGACCACTGGCACGCGCCCGCCGCTCTGCTCACGATGCGGGCGGGCAAAGCGATCTACGTTGAGAAGCCCTGCTCCCACAATCCGCGCGAAGGCGAGATGCTGGTCGAGTCCTCCGCCCGCCACAACGCGGTTTTCCAGATGGGAAATCAGCGCCGGTCCTCCGCGGTCTACCAGCAGGTCATCGGCGAAATCCGCGGCGGACTCATCGGCGAGCCGCGCTTCGCGCGCAGCTGGTACACCACGCAACGCGGGCCGATCGGCAAGGGCAAGCAGGTTGCGGTGCCGGAGTGGCTGGATTGGGAGCTTTGGCAGGGGCCCGCGCCGCGCCGTCCGTTCCGGGACAACATCGTGCCCTACACGTGGCACTGGTTCCTCCATTGGGGCACCGGCGAGAGCGGCAACAATGCGACCCATTATGTGGACATCGCGCGCTGGGCCTTGGGCGGCCGCTTCCCGACGCGCGTCACCAGTGCGGGCGGCCGTCTCTTTCACGAGGGCGACGATTGGGAGTGGTTCGACACGCAGGCCGCGACCTTCGAGTTTCCGAACCGCACGTTTATCACATGGGAGGGGCTCTCGGCGGTCAAGGCCCGTCCTTACGAGGGAATCGGCACCGGCTGCATGGTCTACGGTCTCAACGGTGCGGTGCTGTTCGCGCCTGACAACACCTGCCGGCACTTCGACAAAGCGGGCAAAGTGGTCAAAGAGTGGAACGCCCAATCCCTCGCGGGCGACGCCATGGACCGCGCGAATCCGATCGGCGGCCTCGACGCGGCCCATCTCGGCAACTGGGCCGACTGCATCCGGGCCAAAGACCGCGCCAAGGCCTACTCGCCCGCGGCTGAGGCGCATGCCAGCACGCTCATGACCCATTTGGCGAATATCGCCCAGCGCACGGGTGAAACGGTACGACTCGATTCCGCGACCGGCCGTCTCGCGCAGGGCAGTGCCGGTGCGGAATTGTGGGGCCGCACGTACGAGCCCGGTTGGGAAGCCAAGGTTTGAAAAAGCGGGCAGACCCGCAGAGGGAAGGCAATATGATTCGGGAAATCGGCATCATGGCCGCGGCCTGCCTGGCCGCCGGCTTCGGCCAGGGCGCGGACACGCGCGTCGGCGTCATCGGGCTGGACACATCGCACACCATCGAGTTCACCAAAATGTTGAACGTGGAGAAGGGCGATCCGGCCTTCGAGGGGTTCAAGGTGACCGCCGCCTACACCTACGGCAGCCTGGACATACCCTCCAGCACGAACCGCTATCCGGCCTACACGAAGCAGATGCGGGAGATGGGGGTCGAGATCGTCGGCTCGCTCGCCGAGCTGCTCAAGCAGACCGACGTGATCCTGCTTGAGACGAACGACGGGCGGCGGCATCTGGAGCAGGCGCTGGAGGTGTTCAAGGCGGGCAAGCGCGTGTTCATCGACAAGCCGATGGCCGCGTCCCTGGCGGACGTGCTGGCGATTTTCGAAGCGGCGGAAAAAAGCGGCGTTCCGGTCTTCTCGGCCTCGTCGCTCAGGTATCCCAAGAAAGTCCAGGCGGCGCGGGCCGGCGAGTTCGGGCGGGTCATCGGCGCGGACGCGTACTCGCCGTGCAAGCTCGAACCGACGCATCCGGATCTCTTCTGGTACGGCATCCACGGCGTCGAGCCGCTCTTCACCGTGATGGGGACGGGGTGCGAGAGCGTGGTGCGCGTGAGCCGGGACGAGGTGGATCTGGTTGTCGGCGCCTGGAAGGACGGGCGCGTGGGGACCCTGCGGGGCCTGCGCGGCAAGCTGGCGCCCTACGGGTGCGAGATCTTTGCGGAGAAGGGCGGGCGCATGGCGCTGGGCGGGTACGAGGGCTACAAGCCGCTGCTGATCGAGGTCATGAAGTTCTTCAAAACGGGGGTCGCGCCTGTGCCGCCGGAGGAGACGATCGAGATGTTCGCGTTCATGGAGGCGGCGCACGAGAGCAAGCGGCTGGGCGGCGTGCCTGTGAAGATCGCGGATGTGCTGGCCAAAGCCCGCGCCGAAGCCGCGCAGAAGGGAAGCAAATGATTGCACAAGGCCGGGGCTTGGCGGCTGCGGACTTTGCGGTTGTCGTGAGCTTCTTTATGGTCATGGTCGCCGTCGGCGTGTTCTTCGGCCGCAAGCAAAAAAGCGTGTCGCAATTCTTCGGCGGCGGCAAGCAGGTGCCTTGGTGGCTGAGCGGCATCTCGTTTTACATGTGCAGCTTCAGCGCGCTGGCGTTCGTGATGTACTCCGCGCTGGCGTACAAGTTCGGGTGGCTGCCGGTCACGATCAGCTGGCTGAGCGTGCCCGCCGTGCTGCTGGGTTGCACGCTCTTTGCGGCCCGCTGGCGGCGCGCCGCCGAGACCAGCCCTCTGGAGTATATTGAGAAGCGCTACGGCAACGGGATGCGTCAGGGGCTGATGTGGCTGGGCTTGCCCATGCGCATTTTGGACGACTCGTTCAAGCTGCTGGCGATCGGCACCGTGGTCGGCGCGGGCATGGGGTTCCCGCTGCAGGGCGCGATCATCGGCTCCGGGTTGATCATTCTGAGCTACACCTTCATGGGCGGGCTCTGGGCCGCGCTGGTGGCCGACTTCATCCAGTTCTTTGTCCTGCTGTTGCCCATCGTTTTTCTCCCGTTCCTCTGTTTCGCCAAGATCGGGGGGGTCGGGGCCTTCCTCGACCAGGTGCCGCCCGGATTTTTCACATGGACCGCGGACAAGTACACGTGGATGTACATGCTCGTTTTCTTTCTGATGCTGTTCTCGAATCTGACGACGTCGTGGTCGATGGTGCAGCGCTATTATTCGACGAGGAGCGAGAAGGACGCGCGCAAAGTGGGCTGTCTGGTCGCCGTTTTGTTGATCATCGGGCCGCCGGTTTTCTACCTGCCGGCCATGGCGGCGCGGGTTCTCATCCCGGATCTGCCCGCCGACCAGATGAACGCGGTCTACGCTCTGATCTGCAAAAACGTGCTGCCGGTCGGCTTCATGGGCCTCGTGATCGCGGCCATGTTCTCGGCCACGATGTCGACTCTGGCGGGCGACTACAACGCGGCGGCCTCCGTCGTGACGAACGATTTCTACAAGCGCATGATCGCGCCTGACGCCTCGCCCAAGCGGCAGATGATCGTGGCGCGCTTGGCGACGGGTCTGGTCGGCGCGATGGTTATCGGCATCACGTTCGTCATGCAGAACGCGCAGGGCGCGAACGACCTGTTCGACGTGACGAACAAAATGTTCGGCATTTTTCTGCCGCCGATCGCCATTCCCATGCTGCTGGGGCTGATCACGCGCCGCGTTTCCCGGCGCGGCGGCGTCTGGGGGCTGCTGGGGGGCATGGCGGTCGGGGTGTTGGTGTTTGTGCTGGGTTCCCGCTGGCCGGCGCTCCGCGAGATGGGCACCATCTTTTTTGCGACCACGGCGGCAACGTTTGCGGGCCTTCTGATGGGCACGCTGCGGTATCCCGACGACCGGGAGCACGATGAAATCCTGACGCGCTTCTTCGAGAAGGTCAGCACTCCCAGCCCCGTGCTGGAAGGCCCGCCCGCGAAGATCACGTTCTGGCCGCTGGTGGCGGGGGGGCTGGCGTTCATCGCCAGCGTGCTGATTGTGGCCTGCGCCGTGACGCGTCCCTTCGCCGAAATCCGCGTGTCGATTCTAGGCGGCGTGATGATGCTGGCGGCCTCCGGATTCTTCCTGTGGCTGTCAAAAAGGTCGGCGGCGGGCAAACGTTGAGGGGCTTGCGATGGTCAGTCGGCGTGAGTTTTTTGGAACGGCATCGGCATGGGCCGGGGCAAGCGCCTTGTCGGCATGGGGGCTTTCGGGCTGCGCCCCGCAACCCCGCACCCCCGCTTATAGGAACACCCTGCGGGACCGGCTCTGGATGTGGGGTCATGACTCGGGGGTTTATGACGGGCCAAAGGGGGTGTACAATATCCCGCTGAGCGCCCCGATCAGCATGGCCGACGGCATCGCATACATGGGGATACCGAACGTCTGCGTGATCCGTCACGGGGTTGCAGACGACGAATACAACAACCAGTTCAAGGACGTCAAACGGATTGCCTGGACGCTCTCTATGGGATCCAACACGTCTTGCCAAGCCCTGAAAAAATATGTTTTCGGCTTGCGCGATACGATGCCCAACCTGACCGGCTATTATCTCGATGACTTTTTCCGTTTCGGCGATAAGCCGGGGTTCGACAGAAACTCCGAGACCGAGCCCGCACCGGCCGCACTTTCCTTGGATGAGCTCAAGCAACTTCATGACGAGACGCTCGCCTACAAACGCCGACTGGATCTTGCGATCGTTTTGTATACCCACCAGTTGTGTCCGGCGATCAAACCGTATATGAAATACGCCGACACTGTCTCGCTTTGGATCTGGAGCGGCAGCGACATTCAAAGGATTGAGGAGAATTTCAAAAAATACCGCGCTCTGGTTCCTGACAAACCGACCCTTCTCGGCATCTACATGTGGGACTTTGGCGGTAAAAAAGAGCTGAGCACGGCGTTTATGGGCAAGCAGCTCGATTATGCCCACACGCTTTACAAGCAGGGGCAAATAGAGGGACTGATTTTCCACTGCACGCCGCTTTGCAACAAGAACCTTGCGGCTGTCGAATACGCGAAAAATTGGATTGCGGAACATGGTGACGAAGGACGTTAAACAAGAAAGGGGAAGAGTATGCGAATGGATCGCAGGAGTTTTCTGAAAAAGGCGGCGTGGGCGGGCGGCGCTTTGAGCACACTCGCATGGCCGGGGTGCGCGGTGACCCCCGAGGTCTCGGGGCGCCGGGGCAAGTCGATGGAGGGTTTCCGCTGCGAGCCGATCAAGACGGTCCGCGTGGGTGTGATCGGTGTCGGGCACCGCGGGCCGGGTGCGGTCAAGCGGTTGTCGAGCATTCCGGGGGTCGAGGTCCGCGCGATCAGCGACCTGTTCGAGGACCGGGTGGCGAAGCAGGTGAAGAGCCTGACCGACGCAGGCAAGCCGGCCCCCGCCGCATACTTCGGTTCTGCGGACATGTGGCGCAAGCTGTGCGAGTCCCCGGAGATCGACCTGGTTTACATCTGCACGCCGTGGCTCTGGCACACGCCCATGGCGGTGTACGCGATGCAGTGCGGCAAACATGCCGTCACCGAGGTCCCGGCCGCCATGACCCTCGAGCAGTGCTGGCAGCTGGTCGATACGGCCGAAGCGACGCAGCGCCACTGCATGATGCTGGAGAACTGCTGTTACGGGTACAACGAGATGCTGGCCCTGATGCTCTGCCGCAAGGGCGTGCTGGGCGAACTGGTCCACGGCGAGGGCGCCTACATCCATGACCTGCGCGACGGCAAGTTGCGGGAGGACACGGAGAACGGGTATCAGGGGCAGTGGCGGCTGGAGTGGTCCAAGCAGCACACGGGCAACCCGTATCCCATGCACGGGCTCGGGCCGATCTGCCAATACATGGACATCAACCGCGGGGACCGGTTCGACTCGCTGACGTCCGTGAGCAGCGGGCAGTTCGGACTCACGCTGGCCGCCGTCAAAAAATACGGCGAGAAGAGCCCGCAGGCGAAGATGGCCTATAAGCTCGGCGACATGAACACCACGGTCATCAAGACCCGCCGCGGCAGAACCATCATGGTGCAGCACGACACGACCAGCCCGCGGCCCTATACCCGGCACAACCTGATCTCGGGCACGAAAGGGATCTTGGCCGACTACCCGTTGCGCGTGGCGCTGGAGCCCAAGGCGCACGCTTGGATGTCCGACAAGGAGTTGGAGGAACTCAAGGCCAAATACGTCCACCCGCTGTGGGACAAGAACGGCGAGTCCGCCAAAAAGGCCGGCGGGCACGGCGGCATGGATTTCCTGATGGACCTGCGGCTGTGTCACTGCCTGCAGAACGGGCTGCCGCTCGACATCAGCGTCTACGACGCCGCGCTGTGGAGTTCGATTATCGAGCTGAGCGAGCGCTCGGCGCTGCGCGACGGCGCTTCGGTCGGGATCCCCGACTTTACGCGCGGCGGCTGGAAGACCGCCGATCCGCTCGGCATCGTCAACGTGTGAAAAAGAGGTCCGCCAGTGAAGGTCGAGATCGCCAGAGACACAGCCGCGATGGCGCGGGCGGCCGCGGCGTATGCCGCCGAAGGGCTCCGGGACGCGCTCGCCAGACGCGGCGAGGCGCGGCTCCTTGTGCCGGCGGGCGCGAGCCAGTTCGATTTCATGCGGGCGCTGACCACGGCGCCCGGAATCGACTGGACGCGGGTCACCGGATTCCACCTGGACGAGTATGTCGGGCTGCCCGTCACGCACCGCGCCAGCTTCCGCGCCTATCTGCGCGAGCGCTTCGTGGCCGCGGTGCCGGCACCTCTGAAAGGGTTTCATGAGGTCGATGGCGAGAATCCGGACCCTGCGGCTGAGTGCCTCCGCTTGGAGGCTCTGATCACTGCGGCGCCGATCGACGTGGCGTGTGTGGGAATCGGCGAGAACGGGCACCTTGCGTTCAACGATCCGCCTGCGGACTTCGAGACGCGCGCGGCGTATTTGGTGGTGAACCTGGACGAGGCCTGCCGCCGGCAACAGGTCGGGGAGGGGTGGTTCGCGGCGCTGGAGGACGTGCCCGAAAAGGCGCTCACCGTGTCGGTGCCGCAGCTCCTGAAGAGCCGTCGGATCGTCTGCACGGTGCCCGACGCGCGCAAGGCGGCCGCCGTCAGGAACGCGCTGGAGGGACCCGTCTCGAATCTCTGTCCGGCCTCTGCGCTGCAGACGCATGCGGCGTGCACGGTGTTTCTCGACCCGGCTTCGGCGGGCAACCTCAGGCGTTCGTTCGGGACAGGCGTTTAGACGCGCGCAGCCATCACGGCTTCCGGTTCAAGGGCGCTTCACTCTCCGAACCGCAAGCATACGCTCATCTCGCCGCTTCGGGGCGCCTATTTTTTGGGCACGAGACGGACGGCGTGGCCGCCGTTGTCGGCGAGGTCGGCGGCGATCGTGTCGGCGGAGGTCACCTCGCGCGTCGCGCACGCGACGAGCGTGCGGTTGCTGCCGTCCGGGGCGCCGTCGCTGTAGATCTGCGCGGTGTAGGTTGTGCCGGGCGTCAGGAAGGTGAGCGGGATCGCCAGGGTGCGGCGCTCCAGCGCGTTGATTGTGCCGACGAACCAGTCTCCGCCCGTGCGGCGGGCCACCGTGGCGTAGGCGCCGATCTTGGCGTTGAGCACTTTCGTGTCTTCCCAGACCGTGGGGATCTGCCGCCAGAAGTCCAGCTCGGGCTCGCCTTTGTAGACGCCGGGGCTGTCGTACCAGAAGAGGAACTGCCAGGGGCTGTAAGTGACGGCCGCCAAGGCGAGCTGGTGGGCGCGGGTGTTCTTGACGCGGCTGTTCGACCAGCACGGCGTGTAATCGCCGGGGCCGCAGAGGTAGCGCGTGAAGGGCAGGGCGCAGTTGTGCGCCGCCGCGGGCATCTCTTCGTTGCCGCGGATGCCCTCGACCGTCATCACGTTCGGCCAGGTCCGCTGGTTGCCGGTGAGGCGGTACTCGTCGTGGATGTCGATCATCAGGCCGGCCTCGCCCGCCTTCTGAATCGCGCTGTGCAGCCACGT
>Ga0209066_10004905_pt1 | contig 14332 bp, 11 predicted proteins | sample All_14_2_FD_187198 | JGI IMG/M metagenome (GOLD analysis project Ga0209066, IMG submission 187198) | Freshwater microbial communities in response to fracking from Pennsylvania, USA - Allegheny Zone_MetaG_DW_15 (SPAdes) (version 2) ...
CCCCCCACTTCCCCGTGCCATCAATATCTAATCGCGCTATTTCCATAACCGTTTGCATCCCAATTTTCGATTAACCTCACAAATCGCAGCATCACCAAGTTTTATGACCGCCGACAACTCGCTGACCCAAGTTCTCCGCTACCTTGGCTGCAAAATTCGCCGCCCCACAGTCAGTGCCAATATCAACATATTTTGAACCCACTTTCATCCGGTAAACCGTGACATCCCCCCCCTCTCCCGACTCCCGAAAATCTGCTTCCACCGACACAATCTGTTGGTACAAAATTTCTCGCCTAGAATCTGCCATCGTCACAATAACCCTGTCTTCCGTCAACACAAATGATCGCCCCGCTCTCCACTTGTTTGCCCAAAACGCAACCAAACCAAAAATCAGCAATGTAAAAACCGCGACTCCAATCCAAAGAGCGATAAAAGTCGCATTGACAAAACCTTGATAGAGGCAAGTTCCAAAGCCACTCACTCCTAAAATCAGAGCAAGAATTATCCCGTAGTTACCCGTTCCTTTCACCTCGTAGCGCGCCAACTCCACTCCCCACATTTAAACAGTCTAACTTCAATTGCCGCACATTACAAGCCTCCCAGACCGTAACATCTTTCACCAGTAAACTCCATCCCGCGAGCGCAAATGACCGACACCCCAGAACAACCTCAAACCGCTTCCTGCGTCGTACCGCTCACCGCCCTCGGAATCACCATCGTCCTCCTCATCATCGCCATCCCCATCTCAAAAAATCTCGTCGGCAACCCCCTCAAAGAACTCGAAAAAGAAGCCGCCCCCATCGCCACCGAATACCTCCAGCAATCCGCCAAAAACCAAACCACCGCCCACGCCGACACCACAAAATTCGACGAACCCGCCTTCAAAACTAAACTCGTAAAACTCGTCGGCCCCATCAAATTTTCCCGAATCACCAAGCTCGGCACCGAAAAAACCACCCCCCCAACCATCTATATCACATTCAACCTAGATGGCGAAAAAGGCAACGGAATCTCCACTATCGCCCTCCAAAAACAAAACAACATCTACAAAGTCATCAATGCCGGGGTCTACCCCCGATGACCGCCGCCCTTATCCTCACCCAGGCCCTCCTCTCCGGCCCCCACACCTACCAAATCCCCGCCGAGTATCGAGGCAAATTCACAACCCACCGCATCCCCCAATCCCAACGCCTCCTCGCCCTCACATTCGATGATGGCCCCGACCCCATCAACACCCCCAAAATCCTCGATGCCCTCAAGCGGCACAACGCCAAAGCCACATTCTTCGTCCTTGGCAAAAACGCCGCCAATAACCCCCACCTCCTCCAGCGCATCGTGTTAGAGGGCCACGCGATCGGCACCCACTCCTTCAGCCACCGATCCTCAATGAGCGAGTCCGAAGCCGAACGCGAAAACACCCTCACCCAATCAATCGTCCTCCACGCCACCGGCGTCAAAACAAATCTCTTTCGGGCACCATATGGTTTAACAAAAAGTTACGTCAGCAAAAACGCAAATGCGCGTGGATGGGCATCATTCAATTGGTCAGTTTCCTCTGCCGACACCGCCACCAAAAACCCCGAAGTCGTCTATAAAAATGTTTGCTTCACCCCCAACCCCGGAGAGATCATTCTGATGCACGACATAAAACCGCACACCGCCGCCGCTATCGAAAAAATTCTCAACCATTTGGATAAAACCAAGTTCAAATGCGTCACAATCCCCGAACTAATCAACTCCGGTTCGTGAGCAAAAAAGACTAATACTCATTCTCTGAGTGTAGGCTCAACAATAATCCGCAAAGCATTTTGCGCGCCATCCCTCCCTTTTCAGGGGAGGGGTGGGGTTAAATGAAAAACATTAGCAATCCGAATGATTGCCCAATTACTCTTCACAAACATACCTCTGACGAGAAATCGAGGCAACCCCCTCACCGAAGATCGGGGAGGGTGATTCCGAAGGAATCGGGAGGGGTTGACAAAAAAGAACTCAGTAATCCATAGGATTATCATCCCGTCATTCCGCCCTTGAGGCGGAATCCATCCCCCAACCACCACCATTTCCCATGCCCCGGAATTGCCAAAGGCAACCCCGGGAACCACAAACCCTCACCCTAGTCACCCCGTTGGAGAACGGGGCCCAGTCCTCAAAAACAAAAGTGCAATCCGAAGGATTGTCACTTGACTATCCTTTTTCTCACAATTACTAAGTGCAGAAACAAATCGAATTTTCCACTCGCCGTCCCTCCCCCTCGGGGAGGGGAAGGGGTGGGGCGAAAAGAACAATTTCACAAAATGGCCCAACTTGTAGCAGTGGCAGAATTCAAGAACCCCGACCCGCCCGAAAAGCCGCCAACTCCAACTTCGCCGCCGCCCCAATCTTCTCCAGCTCATCCCGCCAACCCTGCTCAAAAGGCTCCAGCAACTCCACAATCGCCGAAGTCACAACATAATTCCTCCACCACTTCTTATCCGCCGGAACAACCAACCAAGGCGCCGAATCATCCGCACACTCACCAATCGCGTCCGAATAAGCATCCTGATAAGCATCCCAAAATTCCCGCTCCTTCCAATCCCCCGCACTCAACTTCCAAGCCGCGTTAGGGTCATTCTCCCGCTCAATCAACCGCTCCTCCTGCTCCTCATTGCTAATGTGCAAAAACACCTTCATAACCAGCGTCCCCGACCTCACCAAAATCTTCTCAAAGTCATTAATCATCTCATAACGACCCCGCCAAACCTCCTCTGGCACAAATCCATGCACCCGAACAACCCCCACGTCCTCATAGTGCGACCGGTTGAAAATCGTAATCTCCCCCTTCCCCGGAGTCTGAGCGTGGCACCGCCACAAAAAATCATGCGCCATCTCAACGGGCGTCGGAACCTTAAAACTCGCCACCCGGCAACTCTGCGCGTGACTAAACCTCAGCAAATGCCGAATCGTGCCGTCCTTCCCCGCCGCATCCATCCCCTGCAAAACCAACAAAAGCGAATTCTGCCCCGAAAAATACATCAAATCAAACAACTCCTCCATCCGCTCACCCAATTTCCCCGTCTCCGCCTCAACCTCGTCCCGATCAACCGATTTCGGGGGCTTCGTCTCAATATCCGCTAACCGAAAACCCTTCTCCCGCTTCGTCACCAAAACGCCGTTGCTTTTATGCATACAATATTCTGCCACGGCAAAGACCTATCTCAACAAAATCCTGATACACTGTCAACCCGTAAGGAACACCGAATCAAAATGGATCCCACCGCAGAAGAAAAACAAATGGCCATGATCGCCCACATCGGGAGCGCCGTACTATCGCTGTTCACCGGCCTCGGATTTATCATCCCGCTCGTGCTTTATCTAACAAAAAAAGAGCAATCCCGATTCATTGGCTTTCATGCCCTCCAAGCGCTAATCCTCCAAGGATTAGTCTTCCTCACTGCAATCGTTCTTGGCATCGTCAGCGTTGTCAGCTGCGGCGTCGGGCTCATCGTGACTGTCCCCCTCGGACTCATCGTCGGAATCGGTGCCCTCGTGTTCCAAATCATGGCCGGCATCAAAGCTAACGAAGGCCAGTGGTATCTCATCCCCGTTGCCGGTGAGTATGCCAAAAAGTCACTCGGAATGTAATCCGCAACCAAACAAACAAAAGAAGCCCGGGGAATTCTCCCCGGGCTTCTTTATTTCTCAACCTACTCAGTGAACTCAGGAGTCCAGCCTTTCACCCGAACGCTATTACCGCCCGGCGTGCTCGGCGGCCACGTAAACAGCGGAATATCGCCATTAAACACGCCGCACTGGCCCTGTGGTCCCCAAGTCGTCTTGCGCCACTTCGCATGGCTATCCATGTAAGCAATCGTCGTTCCGCCGGAATGTCCGCCCATCGTCGGATCCGCATTGTCCGGATCAGGATAAGTCGCCGTACAATCTTGCGTTCGACTATAAAGCTCGTCGAGCTCGTCGCCTTCAATCTCCGTATCCGTCGCTTCCAAAAGCAAGAACGAATCCGCCGGAGCTTGCCAAGAGGTCAAGTTCCCCGCACCCGAACCTTGCCAGTCACCAATATGCTCGTTCCAAGCATAGCTCGACCAAAACTTAATGCTGTTGCAAGTCGTGCCCGAAAGATCAGAACACTCCAATCCCCAGCTCTGCGCCGGCTGCGGCCAAACACAAGAAGCGCGACCACCACTCAGTTCCGAAGGATTCGATTGCGGTGCATTGGGTGACCAATAAAATCCTTTCGGACCTCGAAGTTCTGCCGCCTTTTGCTTGGTATATGGGTTAAACAAGAACGGCCAGTAGTAGTTGCCCCATCGGTCAATGTCGCCATTCGCCAAGTTCCCCGACGGACAAAAATCTGTCGACGGATCCTGCGGGATCATATCGTCATAGTCACCTGCGTAAAGGTGAGCCGCCGTTCCCAACTGCTTCATGTTAGAAAGGTTCTGTGTCTGTTTCGCCGCCGCCTTTGCTTGCGCAAAAACTGGGAACAAAATCGCTGCCAAAATTGCAATGATCGCAATAACGACCAGCAATTCGATCAAAGTAAACGCCCGTTTCATAGTTCTCCTCCGACATCAATCCGGAAACTTAACAATCACAAATTTCTGTTAAGAACAGGTTAGGGAATCATTAAGGGAAAGTAAAGAATTTTTTGATGTCCTCAAACCTTTTCCGGGATTTTTCAAGACCCTCCCGTAGGTAAAGTAAAACTGAAACTCATTTTCAGGACGAAATTTATCACCATGCGAACATTCGGATCAAAAATTCTTGCCCTGGCCATTTTCGCCACGCTGGCAATCTCCCCTGCTCTCGCGCAGAAAAAAGTTCTCACGCACAACGAATACGATTCTTGGAAATCGCTCATCGGCGCGCGACTCTCCAACGATGGCAAATTCCTTACCTACACCATCAACCCCCAAGATGGCGACGGAATCTTCGAAGTCAAATCCACCGACGGCTCAAAAACATACAAATTTGATCGCGGCACAAACATCCGATTCACTGAAGACTCCCGCTTCCTCATCGCCACCCTCACCCCCAGCCGGGCCGAAATCAAAGAAGCCAACGATAAAAAAGTCCCCGCCGCCGATCGACCAAAGAACAGCCTGCTGATCCTCAACCTCCAAACCGGACAAGAAACCAAAGTCCCCAACATCACCAGCTTCACAATGGCCGCCGAAGGCACCGACTGGATTCTCATCAGACCCGAACCCCCCAAGAAAGAAGAAGAGAAAAAAGCAGAGCCCGCAAAACCCCCCACCGACCAAGAACCAACCACCCCTAAACCCGCTGAAAAGCCGGAAGAAAAGAAGGCCACGGGTCACGCCAACGGCACCGACTACACCCTTCACAACGTCCGCACCGGTGAGCAAATCGAACTCAAAAACGTCGGCATCAACAATTTCAACGAAGCCGGAACCAAGTTCTACTACAACGCAACCCCCGAAAAACTCGAGGGCCACGGAATCTTCGTTGTCGATCTCGCGACCAAAAAAACCACTCCTATCATGGAAGGGCTCGCCCAATACACGCGCATGGTCTTCACCGAAAAAGAAGATCAAATCGCCATCTTGTGCGACAAAGATGACTACCGAGGCAAAACCCCCTCCCAAAGCATCTACACCGTAAATGCCGATGGCAAAAACCTCAAACGAGTGGTATTCGAAGGCGATGCCGGCATCCCCAAAGGCTGGTACGTCCCCAAATCCGCTACCGTCCGCTGGAGCAAAGATAACAGCCGAATCCTCTTCAGCACCGTTGAAAAGCCCCCCACAGAGGAGCCTAAAAAAGACGAAACCCCCGCAACCGAAAAAGCCGAACTCGATGTCTGGAGCTGGACAGACAAACAACTCCAACCCCAACAACTACTCTCCGCTGCTCGCGATAAAAACCGCACCTATGCCGCGCTCATCGAATTAAGAGATCGAAAAATCTATCAAATCGAAACCTTAGAAAACCCCGATGTCACCCTCACCCGAAATCTCAATGGCGACTTCGGCCTCATCACCGAAGAGTACTACGCCGGTGCCGGTGCAACCCCCAACGACATCTACAAATACAACTTCAAAACCGGCGAAAAAACTGAAATCGCAAAGTCATCCTACGACAGCGCCAGCTTCAGCCCAACCGGTCGCTGGATCATGATCTTCGACTTCGAAACAAAGAGTGCCCTCGCCATGGATACCAAATCCGGCAAGCAATCAAACATTTCCAGCCGAATCCCCCACCCCATCATCGATGTCGAAGATGACCACCCAACTGGCGGCGGACCATACGGCAACGCCGGATACAGCGAAGACGACAGCACCATCTATGTCTATGACCAATACGACATCTGGGCCGTCGACCTCACTTCCGACAAGAAAGCCGAAAGCGTAACCAACGGGTACGGCCGCAACTGGGGCCGCACAATCCGCTGGAACCCCACCAACACCGAACAGCAGTTCATCGACCCCAACTCCGTCCAATACTTCGCCGTTTTCGATAACAAAACAAAGAAAGACGGAATCGCAAAAACCACCTTCGGATCACGCAAAACCCCCGAAATCCTCGTCATGGAAGATGCCCTCATCGGCGGACTCCAAAAGGCAAAGGATGCCGACATGTTCATCTATCAACGCGAAACCGTCAACGAGTTCCGCGATGTCTATGTCATGAACAACAACCAGTTGACCAACCCCAAAAGGTTCTCCGACGCAAATCCCCAAACTAAAGATTACGTCTGGCCAACCGTCGAGCTCGTCGAATGGATTTCCCTCGATGGTCAACCCCTCCAAGGCAAGCTCTACCGACCGGATAACTTCGACATCAGCAAAAACTATCCGATGGTCACCTACTTCTACGAAAAAGACTCCGACACCCTGCACCAATACCAAACCCCCGCGCCCAGCGCCAGCACAATCAACATTGCCTGGTTCGTCAGCAACGGATACATGGTCTTCGTCCCCGACATCACCTACAAAACCGGATACCCCGGCGAAGGCGCTGTCTCCTGTATCGTCAGTGGTGTCAATAAAGTTGTCGGAATGGGCAACGTCGATCCCAAACGCCTCGGCATCCAAGGCCAATCATGGGGCGGTTACCAAGTCGCCTATCTCATCACTGAAACCAACATGTTTGCAGCCGCCGGTGCCGGTGCCGCCGTCAGCAACATGTTCAGTGCCTATGGCGGAATCCGCTACGGCTCCGGTGTCGTCCGGCAAACGCAATACGAATCGGGCCAAAGCCGAATCGGAGGCACGATGTGGGAATACCCCCTCCGCTACCTCGAAAACTCCCCGATCTTCTATGCCGATAAGGTCGAAACCCCGCTCCTCATGATGAACAACGATAAGGACGGAGCCGTCCCCTACACCCAAGGAATCGAGTTCTTCACCGCCCTCTGGCGACTCCAAAAACCATGCTGGCTCCTCGTTTACAACAACGAAGACCACAACCTCATCCAACGCAAAAACCGCAAAGACCTCAGCATGCGCCTCGGCCAATTCTTTGATCACTATCTCAAAGATGCCCCCATGCCCGTCTGGATGAGCGAAGGAATTCCCGCCACCAAAAAAGGAACCTACGGGTTCGAAACCCCGGGCGAGAAACCCGCTACCGAAAAGAAAACCGGTGGCGAAATCAAACCAACCGAATCCAAAACGAAAGAATCCAATAACCAAAACCCGATCATCCTGCCGTAACCAAGGCAACAAACTCGACCCACCCTCGCCCGTTCAGACTCAAATCTGAACGGGCGAAAATTTTTGTGCGCTCCAACCCCGCCGTTAGCTACAATCATTTCCAACTGTATGAAATGGACGACCAAAATTACTGGATTCGATGAAGCATTTGGTACAGATTACAACCCCCGCCCTCACTACCAATCTGTCGTCCAAGCCCTGGGCGTCCTCACCGATGAGCAGATTCAATACCGAGGCAAACTCCAAGAAATCTCCGCCAGCAATCAAGGCATAACCTTCAACGTCTATGGCTCCGACGAAGGCGAAGAACGCGTCTTCCCCTTCGATTTCGTCCCCCGCATCATCCCCGCCAAAGAATGGACCCTCATCGAACGCGGGCTCATCCAGCGCACCGCCGCCATCAATCTCTTCCTGCTCGATGTCTACTCGGAGCAAAAGTGCCTCAAAGACGGCATCATCCCCTACGACCTCGTCCTCAGCCGCGCCGATTTCCGCCGCGAACTCCAAAACGTCCAGCCACCCCACAAGGTCTACACCCACGTTGTCGGCTCCGACCTTATCCGCGATGACACCGGCGAATACCTCGTCCTCGAAGACAACTGCCGCTGCCCCAGTGGAGTCTCCTACGTCGTCCAAAACCGAATCTCCCTCCAGCGAACATTCCCCGAGCTCTTCGCAAAACTCCCCGTCCGCAACGTCCGCCACTACGCCGACATGCTCCGAGAATGCCTCGAATTCATGGCCCCGCGAGGTCACGGTCACGGACTCACCGTCGTCCTCACCCCCGGCAAAGCCAACTCCGCCTATTTCGAACACACATTCCTCGCCCGCGAAATGGGCGTCCTCCTGGTCGAAGGCAACGACCTCATCGTCGAAGATAACTACGTCTATGTCCGCACCACCGCCGGCAAGAAACCTGTCGATGTCATCTACCGCCGCATCGACGATGAATTCATCGACCCCCTCGCCTTCCGCAAAGATTCCATCCTCGGCGTCCCCGGCCTCATCAACGCCTACCGAGCCGGCAACGTCGCCCTCGCCAACGCCCCTGGTGCCGGAGTCGCCGACGACAAAGCCGTTTATCCCTTCATCCCCGCCATCATCAAGTACTACTTAAACGAAGACCCCATCATCGGTCAAGTGCCCACATTCATGGGTTTCCGCCCCGATGAATTCCAACATATCCTCCAAAACCTCGATAAGCTCGTTGTCAAACAAACCGACGGCGCTGGAGGCTACGGAATGCTCATGGGCCCTCAAAGCACCGCTCAAGAACGCGAAGACTACGCCGCCAAAATGAAGAAAGACCCCGGCTCATACATCGCCCAACCTCTCGTCGAACTCTCCGCCCACCCCACCTACATCGACGGCGAATACAAAGCCCGCCGCCTCGACCTCCGTCCCTATGTCCTCTACGGCGACCGCATAAAAATCCTCCCCGGCGGACTCACCCGCGTCGCCCTCGCCGAAGGCTCCTATGTCGTCAACTCCTCTCAAGGCGGCGGCAGCAAAGACACCTGGGTTCTCGAAGCCCCCGCCCAAGGAGAAAAATTCTAATGCTCCTCTCCCGAGTCGCCAACTCCCTCTACTGGATGGGCCGCTATATCGAACGCGCCGAAAACGCCAACCGGCACATCGTCGTCGCCAGCGAATTCGCCGTCGAACTCCAAGGCATCCAAGAAGAAATTGCCCACAAAGAGTGGCAATCCCTCGTCGCTTCAATGCCCTCATCCGGACAAATGCCCGCCAACATTCAATCCGGATCAGAAGAAGCCCTCCGCTACATGGTCAGCTTCCTCGTCGATCCCGAAAACCCATTCTCCGTCATCACATCCCTCAGCAAAGCCCGAGAAAACGCCCGCGCCATCGGCGAAACCATCACCTTCGAAATCACCTACAACCTCAACGAGTCATACCGAAATCTCAACGCCATAAAACCAAATTCAATCACCGATCCAAGCATCGCCCAGGCCATCGCCACCACCACCCACAACTCCATCCTCACCACCCTCGGCGCAATCGAACACACCCTCACCCGCGACGAAGGCTGGAACTACATGAAAGTCGGCGAAGCCATCGAGCGAACTCAGCGAACTCTCTTCGTCCTCAAAACTCGGCTCCCCAATCTCGCAAAATGGGATGACGAAACCGAAAACCCCCTCTATTTCGCAAGTTGGCGCAGTCTCCTCCGGTCACTCGCCTCCCAAGAAAACTACCGCCAAGAACACGGCCCCCGATTCGTCCCCGACCAAGTCAGCCGATTCCTCCTCTTCAACCCCGCCGCCCCTCGATCCGTCGCCTGCGGAATCCGCCGCATGGTCGGATACCTCCAAGGAATGTCCGATTCCGGCCCCGCCACCCAAGAAGCCCGCCGACAACTCGGAAAACTCGCCGCCAAACTAGAATTTGAACAAGACGAAATCATGCAACCCGGAAACCTCGTCCCTTTCATCGAAGAAGCCCTTACCAGCGTCTATCAAATTCACGAATCCGTTTCCAACCCCATGAGGCTCCGCTAAACCCCAATGGTTCTCGACATCGAGCACGATATCAAGTTCGCCTACAATGACTACATCAGCGAGTCATGGGTCGAACTCCGCATGGAGCCCCAAACCAACATTCGGCAAACCGTCAACTTGTTTTATCTCGCCGTCGGCCCTCGCGCAAAAGTCGCCCGCTACCACGACTGGTGCGGCAACGCCGTGCGCCACTTCTCCATCGCCGAATACCACAACACCATCGAAGTCAAAGCCCGCACCATCGTCGAAACAAAATCCACCGGCGTCCCCCTCACCTCAGTCCTCGAACCCATCCCTCCGAAAGATTCGCTCGGCCCCATCCTCGACTACCTCTCGTTCGATGGCCCCATCACAAAATCCCGCGCCCTTAAAGCCCTCAACAAATCCCTCCATGTCGATCGCTCAATGAACCTCGGCCAAGTCGTACAAAGCATCGGCAACCGAGTCCACGAAGCCATCCGGTACCAACCCAACGTCACCACCTACCACTCCACCATCGACGAAGCCCTCACCAAAGAAGCCGGCGTCTGTCAAGACATGGCCCAAATCATGATCGGGCTGCTTCGCCTCCAAGGCATCCCCGCCCGATACATCAACGGCTACCTCCATGTCCCTACCCTAAAAAGCGGAGCCGCCGAAAGCCACGCCTGGATCGAATTCTATTCAAACCAATTCGGCTGGGTCGGATACGACCCCACCGGCAACATCCAACCCGGCGAAAACCATGTCATCGTCGCCACTGGTCGCCACTACGACGAAGTCCCGCCCAACCGAGGCGTCTACCGTGGATCAGCCGGAGAAACCCTCACCGCCACCGTCCGCACCAAAGAAGTCTCCGCCCCCGAATACTGCTCCTACCGCGAAGAAATCCAAGAAATCGCCCTCCCAATCTACGCAGAAATCCCCGACCGACGCATCTCCGGCCTTCCCGAAGATCAAGCCGACCAAGCCAGCCAACAACAGCAGCAACAACAGTAAAAGGTGATTAGCCTTTTCGCTTCTCTCGCCACTCCGCCTGCACTTCCTTCGGCAACCCCTCAACCGCCCGGGTCAACGCCTTCGCCGAAATCGCCCCAATCTCTGCCGTCAAAAACTCGTTGATCTCATCCGGAAACTTCCGCCGCATCTCCCTCAGCACCCAACCCACCGCCGTCTGCACATAATGCCGATCATCCGCCAGGCAATTCTTCACCAACGGAAGCATTACTTCCGGCCCCAAAAACACCGCATTCTTCCCGCTGTAATGCACCAAACTCACCAGCGAAGCTCGCCGCTCCCACAAATTCTCTGATCGATTCCACGTCTCAATCTGCGGAAACACCGTCTCAAAATCCTGCTCCAACAAATGCGAATAAACCCCGCTCAGTTGATCGCAATGACACCAATTATCCACCCGATCAATCCAACCCCTCACAACTGTCCATAACTCTATTTCCTGCTTTTTCCGCACAATCGGCAAACAATATTCAAGTGCCGCAAAAAGCACATCTCCCCACGGCGAACCCCGCCAAAGATCATCCCAAATAAAAACAACCTCCCCCTGCGGCAAGTGACTAAACGAAAACCCCTGCTTCACCCTCGCCCGCAACGCCGGAAATCTCACCCCCAAATAATCCAGCTCCGACCCCCGGTCTTTCCGAATCGCTAACCCCAGCCGCGCATCCCCAATCTCCGCCAGCGCCGCCACCACCTCCTCATGAAATTCCGGATACCGCATCGCTACCAAATTCTATCTGCATTCCCCTCCCCCTTCCTCAAAAAATGTAATCCGAAAAATTATCAGTTCGTCATTCCGCCCTTGTGGCGGAATCCATCACCGGATAACCACAATCTCAAAATGTCTTCCCCCAACCCCCACTCACGTCATCCCCAAGTAGTCGGGGACCCAGACAGCTCCCGACTATCGGCCGCCAATAAGCAAAAAACAAACCCCCTCTCTAGTCACCCCGTTGTAGAACGGGGCCCAGTCCTCAAAAAACAAAAGCAATCCGAAGGGTTGACCATTTAGTCAGCAAAATACAAATCTGTGTCAAGAATGCAAAACAACCCCCTCACCGAAAATCGGGGAGGGTGGACACGAAGTGGCCGGGAGGGGTTGACAAAAAGAATAAAACAATCCAAAGGATTGTCCGCAATTCCCTTCCCCAGGAATGGGGAGGGTTAGGGATGGGTCGACAAAAAGAAAAAAAACAATCCAAAGTCAATTCGTCTTTTCTCCCCCAAAAGCTCTTCTAAAAAATCCAAAGACGATCAACATAAAATAAATGGCGGAGAGGGTGGGATTCGAACCCACGGTAGGTTGCCCTACACCGCATTTCGAGTGCGGCGCACTAGACCAACTATGCGACCTCTCCGAGCCAAAGTATTCTAACCCAAAATCAACCCAACAAACACGGACCCTACCGAATCAATATTCCCAACTCATCAAGCGGGAACGGCCCCATCCAATTCCCCTTCCGCATCACCCGATAACCGTCTCCACCCGACTCCCCAAAAATCGGAATCAAAGGCACCCCCGGATACTCCCGTTCAAAATAAGCCCAGTCGATCTCCCCCTGATACCCAATCGCCGTCCCCCGGTCCACCTGCCGCACCGCCCGACCAAGGCTCCCAAACCCCGCCCCGCACTCCTCCAAAATCCAGCTCACCTGATTCGCCGCCCGGTCACGACCCCGCAATAATTCACCCCGCAGCGATTTGGAACCCTGCCAATTCCCATAAAGATCACAAAGCCGAATCACCTCCGCCATCGCCGCCCGTCCCGATCCATCCATCACCGGCGGCGGAATAATCTGCCGCCAATCCTGATCCATCGCATCAATCGATCCACTCCACAAAGAATTCTGATCATCCCGGTAAAGAAAGAGTGCCCGCTGCAAAACCCGCGCCCCATCCCATCCAATCTCCTCTTCGTCCGTCAAAAGCATCGCCTCCCAAGCCGCCCCCACGTAAGAAATAGAAGTCCCCAAGCCTGCTTCAATTAACACCTGGTCGCGCGGCCCTGCTACCACATCATCCAGCCCAATCCTCATCCGATCCCGCAATTCCTCAAAGGCTTCAATCGCTTCCTCCTGCCGAACCCCCTCATTCAAAAGCCGCGACGACAGCAACAGCGCATGAACGGCATCCGCTTGAGCCTCATAGCTCGTCGTCCCCCCAAAAGCACTCTCCGGCTCCGCCACCCCACCCCGCAATTTCTCCAAGATCGACTCAAATCGCCGTCCCCCCGTCTCCCAGTCGCGACGATCAACAAACCGAGCCAAAGCCTGCGGATTCTCCCCCGGCCGCAACCCCAAGCCAGACCTCGCCAACTCCACTTCCTCTCGGGTCAACAATCCCCGCAATCGACTATTCGGAAACGAATAAATGATCGATCGCCGAGCATCGCCAAGGCGAACAAAATCCCCGCTCGTCGAAAGCTCGTCCCCAAACCGCTCGCGCACATAATCAAACTGCCACCGCGCCGCGCCAACATAAACCGGATCACCCGTCTCCGCCGCCAGCCGGCTCAAAACCCTCAACATTCCCGAATTCGAAAAACTCGATTTCACATACCGAATCTCATCGTAGTTCCCATCCCAAGTACCAAAAAAACCACCCCAAACAATATCCGCAATTCCCGTAGAAAGATACCGATCAACCACCCGCTTGACCGCCTCAACTTCGCCCGCATCCAGCAAAAACTCAAGTTCATTCGGCACCAGCCTCTTTGCCCCATCCAAACGCTCCAAAATGGTCGAAACATACTTCGTCCCGTCCGATAACCCAGAAGAAACCCCGCCCCGCATATCAATAACCTCCGAAGCCGATTCCCGGTGTAACTCCGTCTCATTCCGTGTACCAAAAACCTCCAGTTGGGATCGAAGATAAGCCAAAAACGTCACGTCGTTTTTTTCCATCAAAACTTCCTTTGAAGGAATGTCCACCACGCGACCATCCGATGTAAATATGCCAATAAAAAAATCACGTGCATCCGGCCGCAAACTCCGAACAATCGGCGCCGGGGTCGAACGCCACTCCGGATTCACGAGCGTATCAACACGGATACAAACAAACTCCTGCTTCAAATATTCCGAAATCTCCTCCACCGAAAACAAAACATCATAGCCCTCCCTCAATTCCCCCCAAGTCGACCCC
>Ga0209066_10004906_pt1 | contig 14332 bp, 11 predicted proteins | sample All_14_2_FD_187198 | JGI IMG/M metagenome (GOLD analysis project Ga0209066, IMG submission 187198) | Freshwater microbial communities in response to fracking from Pennsylvania, USA - Allegheny Zone_MetaG_DW_15 (SPAdes) (version 2) ...
ATTATTTGGGCGAGTAAAAAGATTTCAAAACAGCCTCCGACGAAAGTGCGGAGGCTGTTTTCTGTTAAAATGAAAAAAATTATGAATTCAACTCTTCGCCTTTCTATCGTCATGCCATGTTTGAACGAAGCAGAAACGCTCGAGATCTGTATTCGAAAAGCAAAACAATTCTTATCTGAGCAGAAGATCGAAGGCGAAGTGGTCATAGCCGATAATGGCAGTTCCGATGGGTCGCAAGAGATCGCCCGTCAAGCTGGGGCAAGGGTGGTGAACATTCCAACAAAAGGTTATGGAAGCGCGTTAATGGGCGGCATCAATGCAGCAGAAAACGAATTCATCATCATGGGCGATGCCGATGATAGTTACGATTTCACCAACTTACAACCGTTCGTCGACGCGCTCAACAACGGCGCAGACTTGGTCATGGGCAATCGCTTTCAAGGTGGCATCAAAACGGGCGCCATGCCTTTCTTGCATCGCTACCTTGGCAACCCTGTTCTAAGTGGAATTGCCCGTTTATTCTTTAAGAGCAATATCGGCGATTTCCATTGTGGGTTACGTGGTTTTCGCAAAAGCGCCATCCTCTCGCTCGACCTGCAAACCACAGGCATGGAATTTGCCAGCGAAATGGTCGTCAAAGCATCCATGCGTGGATTGAACATTGCCGAAGTTCCCACGGTCTTATACCCTGATGGACGTACACGTCCGCCTCACCTGCGCACATGGGCAGATGGTTGGCGGCATCTAAAATTCCTTTTGCTTTACAGCCCCAAATGGTTATTCTTTTACCCCGGCATTGCACTAACCTTGATCGGGATTTTGATCTCCCTCCCCCTGCTTTTCGGTTCCGTTCAAATCGGACGCATCCGTCTCGACATCAACACCCTGATGTATGCTTCCCTCTTAACCATCATTGGCGTTCAATCTGTACTCTTCTCACTCTTCACTTACGTTTTTGGCGTCAACTCAAACCTTCTGCCAAAAGACAAATTAACCGATAAATTCGTAAGCCGCATCGGGCTGGAACAAGGTCTCGTTCTTGGTGTTGTGATGGTCTTGCTTGGTTTCGCCAGTTCCTTGGGAGCAGTTTTCTATTGGAGCGAAAACCGCTTTGGAGACATCGACCCAACCTTCTCCATGCGTTTGGTCATTCCTGGGGCAGTATTGTTCACATTGGGTTTTGAAATCCTTTTTGCAAGTTTCTTCATCAGCATCCTCAACATAAAGCTCAAACAGGGTCATTCACAATGAATCGTTCTTTAAAGTTTGTACCACGCCTACAGGATATTTTCTTCATGGCGCTATTTTTTTCCATCCTTCTACTTGGGAATCGCATGATCAATCTGGATGGAGATCTTCCGCGTCATTTGACCTTTGGCGGGCTCATCCTCTCAGAACGTCAGATTCCGCCGACAGAACCCCTCATCTATCCGTACGAAAACCGACCATACACTTCACACGAGTGGTTATCCCAAGTTATTTATAGGCTGGTATATTCCGCTGCAGGTTTACCCGGTCTTGTTCTTCTTGCAGCCATTCTTCTTTCGACAACTTTCTACATTCTCTATAGCTATCTTGTACAGAGACTGTCCATGCGTTTGCCCGTCCTGTTCATTATTGCTTGGGGAGCTTTTGCCACGTCGCTTAATTGGGCGATCCGCCCGCATTTATTCTCGATGCTTCTGCTTGCCATCTGGCTCATATGGGCAGACCGTTTACGGCGAGGTGAAAATATATCCATTTGGCGTTTTCCCGTTCTGATGATCTTATGGAGCAATTTTCACGGTATTTTTATTGCTGGTGTTTTGGTACTGTTTGCCTTTGCCGTTGGCTGGGCAACAGACTATCTGCTCGCCAAGGAAGGTGACCTCTCGACAGGGAAAAGACTTTGGTTGGCATTGGTCTTATCTATTATTGGAAGCATCCTCAACCCCGGGCTCGCAGATTCATGGTTCAGCATTCTGGGATTCGTCAACAACCAATACCTGATGTCTCGCATGTTAGAAGCCAATTCACCAAACTTCCAATTACCAGAGTTGCGAATCATTTTTCTGCTTTTGGTCTTCTCCATTTTTATACTGTCTATCAAACGAGACAAATTCACAAGCGGACAAGGCTTTCTTCTCGCAGGCTTTACCGCCATGAGCCTAATGGCATTTCGAAACATCCAACTGTATGGAGTTGTCGCGCCGTTTGTTTTAGCAGAGGCTTTAGTCATTTTTCGGAACATCCCGATTCTGAATCGACTGGAGAATACATTATCGAATATCGAAGACAAAATCACAGGAGCAATCTATCCCGTTTCCACGTCCATTCTTTTGGGATTATTCGTGCTACTCTCCCCCATCTCAAAAGTACTCTATCAATTTGACCCGTTAATATTTCCTGTAGAAGCAGTAAATTGGTTGAAATCCAATCCCCAATCTGGAAACATGTTCAATGACTTAAATTGGGGTGGCTACCTCGAACTTAACCTTTACCCACAAAAAACCTTCGTCGATAGCGTTGCAGATGTCACTGGTGAAGTGACAATGGATTATGAAACCATCCTCACAACCAGTGAAGGATGGGATACATTGATGAAAAGTTATAATATCGAATGGGTGGTTATCAAATCAGATACATCCCTAATTGAAAACCTAATCAAGCAGGAGTGGAAAATCCTTTATCAAGACGAAACTTCCATCATCTTAAGAAAATGAAGAAATATCTCCCCATCTTATTAATCCTCACACTTGCACTAGCCCTGCGACTCATTGGTTCACAATCTCGTTCCATATGGTACGACGAGGCATTTTCCATCCTGCTTGCCGAAAAGGGCCCCGCCACCATACTCAGTGGAACGCTAACAGCAGATGCGAACTCTTCTGCTGCTGAGGAACATCCACCCGCTTACTACTTTATCCTTTGGGGTTGGATGCAGGTATTTGGAACATCCTTACTTTCTATCCGACTTCTTTCCATCCTATTTTCGCTTGGGACGATAATATGTATTTACTATATTACCCACCATCTATTCAATGAACAAACAGCACGAGTAGCGGCAATCTTTGCAGCCATCCTCCCCTTCCAAATCCATTATGGTGTGGAAGTCCGCATGTATATATTGCTCGCATTCTGGCTCATGCTTGCAACACTTGCCTATCTCAAACGTTGGTGGATAGTTTTCAGCCTCACCGCAGCACTCGCCCAATACACGCACAACCTTGCCGCAATCTATCTGATTCCGCTCGCTCTCACTCCACTCTTCCAGCGCGACTGGAAAACGCTTCGCACCTTAACCTTGGCTGGGTTCGGCTCCATCATCCTTTACTTCCCGTGGCTTATTCAACTCCCATCTCAAATTTCCAAAGTAACATCAAGTTTTTGGGTAGAAAAGCCAGGTTTCGAAAAGATTTTCACCCTCACATTGATGTACCTGCCTCACTTGCCACTGCCTAATTCCATGCTGCCATTTGGGTTACTCTTCGCGGTCTTGGTCATCGTATTGGCAGCCTTCCAAACTAACCGCGCATTAAGAGACAAATCCGAAAGCGCTCCAAGTGGGTTTTGGCTGACTTACCTTTCCTTCGCACCACCATTGCTCTTATGGCTGGTCTCACAAATTTACCCCATCTATGTGGAGCGCGCTTTGCTTCCTGCACATAGTATCTTTTGCATCTGGCTCGCATGGGCATTTATGCAGACAAAACTTCCGCGGTTGGTGCAAACCTTTGCTTTTATCTTTGTATTGACATCAGGAGGGATGGGAATTTATCAACACATCACTTATAAAGATTTTCCATACGTTTCGCCCAACCTCACTGAAAGTATTCAAAGCCGATTGGAGGCTGGTGACATGGTCATCCACTCTAGCAAATTGAGTTATCTCCCAGCTTTTTATTACACGCCATCGCTCCCTCAAGGTTTCATCCTTGATCCGGTCAATAGCAGTATTGACACACTTTCGCCTGCGACCCGTCGCATACTGGATTTAAGCTCATATACAGACGTAAAAGAAGCCACCGCAAATGCTGACCGTATCTGGTTCATCATTTACCAGACTTCCATAGATGAATATGATGACGCAGGTCAGATCCAGCCCCAACTCGAATATCTGAATAAGAATTTCCACCTTGAAGGCGTGGAAGATTGGAACAACCTCAGGCTCTATCTCTACGAACAGGAAAAACCGTGAAGAAAATCATTCAAGAAAAAGACCTGTTTTGGTTCGCAATTATTGCCGTTATTATCCTCACGTTTAGTTCAATCCCATTTTTTGTTGGAAGATCTTCTGAGACAAGCAATTGGCGGTTCAAAGGAATCTACTTTGACACAGAAGATTATGCGGTCCATCTCTCGATGATGCAGGCGGGTCGATTAGGTGATTGGGCATATCAACTTCGCTTCACAGATGAAAGCCATTCCGCTGCCTATCTGAGACTCTTTTACGTTGTGCTTGGTCATTTCAGCAAATGGACCGGACTGAGTGTTGAGTCAACTTATCACCTTGCACGCTGGGTCTTTGGTTTGACCGCCCTCTATTTCATTTACGAAATCTGTCAACGATTTCTTCCCAACAAAAACCAGGCGCGGACAGCGTTCCTCCTTGCAGTAATCGGTTCCGGTGTGGGCTGGTTGATGCTCTTCATTGGGGTGCCGCTTGAACCCATCTCCCCAATCGACTTCTGGCTAATTGACGCATATGTATTCTTTAGCATCTCGCTTTTTCCCTCCTTTTCTTTCAGTCTAATGTTGATGGCTCTTGCCGTAAATTTATTCTTCAACTTCCTCGAAACTGGCAATCGGAATTCTATTTTCTGGATTTGCTTTCTTGCGGTCCTCAGTCAAACGACAAACCCGATCTCATTCGCCGTTGTTGATGCGGTGTTTGTAGGAGCCATCTTGTCTTTGTGGTGGAGAGAACGCAAAGTTGAAAAGCTTCACATTGTTGCTCTGGCATGGATCGCCATATCACAGGTCCCCTTACTGGTCTACAATTTTCTCGTCTTGAGCCACACCTCGGTTTGGAATCAGTTCACGAGTCAAAATCTGACCCTCTCTCCGACATTCGGCTTCTACCTTTTAGGGTTTGCTCCATTTTTTCTTTTCGTCCCATATGCAATATATCTTGCCATCCGCGAACGGATGCCCAGTCTGCTCGCGTTGACGTTCTGGATCATTACTGGTTTTTCACTTGCCTATCTGCCCGTTGCTATCCAGAGACGTTTTCTTTTGGGGATCACCATTCCTTTAGGGGTTCTTGCTGTATATGGATTGGGAAAACTCATCCAACGAGTGCCATTCCTTATCAAACGCGAAAATCTAGTTTATTTCACATACGTCTTGTTTTCATCCATTTCCACCCTATATCTTGTATTGGGATTAAGCCTCTTCCTCAAAACACACCCTCCCGAACGTTTTTATCCAAGCGAATTGGATAACGCCTTCATTTGGCTTAACGAAAATACCACACCCAATGAATTCGTTCTGGCAGACATTTCCACGAGCCAGCTTGTAGCGCAAAAGACTGGATTAAAAGTTTATGTCGGGCATGAAATGGAAACAATACGCTTTGAAGAGAAAAAGTTGGAAATGCAAGCGTTCTTCGTAGGGACACAGTCGCCCGATTGGCTTTCAAAGACACAAGTTCAGTGGGTTATTTTTGGGCCATATGAAAGAAAGATCGCAGACGTTTTTACTCCCCCCGCCAACCTTGAATTGGTGTACGACAAAAATGGCGTACAAATCTACAGAGTCATCTCTCAATGACCAAAATTCTCTAATCGCTGACGAATATGTGTGAAGGAAACCCATCTGCGAGTTCTATGAATTTCTAATTCAGAAATAAAAAACCGCAACTTCATCAGCAAGTTGCGGTTTGACTTTAAAAATCAAGTTATTCAGAATATCGTATGACTACAACACCGAATCCAATATCAACGCCAGGAAAATAAACGCCAGATACATGCTAGACCAACGATACATCATCCACGCCACTTTGTTACCGCCTTCGCGGAAGACTTTCCATGCGGCATAAAAGAGGAAGGCGCCAAGAATGATGGCGGAAACGAGATAGATCGTCCCAGCCAGATTGAAGATGGGAAGAAGAAGCGTCACAGCAATCAACTCAATGGTGTAGATGAGGATCTGTTTGCGGGTTTTCTCCTCGCCCTCCACCACAGGGAGCATGGGAACACCAGCGCGGGCATAATCATTCTTGCGGACAATTGCCAGCGCCCAGAAATGCGGAGGCGTCCACATGAAGATGATGGCGAAAAGGATCCACGCTGCAAGGGTCAACTCACCTGTCGCCGCCGCCCAGCCGACCATTGGCGGAATCGCCCCCGCCCCACCACCAATGACAATATTCTGCACAGTGGCTTTCTTCAACCAGACACTATAAAAGAACACATAATAGAAAATACCTGCCAGTGAAAGCAAAGCCGCCAACAAGTTGACAAACCCCGCCATCACATAATAACTGACCAAGCACAACGCCAAGCCATATGAAAGACCTTCAGCAGCGGTCAAACGACCATCTGCCAGCGGACGTTTCGATGTGCGCTGCATGTTCTTGTCCAGTTCACGGTCAATGTATTGGTTTAAAGCGCTCGAACCAGCCGCCGCTAAGGCACCGCCAAACAACGTCCAGAACGTGAGCGAAGCAGAGGGCCATGCTTTACCGCCCGCCACCAGCCCACCATAAGTCGTCACCAGCAGAAGCAGCACAATGATTGGCTTGGACAATATAAAGAAATCTTTCACCCGCTGACGCCAATCAAATTGATAATCAGCAACTCCGTCTTTTTCCAATGTACCCGAAACAAAGACCAACATTGCCAGCGAAACCCACAACGCAACCGCGGTCAATGTGTGCAGCACAACAATGTGCATCGGGAATTGACGCGTCACTTCAATAGCACCCACCAACGCCTGCCCCATGAACAACACGCCTGTGATCGTTGTCAATGGCAACAACACCGCATGATGGCGCAGTTCACGCCATGCCTTACGCCACACCAAAAACATCACCAACGAAGCCGCGCCCACCAAAACCAGATGCACCAGTTTCAAATAACCGATCGGAGCCGTTGGCATACATACGGGCCAGCCGGGGCAAAAAAATGCGGCGCCTGTGATCGTCACCAAACGCCCGATTACTGTAAGCGCAAAGACCACCACCACTAATACGGCGGTCCAGCGTGCAAAAGATGTCTTCAAAGAATATTTCATCTAGTCGTCCTGTTTTCGCAGAAAGAATGGGTACCCAACGAACAAAATGGTCGCAAACGTGAACCACTGCAAAGCATACCCGAAATGCGAGCCTTCCGTCAATTCAATTATTGGCTGGTATGGAATGGGCGGTTCAGCGTCCCTTGCATCCATATTTGGTTGAATAAAAACACCAAGAATGGGATAAGGAAACTGCGCAGACATTTTCTCCACATCGAGATTATTCCACACTGCGATTCTGGTCCCGTCCATTGGCAGCGCATCAGCGACTCCGCCGAAACTTGGTTTGCCCTGCCCAAGCCGAATCTGCCCTGAGACAGTAATCTCGCCCGGCGCATCATAGACTCGCCAATCTTGCGGAGCCGAATCGCTTTCAGCGGGGATCCAGCCGCGGTTCACCAGAACAGCCGTCCCGTTGTAAAGAAGCGGAGTGATGAGGTGGAATCCATACACGCCATCGCTATATTGATTCCGAAGTGCGACTTGATTCTCGAAGTCATATTCACCAGTGACCGTTATGGCACGCCACTCCATCGAAGCGATATCCTCCGGTGTGGACAGGTTTAAATTCAACAACTCTGCGGCTCGCATGGTTTCTACTTGATGATTGAAGGCGCGGCGTTGTTCAAGCCTATCCAACTGCCAGATGCCGAGGCGAATGCAAACGGCTGTGCCAAGAAAGACAAGCAAGGTCGCCAGCGCCCATTTCATTGAGAACATTCTGCGCAGGACGATCATTGCTCTTCCTTTTTCTTTTGCTTGCCCACCAAGCCGCTATAAACCGCGAACATCATGCCAAGCGGAAAGCCTGCAAAGAAAATGCCAGAAACTCGTGTGCGCCACGTAACCGGCTCTTGCACGGTGATGCCCATTGCACTGCCCGCTTGAAATGTACATTCCACGATCAAGTTTTCTTCTGTTTCAAGTTTTTGGCTGGCAGAAGAGTTTGCAGGAATCCACAGTGGACCTAGTTGGTGATTCTCGTTGTCTTGATTAATGACCTTCAACGTATCCCCCACAACAAAGCGCATATCTTTCGGAATTTCAAGCGGCGCTTCACCTGCGCGGATCATTTCTGCGGTGCCCGCAGGGATGGTCAACTCGACCACCATTGGCTCACGGTTTTCTTTCTTGAGCAGGGCATACGAAATTTCTGTGGTGAGAGCAGCAAGCACCAAGCCCAACAAGAACGAGAGCAATACTCGTTTAACTGAGAAGTTCATTTTATTTCCCTAACAGCAATTCAATATCATGGACAATATCTTCGACCGGCGTTGCATACGCATAGGACAGGCGCAGATTTCCTTCGGGGTCGATGAGATATAAACGCGCCGTGTGGTCGATGATAACACCCATGGCTGAATCACTATCCACTTCAGCGCGGAAGATGGAGTAGCCTTGCCAAATGGGTTCGAGTTCTTCCTGCGTACCGCTCAAGCCAAGGAATGTTGAATTGAAACGAGATGCATATTCCTGAATTTTTTCGGGCGTATCGCGGCGCGGGTCAACCGACACAAAGACGACTTGTACATTTTGTGACGCATCACCGAGTTCGTTCATCACCTTGGTCATTTCTGCTAATGTGGTCGGGCAAACATCTGGGCAGGAAGTGTAGCCAAAAAACAAAAGGACGATCTTTCCACGCTGCTCGCTCATGCGAAAGAGGGAACCATCAGCTTTTGTGAGCTCGACTTCTGCCGCTGGCGGGAAAGGTTCTCCGTAAAGTGTGCCTCGAAAAGAGGGTGGTTTTGCGAAAATGATCGAAAGCGCAGCCACTATAGCCACCAGTGCAAGGATGCCGCCGCCGATCCACATCAATTTTTTATCCATATCTAACCTACTCTTAATTGTCAAAAAAAATCCGCCGCCTTATCGGCGGCGGAGGTATTCGTTTATTGTACAGCCGTACCGATCAAATACAAGGCAGGGTAGAAGAATATCCAGACCAAGTCTACAAAGTGCCAGTAGACAGCGGCGGCTTCCACACCCCAATGTTGTTCTGCGGTGTAAACACCCTTGCGGGCATTGTTCCAGACCACGGCGAGGAAGATCAAGCCGGTGAAGACGTGGAAGGCATGCATACCTGTCATCATGTAGAAGACGCCTCCTAACGGACCTGAAGCCGGGTTACCGAAAGAAGCGACCAAACCTTCATGAGCCGCCATGCGCCACTCAACCAACACCACGCCGAGCAAGAAGCCCAAGCCCAAAACAAAGGTGATAATGGTATTGCGCATGAAACCTTTAACATCGCCATACTTCATGGCGGTCTCGCCACGGTTCATATAGAAGGAGGAGATGAGCAGAACAGCCGTCACCGCCAGACCCAAGAACTGATTGAGGTGCGGACGGGTGAGTCCCAACAGGTTGGCGCGCATCACCAAAAGACCGGCGAAGACGAAACCATCAGAAAGCAGGAATAGCCAAAGTCCGAGTCGGTTCGTGCCCGTCTTGTAGGCGTAGGAATGTTCATCGCCATGGTCCGCTTCGTTGAGCTTGTAGATGTGCATGTAGTAGTACATCACGAGCGCAGCTTTGATGATCGCCACAACAATGAGCAGGGAAGTCGCATTGAAGGAAACAGCGACAAAGTATTCGATGATGGTCAGAACTGTCAGATATACAAAGATCACCACGCCCTGACCAAGGGCGGACGATTTATCTTGTGAATGTGCCATTTATTTTCACTCCTCGCCTTTATTAGTGCTTGCCTTTGGCGGGCTCTTCGATGAATTTAACAAACCCGGCATCTTTCAAGCCGTAGTCATAGGGTTCGCCTACCACTTCGAAGGGCTTGTCGTAATTGTGAACCGGCATGGGTGAAGGAACCTGCCACTCGGGGGAGCGGGAATTCCAGAGATTGCCTTCTGCCTTTTCGCCGTTCTTGATGCTGACGAAGAAGTTGTAGAAGAAGATCAAGACCGACAAGGCAATTGCAAAACCGGAGATCGTCAAGATGAGATGCGCAGTATCAATGCCGAGCGCGGGATCATAGTCCGCGATGCGGCGGCGCATACCGATCAAACCGATGTACATCATGCCGAAGGTCAAGACAAAGAACGAGGGGGTCATCAGCCAGAAATGGATCTTGCCGAGCGTTTCGTTCATCTTGCGACCGGTCGCTTTGGGGAACCAGTAGTAGATGGCAGCAAAGAACGGGAAGACAAAGCCACCGAAGATGGTGTCATGGAAGTGACCCACGATGAAATAGGTGTCATGCAAGTGCAAGTCGGTGGAGACGGTCGCATTGGGAGGACCGGAGAGACCACCCATCAAGAACACAACGATACCGCCCAACACGAAGAGCATAGGGGTAGGCGTTGAGATCTTGCCTTTCCAGAGGGTAGCAACCCAGGAGAAGAACTTCACACCGGTAGGAACCGCCACAAGCAAGGTGCTGTACATGAACGGAACACGCAAGTATTCGTTCATACCAGAGGTGAACATGTGATGCGCCCAAACCACGAAACCGACCAAAGCGATACCGAGGGAAGACATGGCGATCCAGCGGTAACCATAGAGCGGCTTGCGGACGAACACAGGCAAAAGTTCAGAGATCACGCCCAAGCCGGGGAGAATGAACACATACACAGCAGGGTGAGAATAGAACCAGAAAAGATGTTGGAAGAGAACCGGATTACCGCCCTTGGCAGGGTCAAAGAAGCCCATGCCGAAGAGGCGTTGGAACATCACCAACTGGAACGCCAGACCGATGAACTGAGTAGCGGTAAGAGCGATCAAGGAAGTAGCAATGGACGCCCAAACGAAGATGGGCATACGCATGGCGGTCATTCCCTTGGCACGCATGCGGACCACGGTCACTAGCACATTGAGCGCACCCAAAATGGACGACCAACCAGCAACGAACACGCCAAGGAAGAACATCTGCATGCCGACAGGGGCACGGGCAGAAAGAGGTGGGTAGCCCGTCCAACCGGTATCGAAACCACCGAGGAAAAGGCTGGAGAGCAAGAGCACAGCCGCAGGAACGGCAATCCAGAAAGAGAACGCGTTCAGGCGGGGGAAAGCCATATCCTGTGCGCCAAGCAAAAGCGGAACGACATAGTTGATGATGCCCGCGATGCCCAACAAAATGGACACGATCATAACCATGCCATGCAAGGACATGAGAGTGTTATAGAGTTGAGGTCCATTCTGACCAAAGAGCTTCATGTCGGTGGTCAGGAACTGGAGTTCAGAAGCAGCAAGTTCGGTGCGGAAGATAAGCGCGAACAAACCGCCGATGCTGATAAGCACCAACGCCACGAGAGTGTATTGAATACCGATCACTTTGTGATCGAGCGAAACGTTGACAAATTTTTCCCAACCCGTGTGGTGATCTTCGTGGTGATCAGGCGTATCGATACCGCGCGCCCACTTGATCCAATCGCCGGTCACACCGGAGCCAACGAGGAAGGACAAAGCCCCGATAAAACCACCCAAAACCCAGGCGGGTTCGGTGAAGAAAAATGTATCGGTGGCGCTTAAGCCCATCAACGCGCGAATGCCTGTCACAAGTCCGGCGCCGACAAGGGTGCCGATCACCTGCCAGAACAAGCCACGCGCGAGAGCGCTAGAAAAGAATCCCTTCATAGTATCTAATCCTTCTCAAAATTATTTCAAGGTCTTGATGTATGCGATGAGGTTCGCGATCTCTTCATCGGTCAATGCATAAGGAGGCATCACAGACGGGGATGGGAACCCTTCCACAATGGTCGCGTTCGGTTCAAGAATGGACTGGGCAATAAAGGCATCATCGGCGGTGACAGTAGAGCCGTCGGCGAGTTTTACTTCCGAACCATAGAGATTGAACCAGGTGGGACCCGTAAGCGGAGAACCATCGGCAGAGTGACAGCCAACACAACCATACTTGGTGGCGAGGACTTTACCCTGACCTTCAGGAGTCTTCGATTCTTCCGCAATTTTGATCTGTTCGGCAACCCAGGCATCGTACGCATCTGACGACACAACGACGACCGGATTTTCCATATATGCATGGGAAGTACCGCAAAGCTCGGCACAGCGGACTTTGTAACTACCTTCAAGCGTCGGCGTAATGCGATATTCGGTCACACGACCCGGCACAACGTCTTGCTTGACGCGGAATTCGGGCACCCAGAACGAGTGGATGACATCAGTGGACTGCATCTTAAGCACAACCTGCTTATCAATAGGCAGATACAGTTCAGTGCTGATAAACCCATATTCAGGATATTCGAACGTCCAGCTGAATTGTTGACCGGTAACGTTGATAACCATGGCATTCGGGTCTACCCGGCGAACTTCACCGAGTGAATAAGCACCCAAATATGCAAAGATCACCACAATGATAAGTGGTACAACGGTCCAGGCGATCTCAAGGGTGGCGTTGCCCTCCATGTGCTCGCCATCCTTCAGCTCCCCTTTCTTCTGGCGGAAGACCACCAGGCTATAGATCATCGGTACAACGATCAGAGAAAATAGGAAGGAAACCACGATCACTTCCCAATGCCACAACTGATCGATGGGAGCGGCTTGCGCACTCGCCGCTACTGGATGCATTTGGGTTGCAAGACCCGCCGCATCAAGACCGAAATACGTGAGAACGGTCATGACAATGACCAAGATCCCCACAATTACAAAATGGCCCATAGACTCTCTCTCCTGAAAAGATTGAACGGGGCTCAAGCCCCGATGATTAACTGAAATTGGACAAATTACGTACGAATTGTCTCAATTTTCACAAGCAGCGATTATAACAAAATCCCTTTGAGTTGTCACGATTTCTTGTGCAACTGTACAACTATTCTAAACTTACAATCACTTTGAAAATTCACAAATCATGCCGACGGAGTATCGAGATACCGTCGGCAATCTGTGAAGCTATAACACAACATCCGCTGTTTTGATACGCAACGATCAAGCCAAGCCCAACTCGGCAAGCAATTCCTGGCTATGCTCTGCCGGGCGGACGTCTTCATACACTTTTTTGATGTTACCTTCTGGGTCGATCAAGAAAGTTGTGCGAAGCACACCTTCATATGATTTACCCATGAACTTCTTTGGTCCCCATACATCGTAAAGATCACAGACTTTGTGTCCTTCATCGGCAAGCAATGGAAACTGAAGCTGAAACTTTTTCTTAAACTTCACATGCGATTCGACAGAATCCGGGCTGACGCCGAGGATTACCACCCCTGCCCTTTCATAAGCAGAGTAATCATCGCGAAAGTTGCACGCTTCTTTTGTACATCCGGGCGTGTCATCTTTCGGATAAAAATATAAGACAACATTCTTTCCACGATAATCGGAAAGTTTACGTAAGGTATTCGTATCGTCGAGCAATTCAAATGTAGGGGCTGGAATGCCAGAAGCAACAGGCATAAAAAATGTACTCTCTCTCCAAAGAAGTATGCGCGCTATTATACCTGCATTCATTTTAAGGGTAGGAAAACTTTCACAAATAATTCGCGCAAGGCTCCAATTTTGGTCGCAAAATACGAGCTTGCACCTGTAACAATCTCCTTATAAAAAGCATCAGAAAAAATACCGATTCGGGCATTCCCTACGGTATAATTGCGCCCGCCTGTTAGCACACTACACCGGGGATGTGCTGGAACTGGCAGACAGGCATGACTTAGGATCATGTGCCGCAAGGCGTGAGGGTTCGACCCCCTCCATCCCCACCAAATTAATATTCAGACCTTATAGGTCTTTGGAGGAACCTTTGAACATCGAAAAGCAATACCAAGACAATCACTCAGTTAAGCTGGTCGTGGAAGTAGACCAGGAGAAGATGGGCGAATACAAAAAGCGCGCAGCATCCAAAATTTCACAGCGCGGTAACATCGCCGGTTTTCGCCCCGGCAAGGCTCCCTATCACATCGTAGTGCGCACCTACGGCGAAGCAGCCATTACCGAACAAGCCATTGACTTGTTCATCGACGCGGAATATTCCAACATCCTGACCGAAGCGGGTGTGAACCCTGGGGCTTCTGGCAGCTTGGAAAACATCGAAAGCATGGACCCGCCCAAATTCCTCTTCAGTGTGCCGCTCGCACCAGAAGTGGACCTCGGCGATTACACCGCTGTTCGCCTCCCCTATGAATGGAAGGCTCCTGAGCAGAAGGATATAGAC
>Ga0209066_10004907_pt1 | contig 14331 bp, 12 predicted proteins | sample All_14_2_FD_187198 | JGI IMG/M metagenome (GOLD analysis project Ga0209066, IMG submission 187198) | Freshwater microbial communities in response to fracking from Pennsylvania, USA - Allegheny Zone_MetaG_DW_15 (SPAdes) (version 2) ...
GTGCCGGTCTACGGCATCGACTGCGCCACCGAGACGGTGACCCCGACCGGTGCCGCCCTGCTCAAGGCCCTGGCCACCGGTTTCGGGCCGCTGCCGCCGATGACCATCGCCGCCACCGGCTGCGGCGCCGGCAGCCGGGACCTGGCCGGTGACCGCCCCAACCTGCTGCGCCTGATCGTCGGCACGTCGCGACCGGCCGCGGAGGCGCAGCGGGTGGAGATCATCGAGACCAATCTCGACGACTGGAGTCCCGAAGGCTTTCCATATCTCAGCGACCTGCTGCTGGCCCGCGGCGCCCTCGATGTCAACATCGCCCCGATCCAGATGAAGAAGGGCCGCCCGGCCTTCCGCCTCCAGGTCATCTGCGATCCCGCCCAGGGCCACGAGATCAAGGCCGCCATCCTCTCCGAGACCACCGCCATCGGCCTGCGCTTCCGCACGGAGCAGCGGTTGACCCTGGCGCGCGAGCCGGTTGCGGTCGCCACCCGCTGGGGCATCGTTGCCGCCAAACGGGTGCTGCGGCCCTCCGGCGCGGTGATCTGTCCGGAATATGAGGAATGCCGCCGGATCGCCGCCGATCACCGGGTGCCGCTGCCCGAGGTCTACCGCGCGGTGATCAAGGCGGGGGAGGAACAGCGGCGATGAACCGGCTGCTCATGTTCGTCGCCACCGGCGGCTACGTCGGCCTGCTGCCGAAGGCCCCCGGCACCTGGGCCTCGCTGGCCGCCCTGCTCCCCTGGCTGCTGCTGAAAAACCTGGCGCTGGCGCCGTACCTCGCGGTCCTGGCGGTGATCTTCGTCGTCGGTTTCTTCACCGCCGGCTCGGCCGAAAAGATCCTCGACCGCCCCGACGCCGGCGCCATCGTCATCGACGAGATCCTCGGCATGTTCATCACCCTGACCATGGCCCCGGATCATCCCGCCGCCTGGCTGCTCGGCTTCATCCTGTTCCGCATCTTCGATATCGCCAAACCCTTTCCGGTGTCGTGGTTCGACCGGCGAATCCACGGCGGCATCGGCATCATGATGGATGACGTCGTCGCCGGCGGCTATGCCCTGGTGGCGCTGCAACTGAGCTGGCCGCTGGTCGGCCGGCTGTTTACCTGACTACCGCCATGTCCGGTTACGCCAGAGCCATCACCCTCGTCCTGGCCCTGACGCTGCTGCTCGCCGGTTGCAGCACCCCGATCGGGATCAGGCGGCTCGATCCCCGCGAGGCCTACCGCAGCAGCACCGCCAGCCCACTCGGCGGTGACGGCGCCAGTGCCGCGACGGTCGTCATCCTCCATCGTTTCAACCTCAGCGGGAAATACCAATCCGATCCGGCGGCGGCCATCCGCGGCCTCCACGCCAGGGCCCTGGAGGACAAACGGCGGGACATCCTCTTCGCCCTCGCCGAACTGACCTACATCGAGGCCGAGCGCCTGACCCGCAGCGGCGACGCCGCCGAGCGCCACCGGGCGCCGGACTGCTTTCTGCTCGCCGCCGTCTATGCCTACCACGCCATCCTCGACCCCGCACTGGAACCCGCCCCCAGCCTCTTCGACCGTCGCCTCCAGGCCGCCATCGACCTGTACAATCTGTCGCTGTGGCAGGGGCTCAAGACCGGTACCGACGGCAGGATCGAACTCAGGGGCGGGACCCGGCGGCTGCCGGTGGGCGGCATCGCGATCGAGGTCGACCACCGCCGCCTGCCCTGGGACTTCAGCCGGTTCACCCGCTTCGAGGCCGCCGACGGCTATGCCGTCCGCGGCCTGAGCGTCCGCAACCGCAGCGACGGCCTCGGCGTGCCGCTGATCGCCATACGGCGCTCGGAGAAGGAAGATCTCTTCGGCAGCCAGGCGATCCCGGCCACCGCCTTTCTGCGGCTGCAGGGCGACCTGGCCCAACTCGGCAGCGGCGCCATGCGGGCGACGCTGGAGGTGCACTCAGCCTACGAGGAGGATACGGTCGCCGTCGGCGGCCGCGAGGTGCCGCTGGAAAAGGACACCAGCATCACCACCGCCTACAAGCTGGCCGAGGAGGAGATCTGGTCGTTCGGGATCGATGCCTTTCTCGGCCGGCTGCAGGACGTCCCGAGCCGGCTGTACCGCTTCCAGCCCTACCAGCCGGACCGCATCCCGGTGATCTTCGTCCACGGCACGTTGAGCAGCCCGGTGTGGTGGGCGGAGATGATCAACACCCTGAGCGGCGATCCGGTCCTCGGCCGTCGCTACCAGTTCTGGTACTTCTTCTACAACAGCAGCCGCCTGATCACCGTCTCCGCCCTCGACCTGCGCCGGGCGATCGCGGCCAACATCGCCAGGTTCGACCCCGGCCGGCAGTCGGCGGCGATGCAGCGGATGGTCGTCATCGGCCACAGCCAGGGCGGTCTGCTCGCCAAGCTGACGGCGGTCGATAGCGGCGACCGGCTGGTGGCGGCGACCATCACCGGGAAAATCGAGGATCTGCGAACCAGCGAGGAAAACAAGGAGATGATCAGAGACAATATGGTCATCACGCCGCTGCCGTCGGTCAAACGGCTGATCTTCATCTCGACGCCGCACCGGGGCAGCTACCTGAGCCGGAACTTCGCCCGCAACCTCGTGCACCGGGTGATCACCCTGCCGGGCGGCCTGGTCAAAGGTCTGGGCGGGATCTACGGCTTTCTCTCCGACAACGTCCGCCATCACTGGCAGGGCAAGATCCCCACCAGCGTCGACACGATGTCGCCGAACGATCCCCTGCTCCAGGCCATCGCCGAGACGCCGCTGGCGCCCGGCGTCAAGGGCCACTCGATCATCGCCATCGACGATCCCGGGGTCCAGCCGCCCGAGGGCGACGACGGGGTGGTGACCTACCGCAGCGCCCACCTCGACGGCATGGAATCGGAATTCATCGTCCGCTCCGGCCACAGCTGCCAGGATCGGCCGGAGACCATCGAGGAGGTGCGGCGGATCCTGCTCGGGCACCTTGACAATCAGTAAGAAGGCGCCCGCCCCCCGGCTGATCGGGAGTGCTCGCTCCAGCCGGATCGGACCAGCGCGGCAGCGACCGGCGATCGTTCACCGGTGGAACGGTCACCGCCGGCTCACATCCCCAGTTCCCGTTCCATGCGGGTGATCTCTTCGGCCAGCCGCCGTCGTTCCTCCTCCGGGAGGTCAGGCAGAGCCAGTTTCCGCCGCAGGGCAAGGAGGATCATTTCCTGCCGGTACTCGGTGCAGGTATAAACGAAAGGGGGGGCAGTACGGTCAATCATGTCCAGTCGGTCTCCCTGGTCGGCCTCATGCCAGTACTTCGCTGATCTTGGCCGCCAGATCTTTCCTGGTGAAGGGTTTCTGCAGAAAATGGATCCCCTCGTCGAGGACCCCGTGATGCGCGATGACGTCGGCGGTATAGCCGGACATGTAGATTACCCTGAGATCGGGGTGGATGGCAAGGATCTCCTGGGCCAGCTGCCTGCCGTTCATCTGCGGCATGATCACATCGGTAATCAGCAGGTCGATCCGGCCGGCATGGTGCCGGGCGGTGTCGATCCCCTCCTGGGGGGTTGCCGCCGTCAGCACCGCATAGCCGAGCCGCTGCAGCATCGTCGTGCCCATCTTCAGGGTGTCGGGATCGTCCTCGACCATCAGGACGGTCTCGCCCCCGCCGGTTTTGATGACTCCCGTCCTGTCATCCGTCGCCTGGAGCGCCTCGACCTCGACCAGGGGCAGAAAGATGCTGAAGGTCGTCCCGGCGCCCGGGGCGCTGTCGACGTGGATGCAGCCATGGTTCTGCTGGACGATGCCGTAGACGGTGGCCAAGCCCAGTCCGCTGCCGCCCGCCCCCTTGGTGGAGAAAAACGGCTCGAAAATCTTGTCGACCACGTCCTTGTCCATGCCGCAGCCGTTGTCACGCACCGTCAGGAGCGCGTACTCCCCCGGGGAAAACCCGACCATCGTTGCGCAATAGACGTCATCGAGCGAGACCTTTTCCGTCGCGATGCTGATCCTGCCGGTATCGGCAATGGCGTCGCGGGCATTGACGCAGAGGTTGGCGAGGATCTGATCGATCTGGGCCGGATCGATCCTGAGCAGCAGCCGCTCCTGCGCCGGCGCCCAGACCAGCTCGATGTCCTCGCCGATCAACCGCCCCAGCATCTTCAGCATCCCTTCGATGACCCCGTTCAGTTCAAGGACCACCGGCAGGACGATCTGTTTGCGGGAGAAGGTCAGCAGTTGCCGGATAATGCCGGTCGAGCGCAGGGCGGCGTCGTAGATCAGCTTGAGGTCGGCCTGCAGCTGGTGCTCCGGTTCCAGCTCGGACATCGCTATCTCCGTATGACCGATGATCACCGACAGGATATTGTTGAAATCGTGCGCCACCCCGCCGGCCAGGCGGCCGACCGATTCCATCTTCTGCGCCTGCACCAGCTGTTGCTGCAATTTCTGCTGGTCCTCCTCGGCCTTTTTCCGTTCGGTGATGTCGCGAAAAAATGACTGAATGACGGCCTCGCCGCTGATATCGATGCGGTTGCCGACCGCCTCCGCCCAGCGGATGGCGCCATCCTTGCGGATGATGCGGATTTCGTTGCGGGCCGAGATCGATCGGCCCTCGACCCGCTTCTTCAGGCCCCCCTTGACGCGGTCGACATCGTCGGGATGGATGAGATTCCAGACCTCGTCGCCCGCCATCGCCGCCACCTCTGTATTGGTGTAACCGAACATTTCGACAAAAGCCGGATTGACGATGCGGATTCGGGGCGGAAAACCGTCCATGATGGCGATGGCGTCGATCGATTGCTCAAAAAGGGTGCGGTAGCGGATCTCCGATTCCCGCAGCGACTCCTCCATCCGCTTGCGTCCGGTGATGTCCTGCACCGTGCCCTTGAGACGCAGGACCCGGCCGTCGGCATCGCGTTCGGCGACCCCCCGGGCGGTGACCCATCGCCGGCCGCCGTCCGGCCGGATGACCTCGGCATCGCAGGCATAGTCTCTGCCCTCGGCCAGAGCCGCCTCGACAGCGGCACTCAGCCGGGTCCAGCTCTCCGCGGTGAAGTACCGCCGGACCTCGGGGTAGGCGGCCGGCGGCAGGGCCGGGTCCCTGCCGTAGATGTGATAGATCTCATCCGACCAGCTGTGCTCGCCGGTCTGCTGATCCCAGGACCAGTTGCCGACCTCGGCGAGGCCCTGCGCCTCCCTCAGGGCCATCTCGCTTTTGTGCAGGACCTCCTGGACCTTGATCCGCTCTTCGATCTGCGCCTGCAGCTGGCGTTTCTCCTGGCGGCCGGCCCAGATCGCGCTGATCGCCAGGATCAGCACCACGGTGAGGGCCGAGGCAAGCAGACCGCCGGCAAACACGACCAGCCGCGCCCGGACGAACGGGCTCTTGACCGAATCCTCCGGGACCATGAGATAGACCTCCCAGCCGCTGGTAGGGATCTTCATCGGCCGGGCCAGGAGCATGTCGTCCTCCGCCGCATCGTCGCGGTCCCTGGCGGTGGTCAACATCGGCGGCAGCGGCTGGCCGGTGGTGACGGCAACCCCGGGGGAGGCGGCGATGACGATGCCGTCACTGCCGGCGATGACATACTTCCACCCTCTGGCCTCGCTGGCGGTCTGCAGGGTCGAGAGAAAAAACTGGGGGTCGATCGGGACGACAAGCGTATACTGCATGCGGCCGGCCCGGAGGACCGGGGTTCGGACCGGGACGAATCCGTGCGAGAGGTCACCGACAGCGGCGCGCCTCGTCTCCCACACCCGTGCCAGTGATTGAGGGTCACGGACGGGTTGGAGCGGTTGATCGGGGGGAATCCGCAGATTGAAGAGCTGACGATGGGCGTCGGTGAGGATGACGGTGCGCCACTCCGGATGCTTATCCTTCAACCTCTGGGCGCTGATCCGAAACAGGTCGAAATGGCCGGCATCGAGTGACCGGGCGATTGCCAGTCCCTCGAGCAGGCCGATCTGCTGCTGCAGGGTGCGGTCGAGGCTATGGGCGGCGCTGGCGGCCGACTCGTTGATCAACTGGTTGATAGCCGATTCCTGCTGATCGGTGAAGATGACGAACATCCAGACGGCGAACAAGGCCAGGGGCAGAACCCCCGACAGAATCCAGAAAATCCGTTGGCCGATCAGTCTTTCCAGAATCTGCATGGGCAGCTGAAGACACCGGGGTTGATCGAGCGATACAGGTGCGGGGTCGAGAAGCGGCCCCGGAATGAACAACCGCCAGGAGGGCGAACCAGGCATCGGGCCGGTCGTCACCTTGACATGGCGTGTGAGTGTATACCCGGCAGCAAAAAGATGCAACCGCCGCCGGATCCTTTTTACGGCAGGCTGGGACCGTAACACCGGCAGGGCAGGGTATGTCGTGCCGGTGTTACGGTTGAGGTCAACGGTCCGGGCGGCTCAGATCTTGTCGGCCTTTTCGAGCATCGATACCGCAAGTCTATAGGAAACGAAGATCAGGACGACCCAACCGCCAAGCAACAGTGCTGTCATATGCTTCTCCTTGCTAATGAGGTTCCATGTCGGACCGGATCAGTACGCCTTCCGGCCCTCGATATCCTGCGTCGAGATCCGCCGCGCGTCCATCTGTCGCCAGACCCAGGCGATATAGGCCAGCACCAGCGGAATGACCAGGGCGACATAGGTCATCGCCGTCAGGGTGTAGTGGCTCGACGAAGCGTTGTAGATCGTCAGGCTCGACTGCAGGTCGGCCTTTGACGGGTAAAAGGCGGTGTTGTTGTAGCCGGCGGTGAAGAACACCGCCAGGCCGACCAGCACCGTGCCCAGACTGCCGAACCAGATGCCCCGGCCGCCACGGAGGAGGCTGGTCGACACCACGCCCCAGACGACGAGGAGCAGGCCGAGGAGCAGCAGCCCCAGCACCAGCGGCATGGCCAGCAGGTTGGCCAGGTACTTGCCGGCGACCAGCGACACCACCCCGGCCTGATCGAAGCCGAAACCTTCCATCAGCAGCAGGCTGACCAGGACGTAGAGGAGGAACGGCAGGGCGCAGACCAGGTTGACGAGGCAGGCCCGGCGCAACCTGGCCTCAAACAGCGGTCGGCCGCTGAAATCGATGCTGCCGACGAGGTACATCGCCCCGAGGACCCGGGCGTTGAACACCAGGAAAAGGCCAAGGGACAGGTTGAACAGCGAAAACGCCGCCTCCAGCCCCCGCAGCGGGTGCGTCCAACTCACCCGATTGAACTGGTCGAGGGTGAAGTTCGAGCCGGTGAAGAAGGTGCCGACCGCGGCGCCGATCAGCAGGATGCCGACCGAGCCGTTGATGAACAGGAACAGTTCGTAGACCCTGGAGCCGAGAAGGTTGTCGGGCTTGCTGCGGTACTCGTAGCTCACCGCCTGGACGATGAAGGTGAACAGGATCAGGATCCACACCCAGTAGGCGCCGCCGAAACTGGTGGCGTAGAACTTGGGGAAGGCGGCGAACAGGGCCCCGCCGAACAGGACCAGGGTGGTGAAGGTCAACTCCCATTTGCGGCCGAGCGAATTGATGATCAGCGATTTTTCCTCCTCGTCGGCGCTGACCTGCCACAGCAGGGTCTGCCCGCCCTGGACGAACGTGAGAAAGAGAAAGAGCGAGCCGACCACGCTCGCCAGCAGCCACCAGATCTGCTGCAGGGTTGCAGTATCAAGATTGCCGATCATATCACAGGCCCTCCGGTCCGATATTAATCTGTTTCAGCATGATTTTGATCTCGGCGGCAAGCAGCAGGGTGAAGACCGCCAGGAACATGAAGAAGGTTGTCTGGACGCTGCCGGTGGAAATATTGGTCGTCGCCACATTGACCGGCAGCAGGCCCTGGATCGCCCACGGCTGCCGCCCGGCCTCGGCGACGACCCAGCCGCTCTGGGAGGCGATCATCGCCAGGAAAAACGAGGCGACGCCGAGCAGCAGCAGTCCCCGCTTGCCGGCCAGCGTGTCCCTGACCGAAAAAATCAGGAAGAGGACGAAGACGAGGAGGAAGAAGGTCCCGAAAAACACCATGATATGGAAGGCGTAGAACGTGGTGGCAACCGACGGCACAGTCTGCTCGGGGCTTTCCAGGTAGCCATAGCCGAGAGACTCGCGGTTGGCGTTGAACCGGGCCAGAGACACCTCGGCGGCGGCAATGTCGCCGGCCTTTTTCGCCGTCTTGTAGGAGGTAAGGTCGCTGATCGCCGCCTTGCCCTGCTCCATCCGGGCGGCCACACTGACGATGCCCTCCTGGTCGTTGCCGTAGACCAGATCATTGATGCCGGGGACGAAGGAACCGGGTTGACGGTTGGCCAGGAGCGACAGGAGACCGGGGATCTTGATCTCGAAGAGGAAGGGGGCCAGCTCATCGCCGGGCTTCTTGGCGGGGTTGAGGACCCCGAGGGCGACAATGGCGGCGCCCTTTTCGCCATCATACAGCCCTTCGTAGGCGGCGAGCTTCATCGGCTGAGTCGAGGCGTTGCTGAAGGCCGACTCGTCACCGGTCCAGGCGGCGTAGGTGGCCGAAAGCAGGCCGAAGATCGAGGCGACGATGATCGATTTCTTGGCCATCTCGATATGGCGGCCCTTGAGCAGGTACCACGACGACACGGCGATGACGAAAAAGGAGCCGACGATGAAGCTCGAACTGGTGGTATGGGTGAACTTGGCCATCGCCACCGGCGAAAACAGGACGGCCCAGAAGTTCTCCATCTCGAAGCGGACGGTGTCGGGATTGAAGGCCATGCCGACCGGATACTGCATCCAGCCGTTGGCGACCAGGATCCACAGGGCCGAGAGGTTGGAGCCGACCGCCACCATCCAGGTGGAGAAGAGGTGGAAGCCCTTCGATACCCGATCCCAGCCGAAGAACATCACGGCAAAGAAGGTCGCCTCGAGGAAAAAGGCGACGATGCCCTCGATCGCCAGCGGCGCGCCGAAGATGTCGCCGACCATCCACGAGTAGTTCGACCAGTTGGTGCCGAACTCGAACTCGAGGATGATGCCGGTGGCGACCCCGATCGCAAAGTTGATGCCGAACAATGTCATCCAGAATTTCGTCAGGTTCTTCCACTCCTCCCTGCCGGTGCGGACGTAGATCGTCTCGAAGAAGGCACAGAGAAACGACAGGCCGAGCGTCAGCGGCACGAACAGCCAGTGATACATGGCCGTCAGCGCGAATTGCGCCCTGGCCCAGTCCACCATCTGCAGATCAAACATACACCTCCCCTCCTCTAGTGAGTGTTTTCCGCCGCCCCGGTGATCCGTTCAAGCACATGGTCGGCGCGCTCTTCCTGAGTCGCAAAATTACTTCCGAGATAATCCTGGAAAAAGAAGAGCTTGAGAATCGCAAACATGACAAAGAGCTTGATCAGGATAATCTTCCACAAGGTCCGGCCGACGGTCATCGATCGGAAACCGTCACGATAGAATCGATACAGGCCTGCGATGGACATGTTCATGACCGCCCCGTTTCAACCATTCCGAGCCGCAGGGATGATGGATCGATCCCGAACGGCAATGATTCACCTGCGTTGATCAGCTGCTGCAAAACACATTTCCAAACATATATCGCGTTCTCGGAGCGGAATCAAGAATAATGAGAATTATTCGCATAAAAATTGCTGGGCCAGTGCCCCCAGGCCCGCTCCATGAACATCTATCAACATGTATTTTATTGATATTTAATGATTAATTCTGTATTCCCGCATTCGCGATCAGACTGAGAATTCTCTGGCACTTCTTTTGCAACGATATCTCAAAATTCGTGCATCAGGAGATGACCATGCCGAGCCTCAACCATATAATCGACACCACCCTCCGCGAAGGGGAACAGACGCCGGGGGTAATCTTCTCCCCGGGCGAGAAGACGACCATCCTCGATCATCTCGCCGCGATCGGCATTGACGAGGCCGAGATCGGCATCTCCTCGCCGCTCGTCCCGTCCCTTGATGTCCTGATCAGGCATTGCCGCGAAAACCATCCACAGCTCGCCCTGTCGCTGTGGTGCCGTTGTCTTCGGGAAGATATCGACTGGGCCGGCCGGCTCCAGCCGGACATCCTTTCCCTGTCGATCCCGGTGTCCGACCTGCATCTCCGGGAGCGCCTGGGCAAGGACCGGGACTGGGCCCGCAGCCGCATGACCGCTTCAATCGCCGACGCCGTTGCTGCCGGCTTGAAGGTCGCCGTCGGGTTCGAGGATGCAACACGCGCCGAGCCATCGTTCCTCAGGGAGATGGCGATACTGGCCGAACGCGCCGGGGCTTGCCGCCTGCGTCTCGCCGACACCGTCGGCATCGGTTCACCGGCAACAATTGCCGGACTCGTCCGCGATATCGCATTGGTCACCGGTGACGTTGACTTGGGGGTTCATACCCATAACGATTTCGGCATGGCCACTGCCAACGCCGTCGCCGCCCTCGAGGCCGGCGCCGTCTGGGTCGACGCCACCGTGCTGGGACTGGGGGAGCGGGCCGGTTGCGCCCGTCTGGAGGAGCTCGTCGGTTATATCGGACTTGTCGGTGGCGACTCCGGGCTGTATCCGGATCGCCTGAGGCCGTTGGCGGAGTTTGTCGCAGCCCGGGCAAAACTCGATCCCGATCCAATGCGTCCGGTCATCGGCACCGCCATCTTTACCTGCGATACCGGACTCCATCTCCAGGGACTGCAGGAAAATCCGGCAACCTACGAGCCGTATCCGCCGGAAGCGGTCGGCGCAGAACGCCGGCTCCTGTTCGGCGCCAAATGCGGACGAAAAGCGCTGCAGCAACGGCTTGCCGGCATCGGCCGGTCCCCGGATACCGAGCGGCTCGACCAGGCCATCGCCGTCATCAGGAACCGGTCACGTTCGCTTCGGGCACCGCTGTCCGATAGCGAACTGATCGCCACCCTTTCCTAGAGGCGCCGGAGCGGACCACCGGATCCGATGCCGCTCAGAAGGCATCGTAACGGGAAAGATTATATTTCCTGATCCGGTAGCCCATCTGCCGCTGGGTCAGACCGAGTTCCCGGGCGGCCCTGACCTGGACCCAGCCGTGGCGCCGCAGGGCCATTTCGATCTCCGCCCGCTCGATGTCCTGCAGCGACCGCCGCCCCTTCTTCTCGGCGGGGCTGGAGACGGATTCGAAAACCGGCAGGACCGGGGGACCGGCACTCGTGACGGCGCCGCCGGGCGCTACGACCTCCACCGGCAGATCGGCCAGGGTCAGGCGGTCCCCTTCGGCAAGGATCACCATCCGCTCCACCAGGTTCTGCATCTCCCGGACATTGCCGGGCCAGCGGTAGTCGACGAGAAAATCGAGCAGCTCCGAGGTCAGTTTGATGTTACGGCCATTACGCTGGTTGCTTCTCTGCAGGAAATGATTGAGCAGCAGCGGAATGTCCTCCCGGCGGTCGCGCAGCGGCGGCAGATGGATCGGCACCACGTTGAGGCGGTAGTAGAGGTCGGCGCGGAATCTGCCGGCAGCCACCGCCTGTTCGAGGCTGACGTTAGTGGCGGCGATGATCCGGACGTCGACGGCGAAGGTCCGACTGCCTCCGATCCGCTCGAACTGCTTCTCCTGCAGGACCCGCAGCATCTTCGCCTGCAGGGACAGTGGCATTTCACCGATCTCGTCAAGAAAGATGACACCGTTGTCGGCCAGTTCGAACCGTCCCTGGCGGGTGGCATGGGCGCCGGTAAATGCCCCCCGCTCGTGACCGAACAGTTCACTCTCGAGCAAAGTCTCGGGCAGGGCGGCGCAGTTGACTTTGATAAATGGCCTGTCTTTACGGTTGCCGGACTCGTGGATGGCCCGAGCCACCAGTTCCTTGCCGGTGCCCGATTCCCCAAGCAGCAAGGCGGTGACGTCGCTCTGGGAAATCTTCTCGATGATGCCGAACACCTCCTGCATCGGCTTGGAATGGCCAATGATGAAGTGGCCGTCATGCATCCCGTGCAGCTTGGCCTTCAGCGAACGGTTTTCCTCCTTCAGCCTCGCCTCCTTGCGCCGAATCTCTTCATGCAGGCGCAGGAACTGGCCGATCAGGGTGGCGAGGACGGTCAGGAAGCGAATATCCTCCTCAAACGATACCTCCGGCCCGAACAGCCGGTCCACCGACAACACCCCCACCGGCGCCCCTTCTACAAGAACCGGCACCCCGAGGAACGAGATCCTGGTCTTGGTCAAGCGCGGCCTGGCTCCGGTCCGGTTGAGAAACAGCGGTTCACTGTGGATATCGGGAACGACGAAGGGGGAACGGCTCTGGAAGATCTGGCCGCAGACCCCCTCGTCCGGCTTGTAGACGCCACGCATCTCCTCGGCCACTGACAGGCCGCAGGAGGCATGGATGGTCAACCGCTGGCTCTCCTCATCCATCAGCAGCAGGGTCGCCCGCTCCATCCGCATCGTGTCGTGCAGAACCTGCAGGATGCTGGCCAGGGTCGTCTCGAGATTGACCGCCGTCCCGATGAGCTTGGTAATACAGTGCAGCGCCAGCAATTCGAGTCCTTCGGTCGTCGGTCGCTTCTTTTCGGTCAATACATCGTCCATCGTTCACCTCCCATCGTCCAAGGTTTCCTCAGCCCCGTACTGCATCGGGGGTTGCCTCCACCTCTTTTCCAATCCGGCATCGATTTCATCGTCGATCTCTCTGCCAAACAACGAATTCTGCAATTTTCACACCATCACTGACTATCTCATTTTATCGCTGTATTTACATGTCGTTATCAGTTTGACCGACGAATCTCTCTTGAGGAGACAATAACAATATTGTCCTATTTGGTAGCTACATATTACATTATTGTTTGCTTATTGAAAACAATAAATCTTCCCGCAACAATCCTCCGGCAGCCGGGCCCCCTCTCGACCCAGCCCGGATCACCACAGCCTATCCACCAAAATGTCGCATCGGTACACTTTGGTGGATACTCGGTACATTACCCGGACGATCGGCTCTTCGCCGGGAATCCCCGCAGGACGACCGCCTGAGATCATAAATTATCAATATTACATGATATATCTGTTGTTTTGAGAAATGGCACGGACCTTGCCATAACTTCGGCACACAGAAAACGTCTTCGATCCCGACACAATCGAGAGACAGCGGCGACAGGGCACTACCACACGTCAAACAACTCATTCGGCACAAGGAGATGATCATGAGAAAGGTAGCAATCTACGGCAAAGGCGGTATCGGCAAATCGACGACGACCCAGAACACGGTCGCCGGACTGGCGGAAATGGGGCGCAAGATCATGGTGGTCGGCTGCGACCCGAAGGCCGATTCGACCAGGCTGCTGCTCGGCGGCCTGGCCCAGAAATCGGTGCTCGACACCCTCCGGGAGGAAGGGGAGGATGTCGAGCTCGAGGATATCAGAAAACCCGGTTTCGGCAGCACCTGGTGTGTCGAGTCCGGCGGCCCCGAGCCCGGCGTCGGCTGCGCCGGCCGCGGCATCATCACCTCGATCAACATGCTCGAATCGCTCGGCGCCTATGATGAGGCCGAGGCCCTCGACTACGCCTTCTATGACGTCCTCGGCGATGTCGTCTGCGGCGGCTTCGCGATGCCGATCCGTGACGGCAAGGCCGAGGAGATCTACATCGTCTGCTCCGGCGAGATGATGGCGATGTACGCCGCCAACAATATCTGTAAGGGCATCATGAAGTTCGCCCAGTCGGGGCGCGTCCGTCTCGGCGGGCTGATCTGCAACTCGCGCAATGTCGATAACGAGAAGGAGATGATCGTCGAACTGGCCAAGAAGCTCGGCACCCAGATGATCTATTTCGTCCCCCGCCATAACGATGTGCAGCGGGCCGAGATCAACCGCAAGACGGTCATCGAGTGGAACCCGGCCGTCGCCCAGGCCGATGAATACCGGGGACTGGCGCGGGCGATCGACGGCAACGAGATGTTTGTCATCCCCAAGCCGCTGGAGATCGAGGAACTCGAACAGCTGCTGATGGACTATGGCCTGATGGAAGCCTAGGAACCAACCACACCCACAAGGAGAACCCAACAATGATGATCATGATCAGAGCCATTATCCGCCCCGAAAAATGCGATGCCGTCCTCGCCGCCCTGATGGATGCCGGTTTCCCGGCAGTTACTAAGTACTCGGTGGCCGGGCGCGGCAAACAGCGCGGTATCAAGATCGGCGAGGTGACATACGACGAGATCCCCAAGACCATGCTGGTGTCGGTCGTCAATGATGCCGACCGCGACTTCGTCGTCGACACCATCATGAAGACGGCACGAACCAGCGGCAAAGGGGCCTTCGGCGACGGCAAGATCTTCGTCTCCCCGGTTGAGGATGTCTACACCATCAGTTCCGGCGTCCATGAGACCGCCGCCGCATCCGAGGGGGTGCCGGCATGAAGGAAATCATCGCTGTGGTACGGATGAACAT
>Ga0209066_10004908_pt1 | contig 14331 bp, 20 predicted proteins | sample All_14_2_FD_187198 | JGI IMG/M metagenome (GOLD analysis project Ga0209066, IMG submission 187198) | Freshwater microbial communities in response to fracking from Pennsylvania, USA - Allegheny Zone_MetaG_DW_15 (SPAdes) (version 2) ...
CCCGCAAGGGGACTTCGTCGTTTCACCACCGGCACGTCGTCTTCACCCGTTCGGGGCCTTAGCTCAATTGGTAGAGCGCCTGCTTTGCAAGCAGGAGGTCAGGGGTTCGATTCCCCTAGGCTCCACACCGAGCGGATTCCGTATTTGCGGGTCCCTCCTTTACGTATTGTTGGGCCGCATCGCGGAACGTATTCTTGGGCCGCATCGCGGACCCAAGGTCGCCTGAAGGCTGTCTCGTACCGCCAGTCGAAGTGCCCGCCGTCGCGGCGAAGCTCGATTACTACCTCGTAATGCGTAGAGTTCGTACTACGTCGAAGGTATGAAGCCGGGGCGTAGAGCCAGCGCTTCGCGGAGGGTGACGTGATCGGTGAAGTACACACGCTGACGGATCTCGGCAGCGCGGTTCGACGTGCGCGAGTAGCTGCGGGGATGACTCAAGATGAGTTTGCCGCCGCGCTTGGAACTACGCAGCGCTACCTCTCAGAACTCGAGCGCGGCCGTCCGAAGTTGCTCGATGACCGCCTCGTCGAGTTGCTCGTGAGGTCGGGTGTCAGGCTCCTCTACGAGTCTGACTGACCGGTTCGTTGACGGTGACATGCGTCACCCCGCGTCGGCCCCGACTTAGGAGCCAGACGCGGGGCGACTTGTGCTCTACGCCGCGACCTCGTTGCCGGGACACTCGTCTTCCTTCTGGCGGCGCTTGCGGCTCGGGTCCTGGGTACGCATCCGGTCCTGGAAGATGTCGCGGCGTCGACCCATGAAGTCGTCGACGATGTCCATTGACCGAGGCACCGGAAGGTGGTCGCGGAGCGTCGCAGCGTTTCCGCCACGTGCGTCCTTCGGCAACTCGATGACTCCCCTTCGCTCGGCCCTCCGCACCATCTTCTCGACCTCCTCCTGGTTGTCCTCGAGAAAGCTGGCGATCTTGCGGAGGTTGCCGGACACCGCGAGCACGGTCCACAGGAGGTACTGCGCCGCGTATCCGGGAGCCCGACGACGCGACGCAACGTCGGCGTGCTCGGGTCCGTTCTTGATGTAGCCGAAGAACGACTCGACCATCGTCCGCATGTCGTACGCGCTCTCGTGCTCAGGCGTTCCGTAGGCGAACTCCTGCTCGTAGCGGAGTCCAGCTTCGGCATCGAAGTGCGTGGAGCTCGGGTTCGTGCAGATGTCGCCCGGCTCCAAGGGAATGTGCTTCCGCTGAATCGGGACGAGCGACTTCGAGCCGACTGGCTTGGGCCCGGTGGACCGTACAGGCTGAGGGCCAGCCTTCTGCTCCTTCTCCTTCGGCATGGTCCGCGTCCCGTTCGTCGGGAGCTGGTGCCCGAGCGAGATGGTCGACCCGCACCGCCGCTACCGAACTCAGTGGGCGGGCAAGCCGACGACGCGACGGCAGCGCATCGCGGACTTCATCGCCGTCCTCACCTCGGGCTGGCTGTAACCCGCGCCCGTCACGCACCATCACACGGTGCCTCGGAATAGAGTTCCCACCACTCACCCGAGGAGGAAGCAGCATGTTCGAGCGCGAACGCAACTACCCGACCGCAGTAACCGTCTCAGGCGCCGAAGACCCGGACGGGTCCCAGCGGGAAGCCGTCACCTGGGCGATCGCGCAGCACAAGGAGGTGGGCGGGCGCATCCTCATCTTCGTCCCGAGCAAGGTCGATCTCAGCAGCATGGACAACCTGCTCGCCCAACTAGCCCAGGCGCCAGGAGTAGTTGTCGGCACGAAGCGCGATCGCGCGGGCGACTGGTCGGGTGGCTCCGTCATCGCCGCGTGGCCGACACGCGAGACCCTCGGCTTCATCGCCGACGACCGGCGGACCCGAGCGCTTTGCGTGATTCCGTGGGGTGACGAGGAAGTCGCGCCGTGGAAGTCGGCCGCGAAGCCCGAGTTGCTCGGTGCCGCCGAGCCCGCTGACCTGGTCTCCAAACTCGACCCGGTGGTCGTCGCGGGACTCAAGCAGCTCACCCGCATGGTCAACCACTCGAACAACCTTGCGGGTGGGCTTGACCAGCGCGACGCGGTGGCCGTCATTCGAGTTCTCAACGGCGCCGGCTACAAGCTGCCGGCGGATGATGTGTATTCGTGGGCGATCTCGAACGGCTGGCCGGAGCGCGGCGCAGGACGGCTTCGGGAGATGGTCGAAAAGACCGAGCGGGGCGTGCGCCTACAGATGAAGGGTGCGTCGCCGCTTCGCGGCGACATCTTGGACACGTGGAAGTCCGACGCCAACATCGGGCGGTAGCCTGACCGCCATGATCTGGGTGGAGGTAGCGGCGCTGATCGTCGCCATCGCGGCTGCTGTGTTCGCTGCCGTGCAAGCCGGAGAAGCCCGGCGTGCACGTACGGAAGCGCGAGCAGCTCGCGCCGAGGCCGCCGAGTCTGAGGCCGCTGCAGCGACCGCCGCCGCCGCCGCTCGCGCGGATGCGATTGCAGCTGCTCGGGAACGCAACGCCATCGAGCGTCGACAAGCTGACGCGCTCGAGGCGACGGCCGCCATCCAGGCCCGAGCCAACCGCGAGACCGTCGAATGGACCCAACTGCGCGGCCGGGGCTCGCAGTTCCGCGTCGAGAACACTGGACGAGCAACCGCAACCGATGCCCGCCTCGTTCCCATCAACGCACGAGGGATCTTCGACCCGCTCGACAAGGGTCCCCGTTCCGTTGCCCCGGGCGAGGCACTCGGGTTCATCGCTCAGGGCACGGCAGGAGGAGACCCTGAGTACGCGATCGAGTGGACGAACCCAGATGGGACAGAGGGACGCACCACGCACACCGCTAGCTAGCAGGCGCGACGATGTCCCGCTGACCTACCAACGACTGTCCCCTCGGCGTCGCGGTCGCAGCACGGCTCATTGGGTCATGCGTCCGGCCACGCGGCGAAGGTGAATCGGCCCGCGACTCAGCGGCCACGGGCAGGTGATCACCCAACGTTGGTGCCGGACACCGAGACACGGCGGTCGCATCCAGGGAGAGCCCGACGCCGGTCGTGTCCCACTTACCCTTGTCGCCGACCCGCCGTATAAGACCTTTTTCGGGCTGCGATGTCGCAGTCGCGAGTGGGTCAAGGCAGCGCGTGGTCGCTGATCGCCTGACGCACCTGACTCAGCCCGTCGGCGGGATAAAGCTCGATGACGGCCGCGTCCTCGGGCCAGATGCCGTCGCCGGGGTTGAACAGCCAGCGTGAGTAGTCGTGGAACAGTCGGGAGCGGACCATCATGTCGCGCCACCGGGTGAGGGCCGCTTGCAGCTCCGTACGGTCCGCGTCGGTCGGTGTCATCCGGACAACACTGTGAAGCCGCTCGCCCTGCAGCCACATTTCGCGGGCGTCATCCGGGTGCAGCCGGCCGCGTGCATGCCGGTAGTGGGTGCTCGCCGATGGTTTTGCCCGATACGAGATGAGACCTCGTTCGATCAGGCCCATCTCGTGAAGCCTGACGGCTGCCCGACTGAACGACGCGCGAGTCGATGGTGTCTCGTCGAACCCCAGGGCACGACGTTCGAACCATGCCAGCGGCGGTGCCGTCTCGCTCTCCGCTGCAGCCGAGAGGGCGTCGAGTAGCTTCCGCTGAACAGCGCCGAGTCCGCGAGACACGGCTAAGTGTTACATGACTCCCGGAATGTGTCGGTGCGCAGGGCCACCCTAGATGTAGGTCGAAACCTGAGAGGAGGCACCATCACATGAACCTGGTCGAAGCGATCCTCAACCTCGAGTTCTGGCAGGTGGCGCTCCTCGTCATCCTGACCATCGCTGGCTCGAGCGCCGCCAGCGCGTTCATCACCGGACGGTTCGAGTCCGCAAGAGCCAGCCGCACGTTCCGCCGCGACGTCCGCCGCGAAGCCCTCAACGTCATCGGCCAGGCGTACGGTCTGTACCTCAAGTACGGCAACGAGAGCCCGCCGTCCATCATCAACGCGACCCGCGACCAGGAAGTCGCGGAACGCAGCGCCGCGATGCTCGTCGCCGTCGCGTCGATCGGCGACGAGACCCTGCTCCCGCTCGTTCAGGCGTTCGCGAAGCTTGGCGAACTGTTCGCCAGCCAGGACGAGGACACCAGCGTTGCGGCGGTCGACGAGCAGTTCACGGCGATCATCAAGAAGATCGCCGAGCAGATCCCCGGGAAGTAGCGCTCAGACGAGCGCAGCAGAAATGATCTCGACGTTTCCGCCGCGACGCGTTGCCGCTTCGTTGAACTGCTTGTGCAGTTCCGTCGACTCGCCAACGAGCTCCACTTTCGCGATGCCCTTTTCCTCAGCGAGACGAACGATCTCGTCAACGAACGAAGGCGCAGCGTTCAGAACAGCGCGCGCGCGAAGAACAAGAGTGTCGACGTTGCGATTTCGACCGACAGCGGCCACGAAAAGAGCGTCTGCACTCTGCCTCGTGCCTACGAGGCGAGGAAGTGTGACATCAACACGCATCGCACGATCCTCCGTTCATCCCCAGTGTTTTCCACAGTACTACGTTGCGTTCTGGGTTCCCGGGTGATACGAGATCATCCCGCGAAGAACTCACCGTAGACAAGACTCCCGACAGTGTTGCCTGTATTAGCTGAGGCGAAGCCCTCACCGTTACGAGGTGAGAAGAACCGCTCGCGATCCTGGGTGGAGAGGACGAACGTGCCGTTGAGCGCGACGAGCTGGTTGCGGATCGACGAGATGCCGAGTCCACGGAACGGGTCACCGGTCGTCGTGACGCCGGCCCGACCGGCCATCTCGAGCGCATGCCCGGCATCCGTCGCGCCGATCTGCGAGAGCCGACCGTAGAACCCGATCCCACTGTCACCGAGAGCGAACCGAAACGCACGGTTCCCCGGGTAATACTGAGCGACCAGGTAGCCGTGTGGCGTCCCAGCATGCGTTTCGACGTTCTCCCCGGCCTCGCAGACGGCCGTATGCAACGCATCGGCCGAGCCGGTCCCGTAGGGCGCCGCGAAGTCACGGACGCTGTCGGCGAGGGCGACGACGTCGTTGTTGTTCGAGAACCTCGTCAGCACCACGAGCCGGTTGCCGAGGTTCCGTTCACGGACCATTCCGAAGTCGTGCTGGACCCCGAGCTCGTTGAGCACATGCGGCAGGTGCGCCCGACTCAGGTACCGCGAGATGTCGGGACTCGAAGGCCCGATGACGCGAACGGCGACGCCCTCACGGACTGCGGACTCGACGTACGTGGCGATCGCGACGATCCCGCGTGGCATGACGAAGTCGACGCGACTCAGGTCGAGAACTTGCTCGAACGCGTCACCGGTCACGAGCCGAGGGACGCGCCACGGCGGAAGATCCGCCATCCATGCCTCCCTGCGAGTGGTTCAGCGAACAAGCCCCCGAACTACAAGGGTGGCATCCGCGACCTACAGCTAGAGGTAAGACACGGACCGGTGAGTCTCGCATGGTGAGTCGTCCCCGTGGATCCTTGATGGAGATCGAGTACCTCGTACTGGACGCTGTCACGCAGCACCAGAATGAGGACAACGGCGCCTACGGGTTCCTGATCGCCCGCGTACTTGCCGATGCCGATGGAGCCCGCGACCTCATCGGTCACGGAACTCTCTACAAGGCGCTGTCCCGGATGGTCACGAGGGGCGTGCTCGAGGCCACCTGGGAGGACGACGTCGACGGAGTAGAGCTTCGCAGGCCGCGACGACGCCTCTACCGCGTGACGGCGTTAGGGCAACACTCCCTCGCCTCCCGCCCCTTGGCTTTGCCGTCGACCCAACCGCGGACCGCCCTCGCATGACAGCTACCGAAGCCGCCACCCGAGGCATCGGACACCGAAGGCGGCGCCGGGTTCGGCAACGGGCAAGGAGCGGCGTACACCTGCTGGACGCTCGAGGTCGACCTGGCGCGACAGACCGTCGGGGCACCCGTAGGAGTGCAGTGCCCCCAGTGGGTCAGCGACCACTTCCTGTTCGACAGCTTTCGCCTACTGACACTCTCCGTAGCCACTCAGCACGAAGGCGGAGTCATACACGCAGATAGTCTCGCCCGCGCCTATAGTGCGAGCCGTGAACATCAGCGCGCGCCTCGGTGCCAGCGAGCCGTCCCCCGAACGAACTCAGGTTGAAGTTGCGCCGGCTGGCCTGCGCAACTTGCTGCGGACCCACATCGTCGAAGAATACGGGATGGTCCCTGGCTACAAATGGATGGCAGACCAAGTTGGCATCGACAGCAGCAACATCTTCTCCCACGACTGGGCAGACTCCGCATTCCGTGACGACATGTCCTCGCTGCCGTGGGGCAAGGTCTACGAGCTCGCCGAGGCGGCCTCAAAGCATCTGAAGGGCCAGAAGCGGAAGACGTTCGAGGATCGCGTGAATGCGGTGCTGGCGGAGACCGGGGTCGCCTACGAGCTTCAAGGCGGTGCGATCGCCCGATACGACGCAGTCGCGCGAGAGATCGACCTGGAGGAGCTCGCCGAGGGAGCCCTCAAAGTGCTGACGGGCGGACTGCAACCCGCAGGCGATCAGTTCCGGCGCGCGATGAAGGCACTGCACGGTCGCCCGATGGACGGACTGGGTGCCGTGCGAGAGTCGGTCAACGCCGCTGAAGCGACCGCGAAGATCCTGGCCGGGCTGCCAAAAGCGTCGTTCGGAGAAGCGATGGACGCACTGTTCTTGGCGCGGAGAGCCGGACATGAGCGGGCGATGATCGCCGGAATGAAGCAGCTCTACGGTTACGCCAGCCAGCTCCCGGGTGCACGCCACGGCCAGCACACAACCGTGTCGGTCACCTATGCGGAAGCCGCGCTGTCCGTGAACCTCATGGGCAGCCTGATCGTCTACTTGGTATCGGAGTTCGGCACCTAACGCAGCTTGAGACCCGACCTCATCCGCCAGCGGTTCTGCCCGCCGAAGTTGCGCAGCGTCTTCCCTAACCCCTCTGGTTCGCTACGAACGACCTCGGCTGCGTCGTGTGTTGTTTGCGGTTGAAGCGGTCATCGGGGTCTTCCCGTCGTTCCGGGGAGGTGTCGCGTGCGCCCTCACTCCTCTTATCTGGTCGGGCATGATGTCATCATGCCCGACTTCGAGGACGAACTGACTCGCCTCACGAACGCGATCGCCAACCTGTTCATGAGCGACCCACAGTGCGTCGCTGCGAGCGGGCTGCTCGTGCAGTCGGCAGTCTTCCTCGGATACGACCTCAAGCCCCGACCCGTGTCGATGCTCACCCAGTTGCGCGACGGGTCCTCGGCTGCTGTTGCCTTCGGCGTACTTGCCCAGGACTTCGCGCGTGCGAACGGCAGCGTCGAGCAGAACACTCGAGAACGGCGTTGGGGTAACGACTTCGACGACGTCGGTCACATGATCGTCACCAGCGACGACGGCTGGATCTTCGACCCGACCTTCCAGCAGCTCTCCGCCTACGGGTTCCCGTTAACGCCGATCATCGGGCAGGTTGACGACGTGCACCCGGAGTCCGGCCACATCGACCTGGGAGATGCAGAGCTTCAGATCCGCTACTGGCCGGTCGACGACTGCACCGGATGGCGGAACTCCTACAGGCAGTACGTGGCGACTCACCTCGAAGATGCCTCGGAGCTTGCGCGCATGGTGCGCCAGCGCGAGGTGTAGGTCGCGGGCGTCTCACGAGTGGCTCGGCTAGGTGTAGTGCCCAGGGGCGTTGCTTGAGCTGGTTGCCGTGACGTAGCGAGAACCTCCGGGCGCGAGAGTGGAGCTGTTCAGTTCACCGCTCTCGAGCCCAGGAGGTTCTCGTGTCTCACCGTAATGCGGCGTTGACGCCGGTCCAACGGCTTCGTCTTGCCCGCCTCGTCGTCGATGGCGACTGGTCGATCTCGGCTGCAGCCGACTACTACCGGGTGTCGTGGGACACCGCCTCGAAGTGGTCGCGACGGTATGTCGAGCTCGGCGCGGAGGGGATGACAGACCGCTCTTCGCGATCGCATCATCATCCGAACAAGACCCCGCAGGCGGTGGTGAAGAAGATCGTGCACCTGCGGATCAAGAAACGGCTCGGCCCGGTGCAACTCGCGGGCCGGCTCGGGATTCCCGCGTCGACTGTTCACGCGGTCCTCGTCAGATGTCGCCTCAACCGGCTCTCGCATGTCGATGTGAAGACCGGGGAGCCAGCCCGGCGCTACGAGCATGAGAAGCCGGGGGCGTTGATCCACGTCGATGTGAAGAAGCTCGGCAACATTCCCGACGGCGGAGGGTGGAGGTTGGTCGGCCGCTCTCAAGGCATGCGCAACCGGTCGGCCACGGCGCTACGCAGCGGCCGTCGAGGCATCGCCGGTGACATGATCACCGGTCACGCGTTCGTGCACACCGTCATCGACGATCACTCCCGCGTCGCCTACGCCGAGATCCACGACGACGAGAAAGCCGCCACCGCCATCGGCGTGCTGCAACGCGCCACATCCTGGTTCGCCGACCACGGCGTCACCGTCGAACGCGTCCTCTCCGACAACGGCTCCGCCTACCGCTCCCACGCCTGGCGACACGCCTGCAACGACCTCGGCATCCGACCGAAGTTCACCCGCCCCCGCCGCCCGCAAACCAACGGAAAGATCGAACGCTTCCACCGCACCCTCACCGACGGCTGGGCCTACTCACGGCACTACCGATCGGAGTCCGCCCGCCGCGCCGCCCTCCCAGCCTGGCTGCACTTCTACAATCAACACCGGCTCCACACCGCCATCGGCAAGGCCGCCCCGATCACGAGAATCTCAAGCAACGCCCCTGGGCACTACAGCTAGGTCACTACGGGGGGGCACGGCGACTTGTCTCCAGGGCTGGGGTTGTACCAACACGGTGACCGAGACGGGAACGCCGCCGATGACACTTCCTTGACGACGGGCTCTACTAGCAGCCGCGTCCCGGGCCCACCCCTAGACTCGCTCCACCCGAGGAGGCGACGATGCCCAGCGAACGTGCCCGCGTACTCATCACCGTCAAGGCCGCACCCGAGCCGTCGAAGACGTACGTCGACACAGTGTGCGTCGCGGGTGTTCGCCTCAACGACGACGACACGGTCGAGTGGGTCCGCATCTACCCGGTGGCATTCCGACACCTCAACAGCGAGCAGCAGTTCAAGAAGTTCGAAGTCATCGAGGTCGAGTTGAACAAGTCGACAACGGATGCACGCTCCGAGAGCCACCGGCCGAACTGGGACACCCTGAAGCGCGACGGCAACGGAAAGCCCCACCCCATCGCCGCTCGCGGACCGATCCTCGAGAAGCTCATCCGTCCGACGATGTGCGACCTTCGCGCCGGTGTCGAAGCCAACCCGAACGCTCAGTCGCTCGGCCTTATCGAGGTTCGCGACCTGAGGGCACTCAAGTTCGAGAAGCACGGACCGTGGACCCCGAAACAGGTCGCAGGGATGACCGCTGCGATGAGCCAGCTCGACGTGTTCGGGGAGACCGAGAAGGTGCCCGAGCTCATCCCGCCACGCTTCAAGGTCCACTACGACTACAAGTGCATGACCGAGACGTGCAAGGGCCACAACCCGAGCATCCTCGACTTCGAGCTCAGCGCCTTGCAGTACCGCAACCGATACCGCTCCGACGACGACCTCAAGGCGATCATCACCCAGAAGTTCCACACCGAGATGTGGAACGAGAAGGTCCGCACCTACTTCTTCGTCGGAAACTTCGCTGACATGCCGAAGCGCCGCAGCTTCTCCGTGCTCGGCGTCTACAAGCCCGAACGTCATTCGGACTACAGCTCGACCCTGTTCTAGGGAACGTCGGCTTGCCGTAGACGGACACCCGTCTGAATAGCAACAGACGCGCCCCGGAAGCCGACGAGGCAGGTGTCGCGATCAGACGCGAACGAGCCGCTCGCGCAGCGCCGACAGCACGAGCTCACGGTGGCAGCGGGTCTCGTCCTCCTCGAAGCACAGCAGCGCGACGGTGCCAGCTTCCGCGAGTTCGAGAACTCGGTCGAGGCCCGCGCGGGCGGCGTCGGTGTCGAGGAGATCGTCGAACTTGTCGCGAGCCTCCCGACCCTCGTCGCTGTCGGTCTCAGCGAACCCTTCGCGGTTGTCGCGGGGGTTGCCGAGCGACGCCAGGTGCTCGTAGCCGATGCCCTCGGAGGCAAGACGCTCGCCGAGAGCGGTCTTCGACAAGCCGCGCTTCCGTGAGATGGGGTTCAGCCGAACGTCGACCACAGTCGTGACGCTGCGAAGACGGAGTCGCGAGATGAGGCCGTCCTGGTCCAGGCCCTCGTAGCCGATGCCGATCACGTTGCTCCCCATGCGGTCCAGTCTCCCATTCGTCCTCGGTCGGTCGGAACCACGCCGCCGGGCAGGTGACCTAGAAAACTACCGCCCGTGGCGATACTCGATCCAGGAAGGCTGAACCCACTTGCCAGTCGCCGTGCGCATCTTGCCAGCGGACCTCGAACTTGACTCCGAACTTCCGCCCGCGCTGCTTTCGTTCCCCACGGAACACACGAGCGCCCTCGAGTAGATCCGGCCACTGGGTGTCTCCGATGAACTCGAACACCTCGGGCTCAGCCGAGATGCTGACGCTGCCGATCGTCACGCCTGACTGGGTGTTGTTGAGCATGTAGCCGTTGTCACCGACGTCGACGACTCGCCACACGGGCTGCGTGAGGACCGCCGCTCGCTGGGCTGCGATCTCGGCGAGGGCTTCCTCGCGGCCACGCTTGTAGCCCGCGAGCTCGGCCTCCGCCGCCTTGCGATCCCCCTGGCGTCCGGTCTCGACTACCTCCCACATGAGTCGGTCGATCTGATCGTCGATGACGGCTCGCCATCTTGTTGTCGTGAGACGCAAGGTGAACGGCCAGCGGAGAGCGCGTCCGATAGGGCGCCAGAACTTCTCGCGCACTGCAGGGTTGAAGATCGCGAGGAGGGCGGCCGCGATCAGCGTGGCAGCGGCGCCCCCGAAGATGGCGCTCGCCCAGCCCTCAGCACCCATGCGACGAGGGTACCGACCAGCAAACACATGGACGCACGCCGACCCGTTCGCTACCTTCGGCTCATGGACGCCGACAACGCCGATCTTGCCAGAACCTTCGAGGGCCTCATCGCGAGCATGAAGCAGAATGCCGCGAACATCAGGGCCGCCGCGAACGCACAGGGGATCCCGATCGAGCAGTTCGCAACCGTGCTCGAGTCGATTCAAGGTCAGATCGAGCAGGCCGAGTACGCGCTGGTCGTTCTCCGCAGCGGAGCCCTGGACGAGGAGCAAGACGAAGACGAAGACAGCGGAGTCTCCGGCGGCGGTGTCGCCGGGCCGTTCTTCGACGCGGACGGCCGCGATTACCCTCCTGGCCGGGGGCCCGCGTTCGAATAGAAAAGGATCGCGCCGCGTCGTCGGGAGGATTCGCCCGAAACGCCGTCAGCAACTTCTCAAGGATCACGGGGCCGAGAACCTAATACGGAAACCCCGCACCTGCACCCACCCGTCGATCGGGAGAGGATCCAGAGTGGCGAAGCTGAAGCTCCACCCCGACGTGGTGCGCGAGTACGCGTTCCGCATCATGGATCACCTGCGGTTCCACAGCACGCGTTTCCCCACCCCGTGCTACTACCAGTTCGCCTTGCCAGACGACACGCTCCTCATGGCGCAGGACGACATCTTGCCGTCTCGCCGGCAGCTCATCTTCTGGGTCGTGACCGGCAACTCGCCGGCGCTCGCCGTCTCGTCGCTCTGGCAGTCCCCGCCGAACGGCGGGTGGTTCGCCGACCCCTCCTGGTTCCGCGACCCGCTTCCCCGCGAGGCCGTTCGCACCGTGCGGCGGATCGGCGACGCCATCGAGTACGCGCATCGCAATCGCGAGATCAATCGCGGACGCAAGGCCTGGGCGGTCGCCGTCGATCTGAGCGGGCCGCCGACCCCGTTGCCGCCGCCGGCTCCGCTCGAGACGCGCACCCGCGGGGCGTGGCTGCAGGAGTCGGATCCGCGTCGCTGACCGTCACCGACGGGTGAGTCGCTCCGCGAGGGCGCGCCCCCACTCGGTGGCGCGTTCGAGTTCGCCGTCGCGCAAGGGACCCGCCAGCTCGGTGGCGAAGAAGCTCCGCGTGTCGACGACGGCGAGCCCACGTCGCCGAGCGGCGCGAGCGGCACCGCGCGCCGCAGACCCCGGCAACCCGGCAATCTTGACCCGGGTGTCGAACGTCGCGACGACGGGGCCGCCGATCGTTCGCGGCAGCCCGGCGAGCCACTCGCGGATGCCGAATTCGACATCGAGCGGATGCCCGCCTGAGCCCACCGCGCTGCGACGGGTGGCGGGACGGGACATCGCGAACGCGTGGGTGGGCCCGCCCACGACGAGCAGACGCAGCGCACCGGGAAGCGTGCGGGAAGCTTCGGCGACATCGACGGTCTCGACCTCGAGATCTCCCGACTCCGCGATTCCGCCCGCGATCGCCTCCGCGATCAGTCGAGTGTTGCCGAACATCGTCTCGAACACGACGAGTGCTCCCATGGCGGCGCCTCCCTCTCGACAGCATCAGCGCGTCGACAGCACGATCGTGGCGCGATCGCGAGGAGTGAGGAAGAGACGGAAGTCCCGAGCCGAGCGCGGCCCGAGACCCGAGGCGTCGGTCTAGAGGTCGTCCTCGTCGTCGCCGATGTCGGCGCTGCCCGGGTCGCCGAGGTCTTCGATCCACAGGTCGTCGTCGGCGCGCAGCGTCTGCCACGCGGCATACGCGATGCCCGCGAGGGCGACGACCCCGAGCCCGATGAGGATGTAGGTGCCGGGACCGGAGGACTTCTTCGGCATCGTCACGACGCCGGCCCTCTGGCCCGCCTTCGACACCCGCCGCACGACATCGCGCACCTGGGGGTTCTTCGCGGCCTCGAGCACGGCGAGCGCCGAGCCGATCGTGCCGGAGATGGCCGGGAGCACGTCGTCGGTGAAGCGCTCCCGCGCCGTCGACGCGGCATCCCGCGCGGCTCCGAAGCCGTCCCGTACCCCGTCACGCACGCGCGGCCCGACCTCTTCGCGGGCGTAGTTGCCGGCTTGCCGACGAGCGTCCTTGAGGACGGCCGTCGCGTGCTCGATGGCCTCACGCTGCTCGTCCCAGAGCTTCTCCGCATCCTTCTTGAGGCGACGCAGTTCGCGTTCGCGCTGACGGGAGAGTGCCATGGTGACCTCCGATGTCGGGAGTTGCGGACATCCCCCATCCTGCCATGCGTCCCGGTGGCGCCCTAGGGGCTTGTCATCGGGGCCGACATGCGACAATGGCCCAATGCCTGCGCCTACGCACGTCGCGACCATCCACACCAGTCTCGGCGACATCCGCCTCAACCTCTTCGGCTTCCACGCCCCGGTCACGGTCGACAACTTCGTCGGTCTCGCGACGGGCACGAAGGAATGGCAAGACCCCGCCACCGGCGCCACGAAGACGACCCCGCTCTACGACGGCGTGATCTTCCACCGCATCATCAAGCAGTTCATGCTGCAGGGCGGCGACCCGCTCGGCAAGGGCATCGGCGGTCCCGGCTACCAGTTCGACGACGAGATCCACCCCGAGCTGCACTTCACCGAGCCCTACATCCTCGCGATGGCGAACGCCGGCATCCAGGGCGGGCGCGGCACGAACGGCTCGCAGTTCTTCATCACGACGGTGCCGACCCCGTGGCTCAACGGCAAGCACACCATTTTCGGCGAGGTCGCCGACGACGAGTCGAAGCGGGTCGTCGACGCGATCGAGGCGGTCGACACGGATGCACGCGACAAGCCCCTGTCGGATGTCGTGATCACCTCCGTCACCGTCGACCCCGCCTGAACGACGGCGCCGTGACGAGCGAGGAGACGTCACCCGACGTCTGCTACCGGCATCCGAAGCGCGAGAGCTGGGTGCTCTGCCAGCGCTGCGGTCGCACGATCTGCCCGGAGTGCCAGATCCTCGCCCCCGTCGGCGTGCAGTGCCCCGAGTGCGTGCGCGAAGCCGGCGGTTCGGTGACGTGGCGCAGCGCGGGCGGCGCTCCCCGACCGGCGGCGAAGCCGCGACGGACGCGGCCGGCGCGGGCAACCCCGTCGTCCGGCGGCGGATTCGGCGGTGCGCTCGGCCGGATGCTCCGCCCCGGTTCCGAGGCGCCGGTGTTCACCTGGTCGATCGTCGGCATCGTCGTGGTGCTGTGGCTCGCGGGCCTCTTCACGACGCTGCCCGCGCTGCTGCTGTCGTTGCAGGTGGAGCCGTGGCAGGTGTGGCGGTTCTTCACGGCGTCACTCGTCTATCCGGCCGGGTTCGGCTGGATCCTCTCGGTGCTGCTCAACTCGGTCTTCTTCCTCCTGACGGCGCCCGCCGTCGAGCAACGGCTCGGTCGCACGCGGTTCGCCGTCACGGCGCTCGCGGCCGCCGGCATCGGGAACGCCGCGATGGTGCTCTCGGGG
>Ga0209066_10004909_pt1 | contig 14330 bp, 9 predicted proteins | sample All_14_2_FD_187198 | JGI IMG/M metagenome (GOLD analysis project Ga0209066, IMG submission 187198) | Freshwater microbial communities in response to fracking from Pennsylvania, USA - Allegheny Zone_MetaG_DW_15 (SPAdes) (version 2) ...
GCCCTTGGCATTGGCCAGTTCCTGTGCCACGAGGTCAATATCGTAAGCGGCCTGGCGGCCCTTGTTTTCGATGGTGAAGGTCAAAAATGCGGCCTCGCCCTCTTGTAGTTCGCCGGGTTTGTCGCTCTCCAGTTTCAGGTCGGTGATGGTTAGTTGCGTTGGGAGGGCCGTGTTCACGTCGAACTCCCGGTTCAGGCGCATCACCCAGATGTCGTCGCCTTGGGCGCCCTCCTGCTTGGAGGAAGTGGTGCCCGCTAGCACAAAACCGCCATCGGGCAGCATGGCCACGGCGCTGAACTCGTCGCTGTCCTTACCGCCAAGGGCATCGGTCTGCCAGACCTGCTTGCCCTGTGCATCCACCTTGATAATCAAGGCGTTGGAAGTGTTTGCGCCGATAAGGTGTGAAAAGGTATAACCTACTAGGAGCAGACCTCCATCCGTCGTTTCGGTCATACCGAAGGCACTATCGTTACTGCGACCCCCGAAGGTGGATTGCCAAACCATCTCCCCATCGGCTGCCGTCTTAATCAACCAAAAATCCTTCAAACCACTGCCGTCGGTGCCCGCTTTTGCGAAGCCCGCCAAGGCAAAACCGCCATCGCTGGTGGCTGTGATGGAATTCACTTCTTCGTAAGCCCTCGTCCCGAATACCCTGTGGTGGAGCGGCTTACCGTTTTTATCCAAAATGAAAAGCCAGATGTTTTGGCTCCCTTTTCCTTGTGCGGTGATGCCTGCTATCGCAATATTCCCGCTGGCATCCTCGACCACGGAGCGGGCCTCGTCGGCACCCCGGTTACCGAAGTTTTTTTGCCAGATGAGCTGCCCATCGGCATACATCCGGCAGACCCACATGTCCATGCGCCCTTCGGCGGTGTTGATGCCGCCTACGGCCAGCAGGCCGCCGTCGCTGGTTTGCAACACGTCGTTGAAAAATGCCTTGCCTTTTGCCGAAGGCAGGGTCTTTTGCCAAAGCGTGTCGCCTTTTTCGTTCAGCTTCACGAGCCATGCCGCCTTGCCCGACCGCCCGGCCAGCACGAAGCCGCCATCGTCGGTGAGGGTCATGGCCTTAAGTTCGTCGTCGCCGGGTTTGCCCAAAAGGGTTTCCTTCGTTTTCCGCCCGTCCAATTCGAGGAGCATGAAAAGGGCGTCCTTGTCCTTGGCGGGCTCCGAGGTCGTGGTGCCGAGCACGGCAATCTTGCCGTCGTGCGTAGCGCAGGCGTCGGTGGCCTGTTCCGATTTTTTGCCGCCATAGACTTGCTTCCAAGCGAAGCCGGGTGCTTCTTGCGCAGCGGCAGACCCTTTCAGCAGGGCCGAAAGGAGGAGGATTTTGATAAGTGCCTTCATGGTAGTGCCTTTATTTTCAGTAATTCCAAATGCTTTTTTCTATTTTTGGGGAAAATTCAGTGCATCATGGCCGCAGCTACAACCGCTTTATTTCTTCTGCCCACCTCCTTCGCCGAGCGCCTCGCCTTGGAGGACGAAATCCGCATTCCTGCCACTTTGGAGGAATACCTCGAATTTGCGGAACAGGCGGAGTACAAAGTCGAATACTCAAACGGACACATCGTATCTATGGGACAAGCATCAGACTCTCACGAAAAAATCATCTTCAACTTAATACTCGCTTTCGGAAATCTTTTCCCAGACGATTCCCCTTATCAAGGCTACGGCAGCAACCTCGGCGTTTACATCCCTGCCGCCAATTCACTCTGCCTGCCCGATGTCACCATCCTGAATGCTGCGCCGGAAATCGTTCAGCATAAAATCCGCAAGCGCACAGTGAGATCGGTGCTGAACCCAATGGCCCTCATCGAGGTATTTTCCGATGGGACCATGGACTATGACATGACCGATAAACTACCTACCTACAAGCAATGTGAGCCGCTTCAGTACATTATTTATGTGCATCAGAACAAGCCGTTCGTGACCGTTTATACCCGCTCTGAACAAGGCTGGCTCAGCCAGGATTTCAAGGGAATTGAAGCGGCCTTCTCGTTTGAAGGCCACGAGGTTTTATTGAAAAATATTTACCGCAAAGTCATCTTCCCGCCCCAAAAAAAGCGGAGGGATAATCGGTAGAATCCATCCGTTTTACTCATTCTCTACCTTCACCACCACCGCCACCGCCGCCCCTTTGTCCAGCTTATCGGCCCTGGTGCGCATTACGTCCTTTTCATAAATAACCGATTCCGTGGGGATTAGCACATCGCCGAAAGCTTGCTGCAAGCGGGTGGTGAAATCGCCGTTCGCATCGTCCCGCATCCGGGCGACCCGCTGCTGGAAGTCCTCGATTTTTTTGAAGGAATAGAGCACCACGATATGGTCGGCGAGCAGGTTTTCACGGGTGAGCACCCGGTCGCTGCCGGGGATGACGATTTCCGCTCCGCTGTGCGCCACGAGTGCGCCCTCGCCCTTGCCCACGGCTTCCTTGCCATTTAGGTGCTCCGCAAAGCGCTGGTTGCGGGGCCAGTGGATTTCCGCCTTGTTGTTGCCGTCGAGGCTGAACAGATAGACGTAATTGTCTTTTTTGATGTGCTTCGCAATGACTTGGAACATGTCGCCCTCCATCCAGTCCTTTTTTTCCAGTTGGTAAAAACTGCCGTTCCAAGTCGGTTTTATTTCCTCAAAAAGGTACTCGCCGTTTTCCTTCAGCAGCGTTCCATAATCGTCGGTGAGGGGGATGCGCAGCACGAAATCTCCCGTCAGGGCAGCCGTCGAAAGGGTAGCATCGAGAATTTCAACAGCTGATTCCTGAGCGGTTAGTTCTGATTGTCGGATGAGCGTCTGGGCCTCGACCACAGCTGGCCCTGTTGGGTTTGTTTTGATTTGGTTCGAAAGACTTATTTCTGCTTGTTGTTTGATTTTCAAGGCGTTCTGCTGCTTCTCCGCTGCCGCTTGCTTGCGCTTTTCGATGGCAGCCAGCTCGGTTTCCGTGAGTTGCAGTTCCGGCAAAATGAGCTGCACCGCTTGGAAGGCCCGCTCGGTGAAGGTCTTGTAGCTGACCGTGAAATAACCTTGGTCGCCCCAGGCCGGCCCCCACGAGTTCATGATTTCGAAGACGCCGAGCGAGTCGTTGTAGCCAATGACGCAGAGGGCGTGGCCGCCGAGCATCTTATCGGACGACATGCCACTGGGGTTCCAGCGGCTGTCCATCGGGCTGAGGCGTTTGAGGCTCTCGCTGATGTTCATGCCTACGACCACGGGCTTTCCTTCGGCAATGCTCCGTTTCACCCGCATGACGGTGGTCTTGGCCGGAGTGTCCTTGTCGAAAAGCGCCACGAAATCTTTGATGAGGTGACTTTGCGATTGGGAAACATGGATGGCCTGCGGCTGCCGTTCGCAGTCGCCATAAGGGAAGTCGAAATCGGCGCTTTTGCAGTCGCCGCTGTTCTTGATGAACTCCGCCGCCTTGGGCACAAATGCCCCGGACATGCAGCTTCCTTCTTTCACCTGATTATAAATGTACAGTGCCGAGTAAGCATTGTCGGTGATTTCTTTGCGGTTGGTGATGCGGCGCTCGAAGGCCCGTTGCGTGGTCATGGCGGCATAGCCCATCGCCCAACCCACGCAGGAGTTGATGCTGCCCTGGTTCTTTGGGTACGGCGTGTAGGGCCGGAGGCTGAACCAACGGGGCAAATCGCCCGCCCGGCGGCCATCGTTGCTGAACTCGGCGGTCATTTCAACCTCGTTCTTGAAGGCCGCATCGTCCACGAGCAGGCCCGTGCCGAAGTCAGTGATGATGTCTTCCTGGGATTGGAGCGTGGTGGAGGCCACGGCCAGGAAGGCGATGATGAAAATAGTGCCTTTCATTGCCTGTATTTTTAATGGCAAAGGTGGCACTTGGGCGAGGCAGGGAAAACTGCATGATTATGTGGGAGAAGGCGTTTATCAAAAAAGAAATTGCGCACGGAGGCTCGAAAGCCAACCGTGCGCAATTTTTTGTTTTGGGGAAGCGATGGGTCTCAGTCCACCCGCAAGTCTTCAAACTTGCAGTCAGCGCACTCTGTTTTCGAAAAGGAAAAAGTGCTCGCTGGGAAACTCTTATTCGGCGTTATCTTGCTGACATTCAAGGTGTAACGTGACCCGTCCTTGCCAAAAGATTTGATGCTGATGATTTCCAAGGTCTTCTTGTCGAGTGTCAGGCGCACCTTCGAGTAGTCGTTGGATTTGGATTTGGGCTTGAACTCAATTTGCTGCACCAAGCGTCCATTTTCGGTAAATTCATTGGTGATGGCATAGAGGTAGTCCTTCCAAGCGTATGCCTTCAGCAGGTCTTGCGGGGAGTTGATACCGCCCTCTTCCTCGTCTTCGTCCACATCGTTGATTTGCACTTGCTTGGTCTTGGGAATATAGAGCCAAACCGATTTGCCATCAGAAACCATCGTGCGGTCGTTGAATTTGAGGCGGTACTTTTCGCCTTGCTGAATCAACGTGCCTTTTTGGGTCTGTTTGGCCTTCTGAGGCACTTCGATTTCGAGGGTGAACTCGGCCTCCACGGTGCTGTAAGCCTCATATTTTTTCTGCATTTTTTCCAAAACGGCCTTGGCTACCGGGTCGGAAATTTCCGCCTTGGGGGCAGCCGATTTCTGGGCGAAAAGGCCCGTAGTGGCAATTGCCAAAGCGATACTCAAAAAGAATTTATGCATGGTTCTTCAATTTTTAGTTTCTAACGGTTCAGACGACGGATTATTCATTTTGCAACATGGAATTGGGGTTAAAAATTGTTTAAAACCGCTCAGTCCCTCCCCCACGACCAGCCAAAACGCAGTGCCAATTGGGCAAAAGCAGCAGATGCATCGCCATCGTTTGGCTTTGGTAGGTTTGTATTGGAAACGAAGCGGTAGCCGCCCTCCAGGCCCAACCGAAACCACCTGAACAGGTTCACTTCCACGCCTGCCGAGGGCTGCACGACGAAGATATTATCTTCGGGTTCGTTCTTGACTTTCAGCGTGCCGCTGCCAATCAGGAAGCTCGCCCTAGGGTGTACCACCCTGTGCGAACGGTACGAGTAGCCTACCAAAAACCCACCGTAGTCAATATCGTATTTGCGATAATTTCCGTTGTAAGTCGTTGATTCTGTGCCACTTGAACCGCCGAAGCCGAGCAGCAGCGATTTGCTGAACTCCAAGCCGAAGAAGCCGCCGAACATGCCGTCGTTATCGCCGTCGAAGCCTGCCATGCCAATATTGGAACCGCCCCACAAGCCGGAAAACCGCAGGCCTGTTTTGCCAATCAGGGTTTCGTCCCGCTGCGCAAATACTGCTGTGGCCAAACACGTAATTACTACAATTGAAGTCAGTTGCTTTTTCATAACAGTCTGGTTTTGATTTGGCTGCAAAAATGGCGCACTGAGGCCGGAGATGGTAAGAATCCCGATGGAATTAACGCTTTTTTAGCTGAAAAGCTGGAAAGTCAGCCAACTGCCCAAATAAGCCAGTAGGCCCATGAAGGTGAACTGGATCAGCGGCCACTTCCAACCGCCCGTTTCACGGCGCACCACGGCGAGGGTACTCATGCATTGCAACGCAAACACATAAAAAATAAGCAAGGAGGCCGATGTGGCGGGAGTGTAAACCTTGGCCCCAGTCTCTGGGTTTCGGGCCTCGGCCAGGCGGTCGTGGATTGTCACTTCGTCGTTTGAGCTGCCGATGCTGTAGATGGTGGCCATCGTTGCAACGAACACCTCCCTTGCCGCAAACGAGGTGACCAGCGCTACGCCGATTTTCCAGTCAAAACCCAGCGGTCGGATGACTGGCTCGATGAATTTGCCGATGTGCCCAGCGTAGCTGGATTCGATTTTATAGGCAGCGACTAGGTTTTCGGTGGCCGTTTCATCCAAGTTTTTTTGCTGCGCAATGCTAGTCGCTTCTGCCTCCGCAGCCGTCATTTTGGCCGAAGGCCCAAAGCTGGCCAAGGCCCAAAGCACTATGCTGGCAATCAAAATCACCTTCCCAGCCTCCAGCACGAAAGCGGAGGTTTTCTCCCAAATCGTTTGCCACACGTTACGCCAAACGGGCAGGCGATACGGCGGCAATTGGAGCATCAGCCAAGATGGCTCGCTCGATTTCAGGATTTTCTTGAACACCCATGCCGAGCCGAGCGCCGCCACAATGCCTAGCAGGTACAGACCCATGAACGCCAATCCCTGGGCATTGAAGATGCCCAAAATCCGCTTCGACGGCACCACGAAGCCAATCAGCACAGTGTAAACAGGAATCCTTGCGGAGCAACTGATGAGCGGTGTGACGAGGATGGTGATGAGGCGCTCCTTCCAGTTGCCGATGGTGCGGGTGCTCATGATGGCCGGGATGGCGCAGGCCCCACCCGAGACGAGCGACACCACGCTGCGTCCATTCAGCCCGAACTGCTGCATGAGTTTGTCGAAAATGAACACGGCACGGGACATATAGCCTACTTCCTCCATGATGGTGACGAGCAAGAAAAGGATGGCAATCTGCGGCACAAAAACGAGGATGCCGCCCAGACCGGAGAGGATGCCTTCCGTGAGCAGGTCGGTGAACCAGCCTGCGGGGAGCTTGTTTTTCAGGAACTCGGAAGCGGCTGAAAACCCCGCATCAATCAAATCCATCGGGTAGGTGGCCCAAGCGAAGACGGCCTGGAACACGAGGAACATGAGTAGAAAAAAAATGACTGGCGCCAAAAACGGCTGCGTGAGCACGGCATCCAGTCGGTCGCTGAATGTGATTTTGTCGGCTTTTTTCTGGATGGCCGTTTGCAGTACGGGCGTGAAAATTTGATAACGCCGCATGGTTTCCGCTATTTGCAGCGGCAGATTTTTGAATCCTTCCGCTTCGCAAATCCGGGTGATTTCCAACAGTTTTTCCTTCGGTAGAAAAGGCAGTTTGTTGGCATGGTGAGTGATTAGCAATGCCCGGTAGGGCTGCTCAATGCCCAATGTTTGCTGTAGTTTTTCAATGACCGACTGCTCGGTAGGGTTTGGCTGGTAGAGCGGCGCACTGCTTTTTTTGCGCTGTAACAACGCCGTGATTTCCTGTTTTAGCTGCGGAATATTTTGCCCTGTGCGGCCACTGACGGCGATGACAGGCATTTGTAGGAATTCAGTAAGCTTAGGTGTGTCCACCACGATGCCCTCCTGCGCTGCGCTATCGGCCATGTTCAGGGCGAGGAGGCAGGGCAGGCCGAGGTCCTTGATTTGCGTGAGCAAGAGCAGGTGTTTCTCCAAGCTGGTGATGTCGGCGATGTAAACGACAGCGTCGGGGAAGTTCTCGTCGGCAGGGTTGACGAGCACGTTGAGCACGACCCGCTCATCCTCGGAATTGGGGTATAGGCTGTATGCGCCGGGGAAGTCCACGATCGTAACTTCCTCGCCATCAGTTAGTTGGAGCTTTCCAGTCTTTTTTTCTACGGTAACGCCGGGGAAATTGGCCACCTTCTGCCGAAGGCCGGTGAGTTGATTGAAAATGGATGATTTGCCGCTGTTTGGGTTTCCCGCAAGTGCTATTTTTTGCATGTTGTGAGCCTGTCCTGACAGGGCCTGATTCGATATTGGGAAATTAAGAAATCCTGAAATTGTTTAAAAAAAACGCCAATTTTTCTATTTCCTAATTCCTCAGTTTCCCGCTAATTCTGCCGTCGTCATAATGCTGCTGGCCTCGTCGTTTCTTACCACGATGTTCATGCCGTCCACTTTGAGATAGTAGCCGCCATTGAAAGGTGCGATGCGCATGACCTGCAATTTGCTGCCAGGCAGCACGCCCATCGTCATCAATTTGCCTGCAACATGGTCATTGGTGAAGTGCGAAATCCGCCCACCGTGGCCGACTTTTAGGTGTGTGACAGAGTTTGTCATGGCAATTTTATCCTGTGTCTCAGTTGCGAATTTGATAGGCTCGCAATGATTCCGTTATTTAGATTTATTTTAGACAAGCCAAAAGTAAGGCAGTCTTTGAATAACAAAGGTGACTTTTGTCAAAATGGCAAAAAATTTTGAGAAGCGACTACCTAACGTTAGGTAGCGGTTAACATGGTGGCCAGCTAAATTCACCCTGCCAGCATTCAATTCTACTTATCTTTGCCCGCCCTCAAACGCTGCAAATGCAGCTTTCTGGCCTAATTTTCAATCTTTATTTTAAAATTCTCGATGAAAAAATTCTTGTTTCTTTCCTTAGCGCTCTTCCTCATTTGGAGTTGTTCGCCCAAGCACTACTCCGCTATCCAATTGCCTGAAACAGATTACGTCAACCTCGATACCGTTACCGTCAGTGCCCCATCCGAGTACGGCGACGACCCCGCCGCCATCGGCGAAACGGAGGATAGTGCCGTGGACGTAGAGCCTGCCATTTATCGTGCCAGCGCCAAGCGGGAAAATGACCTGCTGCACACCAATCTCGAACTGCGTTTCGATTGGGCGAAGGAGCAGGTGCTGGGCAAGGCTACCCTCACGCTGAAGCCCTATTTTTACCCAACCGACAAAGTCGTGCTGGACGCTAAAGGCTTCATTTTCAACAAAATAAACCTCGTGGGCAGCAGCGAGCAGCTCAAATACGACTACGACAGCAGCCAAGTGACCATCCACCTCGGCAAGACCTTCAGCCGCAGCCAGGAGTACAAGCTTTCCATTGACTACGTGGCCACTCCTAGGTCTGATGGCGGCAGCGCAGCCATCACTTCCGACAAGGGCCTTTTCTTCATCAACCCACGCGGCGAGGAGGGCGACAAACCCCGCCAAATCTGGACGCAAGGTGAGACGGAGAACAACTCCCGCTGGTTCCCCACCATTGATAAACCCAACGAACGGGCCACCAGCGAAGTCACCCTCACAGTGGAAGACCATTTCAAGACGCTCTCCAACGGCCTCTTGGTTTCCTCGAAAAAAAATACCGACGGCACCCGCACCGACCATTGGATGATGGACATGCCTCATGCGCCTTACCTCGTCATGATTGCCGTGGGCGACTACGCCGTGGTGAGCGACAAATGGAACGGCAAGGCCGTGGACTATTACGTGGAGCCGAAGTTTGAAAAATATGCCCGCAATATTTTCCCGAACACGCCCGAATTGCTCCAGTTTTACTCTGACAAACTGGGCGTGCCCTACCCTTGGCAAAAATTCTCGCAAATCGTCGTGCGTGACTACGTGAGCGGGGCAATGGAGAATACCACGGCGGTCATTTTCGGTGAGTTCATGCAGGGCACTGACCGTGAGTTGGTGGACAACCTCCAGAACGAGACTATCGTGGCGCACGAGATGTTCCACCATTGGTTCGGCGACTACGTAACCTGCGAATCTTGGTCGAACCTGACCCTCAACGAGGGCTTCGCCAACTACTCCGAATACCTGTGGCTGGAGCACAAGCACGGCAAAGACGAGGCCGACCTGCACCGCCTCAACGAGTTTCACGGCTACATGCAATCGGCTGCGCAGGGCATGCACCCGCTCATTGATTACGGCTACACCGACAAGGAGGACATGTTCGATGCGCACAGCTACAACAAGGGTGGCCTCATCCTGCACATGCTGCGCAACTACGTGGGCGATGAGGCTTTTTTCACCGCCCTGCAAAATTACCTGAAGAAAAACGCCCTCACCGAAGTGGAAGCTGACGAGCTGCGTCTTGCCTTCGAGGATGTGACCGGCGAAGACCTCAACTGGTTTTTCAACCAGTGGTTTTTTGGCAAAGGCCAACCTAGCCTCCAAGTGGACTATGATTACGATGAGGCCACCAAAGAGGTCATCGTGACCGTGGAGCAATTACAAGACCCGAAAGAGATGCCCGGCATTTTCATTTTGCCTACGGCAATTGACGTGTACGTGGATGGGAAAATGGCCCGCCAAAACGTCCGCATTGACCAACGGAAACAAGAGTTCCGCTTACCTGCTGCCAAAGACCCCGACCTCATTGTCTTCGACGGCGACGGCGTGATGCTGGCTGAAATCAACGATGAAAAAAGCGAGGAGGAAAATATTTACCAGTTCGAGCATACCACCAATTTCGAGCACCGCCTGAAAGCGCTGAGCCAGCTTGTGGAAAGTGAAAACCCCAAAGCACAGGACTTAGTGAAGAAGGCACTCGACGACAAGTTCTGGTTGTTCCGCCTTTTTGCCATCGAGAATCTGAAAATAGAAGACAAAACCAACGAGCGCATCGCCGTGATGGCCGAAAAAGACCCCCACTCCGACGTGCGGGAGTCGGCCATGCACAAGTTGGCTAGCACGGAGGATAAAAAATTCGCCCCTGTGGCTGCCCGTGCCATCGAGAAGGATCCCGCCATGAAGGTGGTTTCTGCTGCTTTGGAAACTTTGTTGGCGCTTGATAAGGACCTTGCTTTGGCGGAAGCCAAAAAACTGGAGAAAAGCAATGACGAAGGCATCATCCTTGCCTTGGCTGGTATGTATTCCGAGGCTGGCGACCCGCAGCGGCTCAGTTTTTTTGATGAAAAATTCAGCAAAATAACGGGCTTCAATCAAGTGGGTTTTGTTCAAAACTACGTGAAGCTGGCGCAAAAAGGCGATGCCGCTGCCATGCTGCGTGCCGCCAATACCATCAAGGGAATTGCGAAGGACGAAGGCAAGATGTTCTGGATGCGCTTCATGGTCACCAAGAGCATAAACGAACTTCATGCTACCCTTTCCACAGCGCTTGACACTGAAACTGACCCTGCCAAGCTCGCCGACATGCAGGCCAAGGACGCTGAAATCGTCAAGATTATCAACGACATCAAGGTTTGGGAAAAGGACGAGCGGGTGATGAACATGTACGCCAACTTCCCGGCCCCTGCGCCGAAGCCTTAGCCAATTGTTGGATTGCTTTATGGTTGAATTGCGCCACTACTCGTACAACAATTCAACCATAAAGCAATCCAACAATCCTTTCAATTCTTCTCCGAATCCAATTTTAGGAGTACCCCGATCATGATGGAATAGGCAAGGAGGCTGGAGCCACCTTTGCTGAGGAATGGCAATGGGATGCCGATAATGGGCATCAGGCCCATCGTCATGCCGATATTGATGAAGAAGTGGACGAACAGGACGCTGGCCACCCCGTAGGCGTACAGCCGGTTAAAGTCGGAGCGTTGCCGCTCGGCAATGATGACGATGCGAATCAGCAGGCCGAGGTAGAGTGTGATGATAAAGATGACTCCGACGAAACCTTGTTCTTCGCCTACGGCGCAAAAAATGAAATCGGTGGTTTGTTCGGGTACGAAATTGCCCTGCGTGAAGCTGCCTTCGAGGAAGCCCTTGCCCGTCAGGCCGCCGGAGGCGATGGCCATTTTCGAGTGGTTGAGGTTGTATGCGGCGCCCTGTGGGTCTGCCTCGGAGGGTTTCAGCCAAACGAGGATGCGCTCTTGCTGGTGGCGTGCGAGGGCATTGAAGCCGAGGTTGGCGATGGAACCGAGGGCGCTTGCGAGGATGAACACACCCACGACAAGTGTTGCCAATCGCTGTTTTTTCTTCATCCATTGAAAAAAGCCCATGCCGAACAGAATGCACAGCGCACCCAGTAGCACTATTTTTTCCTGCCCATACTGCACACCGATGATGCCGACGGTCACCAGTATTACATAGCCGGAAAGCCAGTAGGGCCGCTTCTCGGTGTCCCAAACCAAAAAGAAGGTGCAGATGGCGGCCAGCATCACGATGACGTGTAGGGGCGGCGTCACCAAACCTGTGCAAAGCACAGCCCCAGCGCATACCTCCACTACGAGAATCCAGCTAGGAAGTCCCTCCCGGAAAAGCACCAATTGCAACGAAAGGAACACTAGTGCGGAACCTGCATCTGGCTGCAACAGCAGCAAAAACATGGGAACCATCAGAAAGGCGTAGGCGTAGCCCATTGATTTGACGGACTTCAGGTTGTTTGCGTAAGCGCCCAAATAACTGGCCAAGGCGATGATGGTGCCAAACTTCGCAAATTCGGAGGGCTGTAGCGTGACGCCCCCGCCAAAGTCGAACCAGGCCCTCGCCCCATTTATCTCCTTGCCCAGCAAAAGCACGAGGCCCAGCATGACCAAAGTGCCGATGAAAATGATGTTCGCAAACGTCCGCCAGAACTTGGCGTCAATGAGGTAGGAGGCGAACATGACGGTGATGCCCGCAATGACCCAGATGAGCTGTTTGCCCGCAGGGTTTCCCAAGAAATCAAAAAAATTGCCTTCGTAGCCCTTCCCGTACCCCACTGTGTAAATCATAGCCCAGCCAATGAAGACCAGCGCCAAGTAAATGGAGAGGATGATCCAGTCTATCTGATGTCTGTTTCTTGCAGGCATTGGGAAGGTTTGAGGGAGTTGAAGGATTGAAGGTGGGAAGGATCCGGGCATCTTGTGCTTCCATCCTTTCTGCTTTCAATCCTTCAATCCTATCTAGTCCACGTATTCCACCTTGTGCAGTAGGCGGAATCCGGCGGTGATTTCAAAAGTGACGTTGCGGATGGTACGCTCTGGGATGGTCCGGTTCTGGCCCGTGTAGGGGTCACGGACGTTGGGGATGTTGGGCTGCTTGTACTGGTAAGAAAAATCGGGGTTCAACGTAACCTCCAACAGGCCGCCCACCAATTCGCCGAAGGCGAACTCAATGCCGCCGCCCAGCGTGACGCCGTAGTTCCATTTTCTCACGAAATTGTTGTCAGGGTAGTAAAGGCCACCGTTGTATTCGTTGGCGGTTTTGTACTTGTCGAGATTGGTGCCGAGCGTGTAGTCGCCCCGCAGGCCGAAAAGATAGTAGCCTTTCATGGCATCCGACAGGTCGTATTTGCGTTTCCCGCCGAGCACCAGCGAGACATTTTTGAAAATGAACTCCTGGGCTGGCAGGCGGTAGAAGTTGCCGTTGAAGTCAAAGCCGTTCTGGTTGCGGATGGCGCTGCCCTTGAGGTGGTAGCCCGCTTGCGCAAAAATGGAGAACGTGGCGGTTTCGTCCAGGCTCTCGGCGGTGAGTGCTCCGTGGTACTTGAACAGGGGGCCTTGGTCGAATCCGTTCCATTTTTGGATACCGAGCGTTAGTCCTCCTTTGAAACTGTAAGCCGTGCCCTGTGCAAACAATTGAATGATTATCAATGAAAAAAGCGCAACTGTCAGCAAGTATTTGACCTTCATTGCATCGTGTTTTTTTGTAAAAAAAAGATTCCTGCTCACCTCAAAAAGCACAGCCAAACCCCGGTGTAAAGTTTGGCTGTGCTTTAGGTTTCGCAAAGTTAAAAAACAAACCCGAACCTTATTTCACCCGCAGTTTTTGGCCGATGCTGATGGTATCGGCGGTCAGGTTGTTGAGTTTTTTCAGGGCATCGACCGTCAGGCCATAGCGGCGGGAGACGTTGTAAAGGGTGTCGCCCTTTTCCACCGTGTGATAGACGGCGCCAGCGGGCTGGTCGGGCTGCGTGGTCGGGTTTGTAGGAGGCGTCGGGTCTTGAGGTAGTGGGTTCACGTCCTCATCCTGCATAAAGCCATCGTCGGGGAAGGTTGGTGATGGTGCCTCCACTGGCTTAGGTTCGGTGCTCAGGCGGGGCTGGTTGCCCTTTGAAATTTTGAACCCACGCAGTTTCAGGCGTTGGTTGGGCTGTACCTCCACGCTTTCGGGAATGCGGTTTCGCTTGCGCAATCGGCTTTCCTTCACGCCGTATAATTGCGAGATGTCGAAAAGCGTTTCGCCACCTTTTTTCACGTAGTGCCATTTGCTGCCGCCCCGTTTCCGGCAGCGTTTTGGCTGTAGGTAGATGCGGGTATCGTCGGGTAAGGCCGTGGTAACTTCAGGCAACTGCTCGTTGTAGCGCTCCAGCCGCTTGACGGTGATGTTTGCCCGTTGGGCAATCTCTTCCACGGTGATCTTGTTTTTGGCGAAAACGACCTTCACGTCGTTCACTCGGTGTATATCAAGGCCAGCTATCAAGTCCTTGTCTTTGCTAGGCTGGCTGCCGGGCAGGTCGCCGTCCGTCAAGCGGTCGTACTGGTGGAGTTTGTAGGTTTCGATGATGGAAATCAGGCGGTCGTCGTAGCCCCTTGCGGTGGCGTAGCCAGCGGTGTAGAGTCCTTTGGCCCATTTTTTATAGTCGTTGGGGTCCAAGCGGAAAAGGAAGCCGTAACGATTGGCTTTCTTGGGGTCCCGAAGGAACTCGGAGTGGGCGATGAACGAGTCGTCGGCGTCCTTGTATTTTCTGAAGCACGATTTTTGCAGGTTGCCGAATGCGTCGTAGTCGTCGTCCTCCAGTTCGTAGGTCTTGCCGGTCCAGTCCGAGTGGCATTTGATGCCGAAGTGGTTGTTGGCCTTGCGGGCAAGCTCGCTCTTGCCGGCACCGGATTCGAGGAGGGCCTGTGCCAATTTGATGCTGGCCGGGACGCCCGTTCGGTTCATTTCCGAC
>Ga0209066_10004910_pt1 | contig 14329 bp, 12 predicted proteins | sample All_14_2_FD_187198 | JGI IMG/M metagenome (GOLD analysis project Ga0209066, IMG submission 187198) | Freshwater microbial communities in response to fracking from Pennsylvania, USA - Allegheny Zone_MetaG_DW_15 (SPAdes) (version 2) ...
GCCAATGTCTTTTCGTGACAGCAGAACGGCGAAAAATCTGCTTATTTCCTTTTCCGCCGAAGCCCAGGCCCGAACCCGCTATAATTTTTTCGCCGGTCGGGCCAGGGAGGAAAATTATATCCAGATCGCCCGGATTTTCGATGAGACCGCGGACCAGGAATACGAGCACGCGCTGCGCTTCTTCAAGTTTTTCAACGGCGGTGAAATGGAGATCTGCTGGCCATTTCCCGCCGGGGTCATCGAAGACACCCGGTCGAACCTGCTCTCCTCGGCCGAACTCGAGCTCTACGTCCACGGCACCATGTACCGGCTCTTTGCCGAGATCGCCCGGGAAGAAGGAATGACACGGGCCGCCGAGACCCTTGACGCCATCAGTGTCGCCGAACGGCACCATGAGCAGATCTTCCGGGAACTGGCAGAAAACATCGATACCGGCAGGATCTTCTCCCGCCCGGAGGAAACGGTCTGGAAATGCCTCGGCTGCGGCTACCTCCATTCAGGCACGGAGCCGCCCGTCAAATGTCCGGCATGCGTACGGCCACGGGGATATTTCGAACTGCTCGGGAAAAACTGGTAACCCATACGCTCCGCCCCGTCAGGGGCGGAAATGACCGCCATCACCCCCGGATCCGTTCAGATCCCGGCCAGTCGCGCTAGCGCGTCTTTCATCGCCTTGCTGTGGACCTTACCGGCGAAATGAACCGGACTCTGGCCGTAGATCGGGTCCCATCCCGCCGGGTTGGCGGAACAGAAATACTGGACCTCGAGGCCGATGATCCGTTCCGCCTCCTCGACCGAGGAGCCAACCAGTTTTTTCGCGGCATCCCAGGTGGCCCCGCAGGGGGCCCCCCTCACCACCGTCACCTTCACGATCCTCCCGCTTTCGACCTCGACCTGCAGTTCTGGAGCGCCGAACCGTTCACCATAGGGACCGAGACAATCCTGCCTCGGCAGGCCGCATCAGGTGGGCGGGATCATCACCTGCCGGCCCGTTCTCTTCTTGCCTGAGGAAACCACCGGAATTCCCTGCTCCACGCACATCGCCACCAGGTCATGAGAGAGGTCCTGATGGCGCAGATAATCGAGGACGAGATCGGCGTCAATCCGATCCGGGAGATACCTTCGGGCATCATCGATCACCGACGGCAGGGCGCCCTCGATCGCCACGGTCTCGATCCTGACGATATCGGCGCCATGCTCCCTGACCCCGGCAACCTTCCGTTCACCACTGCCATTCTGCTGAAAAACTACGACCTTTTGCACTGATCCTCCACGGCTGTCATTAATAAACCGGTCCAATCACTTCTGTGTCAGATGTCCAACCGAATCCACCGGGTACAGAAGCGGTAGGCCGCTTCAATCAATCGTTTCCCGTCCTGTCCCTCATGCATCAGCGCATGGAAACGCCCCTCCGTATCCCGATAGAGCACAAGGCCGGCAACCAGTTCCTCCGCATCCCCTCGCATCGAAACGCGCAAACTGCTCTCCAGCGGCGTAATCTCCAGTTCGCCATCCTGAAACTGGTAATACGCCATCTGGGCCATCGTATGAAACTCATGTTTGGCGTGAGCGGATGCCCTGAGTGTCATCGTCCTGATATAGCCGGGCTCGGTCATTGCGATCTCCGGCACCAGGATGATGCTGCTGCAATCGGTGATGATCCTTGCTCCCCACTCAACAGTAATGGATTCGATTCCCGTGCTCACACTCCCTTCCCGCTTCTTCTTTAGGGGCCGTTACGAAATAACCGTTACATTTTTCTCCATTTCGTTACGGCCCCTTATGCCGGCAAGGTGTTTCTGTGTAACGGTTACTGTTTAACGACGGCTTAGCCTGAGTTGATCACGTAACCGGCCATCTTTTCAATACAATCATACAGATCGAGCCGATTGTCCAGCACGTTGCCGAAAAAAAGGGGACCGGTTCAGAGCAGAACCGGTCCCCGGATTGTCAGCCTGTTGTTCCTAACTGGATCAGGCTGCCTGCTTTTCCACCCGTACCGCGCAGACCTTGGCTTCCATGATCTTGCTGATCGGGTCGAGGGCGTCGCTTGTCAACATATTCGCCGCCGCCTCTTTGTAATGGAACGGGATGAAGACCACCTTGGCCGGAACGATATCCGAAACCCGCGCCTTGACCTTGATACTGCCGCGCCGCGAACTGACCGAGAGCAGCTCCGCATCGCTGATCCCGAGCAGGGCCGCATCGGCGGGATTGATCTCGATGAACGGTTCCGGCGCTGCGGCGTCAAGTCCCTTCGATTTCCTCGTCATCGTCCCGGTATGATAATGGAACAGTTCCCGACCGGTAGTCAGGACAAAGGGATACTCGCTGTCCGGCAACTCGTCAGACAGGACGTACGGCACCTTGGTGAACAGGGCCTTGCCGCCCTCTCTGGGGAAGGTTTCCTGGAACAGGTACGACGTCCCGGGATGATCGGCGGTCGGACAGGGCCATTGCAGACCGTCACCATCGAGCCGGTCATAGCTCATGCCGGCCATGTTCGGCCACAGGGCAGCTGCTTCGGCGAAGAGCTCGGCAGGGGCAACGTTGAAGGATGCCGCCGCCGGGTCGATCCGCTTGTAGACCTCATGGATGATTGCAAGATCGCCTTGTGCCTCGCCCGGTGAGGCAACGGCCGACCGGACCCTCTGCACCCGGCGCTCCGAACTGGTGAAGGTGCCGTCCTTCTCGGCGAACGAGGCGCTGGGCAGAACCACATCTGCCAGTTCCGCCGTCTCGGTCAGGAAGATATCCTGGACGACCAGAAATTCGAGGGCCTTGAACGCCTTGATCGAATGCGACATGTTCGGATCGGACAGCGCCGGATTTTCACCGAAGATGTACATTGCCCTGAGATCGCCGGCCAGCATCGCCCCGGTCATCTCGCTGGCGGTCAGTCCCGGTTTCGGCGACAGCGACTTGCCCCAGGCCTTCTCGAATTTCGCCTGCAGAGTCGGGTTGGCCACACTCTGATAACCGGGATAGACATTGGGCAGGCAGCCCATGTCGCAGGCGCCCTGAACATTGTTCTGGCCACGCAGGGGATTGACGCCGGCGGCGTCCTTGCCGAGGTTGCCGGTCAGCATCGCCAGGTTACCGATGGCGCTGACATTGTTGGTCCCCATCGTATGCTGGGTGATGCCCATCGCATAGTAGATACCGGCCTTTTCGGCACCGGCATAGATCCGCGCCGCCTTGCGGATATCGTCGGCGGCAACCCCGGTCACGCCCTCGGCGAATTCGGGGGTGAACGTCGCCAGGGACTCGACGAACTCGGCAAACCCTTCGGTCCTTGCGGCGATGAAGTTCTTGTCTTCAAGCCCTTCGGCCAGGATGGCGTTCATGATCGCATTCAACAGGACGGAATCGGTCCCCGGCCTGTGCCGCAGCCACAGCGTCGCGAACTTGACCAGCGGAATCTTGCGCGGATCGGCGACGATCAGCTGGGCGCCGTTGGCCACCGCCTCCTTCATCCTGAGGCCGATGATCGGGTGATTCTCGGTAGTGTTGGAACCGATGACGAACAGGACATCGTTGCGGGAGATTCCCTCAACCGAATTGGTCATTGCGCCGGAACCGAACTTGGTGGCCAGACCGGCCACCGTCGCGCTGTGTCAGTATCTGGCGCAGTGATCGACATTGTTGGTGCCGATCCCCGCCCGCAGCAGTTTCTGAAAGAGATAATTTTCCTCGTTGGTGCAGCGGGCCGAGGCCAGACCGCCGATGGCGTCGGGGCCATGCTGCTCTTTGACCGCCTGCAGCCGTGCAGCGACCAGATCGAGGGCCTCGTCCCAGCCGGCCGGTTCGAGTGGGCCGCCCTTCTGACGCCTGATCAACGGGGTCGTCAACCGCTCGGGGCTGTTGATGAACTCGTACCCGAACCGGCCTTTGACGCACAGCCAGCCGCGGTTATGGTTGTCGGAGCGGGACGTCACCCGGGCGACCTTGCCGCCATGGGTGTGGAGGGTGATATTGCAGCCGCAGCCACAGTAGGTGCAGGTCGTCTCGGTGGGCTCGAGTTTGTCGAGGCGGGGCTGGTCGACCCACATCTTGGCCGCCAGGGCCCCGGTCGGGCAGACGGAAACACACTGGCCGCAGAACTCGCAATCAAGCTGCTTCTTGAACGGCGGGCATATATCCGACTCGAAACCACGGTTGGCATAGCCGATCGCCCCGACGCCCTGGACCTCGTCGCAGACCCTGACACAGAGGCCGCACAGGACGCACTTGTCTTGATCCCGCAGGATGAACGGATTATTGTCAACCCGTTTGTGCTGGCGGACCGCGCCGCTGAAGCGGTTTTCCCGGATCCCGTAGCGATAAGCCAGATCCTGGAGGCTGCAATCCCCAGCCCGGATGCAGACCATGCAGTCGTTCGGGTGGTCGGAGAGCAGCAATTCCACCGTGGTCTTGCGCAGACGCTCCAACTGGGGACTCGATGTCGTCACCACCATCCCTTCGGTGGCCGGGGTGGTGCAGGAGGTGACCGGCCGCGGCAACCCGGCTATATCCACAATGCAGAGCCGGCAGGCTCCGAATGGTTTCATCCGCGGGTCATGGCAGAGGGTTGGGATATCAATCTTGGCCAGACGGGCTGCTTCCAGGACGGTCGCACCCTGCGGCGCCTCAATTTTTTTGTCGTTTATCGTCAGGCTGATCATAGGTTAATCCTTTACAACTGCGTTGAATTTACAGACATCAAAGCATGATCCGCATTGGATGCAGAGGGCGTTGTCGATGCGGTGCGGCTGTTTCAGCTCGCCCGAGATCGCCTTCACCGAACAGGCCTTGGCGCACATGCCGCACCCGACACACTGGTCCGGGCGGATGAAGAAGGTCAGCAGTTTGTTGCAGACCTTGGCCGGGCATTTCTTCCGGTTGATATGGGCCTCGTACTCATGCCGGAAATACTTGATAGTACTGATGACCGGATTCGGCGCCGACATCCCGAGACCGCAGAGGCTCGAATCGCGGACATCCTCGGCCAGTTCCTGCAGCAACTCGATATCGCCCTTCTTGCCCTTGCCTTCGGTGATCCTGGTCAGGATCTCGAGCAGGCGCTTGGTGCCGATCCGGCAGGGAACGCACTTGCCGCAGGACTCCTCCTGGGTAAAGGTCAGGAAGAACTTGGCGATGTTGACCATGCAGTCGGTTTCATCGAGGACGACCATACCGCCGGAACCCATCATCGAACCAACCGATTTCAGACCTTCGTAATCGACCGGCAGGTCGATGAACTGCTGCGGGATACAGCCGCCGGATGGTCCGCCGGTCTGCACCGCCTTGAACAGCTTGTCGCCCTCGATGCCACCGCCGATCTTGAAGATAATGTCCTTCAACGGCATGCCCATCGGGATCTCGATGAGGCCGGTGTTCCTGATCTTGCCGGTCAGGGCGATGACCTTGGTCCCCTTGCTCTTTTCCGAACCGAGCGAGGCGAACCACTCGGCCCCCTTGTTGATGATCGGCGGCAGGTTGGCCAGCGTCTCGACGTTGTTAATGATCGTCGGCTTGCCCCACAGGCCCTTGTTGGCGGGGAACGGCGGCTTGGCCCGCGGCATCCCGCGTTCACCTTCGATCGAGGCAATCAGCGCCGTCTCCTCACCGCAGACGAAGGCCCCGGCGCCGAGTTTGATCTTGATATCGAAATCGAACGAGCCGCCAAACAGGTTCTTGCCGAGAAACCCTTTCTCCCGGGCCTGGTCGAGGGCGATGCGCAGCCGATGGACGGCCAGCGGATATTCGGCCCGGATATAGACGTAGCCAAGGGTCGCCCCGATGGCATAGGCGGTGATGATCATGCCTTCGACCACCGCATGGGGGTTGCCCTCGACGACCGAACGGTCCATGAAGGCACCGGGATCGCCCTCGTCGGCGTTGCAGATGACATAGCGCTGGTCGGCCTCGTTGGCGGCACAGAGGCTCCACTTGAGCCCGGTCGGGAAACCGCCGCCGCCGCGACCGCGCAGGCCGGATTTTTTGACGGTGTCGATGACCTCCTCGGGAGTCATCGTCGTCAGGGCGGTCCTTGCAGCACTGTAGCCGTTGACGCCCAGGTAATCGTCGATCGATTCCGGGTTGATCTTGCCGAGATCGTGGAGGACGACCTTGGTCTGGTTGTCGTGGAAGACATGGTAGTCGTCGCCGACCAGCCACTCCTTGATCGGTTTGCCGCCGACGACATGCTCCCTGACCAACCGTTTAACCATATCCTCCTGGATGTACTCGTAGGTCGAGACCTCGCCGGCGACACTGATGTCGACGAGGACGTCCTTGGCGCAGAAACCGCGGCAACCGACCTTGTGCAGCTTGCAGCGGCTCTGCACGGTGGCGTTTTCGAGCCCGGCAGCGGCAAACTCATCCTGAAACGCCTTCATCACCATCTCAGCACCCGCCGCGATGCCGCCGGTGCCCATGCACACATTGACAATTATTTCGCCATTCACGGTGTTATTCCTTATAGGTTTTGAGGGTTTTGGACATCTTCTCCGGATTCATCTTGCCGAAGACCTTCTCGTTGACGACGACAACCGGGGCGATACTGCAGGCCCCGACGCAGTTGACGTTTTCCAGCGTAAACAGCAAGTCCTTGGTGGTCGGCTTGTCCTCGGCGAGTTTCAGATCGTCACGGATCCGCGAGATGATCCTGGAGGCCCCCTTGACGTGGCAGACCGTCCCCGAGCAGACGGTGATGATGTTCTTGCCCCGAGGGGTCAGGTGAAACTGGGAATAAAAGGTGATGACGCCGTAAAACTTCGAGGCGGGGATATTGGTCCTCGCCGAGAACCAGTTCACCGAATCCTCCTGGACATATCCAAACGCACTCTGGATCTCCTGCAGCACTGTGATTATGTTATCACCATGTGCCGCCGTTTTCTGATAGATGCCTTCCAGCACTTCTTCCTTCTGATTTTCCATATCCACATGCTCCAGCTGAAGATTGTTCAAAACCCGCTTCACCTCATCGAGGAAATCAAGACATCACATGACATTACCGATAGACAGTGCTGTATCTCGCACCAGACGGGACCAGCTTCCCTGGATGAGAGGGAACACGACAAAAGGACACCGCCGGCCCCTGTCTCATAGACCTGCAACCACGCAGAGACGGATACCGCCCCGATCCTGTCAGACTGCCATACACCTCCCGGAAAAAGGTATCGCGGATCAGCAACCCGGTACGGCTGACAAGAGAAAGGATTCAATCATACATGCCACCTCCTCCTCCCGCACCATACATTCCTATGAAGATATACTGCCGAACGGTTCCATAACCTGCAGATGACAATGATCAACGGACCACCGGATGCAACGATTTTCTCAACCCGTCCCGGCCGTTCCCAGACAAACTGTATCCCGTTCCGGGGCAAAGGTCGAGAAAGAAAACCAGCGGCAACCGAAAAACCCACCCCAATCCGCAGACCGCCCGCGCGAGCGGGCCTGCGGATCATTTCTCCCGGGAAAAAGCAGCCAGGAACACCCTCGGATTTTGATTCGCAAAAACAATCCGCAGGGATACGGAGCATCTCTTTTATATTGTACAACCGCCCTTCTCCCGTTAGACTGGGAATGGTCCTTCATCCCTTCATTCCTCCTCTCTTTCACCACAGGATCATGTCATGGAAATCGCAGTGGACAGGAATCCGGTCGAAATCCCGCCGGAGCAGGGAAAGAAGCCAACGAGTTGAATGCCTTCTGGAGAGTCGGCGGCGATTGCGTCAAATTCCTCAGGAAATTTGTCCCGGTCGACAGTTTACCGGGGGAATCCGATCTCGCCCGTTTCATTATCGACGACAGACCTCCCGGCAACCGGCACCGGCATTGACAGGGGAAAATCCTCCCCCGGCGGCCTGACTCTACGTTGCAACCGCTGCCCCGGCGGCGAAGCAGCAATGAAAATTTCTCCCGCTATCAATCTGTCGCCCACCGGCGCTTTAAGGCCATCGGTCACGCAACCGCCGGTGCAACCATCAACGTTCAATGCGTCTTCCGCATACTACACGGTATGGCTCAAACATGGCCTGGTTTTCTGCAGCCATGTTTCGTTAACCATCAAAACGATTGAGGATATTGAGATTAGTCATGAACTTCACTCTGCTTCTGACGGTCGCCGTCTCTGTCTGTCTCATCGGTATTGTTCTGCGCCTGTATGTCTGGTTTGCGCAAGGAATCCATCCGCCCCCAGCAACCTTTACCTTGCCGCAGCGCCTGACAGCGGCGGGGAAGGCTCTGGGGGGAGCGCTCTTCGGCCCCAGACTGATAACGATCCTCAAGTCCATATTCCTTGATCTGCTGTTCCAGCAACGGGTCTTCAACAAGAACACCCTCCGCTGGCTCGCCCACGGCCTGATCTTCACCGGTTTTCTGCTGCTGTTCTTCCTCCATGCCCTCGATTCTCTGATTACCGAAAAGCTCTTCAGCGGCTACGTCTCGACCCTCAACCCCTATCTCTTCCTCCGCAACCTGTTCGGCCTGATGGTCCTTGCCGGAGTCGCCATCGCCGTCTACCGCCGGATCACCCTGCGACCGCAGCGGCTGAAGACCTACGCCGGCGACTGGGCGGCCCTGATCTTCGTCGGCGGCATCATCCTCTCAGGGATGCTGCTCGAAGGGGCGAAGATCTCGTCGTACTCGACCTTCCAGCGGATGGTCGAAGACTACGGCGATGTCGCGAGCGACCAGGAGCAACAGGCGCTGGAGGCCTTCTGGGTCAAGGAGAACGGCCTCGTGATCGCCCACCGCAAGGTCGAGATGACGACCGCACTGGTCGAAAAGGGACGGGAGATCAGCGGCAGGAGCTGCATCGAGTGCCACGCCCCCAACACCTCAGCCTTCGTCAGTTACGGCCTGGCCAGGATCACCGGACCGCTCGCCGCCGCCGCAGGCGATGCCGGAGCGGTGAATTTCCTCTGGTACCTCCACATCCTGTTCTGTCTTTCGTTTCTCGCCTGGCTGCCCTTTTCGAAGATGTTCCACATCATCGCCGCCCCGGTCAGCCTGATCGTCACCCGGATCATGGGCAAGGAGAACGGCGAACCGGCCAATGTCCTGACCCGGCAGATGATCGGCCTGTCGGCCTGCACCCATTGCGGCGCCTGCAGCCTTGAATGCTCGTCGAACATGTTTTTCGAGTCGTTTCAGAACGACTTCATCCTGCCCTCGGAGAAGGTCCAGTTCCTCAAGAATCTCGCCGCCGGCAGGGAACTCGATACCGACACCCTGAAAAGGCTGCAGCAGGGGCTGTACATCTGTACCAGCTGCGACCGCTGCACCGATATCTGCCCGTCCGGCATCAACCTGAAAGAGCTGTTCGTCAGCTCGCGCTACGCCCTCCTCGCCCGCGGCATCCCCGAGACCTCGATGCTCAGCCACTTCTCGTTCCCGCTGGCCCTGGCCCAGTATCGTGTCGACGACCACCTCAAGGCCCTGAAGATCCTGGAACGGCTGTTCAAGAAGAGTTTCAGGGTCCTGGCGGACATGGTGCAGCCCCTCACCCTGGCGCGGTCCGGAAAATTTTCCAACCCCTCATACCGGAGCTGCTATTCCTGCCAGCGCTGCACCAACATCTGTCCGGTCGTCCGCAGCTTCGACAACCCGGGGGAGGCCCTGGGCCTTCTGCCCCATCAGATCATCTACAGCCTCGGGATCGGCAATGTCGATCTGGCCATGGGCTCGCAGATGATCTGGAGTTGTTCAACCTGCTACCTGTGCCAGGAACACTGCCCCAACCAGGTTGAGTTGTGCGATATCTTCTACGGCCTGAAAAACGCGGCCATTGCCAAGATTGAAGAGGGAGACAGGTCATGAAATTCGCATTTTTCCAGGGATGCAACATCCCTGTCCGGATAGAGCAGTACGCCGACTCGACCGAGGCGGTCCTCCAGATCTTCGGCATCGAGCTGGTCAGGATCCCGGAATTCAACTGCTGCGGCTACCCGATGCGCAACGTCGACGAGAAGGCCTACATCCTGCCTTCCGTACGGAACATGGCGATTGCCGAAAAGGCGGGGCTGGACATCCTCGTCATCTGTAACTGCTGCTTTGCCAGTCTGCAGAAGGCGAAGAATGTCCTCGAAAAAGACAGCGCCCTGAAGGACGAATTCAATACACTGCTGGCCAAGGAAGGCCTCACCTATCACGGCACCACCCGGATACGGCACTATCTCACCGTTCTCCATGAGGATGTCGGCATAACGGCCATCAGGAACAAGCTGGTCAACACCTGCAAGGGCCTCAAACTCTCCGTCATCCATGGCTGCCATATCCTGCGGCCGCGTGAAATCACGCAGTTTGACGACTCCTTCGTGCCGGGGATAACCGAGGATCTCGTCGGGGTTACCGGGGCGACAAGCATCGACTGGCGCGGCCGGATGGAGTGCTGCGGTGCCGCCCTGGCCGGTCTCAACGATGAGCTGTCCCGCAGGCTGCTGCAGGAAAAGATCACCGGCGCCAGGGAAGCGGGGGCTGATTACATCACCCCGATCTGCTCTTACTGCCACCTCCAGTTCGACACCACCCAGACCAACATGGCCGCCGAGGCGGCCCCGGGGGCCGACCTCCTGCCGGTACTCCTCTACCCCCAGCTTCTTGGCCTCTGTCTCGGCATAAACGAACGACGGCTGGGGATCGCCACAAACCGTACCATAAAGGTCGGCGATATCGACCATATCAAATCCCTCCTCGCCCCGCCGGTCGAGGAAAAAAAGAAGAAGGTCCGGCAACAGGCGGCCTAGAATCCCCACCCTGATTTCCTCCTCCGCACCCCTCTCGAACCGGCCCGGATATCGTCCCGGGCCGACAAATTGTGCTGGCGAACGAACAAACAGTGCATATATTCACAAATCGTATCATATTACCCCCACACCAATACTACAGAAGGAGCGTTTATGAGCAAGATCATTGCATTCGCCGGCAAGGGCGGCGTCGGCAAGACCACCGTCGCGGCCCTGGTCATCCGTTATCTCTCATCCACCGGCAAATCACCCATCCTCGCGGTCGATGCCGACCCCAACAGCAACCTCGGCGAGACCCTGGGGCTGGAGGTGCCATCGACCATCGGCGACATCCGCGAGAATTACATGCGCGACCCCCAGGGAGTGCCATCGGGCATGGACAAGGTCAATTACATCGAGACCCTGGTGGAACAGGCCCTGATCGAGAAGCCGGCATTCGATCTCCTCGTCATGGGCCGGCAGGAAGGCCAGGGCTGCTACTGCATGGTCAACAATATCCTCAACAAGTTCACCGACAAGCTGGCCGCAAGTTACAAGTACATGGTCGTCGATAACGAGGCCGGGATGGAGCACCTCAGCCGCCGCACCAGCGGAAAGGTCGACACGCTCTTTCTCGTCACTGATTATTCGTTGCGGGGACTCAGGGCGGTCCGCCGCATCCACGACATGCTGCCGGGACTGCATCTCGAGGTCAAGAATATCGGCCTGATCGTGACCCGGGGACCGCAGCAGCTGAACGAGGTCTTCCTGCGCGAGGTCGAAGAGATCGGCATACCGCTGGTCGGGATCATCCCCGACGACCAGGCGCTTCTCAACTTCGACATGGAGAAGCGCTCCCTGCTCGAACTCCCCGACGATTCCCCATCGGTCGTGGCGGTCAACAAGCTGATTGCCGCCAACTGCGCCCTCTGATCACGCCGCTTCCGACCTTCTCCCGGCCCGGGAATACCCAGCTGTTCCCGGCCGGTTTTTTTCCATTTCCTTGACCCATGTCAAGGCCCGCCCGACGAATCCGGTCTATGCTGTACAAAATGCCGGGGGGCGTCGCTCCCATCACGCCCCGGCACGGATTCTTTTTCTCGCCTCCGGAAACGACCTTTCCGGAATGTCACTGGATATATCACCAAGGAGTGCTGCCATGAAATGCCCGGGACAAGATATGCAATTCTGGAACGAATCGGCGATCTATGAGGAAACCTGCCCCAAATGCGGCCGGACGGTCGAGTTCTACAAGGATGACACCAACCGCAAATGCGGCGGTTGCGGCCACCGCATGGTCAACCCCCGCCTGGATTTCGGCTGCGCCGCCTATTGCCAGTTCGCCGAGCAGTGTCTCGGCACCCTGCCGGAGGAATTTGTCGGCCAGCAGGACAACCTGCTGAAGGACCGGGTGGCGGTCGAGGTCAAACGCTACCTCAAATCCGATTTCCGCCGGATCGGTCACATCATGCGGGTGGCCCAGCAGGCAGAGAAGATTGCCAGGGACGAGGGGGCAAACCTTGGCGTAACCCTGTGCGCCGCCTATCTGCTGGAACTCGGCGAGATCGAAGCAACCGGCAGATACGGCACCCCCACGGCGGACCAGATCATCGTTGAAGGACAGCGGCTCGCCGCCGCCATCCTCGGCCGGCTGGCGGCCAAGGAACCGATCATCGAGGGGGTCTGCACCCTGATAAAGGCCCGTCACCGCGATCAGGGGGATGAATCCCTGGAGGTCAGGGTCCTCGCCGATGCGGCGGAGCTGGCCCGGTTGGAAGAGATGCGGCGGAACGAGCCGGAACAGGCCCGGGAACTCGGTCGACTCATGGCGGAGCAACTGCTGACTGCGAGCGGCCGCCAGTTGGCGCAGAAAATCAGCGGTATATAACGTAAAAAAGCAGCAAGGCGGACCCGAGGGTCCGCCTTGCTGCCTGCAAACAGTATCAAAAATTCGGCGTGCTGTAACCGCCGGGCAACACTGCCGGATCAGGCCTTGCGCACAGAGACGAAATGCTCCTGGTAGGCGATGGCGCCACCGGCCCGATCCCATTTGTCGAGGCCGCCGCGCATGAAATTCTGATCGGCGATGCCCCTGCCGAAGGCCCGGCTCTCGATCGGAATCTTATGGCCGAAACCGTGGATGATGAACACCGCCTCGGGGTGGATCAGGTCGGTGACCTTGGCCACCGTCGTTTCCGAGTAATCCCGTTGTGACACCACGACTGTATCGCCTTCGCTGATCCCCAGTTTGGCCGCGGCACGGCTGTTGATCCACAGGGGATTGATCGACATCTGCTCGAACAGCAGCGGGTTGTTGACCGTATGCCCCTGGGTATGGAGGGCGCAGCGGCCGAACGTCAGGCGGAACATCCCCTCCGGCGGCGTCTCCGGGGCCTGAAAGGGCTTGAGCGATTGCAGCCCGGCCTTTTCGAGCTTGGCCGAGACAATCTCGAGTTTGCCGCTCGGGGTCTTGAACTTCAGCTTATCCATATCGCGGTAGATCGGCTTGTCGGCGAGGTTGACCATGCCGGTGGCGTTGAAATCGCCTATCGCCACGCCGGTGCCCTGCAGCTGGAAGTTCCAGACGTCTTCGACGGAGTCGAACACCAGTTCAGGCAGGCCCATCCGCTTGGCCAGGCCACCGACGATCTCCCAGTCGGCCTTGGAGTCGTAGCGCGGCTCGATCGCCCGGTGACGCACGAAGAACTGGGGCTTCAGGGCGTTCTTCGTGGCGATGACGCTCTCCCGTTCGAGATAGGGGGATAGCGGCAGGACGACGTCGGAGTACCAGGCGGTGTCGGACCAGCTGAAGGTCACCGCAACCAGGAGGTCAAGGTTGTCGAACTTCTTCTTGAGGCTGTCCGGATCGGGGAAGCCCATGAGCGGATCATGGCGGTAGGCGATATAGGCCTTGACGGGGTAAGGATCGCCGCTGCCGATCGCCTCGTACATCAGGTGGGCCAGCCCCGGCCCCTCCTCGAAGTGGGTGTAACGCCAGCCGAGGCCGTCGGCCCGCTTGTCTGCCGGTTTGGGGTAGAGATCGACAAAGGCCTTGAGATCGGCCCGACCGACATCGCCTGGTTTGCTGACCAGCGGCATCCCGCCCTTGGCGCCGATGGAGCCGAGCAGGGCGTTGACGATGTAGGCGGTGCGGCAGACGTAAAATGAGTCCTGATAGCGTGCCGCCATCCAGCCGGGATGCCAGATGACCGCCCCCTTGGCGGCGACCAGCTCGCGGACGAAGGCACGCAGCTCAGAGGGAGCGATGCCGGTCTCCCCTTGCGCCCATTCCGGGGAGTAGGGCTCGATGAAGTTCTCGAGATCCCGCAACCCCTCGATATAGCGGCCGGCGTATTTTTCGTCGTACAGCCGTTTTTTCATCAGCTCATGGATCACCGCCAGGTTAAAGGCGTAATCGGACCCGGGCCGCACCTGGAAGTACCGGGTCGCCTTGGAGGCGGTGACCGTGGCGCGGATATCGATGACCGTCAGCTTGCAGCCGTTTTCCATGGCGTCCATGAGGTTGTTGACCTCCTGAACGTTGATCGCCTCGAAGATGTTGCGCAGCTGCAGCACGACATGTTTGGCGTTCTTGAAATCATAGGCGACGCTCT
>Ga0209066_10004912_pt1 | contig 14323 bp, 11 predicted proteins | sample All_14_2_FD_187198 | JGI IMG/M metagenome (GOLD analysis project Ga0209066, IMG submission 187198) | Freshwater microbial communities in response to fracking from Pennsylvania, USA - Allegheny Zone_MetaG_DW_15 (SPAdes) (version 2) ...
GCTTGTCTGTCCCGTCTTTCCCTTTTTTGTCGTTGGGATCCTGTTTGGGGGGGGAGTCGGGGGATTTTCCAGGCGCGGGCGTGAGGGCTTCCTTGGCGGGAATTTGCAGCACCTGTCCGGGTTTGAGCTTGGTGGGATCGATGCCGGGGTTGGCATTCATCAGATCGGCCACGCTGACTTCACATTGTCGGCTGACACTGAAGAGCGTGTCGCCTTTTTTGACCTCATGGGTTGCGCCGAGCAACTCGGACAGGCCGAGGGAACCGCAGCAGGCGCAGAGGCCCTGGATGAACTGACGACGTTGCATCGCGGGATAACGTAACCAAAGCCCGGGGATTTGCGTAGAGCAATTTTACAAGTGGCCAAAAAGGACGGAATTGGGGCATGATGCCCGGGATCCACCCGGAAAGTTCTGCCATGTTACACGACACCCAAAGTTCCCGCGACGACCGCCAGATTCCCATCAACAAGGTGGGGGTCAAGGGACTGCGCCATCCCATTGAAATCCGGGACAAGGCCACCGAGCGCCAGAGCACGGTGGCGACCATTGCCCTTTCGGTCGACCTTCCCCACCAGTTCAAGGGCACGCACATGAGCCGTTTTGTGGAGGTGCTCACCGCTCACGGGCGCCTCATCCATGTGGAGAACATTCCCGATATCCTGCGGGAGCTCCAGCGCAAGCTCGACGCCGATTCGGCCCACCTGGAGATGGAATTTCCGTTTTTCCTCGAAAAGAAAGCCCCCGTGACCGGGGCGGCGGGCCTGATGGACTACGTGGTCAAATTCGACGCGGCCATGACGGGGAAAAAGTACGGCATGCGCCTGACGGTGGTCGTTCCCGTGACCACCCTCTGCCCGTGCAGCAAAGCCATCAGCGCCCGGGGGGCCCACAACCAGCGCGGTTACGTCACCCTAACCGTGGAATATTCCAAAACGGTCTGGATCGAGGAACTCATTGCCCTGGTCGAGGAATCGGCCAGTTGCGAACTCTATTCCCTGCTCAAGCGGACGGACGAGAAATTCGTCACCGAGAAGGCCTACGACAATCCTGTTTTCGTGGAGGATCTGGTCCGCGGCGTGGCCCAGCGCTGCCAGAAGGACAAGCGGATCACCCGGTTCAAGGTTGAGGCCGAGAACATGGAATCGATCCACAACCATGCAGCCTACGCGATGATTGAAACCCCCCGGGCGTCCCGGACGTAGTCCTGATAATCACGGGTTTGAAAAATGGGGCCGACGCCTTTGGGGTATCCCGTGTCAGATTTTTGACCGGGGGCGCGGGGATTAGGGGAGATAATTTTCCCTGGGGTACAATTTCCGGAAGGCCGTGATGCACCGGATGACTTCGGGGGAAACCGGGCGGCCTTCCAGGTGGTCGAAAATCCGGTGGAGGGCACGTGCTTCGGAGTCGTCCACCACCCCGTCCTTGAGGGCGAGTTTTTTCATGAGCGCCAATTCATTCGTGTGGATCGTGCCTTCGATGGCCATGACGTGGAGGTAGGCGTAGGCAATGATTTCCTTGGCCCGGGAATCTGCAGCGGCGTGCTCTTCCATGAAGACAAGCTGCCCTTGGATTACGGCGGAATCAAATGACAATTTGGTGGTGGAAGGTTCATGGCCGCTTCCAGCATTCCGCATAAATCCAACCGGCATCCATGAGCTTGCGCGATTTCCGGATCCATCCGGCCCGCTCGAGGGAGGGGGAAGGATCGGCCCACTGGCGGGCAGGAATCCGGGTGGCCCGGCGGAAAAAGGCATAGAGCAGGGCCAGCAGGATTTGTGAGCGGATCCGGCACCAACCCCGCGGCGCGTGCTGGAATTCCGCCACGAGCCAGCGGGCTCCGGGCCCCATCATGGGGGTGAGCTGGTCCGCCAGGCGTTGCTGGCTGCCGGGGGGATGGCAATCGAAAACGAACTGGGTCACGACCACATCAAATTTTTTCCCGTTGCCCGGCCAGGTCATCGCGTCGGCATGGATCCATTCGAGGCCCCCGATTCCCGCCTTGGCAGAGGCCAGGCGCTCCCGCGAACGCTGCAACATGGCGGCGCTGCAGTCGAGGCTGGTGGCCTGGACCAGGGGGTGGTTCCGGCGCAACATTTCCAGGAAGCGTCCCGGTCCGTCGCCCACCAGCAGCACCCGGTCATCCGGACCGATGTGTTCGAGGGAGAGGCGGCGGGCTCGCTGCATCAAGGGGCCTGCCAGAACGGATTCCAGCAGAGTGTAAAAGGGGGCCACTCGGTCAAAGTTCATCGCTTGGAATCCACCGGTGGCGCTGCCGCCAGAACGCGGCCGGGTCGCGTCAACTTTTCGGGTTGTCGCATCCAGGGGTCAACCTTTTGCGATCTCATCCGCCACCGAGGTGTCTTCGTGGTGGTGGCGCTCGAAGCGGGAGAAGAGGCTGTAGGCGCAGGGGACGACGAAGAGGGTGAAGAAGGTGGAGACGGCCACGCCGCCAATGATGGTCAGGGCCATGGGGACGCGGGCCTCGGAACCGGGGGCGTGTGAAAGAGCGGTGGGGAGCGCGGCACCCATGGTGGCCATCGAGGTCATGAGGATGGGGCGCAAGCGGATGGGGCAGGCTTTTTCCAGGGCCGGCCGAACGGGGAGGTGTTCACGCTCGCGGATCTGGTTGGTGAACTCGACGAGGAGGATGGAATTTTTCTTCACGATCCCGGCGAGGAGGATGAGGCCGATCATGGAGAAGAGATTGATCGACTGGCCGGTGGCCAGGAGGATGAGGAAGGCTCCGGTGACGGAGAAGGGCAGGGCCAGGAGCACGGTGACCGGGTGGAGGAAGCTGTTGAACTGCGAAGCCAGTACCATGTAGGCGGCGATGAGGCCGACGACAAAGACAAACCAAAGGCTGTTGAAGGATTCCTTGAAAGTCTGGGAGCCTCCTTCGAGGTTGAAGGTGTATCCCTCGGGCAGGGCTGTGCGGGCGATGCGTTCGGCTTCCGCCAATGCGGTGCTTTGGGAAACGCCCTGGGCAAGGGCCGCCCGGATGGTGATGGCGCGCTGGCGGTTGACCCGGGCGATGCTCTGGACCGTTTTCACGGGCTTCAAGGTGACGACGTCGGACAGGGGGATGAGTTCCCCGTAGGAAGTGCGGATCTGGAGTTTCTGGATGTCCTCGGGTTGGAGCCGTTCATCCGCCAACAGGCGGATGCGGACATCGTAACGCCGGGCATCGCTGGTGAACTTGCCTTCGCGGATCCCGCCCATGGCGGAAAGGATGGTCCGTCCCAAATCATCCATGGATACGCCTCGGCGTGCCGCACCCTCCCGGTCGGGAACAATGCGGACCTCGGGCTGGCCTTCCCGGTAGTTGGTATCGACATCGACCATGAGGCCGCTGGCTTCCATTTGGTGGGTGATTTCATCGGCGGCTTTCTTGAGTTCGGCGTATTCCGTGCCGCGGATGTTGAATTCGATCGGTGTGCTCAGGCTGCGGGAAACCAGACCGCGCGCGGAAAGGTCGGTGAGCCCGGTGATGCGGACGTCCTTGATCTTGGCGGGGATATCCTTGCGGAACTCATCCATGATCTGCGCCTGGGTTTTATCGCGCTGATCTTTGGGGGTGAGGACGACGGGGATGAAGGCGACGTTGGACTGTCCGCTGCTGCTTCCCCCGCCACCGCCGGCAGAAATGAGATAACGGGCCACGTCCGGCCGGGATTGGAGGTATTTCTCGATCTCGGCACCCTTCTGGGCGGTGTAATCAATGGATGATCCGACAGGCGTCTGGATGGCCATGCGGAAAAAGTTCTGATCCTGCGCCGGGACGAATTCCTGACGGAGTTGGAGGACGGAAAGCATGGATGCGGCAAAAAGAATGAGGGAGGCGCCGATGACCTTCCACCGGTGGTTGAGGCAGGTATGGAGCCATGAGCTATAAAGGGTGGTGAGGGTGCCGAGGACCCGGTTGGAGGTGCGGCTGACGATATTTTCCTTCCCCTTCACCATGAGCTGGGAACAGCGCATGGGGGTGAGGGTGATCGCCTCCAGGAGGGAGAGGGCGACGGCGGCGGAAATGGTCACGCCGAACTGGAAGAAAAACTTCCCAATGACCCCCTGCATGAAGGCTACCGGCAGGAAGATGGCCATGACCGCGATGGAAGCGGCGACGGCGGCAAAGGTGATCTCGCGGGCGCCGTCGCGGGCGGCCACGATGCGGTTTTTGTCCATGTGGAAGTGGCGCACGATGTTCTCCAGCACCATGATGGCGTCATCAACCACGATCCCGATGACGAGGGTCAGGGCGAGCATGGTGAAGAGGTTCATGGTGAAGCCCATGAAGTAGATCACCATGAAGGTGCCGATGATGGAGGTGGGGATGGAGAGGAGCACGTTGACCGCCGAAGACCAATTCCCGAGGAAGAGGAAGCAGATCACCGCGGTCAGCAGGGATGCGATGAGGAGTTCTTTCTGGGTGAAGTGGATCGATTGCACGACGAACCGGGTGAAATCGACGGTCACGCGCATTTGGATGTCTTTGGGGAGGGTTTTTTTGATTTCCTCGACTTTCTTGAGGACGGCCTCCGCCACGGCGACCTCGTTGGAGCCGCGCTGTTTTTTTATGCCAAGGCCGATGGCTTTGCGTCCGTCGTAAAGAAGGATGCGGCGGATGTCGGCCAATCCGTCCTCGACCTTGGCCACATCGCGGAGCCGGATGTTGGTGTCGTAGATGGGCTGCCCCCCCCGCTGGGTGATGAGGATATTGCCGACCTGTTCGGCGGTGAGACCCTCGCCCATGGTGCGGAGGTTGATTTCATTTTTGTCGTTCTCGATGAAGCCCGCGGCGATTTCGGAGTGTTCGCGTTGGACGGCGTTGACCACATCGAGGATGCTGAGGGAGTAGTGGCGGAGGGCGTCGTTATTGACATGGACGCGGAGGTTTCGTTCGGTGAAGCCGCCGCGGGTGAGTTCCCCCACCCCGGGGACGGTTTGGAACTGGTCGGCAATGTAGAGGTCGACGTATTCGATGAGGTCGCGGAACGGGCGGGTGCTGTAGATGCTGATCCACATGATGGGATCATCCTCGGGATTCTGCTTCTTGATGGTGGGGGGGTCGACATTGAGCGGCAGGCGGACCTGGCTGAGGGCTGTTTGAACTTCCTGGACGGCGGCATCGATATTGCGGTCGATGTTGAATTCCATGGTGATGCTGGCCTGGCCCTGGCGGATGGAGGAGCGCAGTTCCTTGAGCCCCTCCACGGCGATCACTTCCTGCTCGATTTGGTCAACCAGTTCCGCCTCCATGATTTCCGGGGCGGCGCCTTCCCATGTGACGCTGATGTCGAGCTGGGGGAAATCGATGTCCGGCATGTAGCTCACCCCGAGACGGGAGAGGGAGATGGCGCCGAAGACAATGAGTCCGAACATGAGCATCCACGCCATGACGGGGCGTTTGATGGAGAGGTCGGAGAGAGTCATTGTTGGAAAATCCCAATTTTCAAATCACAAATCCCAAATTATGGGCGTGGTCCTTTGGTATTTGGTATTTGGGTTTTGGGGCTTTCAGCCGGAGTCGGTTCGCCTGCGGCGACTTGGAGGGCGATGAGGTTGGTCTGGGTCTTGGCCTCGGTGCCGATGCGGCCGCGGAGGATATCTTTCCACCGGAGCAGGGCCGCGAGGACATCCAGATTGCTCGCGCGGCCGAGTTCGTAATCTTTTTTCTGGGTTTCGTAACTTTCCCGGGCGGTATTTTCGGCCTGGCGGAGCCGGACGAGTTGGTTGGCGGATGAGATGAAATTGTTGTAGGCCACGCGGACTTCGTGGTCGGCCAGGCGCCGGGCGCGGGAGAGGTTGAGCTGGCTGGCCCGGAGCCGGGCCTTGCTTTCGTTGAGCTGGGCGATGCGCAGGCCGCCGTCGAACACCGGGAGTTCGGCCGTGACCATGATGTTCCATTCCTGGACCCGCTCGGGGTCCTCCAGGGCGAGGTAATTGCTTTCCACGCCGATGGTGGGGAAAAATTGGCCGCGTTGGGCCGAGGTGCTCCGTTCGGCCGCGGTCTGGGATTCGTCCGCCGCGACGATATCCGGGCGCACGCCGGTTTTCCAGAGATAGGCCTCGAGTTTTTCGGCCGGAGGGAGGGTGGATCCGGCATGGAGGGAGAACTGGGAGGATGGGACGCCGATGAGGAACGCGAAGAGTTCGCGGGCCGCGCCACGCAGGCCCTGGAGGGCCTCCATGGAGGCCTGGGTGTCGGCCAGTTCGGTTTCCGAAGCCAGGAGTTCGCTTTTCCGCGACCGGCCAAGGGACACGCGATCGGTCAATTCCTTTCGGCGGTCATCGAGGGTGCCGAGGATTTCCTGCAGGGCGGCGGTGTCCTGGTCGAGCTGGATGATCTGGAAAAAAAGGTCGCCCACGTCGAGGTAGAGGAGTTGGCGGTTGCGTTCCAGGGTGGCGGTTTTGCTGCGGCCTTCGGCTTTGAGCGCGGCGGCGGCGTTGAATTCCCGGAAGCCGTTGAAGATGGTCTGGGTGATCTGGAGGCGGCCCTCCCACCGGTCCTTGCGGGTTCCGGTGGAGGATCCCCCATTGATTGAACTGCCGGCATTGTTCTGGGTGTTGACGGTGCCGATGAAATTCACCTGGGGCAAAACCGCGCTGACCGCCTGCCAATAGCGGGCTTCGGCGATGCGGATGTCCTCGGCTGCGATGGCGAGGCTCTCACTCCGTTCCTGCGCGAGCGCGTAGGCGTCATTCAAGGTGAGTTCCCGGACTGCGGCGAATGCTGGTGCCGCAAAGAGGCAGCAGGCTCCGAGGATCAGGAACTCGCGACGCATAAGAAAAGATCATAGCTGCCGATTTTTGGCTGACAACCCAAGGGAAAAAGAATTTGAACAGGAGGCAATGGAGCCACAGGGGAAGGCTGGTAGCCCGTGCGCTTTATTGGGAATTGGGTTTTGTTTGTTGGGATTTCCCGGGCTTACCAGGGCCACCATCGATCGCGCAACATGCGGCCGAGGGTGTAGGTGTGCGGGGGATTGCCGGCAGCGCTCAGGGTCCAGTCAAAGGGGAGGTATTCCACGCGCAGATCCTTGCGTTGGACCAGGGCTCCGGCATCGGCGGGCAGGTAGCGGGGGAGCACCTTGCGGAAGCCCCCGTCGATTTCGAATTCTTCCCGGTGCCAGAGGAACATCGGGGAGAGGTGGATGCGGTCGGGCATGGCCCGGAAATGGTCCGGTGAACCGAGCCACTTCCGCCAATTGGCATCGATCTGTTTGTCGAGGGTATCCTCATCCAGGGGTTGTGCCGGCAGGGGCGGGCCTCCGTAGGACCCGAGGTGGAGAATGCCGCGGGCCCGCCACCCCAGGACGGGAACAATATTCTTTTCGGAAAGGTCTTCGAGGGAATAGGGGGTGCCATCCAGGCGCTTGAAGCGCCGTTCGGTGAAAAATCCCGGGTCGCTCTTTGGGCTGGCCAGGCCCGGATGGCGGAGGATTTCGCGGATGAGGAGTGCGTGGTAGAGGTTGATCCAGGTGGCCATTTGGCGACGGCCCTCTGCCTGGTCCCCGTTGGTGGGATCGCAGGTGAGGATGTAATGATCGAGGGTGGCCAGGGCGAAGTCCTGCCCGGGCCCTTGGGGGATGACCAGCAATCCGTCCTTATTGACGATCGAGGGCCAGGCAGCGGCTAGGACGCCATTCGCCGCCCGGGCGGAAACGCGGAGATCCGGATCCCCGGCCCTTGCCGGGGCAGGCGGGAAGAGCAATCCGATCAACAAGGCAACCCCAAGGAAGTTCCAACGCATGGCCATCCATCACAAGGCCCCCGGAAAAATGCGCAAGAATGTTTTTCCCACCCCTTGCGGGTATGGCTATGATGGGGCCATGAGCAAAGGTCCGATCAGCCAATTTATTTGCCACCACTACCGGCATTTCAACGCGGCCTCCCTGGTTGATGCGGCCAAGGGATATGAAGCCCATCTCACCGCCGGGGGAAAAATGATGGTCACCCTGGCCGGCGCCATGAGCACGGCCGAACTCGGGGTCTCCCTCGCCGAGATGATCCGCCAGGGCAAGGTCGACATCATCTCCTGCACCGGGGCGAATTTGGAAGAGGACCTGATGAACCTGGTGGCACACTCGCACTACAAGCGGATTCCGGGCTACCGCGACCTCACCCCGCAGGACGAATGGAACCTCCTTGAGAAAGGGCTCAACCGGGTCACCGACACCTGCATTCCCGAGGAAGAAGCCTTCCGCCGTTTGCAGAAACATATCGTCGAATTGTGGAAAGCCGCCGATGCCAAAGGGGATCGCTGCTTTCCCCATGAGTTCATGTTCCAGATGATCAAGAGCGGGGTACTCAGGCAGTACTATGAAATCGACCCCAAGGACTCCTGGATGGTCGCGGCCGCGGAGAAGAACCTGCCCATCGTCGTCGGCGGTTGGGAGGATTCCACCATGGGGAACATCTTCGCCTCCTACGTGATCAAGAACGAAGTCAAGGCGACGACCATGAAGAGCGGGATCGAATACATGGTCTGGTTGTCGGACTGGTATCGCAAGAATTCCGGGGGCAAGGGCGTGGGCTTTTTCCAGTTGGGCGGAGGCATCGCGGGCGACTTCCCGATCTGTGTCGTGCCGATGATGTACCAGGACCTGGAGTGGCACGACGTGCCGTTCTGGGGCTATTTCTGCCAGGTGAGTGATTCGACGACGAGTTATGGATCGTATTCCGGGGCGGTGCCGAACGAAAAGATCACCTGGGGCAAGCTGGGGATCGACACGCCGAAATACATCATCGAGTCGGATGCGACCATCGTGGCCCCCCTGATATTTGCCTACGTGCTGGGGTGGTAGGCCGGTATTTTATTGGCGCAAGGCACGTCTTTACACAAGCCGGATTGGCTATAACAGTAGGGTCACAGCGACCTATCCATGAGTTTTGAATCTCCCGGGCGGATCAGCCCCAATGACGGGTTCCAGTATTTTTTCGGATATTATGATGTGCCCGGTTTCAGTCCGGACGGGCAAAAACACCTGTGCCACCGTGTGTCCTTCCGGGATCGATTGCCAAAGGTGGAGGATGTGGCCGAGATCGGGGTCTTTGATTTGGTGACGGCCGAATTTGCCGTCCTGGCCACCACCTGCGCGTGGAATTTCCAACAGGGTTCCATGCTCCAATGGGCGGGGGGAAGAGCCGGGTCAATCGCTTATAATATTGCCGGCGCAGGGGGGGAGTACCAAGGGGTGATCCTTTACCCGGATGAGGGTACGACCCGGATGTATGATCGTCCCTTTGCAGCCATGAGCACCGACGGGCGTTGGGCGTTGAGCATCAACTTCGACCGGATGTATGATTTCCGTCCGGGGTATGGATATGCCTCGAAGCGTGATCCGTGGTCGGGGGAAAAGCATCCTGCCGACGATGGCGTCTGGTTGCTTGATCTGGTGAATGGCGGGAGCCGCCTGGTATTTTCCCTCGCGGATCTGGGCGGACAATTGGCCCATCTGTCCCCCTTGATGCAGGAAAAACTGCTCATCAATCACATTGCATTCAACCCCGGCGGAACGCGCTTCGTGGCCTTTGTGCGCAATTTCCCCTCGGGCAGCACCGGTTGGAAAACCACGGTCATCACCGCGGATTTGCAGGGGGGCAATCTCCATGTGCTCGTGCCGGCCGGTTACGCATCGCATTATCATTGGCGGGACGACACGACGATAGCCATTTACTCGCAGGGTCCCCAAGGGGCCCAGCTCTACGAAATAACGGACTCGGCGGCGCCGCAATTCACGGCCATCGACACGTCATTTTTCCTGCAGGACGGCCATGAAAGTTATTCGCCGGACCGGCAGTGGATGCTCTACGACAGCTACCCGGATTCCCGGCAAATCCAGCACCTGTATCTTTACGACCTCATGGGGAAACGGGGGCGGGAGTTGGGGGCCTGGCCCGCGCTGCCGGCGTCACCCACGGATCTGCGCTGTGATTTTCATCCCCGCTGGTCGCCGGATGGCTCGGCTGTTTCGTTCGACTCCACCCATGAGGGAGTGCGGGCGTTGTATCTTTTGCGCGTCAGGGACTAAAGTGCTTCCGGTTTTGATTGAAGTGATCAGCGTTCCCAAGGTGGAGCGGGACCTCCGGGCACGCTTGCCTTTGATCTCCCGGACAAAACCAGCGTGCCCGGAGGTCCCGCTCCACCCCAATACGGCAGATAGCATCACCTTAAACCGGAAACGCTCTAGGGGAGGGGATTTTTCCCCCGCACCCGCCGATTGAGAACGGCAAGGGCCACGGTTTCCGCCACCCGCTTCGCACGGGTTTCCGGGCGCTTGGCGGAATAGATCCACTGGAAGATGTGGTTCCGTGTCGAAGGCGGGAAGGGAGCGAAGTGTTTCCTTCCGGCCGGGTTGGCGTCCCTGTCCACGGCGAAGCCGTGAAGCGGGGGGATGACCATGAGAAAGAAGGAGAAAAAAGAGAAAGCGGGTGGATTACCACCACATGCAGGCAGAGGTGGGCTATGAAAGAGAGAGTGGAGGAGCGGGGATCACGGGCCAGGTTCTGACCAGAGCATGAAATAGGGCACGGCGTTCGGGTCTGCCTTGACGGGGTCCCACTTGGCTTGGAAGCACTCCTTGAACGCCAGTGCCGCGAGTTCCTTGGGATGGCGGTGATTGGCCACCAGAGGATTTGGGTAGTAACCATCCACGCGATTGTGCATGCGGTCGATGGGCTGCTCACCGCGCAAGCAGGCCAGGAAATACCGGTCGAGGTAGCCCAGGTCGAGACCGTGGCCGGGGTTCAGCCGCATGGTATTGGAATAAACGCCGAACACGAAGCCCACCAGGCTGAAGCCATTGTAGCCGATGCTATTAACTGGATAAGCGGAGATGCCGTCTTCCTTGATATTGCCGTAGGTGGATCCGGCGGGCAGGGGGCCCCGTGCCGACATGATGGGGAGTTCGAAAGGAAGCTTGTCGTTGTTGTGGACCCCCATCTTGAAGACTTGGTTCGGGTAGGGCATCGAAGGCACGCTATCCAGGTAGAACAGCTCCTTCCAGGTCGCTTTTTGGTCGGGGAAAGGCAGGTCCGCCGTTTGCGCGGGGCTGCCGTCGAAGCCGCTGGTCCCATAATAATCGGTGTCGTAAGAGGGCATGGCCATCGCGCACACGAGGGAGGCGACCTGGCGGCTGACCATCGAGATGCCCATGCCGGGGTGGTGAAGTTGCCCCTGGCGGTCGTGCAGGGACAGGAGGATGAACGAGGCCATTTGGTCCCGTATTTTGAGGTCCTCGATCGGGGTCAGGCCATTGGGGAAGGCGGGGCGGCGGTACGTGTGTTTCAACAATTGATAGGCGTGGGCCATCGCGATGCAGGGGCGGGCGGTGTAATAGCCCAGGTGCGTCCTTTCCCTGTGCGAAGGTACGCACATAAAATTCATGTCCAATTCGTAGCCCACGGGATCGATGGAGAGTTCGTTTTCCAGCAGCATCCTTTTCGCGTAGTTCGCGAAAGTTTCTTTTTCTTTGAGGCCTTCGACGACCGCGACAAGTGTGTTGGCGAAGGCGCGGGTGGACCGGCTGGAGTCGAAGCGCAGACCTTTGCCGCTTACGCTGTCGAACCAGTCCTGTCCGTTGCCATACGCGCTCCGGTCATTCAGGTAGATCTGATAACGTGCGCGCAGCATTTTGTTGAATTTGTCATCGTCGGCCGATGCGGGATCGGACTTGAGCCGGGTGCGGAGGGCCGCCAACTGCGTGTCGTTTTCCCAGAGGAGATTGCCCGGAACGCCCCCGGCGTATTTGTCGTTGTCGGATGGGTAACCCGGGTTCCGGACGATGGTGCGCGTGGCGACCTTTTCCTTGTCGGAGAAAAATTCAAGCTTGTTCGGGCCCGCCTTGAGGGCGGAGGCCGGTATGGGAGCTGTGTAGGTGACGGAGGGACCGCCGTTCAGCCGGTATTGCACCTTGCGCGAGGACATGATATTGGCCAGATGGATGGAGACGCCGTCGGTCACGTAGCTGGTTTGCCGGTGCAACCGGGGAATGAAATAGGCCTTGGCCGGTGTCGTGTACCACTCGGCCTCCGGCGTGGTTTTTTGGAACCAGATGGCGGGAGTCGTCGGGTTGACCACAAAGTAGTGGATTTTTCCGTCCTTGCCGGTGGTGCGCATGTTGGAGGGCCGATCGACCACCTCCCCGGTTTCCATGAGGGGGGACTGGTCCGTCCCCACGGTGAGGATGTGCCATTCATTGCCCGATGGATCGACGAGCCCGCGAACCCAGTGGTCGCGCAGGCTTGCGGCGTTCACGCCGCGGGTGGTGCCGGGAACCGGCCCCGTTGATCCCACGACGTGCAGGTCGGGAAATTCGGGCGCATACGTCAGGTCTTTGAAACTCAAGGGAGTCGTGAAGCCCGGCAACTGGTAGCCCGTCCCCGGCTTTTGGTGGCGGGTTGACCACAGGGGCCCGTAGGCGAGGTCGCGGTCCACTTTGTAGCGAATGATGCCTTTGCGCGGGTTCGCATTCCCCGGCTCGGTATATCGATTGTTGAACTCAAGACGGAAACGCGTTGCGTCCTTCAGATAGATCGTCCCGTGATCGTCGATCAGTGGATCGTGATACCAGCGTTCGAACACGTAATCCACTCCGGGGGTGCCCTCGACGATGAGGCTGATGCCGGATTTGTAGTTCGTGATTTCGTTGAACTCCTGCCCGTGCAGAAAAGAGGCGCTGCCGGGGGCCAGCAGGACGCCGGCCAACGCGAGGGTTCTGACAGGGAGGGGCAGGCGCATGGAGGCCCGGGCTGCGGAAAGGAAGAGTTCCACAAGGGTGTGGATGCTTGATAAAGCTAGCCGCTGGCCGGGCCGGGAATACAGGGGCGCCGCGGAACGCGGGGAGGAGCAGTCGCGGACGAAGGACACAACGGTTTTTTTCATTTTCATAATGGGCAAGAGGACACCAATTTACAGAGGTCGATGTGTTCGAGGCGGACCCGGGGGGTGGGGCGGAAAACAGGCATCCGTGCCATTCTGGCTTTACGACGCCTTCGGGGCGAGAGAGTCTTTGCTCAAATCGTTGAGTTAATATGGAACCCCCGGCCTCTCCCAAGCCCGTTACGCTGCGCAGCATCGCGGAGCGCGCAAGCGTTTCGATCAGTGCCGTCTCACTTTCCCTGCGCAACCACCCAAGCATCCCGGCTGTCACCCGACGTCGAATCCAGAAAATCGCGCGAAAGCTGGGCTACCGGCCCAATGCCATGGTTTCGGCGTTGATGGCGCGAATCCACACCCGCCGTCCGTTGTCCGATTCACCGGTGCTTGGAATGATCCTGACCGGCGATAATTTGGCGCGATATGAAAAAGTCGTGTTTTATCGCGAACTGATTGAGGGTGCGGGTGAGAGGGCGCACCAGCTTGGCTATCAACTGGACAAATTTCCCCTGAAGCGGGGGCGGATTGAGGCGCGCGCCCTGTACCGCAGCCTTCATGCGCGCAATGTCCGGGGAGTCATCATCGCCCCCCTTTCCGATGGAAGCACATGCATGCTGCCCATGGAAGGGTTGGCCTCATGCGCCCTGGGCTACACACTGCACAAGCCGGCACTGCACCGGGTCGTTCCCAACTACGCACAGGGCATGGGACTGGCCTGGACCAAGGCTTTGACGCGCGGCTATCGACGGCTGGGTTTTGTCAGCACCCAGGCCCATCTGAGCCGCACCCATTATGAGCGCTTCGCCGCGTTCGTGGCCCAGCAGGCGATGCATCAAGAACTGGAGGCGCTGCCTCCCCTCATTTTCCCGCATTTTTCGAATGAGAACCTCGAAGAGTGCCTGGGGTTGTTTGCCGGGTGGTTCCGTCTTCACCGGCCTGACGTGCTGATTTTCCCGCCGGCAGCGTTGCCCAAAAATCTAGGTAGGAAGATCGGGATACCGGGGAAGGTGGGGGTGATTCTTTCCGATGCGGAGCCCGGCTATTGTTTGGTTCATGAGGATGCGCGCGGGATGGGTGCGGGTGCGGTCGATCTGGTGGTGGCGCAGATTCACCGCAACGAAACGGGAATTCCGGCAAAGCCCAAGCTGTTTGCTGTTGGTAGTGATTGGGTGGATGGATTCAGCCTGCCTGTCAGAAAATAGCCGGTGCCGTGGCAGGAGCGCGTGTCCCTGGATCCGCCCGGTGATGCCGGATCCATTCGGGCAGAGGAAACCGGTCCTGATGAGGCTGGACATCCCCGCCCGGGCCGGGGGATTACATAGTCAACTTGCGGCCGTTGCCCACATCGAAGAGCGAGGAAACGGATTCGCCGTAATGGATGCGCTTGATGGCCTCGCCCAACAACTCGCTCACAGAAAGGCAGGTGAGGGGGAGGGCGGGAT